>Ga0208647_1000131_pt1 | contig 30195 bp, 35 predicted proteins | sample AntAceMetag02UKA_FD_184765 | JGI IMG/M metagenome (GOLD analysis project Ga0208647, IMG submission 184765) | Saline lake microbial communities from Ace Lake, Antarctica - Antarctic Ace Lake Metagenome 02UKA (SPAdes) (version 2) | ecosystem: Environmental > Aquatic > Non-marine Saline and... | reverse complement strand
TAATTCCAGAAATGTTTTACTAATCATTTTTCTACTCCTTACATTATATCCTCATAGTTGATTAACATTCTATGTATATCTTCATCTTCCATGAAATCAAGTACGTTTAATTCCATTAGGAAGTCATACGCTTGGTCATAGTTAGATTCAACTGGGGTTAATGATGCCAGTATATCCACATCTGGCCCCTCATTTAAGTCCATCAGCTGTTCATTTAGTTCCCAATTACCTGACTCTATAAATGTAATCAATCCTTCTTCTTTAATATCACCAAGTTTATTAATGACTACTGGGTCAACATTAGGGAAGTTATTAATTAAATGTAATTTATAATTCCATTTATCACTAACTTTTGATACAGTTGCTAAATTATTTTTAACGAACTCAGCCATATCATTTTTACATGTAACACCCTTTAGTGCCTTTACTTTCTTAACTAATGCTTGCTCATATCTTTCTTTACATGAAGACTTAGCCCATGGAAGTAGGTCATAAGGGTCTGAGCTACCAGCTAATTTGAAAATCTTCATAGCTGTTTTTTGTCCAATACCTTTAACTCCCTTAATATTATCAGACACATCCCCTTCTAGGAATCTACATTTTAAGTAAGTTGCAGGGTCTGTACCCATTACCTGTTCAACAGTATCTTTGGTAACCATCACTGGATTTCTTATTGGTCTATATAATCTAACATCATCACTTACTAATTGTATAAAGTCTTTATCAGTAGATACTAATGTACAAAACCTCTTAGACTTCTTGACGAAGTTAGCAAGAATATCATCAGCTTCAACTCCGTCACATGTCATTACATTAATACCAAGCATTGGAAGGATAGTAGTAAGGTAAGAAGTGTGAGTATATCTATGAGCAAAACGTTCTTTCAACGCCTCATCAATAACCTTCTCGGCTCTTCCACCTTTATACTCTGGTAATAGACCTAACCTATATTCAGACTTACAAGTGTCGAATGATACGTATACATGGCTAGGGTCAAACATAATGATTAGCCCTGCAATTTGTCCTAACAGTCCAGTAAGTCCTCCTAGATATTCATGTTCATTAGTATAATCATTATCATTGACAGCTAAACTAGCCATCAATAATTGAGTTCCATCTATTACCAAATTACCTCTACCCATCGTAATGCTCCTTTATTCTATCCTTAATCCATTCTTGTAATTCCTCATTTGCAACTACTATTTCTTTCAGGGCATTGTGTCTAATCTTATTAGATTTAATCCCCCACTTTTCAATAAATTCATCAGTTAAAGTCATCCAGCCACCCGAGTAATCAAATTCCCCAAGTTTGGTTGCCACTCTAACTAACTCCCCAATTTCATCTATCATACCAGTTTTAAAGTTAAAGTACATTTCTCCAACCTTATGTGCCAATCCTCTACGACATTTATGAGTATACATTAACATGTTAATACCTACAATGTCAGCTCTGTCTTCAGTTTTAAGAGTCTTTGACCCAACTTCTTTACCATTAACATCAATTCTATCCTTAATCTTAAATTCTACAATGTAATCACCATAATGTTCTGCGGCTCTACCACCTGCAAAGTTAAATTTAGTGTATCCCATTGAATTAAATTGTTCTCTAATTTGTGATATGAATATGATGTTTGATTTTGTGTTTACTGCATTTGCTTGTCCAAGCATGCGAGTTATTAATTTAGCTTGTAGACCGGGATATTCTTTTTCAAGAGAACCCTCCATTTCACGTTTAGCTACGAGCCCTGAGATTGAGTCAACTACAATCATATCGACTTCTTCTTTAATTAGTTCCAATAGTATATCTAAGTATGCTTCTCCATATGGTAAGTTTTCAAGTATAAGTAAGTTATCTACATCTACTCCTATACGTTCCATATACTCACGATTACATCCCTTTTCAACACGTAACCATGCACATGTTTCGCCACGACGTTGAGCTGCAGCTATATTCCTAAGTGCCATTGTCGTATTATGTGTAACTATAAAATCATCAGTAATATATAAATGTGATGGACTATCAATCATTATACATTGTGCTTCAGCTTTACCAATATATTCAATATTTGTAATGTGTTTATGATTCATTTTACGAGGTGGCATATATCGTGATAAATGCTTATCACTAGTTACTGGAACAATACCATTATAGAACCACATAAATACATTATATGCTAATCTGCCATTATGTTTAACACCTTTATATGTATATGTTGGATTTTTTGTAGTCATTTTAGCTCTACCACCCAAACTTCTAACTAAACAACATACATCCTCTGCAAGTTGTTTTGATACTGTTGAATATGATACACTGCCCTTTTTACAAATAAATCCATCTGTATCCATCAATCCTTGTAGTAATTTTACCCTGTCATCTACATTAGAATATAAATAATCTTTAGGAATAAATTTCTCATATGATTTCTTATTATCTAATCCATACGTCCTAATATGTGATAATGTATCTGATACATGATTGTTGTATTGTTTGCGTTTTAGTCTAAATTCATTATACTCAAATTTATTTAACATATCACTTACTGGTAAATGAGCTGATACACTATTAACAACATCAGTCTCAGCGTTAGTAAATTTAATCATTTTACAAAATGACCCATCACCAATTAATGCCCCTAATACATATGGATGTAATAATAATTCATTTTTGGTAAATGGAATTATAGAATTATATGGAATACTATAATCATTATAATTATCCATCATTGATTCTAAATTTCGTACAACATATTTTTTATTTCTACTACGTTCATGTGCAGTTCGTGATGCCCATAAATGCTCTTTACAGCATTCAGTTGAAGTATTATCATCAAATGATATTCGATATACATCTTTAATTCCTTGTGGGAATACCCCAGTTACCTTACATTCTTTACCAGTACTATCATATACTATATCATTTTCATTAATATCGCCCATTTTAATCCATCCAGTTGGTGCCAATATTTTACTAGTAAGTGTCTGTGCTTTTCCAGAACTTGAAACTCCGTAGTATACTGCTATCGTGCCGGCTTCAAAGCCACCACTTAACAAGTAATCGTAATGTACAGACCCTGTAGATTTACGTGGTACGGATGCCATACCAAGTTTGATACGTCTGTCTCCATATTTCTTTACAGCTTCTGTTATTATATATTTCATTTTAATTGTATTTTCTTCAATTGTCATGTTTTACTTTCTCCCTCTTCCCTTATTACCCATGCAAGGCATAATAAAGCAGCGTCTGATTCATCATCGTTCTTAAACTTGGTATGATATTCTCGTTCAACCAAGCGCTTAACGAATTGTTTTTTTTCATCCCTAGTGTGAGGTTTACCCTTTTTAGCTTTGGGTATAGCGAATGTTGTATACCTAGCCTTACTAGCTGAGATAACGTCAAATTTTAATCCTAATTCCACTAGGATGTTCATAATTGCTCCGCGAATTTCTAATAGTGAATATGTATTATATCGTATGTTATAGACATCTTCAATGATAACCATGTCGATGCTTGATTTCAGTCTGTTAAGTACTTTACGAACTTCGTTAGTTATAAGATGGATACGCTTATGAACTTCTAGTTTCCTAGGAGCTGTAAACGTATACACCTTATGAATCTTGTCTTTAGTCTTATAACGTTTTATAATGACCATCCCTGTAGAAACCGTACTTAAATCTAGTCCTACTATGTACATTATTTACTTCTTTCTAAGTCTTGTTATCTGACCTTTCATAATCCTATTTTCCTTATTAAGTGCCTTGATAGTATCAGCTTGTTCTTCAATTGTAACAGTTAACCCATCAGCGTGATTAGTAACTTTACCAATTCGTTTACACAAATTGTCTAAATATGATTTATATAACTCAACGAATTCGTCAAGTTTTAAAGCATTTTTACTACCTTCACTAACTATGTGGTCTTTCATTATTTCTCTAACAAGTGATTCAGGATGGTTGGACGGGAAGTATCCAATAGGTAAATACCCATTATCAACTTCCTCATCTTCCATTATATCCTCAACTTTAACCTTAGACTTTTTAGTCATAAGAGTACAGTTTAGCCTATCTATCATAATGCGATAATTAGGAGTAAGTTGTATTACAAACTTATTTGGTTGGTGTAAACGCTTGCCAGTCATAGCTGCCGTCTTCCTTACGTCTTAAGAATGATACATTGTCGTTGTCCTCACGTTTGCCGAATGTAAGGGATGCTCTACATTTTGCACACTTGATTGAACTGTATTTAAATTTACCTTGTGCCAGATGTGCTTCTAGAAATAGATTATCACTACCACATACTCCACATACGTCAACATCACCGAATGATGCTTTGTTTAGTTCAGTTACACATTCGTAGATGTTTGCTCCATCGCCAGTAAGTGTGTATTCATTTTTCCCAATTTGTTTTTTAGTTGATATTTGTAACATCGTTGTTTCTCCTTATTAGTTGGGTATCTGTAACATTGATTTTAACTTTTGCTGAAGCTCATATACGAACTTTGCATCCACACTAGGAACGTTTGAGTTCATTAGTATAGTGTAAAGGTATCGTAAATCGTCGAATGTTAGTCCAACTTGTGCTTGAGTAGTCTCTGCTACGGGTTTAGTTGCATCTTCGACTACTTCGCCGTCAAATGCTTCTTGTTTTGCTTTTGCTTTATCCATGTTTTCACCTCCTCAATAAGTTAATTAGGGGAAATTTTAAATAGATTAACAATTTCAGCAAACTGCTGAGATTCTTTGATAATTTGTTTTTGGGATATGACTGTTGTGAGAGTTGTTACCATTAATTGGTTGATTTCTATTAACGTCTTTTCCATCCTTCGTTTATCTATCGAATCTAGTTTGTTATATACCCAGTCAATTTCTTTACGTATCATAGCTGTATATTCTGAATTAATTGTACCATATGCTTTTTCTAAGTCCATGTTTTTATTAATCCTATCACTATGTTGCGTATCTTTGGGCATTAATCTATTGTTTCCTTCTACTATATTATACCACATAATGAGGAACTTGTCAAGCCCGATTTTAAAAACATAGGGATAAGTTTTGCCGAGATAGTTTATATCCGATGAAAGATATGCTAATGAAAGTCTATAACTCGTATAGTCACCTTATATCTTTAGGTTGTTACTCCTAATATCCTCTTTAGACTACCCTATTTATTTTGAATTTATTATAGATATTTCCAAGATTTATAGCATTTGTATTCTTTATGTATTCTATTGGAATAATAAAGATATCTTCTTTGGATGTCATACAAAATATATATTCTATATTAGTATCAAATGGTTTATGTGTAGTTCTACTTTTATTGCCACCAGTTGTTCTAAGTTCTACTTTATATATATTATGAGGAGTTGTGGAACTAGTATACTTTATTTGTATTCGGTTTAATTTACCATCATCCACTATTAAGTCATATCCTTGACTGTCATTTAATGGTATTGATACTATATTACCCAATGATGTATAGTATGCAATCGCTCTACCCATTGCTATATTACCTTTTATTTTACTATTCATATAATTCCTATCTTTTATGGTGGTTGAGGTGAGGTTCGAACTCACAATATGTTTCCACGTCTGCTTTACAGGCAGGTGACCTTCCACTTAGCCGTCTCAACCATATACCCTTGTAATTCTTATTCATTGTTCAGTCGCTCCAAGGGTATTGATTTGTTACAACCCGAATTTTGTTTCGCAACTTACTTTGACCGTAATTTAGCTGTCAACTTAGTTAACGCACAGTTTACGGATACTTTTATTTTTGGTGATAGTCACTGGAATCGAACCAGTCATATTTCGCGTATGAGACGAACTGAGACTCCTTGTCTCCCGACTATCATTGGCAGGAGTATAAGGATTTGAACCTCAACCTAACGGGTTTGGAGGCCGCTGTGCTACACATTACACCATACTCCCACATGGTTAATTATTTGGTCAGGACGGGAGGATTTGAACCTCCGCCGCTCAGTTCCAAACCGACTATGCTACCGTTCACACCACGTCCTGATTTGCTACATTTTACGACTATTTAAGTAGCGGTCGTTGTTGTCTTTGGTGGACAAGAAGGGACTCGAACCCTTAACCTCTAGTATGCAAAACTAGCGCACTCCCAGTTGTGCTACGCGCCCATAAGTGACTATCAAGAGAATTTAACTCTCGTCTTCGAGTTTTGAACCTCGGTATGCTTACAATTACACCATCTAGTCATGTTTGTTTTGGTTGCAGAGTGTTAGAGTCTAACTAACTTGTCAGTGGTTATGAGCCACCGTCTGATACGACCAGCCACCTGCGTTATTGGAAGCCCATATCGGTGTCGAACCGATGCTACCTGATAGAAAGTCAGGGGTACTACCGTTGTACGAATGGGCCATTATTTGTTTTGGCTGATTAGGTTGGACTCGAACCAACGATGGACATAAAGTCAACGGATTAACAGTCCGCCCCCTGCTACCAACTCGGGTACTAATCAACATATTCATTTACAATACTTTTTATACCAATTTTAATTTTATCATTAATACTTAAAGATTTAGTATAAAACTTAAATTTGCCACAACATTTCCTTGAACAAAATGTCGTAAATGCGTTTTTTATTAAATGTGTATTTCTACGTTCTCTATTAAATATAGTCCCACAATTTGGGCATTTAATTGTAACCATTTTTTTACCTTTTCGTTTATTATGTAATATAATATGTTCAATTCTATTCAATAATTCTAAATTTTCAAAATTATTATTCATCTTATCTTCATCAATATGATGTATACATTTAGTATCAGCTATAACATTACCAGTGTATAACCACCATATATAATGATGTTTATAACAATATTTATCTCTATATTTAGTTCCAGGATATTCTTCTGGAGCCTTTATCATTTCATATTCACCATTTATCAAGTGACATACCCTTTCTTAGTGATGGAGCCACCGATAGGAATCAAACCTATAACCTGCTCGTTACAAATGAGCTGCTCTATCAATTGAGCTACGATGGCACTTTATCATTAATATCTATTATACCTTCATGATATGAACGTATGTGAATATTATAACATACTTTTTAATGTTTGTCAAGTCCGATTTTTAAAATATTGAATTTAATAAGTTACCTAAGAACATTCCACTTACACAACCAAGCGTTGCGCCTATTGGATATGCTATTGTTGTTTTCTTTGATGTACTGCTTACATTTAACATCCATAAGACATTAACCATAAAGCTTGAAATCATTACTCCATAATAATTCATCTTACTTATATAATATACGTTCAAACTTACAAAAAATACTTGCAGATATGCAAATATAAATACTTTTATATTATTCATTTCTATTCCTTTGAATTTGGTACACGCCATAGGACTTGAACCTATAACCTATTGAATGTAAATCAATTGCTCTACCAGTTGAGCTAGGCGTGCATGGTGGATGTTTACACATCCATGTTGGCGACTCATAGGAGAATCGAACTCCTACCAATTACTAGACAGGCAATTGCACTACCATTATACTAATGAGTCAACTATGGGATATTCTCACCCTCCCATATGGGCTGTTCCACATAGACTAATCTATGTTTACGATTATTTAATTCATGAATAAGGAATCGAACCTTATTTACCCCCACATTTTAAACCAATTTGGTAGGTCTTGTTGATAGTCACCGCTTAACCTTCACGGTATCATGAATCACAATTGTGTATTGTTAAGGGAGGGCTTTAACCTCCATCCTCCTTACGGATATTCTAAATTTGAACTACTTAAACATTTTTGGTGGGTCTAGCTAGAATTGAACTAACAACTGCCGGTTATGAGCCGGTTGCTTTACCATTAAGCTATAGACCCGAATGGTAAGTACTTTACCATTTAATCTCATGAGCAAATTTGAGCTACTCATGTAATTTGTTTATCTTCCTCGTCTACCTACGCCTCTTGGGGCTCTACGTCCCGGTTTTGCGTCTCCTACTTTACCTACGCGTGGTGTTCCTCCACAACTTCCTTTTTTAGCCATACATTGTCACCTTCTTAGATTACATTTGGGGTATACGAACAGATTTAAACTGTCACTTTCACCTTCACAGGGTGGGGTGCTGTCAATTACACTACATATACCATGTTAATATACATTATCCATCCATAATATGAATGTATATGAGTATTATAACACATAATTACTTACTTGTCAAGTCCGATTTTTAAATATTTAGTTATTACCCTTTGAAAATCTATCGGCACAACAATAAGCACCTATTGCTTCCGGTTTGATTTCTGCATTCCATCCCATACCAAGTACCCATCCTAAACATGATTCTACAACTGATTTAGATTTCCCACAACGTCCAACATCAATGTGAACGCTGAAATCATCAATACGGTCTTTAAGTCTTGATTCTGAAATTTCAGTCATTAGTGCAATTGATAGTTCAGTTTCTCTCATTAGTCGTTTAACCATTTCAATCTTACCGTCTACCTTATCTTTAATAATGAATAGTCTTCCACCTTTAGATTCACGGTGAACCCATACTAATGTAATATAGGTAGTGTACCATATAGCTTTACGTCTTACTTTGTGCACCTGTGAATCAGTTGCTACAACGTATGTAAAGTTTGAATCATGGTATTCACCTGTCCATCTAATTACTTCATTAACCATTTGGTTAAATGTGAACTTCTTACCTGTCGTATTTTCAAATATCATTACTATTCCTCCTTATTTATTTTATATTCATACATTATTGTTCATTCATTTCTTTTACAATATGTTCATACTCTTTATATGCTTCATCAAAACTATTAAATCTTAATTGCTTATGTGCCTTTGTCTTTTGATAATATACTACAGCTGGAGCATGCTTTGTTGCCCTCATCCTTATTGGATTATCTGCTCGTTTATAATAATAAATCCATAATGAACTTTCAGTTAGTCCTATATTAATTATATCATTAGTATCGTATATATCAGCTTCACTGGTATGATTTGATACAGTTATTAACTTACCAAATCCCATACTTAACATTAACATTACTATTAATAAATATTTCATTATTCATCATCTTCCACTATTAGTACAGATGTAGCTAATAACATTGATGCGATACTTGCCGCGTTTTGTAACGATGAACGAGTCACTTTAGCAGGGTCTACGACACCAGCCTTAAATAAATCTTCATACTTATTAGTTAGGGCATTGTACCCCTTGTTACCAGTAAGCTTTTTAACAGCTTCAACAACTACAGCTCCTTCAATTCCAGCATTTGATGCAATTACTTTCAACGGACTTTCTAATGCACGTTTAACAATTGCCATACCTGTGGACTCATCCTCATTAGTTGAATGACATTCTAATTCATTTATAATTGGTATTGTACGAATTAATGTAACTCCACCACCTGCAACTATACCTTCTTCAACAGCGGCCTTAGTAGCTTCTAGTGCATCGTCAATACGATACTTCTTCTCTTTTAACTCAGACTCAGTTGATGCACCTGCTCTAATAACAGCTACTCCACCAGTAAGTTTAGCTAATCTAGCTTGAAACTGTTCACGTTCATATTCAGACTCAGTTAATTCAAGTTCTGCCCTAATCTGGGCTATCCTAGCTTTAATCTCTGCAACTTTACCAGTACCCTCGACTATTGTCGTGCTACCTTTAGATACTCTTACTTTCTTAGCTTTACCAAGCATTTCAACTTCTACCATTTCTAGTGAGTCACCTGCTTCATCAGAAAATAACATACCACCAGTTAAGATTGATATATCTGCTAACATTGCTTTTCTACGTTCCCCAAATCCTGGTGCTCTTACGGCAACCACGTTCAGTGTTCCACGAAGTTTATTAAGTACTAATGTGGATAAGGCTTCACCGTCTATATCATCCGCGATGATTACTAACGGCTTACCCATATTCATTGTCTTTTCAAGTATAGGTAACAAGTCATTAATAGCTGATATACGTTTATCAGTAATCAATATATATGGGTCTTCCATAACTGCTTCCATCCTAGTTGTATCTGTAATCATATAAGGTGATACGAATCCTTTATCGAATTGCATACCTTCAACAACATCTAAAGTTGTTTCCACTCCCTTAGATTCTTCAACGGTGATTACTCCATCTTTACCAACCTTGTCCATTGCTTCAGCGATTAGCTTACCAATTTCAGGGTCGTTATTAGCTGAAATTGATGCAACGTGTTCAATATCACGTTTATTATTAACTGGCTTTGCACGAGTAAGTATATCATCTAATGCAATGTTTACAGCTTTGTCGATACCACGTTTAATAGCTGCAGGGTTCATTCCACGTTTAACTGATTTTAATCCTTCTTTAAATATTTCATACCCTAGTATTGTAGATGTAGTTGTACCATCACCAGCAACATCATTAGTCCTAGCCGCAACTTCTTTAATGAGTTGTGCTCCTATATTTTCAAATTTATCTTTAAGGGAAATTACGCGAGCTACTGTTACACCATCTTTGGTAATGGTTGGATTTAGTATTCCATTGTTATCTATAACTACGTTGTGTCCTTTCGGCCCAAGTGTTACCTTTACTGCATCGTAGACTTGTTTTGCTCCACTGTCCAGTTTCTTCCATGCTTCCTCGTTATATATTAATTGCTTAGTCATTCTTTGCTTCTCCTTTTATTTCGTTAACTTGATTACATAATTCCTTAAATACGTCATCTATATTAGAATCATGAATAAGTTTAGATTTGCCATCAACATATTCTAATCGTATATGGTCTGAATATACAACGTTGTGTCTAGATATATTATCACCAAGATTGGCATATCTTATCTCAAATTTACTTAATCCATCTAATTTAATTCCTTCATTATTATGAATAAAAAATTTCATTTCTAATCCTTTCTTGTCTTTATATTTGGAGCCTCTAGTAAGACTCGAACTTACACTAACGGCGGTAGAAACACCGTGCACTTCCAGTTATGCTATAGAGGCTTAATTGATTTTCAATTCTTTAATTGTTAATTTCTTATATTTAATTATTTTCTTAAGTCTACCAGTGCCACCACATTCATCACATTTAAACTCATCATCAATATAATCACGTCTATGATGGTCAATGCACCTACTAGTGACAATCTTACCAATACCTTTACATCTTTGACATATTACTATTTCATTCATTTCTACTCCTTAATTTGGTACGCCTAAGAGAAATCGAATCCCTGACCTTTCGGTTCGTAGCCGAACGCTCTGTCCAACTGAGCTATAGACGTGTAATTATTACTTTCTTTGGTGCCGAGTGTAAGTTTCGAACTTACCCCTACGATTTTTCAGACCGTCGCTTCCACCAGGTTAGCTTACTCAGCTTTGGTAGGAACAGATAGAATCGAACTATCGTTAATCGGTTATCGGCCGACGGCTTTACCATTAAGCTATGCTCCCAAACTGTATATGACCTCTCGCCATATACCATACACTAGTGTACCTTTTTTATACCATTTTCCATCATCAGAAATCCATACTTTACAGTACTTATTTCCTGGGCAAGATTCGTCTAACTTAATCTCAGTCCATATCATAATTCCCCTTAGATGGAGGGCATGGTAGGATTCAAACCTACGCTATTAGAGTTTGCAACCCTACGCCTTATCACTTAGCTACATGCCCATCTTAATTATTTTGGTGCACCCAGAGAATTTCGAAATCTCGACCTGTGGATTAAAAGTCCAATGCTCTTCCTCTGAGCTATGGGTGCAATTTTAAACTTTCATATATATCCTTTATATTTTCATGTTAATAACCTTTTGTAGACTTCAACGATTGACTTTCCGGTAATCAACCTCCACCTTTTTGTAATTATTAATGTTCAAATTCATAAGCCCCATCTGGAACTCGTAAACTTGAAGTATATCAGCCCGACTTTAACCGAGTTGGTTGTATTTTTGGTGCACCTGACTGGACTTGAACCAGCACTGTACAGGTTTTAAGCCTGTTGCCGCTACCAATTGGGCTACAGGTGCATGGTAGTCCTATATGGAATTAAACCATAGATTTCAGGGTCAAATCCTGACGTGTTATCACTACACTATAGAACCAAACTTGTATTATTTGGCGGTAGATGTTGGAATTGAACCAACCTATCCAATAAAGGATGCAATAGTTTAGCAAACTACCTGACTACCAAGTCGTCATATCTACCATTGGTGGAGACGACGGGAGTTGAACCCGTGTCCTAAGAATGTCCTTACGGTTTTATCCTCAGTCGAACCCATACGCGTCCCCACACTGTTATTACATTATACATTCATAATATGAACGTATGTGATTATTATACCATACAATACTAAGTTTGTCAAGTCCGATTAATCTTTAATTTATACAAAGTACTCTTTGTAACCTATGATTATCAAAATTTATAACCACTCTGAAGAAAATATCATCTTTAGAATCATCTTCAAAATCTAAATCAATAGCATCCATATTGAAGTTTAATACATCTACCGCTCCACTGGCAATCCTATCTTGTGGACGCTTAGTGCGCTTATGCTTTCCTGGAGTCATATTATAAGTCTTCATACATTAATTATAAATGCATACAAACATGTGTCTTTATTAAATGCAATTATCTTATTATTAAATGTATCCGTACCATACATTTTTGTAAACAATGGAGAAATCTGGGCTCTAATTCGTCTACCTAGATTTACTGGGAATACAACAAATTCATACTTACCGAATAATGCTTTCAGATATTCAAAATCATGAACTAATCTATCATTTAAGATAGTCTTTTCTTTTGGTAATGTTTCAATAACTTTAAATGCCACTTCAATATTATCAGGAAATTGATTTAACAATGCTCTAATTTTAAGAGGGTCTATTTTATCAGCCTTCATAACATTAAACTCATTTAATGCTCTATCATTATACGTAATCTTTTTAACTGGTGGTCTTGCAATTATATCTGGTGTGAAATTAATCTTTCCACCATCTGTATGGGTATGTATTCTAATATGTCCACTATCTAATACTTCTACATTATATTGTTGACATACAGCTTTAAATACATTAAACTCAATTTCTGTTTGTTTACCCCCTCGTACTTTAAAATTTATATCTATATTATTAATTGCTTTTACTGCATCATTGTATTCTAACTTCGTTAAGTCACATACATCTTTCAAATAAAATTTCTTTCTTTCTTCCATTTCTTTACTCCTTATTCTTTAAGTGGGCAGTTAACCGAACATTCAAACGGCCTACCCTTCATTAATGACAACATATATCCACACTCGAATACATACTTCTTACCAAAATCAGAATCCTTGTACACACTCTTTGCAATTGATTGTACGTTATTCTTTATTATACCATAATTTACAGTACTTGTCAAGCCTGATGGTATTCTTTGTGTCCAATTTACCACATTTTCGACTGCTTGGTCATAATCTACCCCTGATTCTCTGAAAAAGGTTAGTAAATTAAGTGTAGCCAAATTCCTATCACCTGCATAAATAATTGATTGCTCTCTAATAAATTCAACACATCCTGGCAATTTACCTTTAAGTTTAGTGAACTTCCATGATGGCTTCTTGATTACAGCTTTAGACAAGTCATATCTATACTTATTAAAGTATTCGTTGAACCAAGACTTCAGAGCCTTGTTGGTCACTGGTGTTACTTTTTCTCTCATTTCATAGTATGCATTAAATTCTGTATCAAGGTCTTGATGTGCCTTAATGTAGACCATTAGGTCATCCATATCTTCATAAGCTAATACATCATCTATCCATGTTTTTCTGATACCAGTTTTACCATGAATGGTGAATGGTAGTCTCCACATTCTACGACTTGAATATATAGAAGCTGTATCAATACAGTCTATCTTATACTCGTCAATTAACCACATGGCAATATGCTTGTTAATCAGAGTAAGACCTGCCATTGGCTGTATACCAAATACTTCTGGGTCAATTTCAATATGAAATCCTTTAGACCCTGAGAACCATACAGTAATACAATCGGGTTGAACATTTAATACATTCTTAAAAATCTTAACAATACGTTGAGTTGATACCAACGACTTATCTAAGTCTGGGGAATCAATATCAAAATAGATTGGATGATAAACTAGTTCTCCATCTATAGGTTCGTCATTAGCAAAGCGTTGAACTGTAACATATAAATCACTTCCTGATTCTTTAATGTATTCAATTTCTTCTGCTACTGATATACGTTTCCATTCTTTATAAAACTTACCAAATAAATCTTTGTATACAAATCTATCTTTTATCTCTTTGTCTGATAATGATACCTTTGCAACCTTTACGCTAAGTTCTGACATTTTAGTGAATACACTAAAGAAGTCTTCCTTTTTCATTACTAAAGATAGTAAATCGTAAATGCGATTATTTAATGCATCCATATAATAATCTACAAATACATCTGAATTAATTGCATCATGCTGGTCTACCCAATTTAATGCCTTAATGGCCATCATTTTAGGAACTTCTTCTACTTCAAATAAAGTCATTGTTAAATCACGTTCAGCTCGTTTTCTTAATTGAGCTGTAGTTAAAGGTTTTGGTATCTCCTTAACAGACCAATATGTTTCAGTCTTTTCACCAGCTCGTAATCTACGATTAGTTTGTAACATTAATTCATACAAAGGGAGTTTAGACCTAGTGCCACCATTTTCAGTCGGTGTACCCTTTGCTGATTCATACTCTTCAATGTCTTTTTGTACTCTTTGTATTAACGTATAATCATTAATAGGAATTTCATTATCATACATATGATTAACTGTTTCTTCATAGTATGCTTTCAATGAGTCTAATGTGTCTCTACCAAATGCAACGTTAAATAGTATTTCGATTGACTTCCCAATAAACTTTTTAACCAAAGGTGCCATTTTACTAGAAGTAAGCGCCGCTCCTTTACATTGAATACTCCAATCTTCTTTAAGTATAGCGTATGTTCTTTTTTTAAATACAACTATCCCTTTATATTCTTGGGCTTCAACTTCAATTCCCATTGGAAGCATTGATTGAATTTCTGTGTTAACATAATCTATATCAATTGGTTCTCCATTTGTACATGCAATACCATCAGTATCCAATGAAACTACTTTATATCCAAGTGCTTCCACATGGTCTCTCATTTTAAGTATTAAATCTCTACCATGCTCAGTTACAGATGCACATACAGCGTTGTCTCTCCAGAAAAATCCTGGACTTCCAAGTACTCCAAAGTAAGAATTGATTAGAATTTTCATAGCTTTTTGCTGACCATCTAATCGGGCTTTTTCCATTCCTGGTTCTGTATCTTTCATTAATTGCTTTAATGTTAAACGAGAATTTTTTAAATCAATTAGTGTACGTTTCATAGTATGAAGTATATCAGACTCTGGGAATATATCAAATATTTCCATTAGATTAGGATACATACTTATAATATCAAAATCCCCAACATATTTGAATATACCTGCTTCATTAGCTTCTACCTTGCCACCCTCAATATAAACAGATTCCATTCGCCATACTGGGATGCTTGTATCATTTAATAAGTAATCACGTATTATTAAGTTATTGATTCTACCAACAGACCCTGAATACATTACACGCTGATAATTCATTGGAATTATTTGTGTAAGATAAAAGTCTGCTTGACATATATATGTATGTAATTTAAGTAAGTCTCGTGAATCATCTAAACAGTATTCACTAATCTTGGCAACCAATGTTGGGTCACCAGAACTCATCCCTTCTAATATTTCTTCATACCCAACATGAACTCTTCCTTCACGTTCTAATCCATATTGTGAGATTACATTCTTTAGTTTATAGTTGTTAAGACTTCTATCAGTAAAGTCATACCTTACAACAGCATAATAAAGGTCAATACAATGTCTGCCCCATATTCTCCATGCTTGTTGATAATCTTGTTGCCCAGTACCCATTCTAACCATAATTTTAGATTCAATTGGCTGTGATAAATTTCTACCAATACTCAATTCAATACCATGAACTTCACAGCGTTTAATTAAAAATGGGATATCAAATCTGAACCCATTGTAAGACAATACAATAGTTGGGTCTAGTCGATTAAATAGTTCAATAAATTCAGACAGTACTTTAAATTCATCATCATGATATATTAATTTTTCAAATCCTCTATTGTCAACCAATGAAATCATTTTAACTTCAGATTCTTCGGGGTTAAGGCCTGTAGTTTCTATGTCAAAGCCAAGTGTATGTACTTCATCAAATGTCATTCCCTTGAATAAAGTTTTACCTGTATCAACCATATAGTTATCAGACTTATTACCAACTAACAACATATCTTCTATGTGTTCTTTTTGGTCATACAAATGTTTAAACTTTTTAATTGGTACACGTTTAAGTGTATTGAAATGGTTATCACCAGTAAGATTTGGAGACATTGAATGTACTATGTACCAAGGGTCGAAATTATCCAACTCGTTACATACAATTCTTCCATCGTCAGTTTGTATAAACTCGGTTACTACTTTTCCCCATACATCAATGCACACAATTCCTTCATCGCGGTTGTGCCCATATACTGCTTCATTATAACTCATTAATATTCTCCTTTGAACCACTTATTTAATAAGTAGTTATTTAACGTTTCTGTACAGTGTCTACATATCTGTATCTTGTACTTTCTTTGTGGGATATCCAATTCAGCGTAATCATCAGCTGTATATTCCCATTGAAATAAATTTAACATCTTCGCAGACATAATAGTTCCACACTTACTACATAGTATATGTCCCTTAGGAAGCTTTTTAATAGCTTCCTTGTACATCTTTCTATTACGGTCTAATAATGTCATAGTGTCATTGGTATTGTATATGCTTCTTTAGAGCTTACTACAATTCCACATCCTAGTACTGGTCTATCTACAAAATCCTTACCATATTCCATTGCATATGATTCAATATCAATGCCACATCCAACAGCCATACCAAAAATTAAGTCGTGGTGACTTGCAAGGTATTTAACTGACAAATTTGAATGGAAGTGCCCAAGCACTGTAGACTGTCTATTTTTCAATGCACGTATAGTATGCGCATTTTGACCGCCACCACCGGTTCCATGCATATACTTAACACCATCAATTTGCCATGAGTAATTGAATTTCCATCCACTTGGAGCTGCGATTATCTCACCAAATGATTTAAATAACCTTTTAGGTAATCCATTTGTCCTAGCTTTACGTTCAATTAATAAGTCATGATTACCCATACATATATATGCTTCAGGGAATGTATCATACCAATCTTGTAAATGTCCAATAGCTGTATCTAATTCATCAGATGGAGCCATTCCATTTGGGTCATGTTCATGATAACTTATTGAGTGGTTATCTATGATGTCACCAATCATTATAACTGTTGAACAATTATATGCATCATATTGGTCTCTACAAAATTCTAAATATTCTGTATGTTCAAATGGTGTATGTTGGTCACCAACGACTAATACAGTACCCATGTCTGTTAATTCATTATCAATATATTCCGAATCCATTTCTACATCATTGGTTGAATATAGTTCCTCAAATACTTCTCTAACTGTTCTACTAAATGATTCAGGTGATACTCTCTTATCAAAATCTATACATATCTCATCATACATTTTATATATCACTGACTTATTATTTGTACCAGTTTCAAAGAATTTTGTTCGTACCCAATCTTTTATTACTAATTTTCCTTTATCGTTCATTTTATTTTCCCTTCTTATATCTTATGCCTAAGTGCATTTTTAATCTTTGTACTTGGTAAAAATTTAATTCGTTTAATTGTTTTAGCTGTTATTTGTTCACCAGTAAAAGGATTATTCTTTGCACCAATTCTAAAATTTACTGGGTATAACCTCCCTATATTTACTATTACTACTTTACCCCCATTCACTAAGACTTCAAACATATGTTCTGTATATGCATCAATCATAATACGAATAATTTTACGAACATTCATTCTATTAGGGTTACGTAATAACTCCACTGGAATTTGGTCTATAATATATTCTACGGCTACTTCTTTTTGTCCTCTCATTTTATCACTCCTAACCTACTAATTAATTGTTTAACATTAACAAGTAATTCATTTTTACTACCAGAATTATCTATCACATAGTCTGGTATATACCCATTTAGTTCAGTCTCACTTCTGTGGCTATTCATCTGTTCATCAGGACATAAGGAATCTCGTTGACAAATACGCTGTATTCGTTTAGATTCATTACATTCAACTTTAACTGTAATGGCATTATATTCATCACCTAATGCTTCAATCTCATTATAAAATCTAACATCATCAATTACAAATGGAACCTTATCAATTTGATTCATCACTTCTTGTACGTGCCAATTAGGGTCAAATGCACGTATAACTTCAGTACCAAATAATTGTAATACAGTTCTATATGTTAAGTCCTTACCTTTAATATTTATTATATCACCTTTTTGTGGAGCCGTCAAGCCGTAATGTTTCTTTACAGTGTTTTTCAACCAACTTGCAAAACTATAATTAGTATATCCATATTGTTGACATAGTATTTCAGTTATTACGCCCTTGCCACACCCCATTTTCCCAATTAATAATATATTCTTCATTTCATATCTCCAAACTTAATTTTTTTAAATAGATTACCTTTCCATTTTAGGTGACCTTTCTTATCTAAATACTTACATAACTTGTCATCTAACTTATTAGTAGAGTATACCACTGGCACTTTACCTAAGAATATTGCTTCCCTAGCAGTTTGTGACCATACAGTTATTACTTTACTAGACGTTTTAAGCCAATCTGGAACCATATTAGAATTATGTAATAATACAGAATTCTTATTCATACCTGCTACTAATTGCCCATATTTAAAAAACTTACCTTTACCAAATGATACTACACATCTTGATGGCATTTCAGTTGGGACATAATGTAATCTATAATTCACAGCGAATGCTGGATTCTTACGATACATTCCATCATAATCTATTGTTGTATAATGATATGTATCATGTACAAATTCCCAATCATCAAATTCATCTTGTACAAATACAGGTAATCCGAATGAGTAATCTTTATCATATTCATATCCGTACTTTTCAAGTGTATCAACAACCATATCATTTCTATTTACATAAAAGTGAATATGTTTGTGATTACACTCATTGTGTTCTTGAGCCATTGCGATACTTCGTGCGATATGCCCCATCCCAATTTTATCATTACCTTCTGTTATAAAGGCAATATTAGGTTTGTCTGTTTTAAAATTCAGACTCTTTTGAGATACATGTTTGTTCAGGTTCACTATACTTGGGAATAGTTTAATATATTGACTAACACCATCAAATGTAAAATTCTCAGGTGTAACCATCCTAACACATTCTCTCAAAAATGCTAAATCCGCAAAGTTATCGACAGTTGCTCGGAAATCTGCATAGATGCCTGGAAGAATCATCAGCTTAAACATGTTAAGGTTTGGAACCAAATCAAGAGACAAGTGCTCACCATATTCAAATTTCATAATTCCTTCGTACGTAATAGCGTCAGCTCCTACATGGGAAGTCCCAGCTCCCAACATAGCAGCATCGTATCTTCGTGACATCAAACTGAATAGCAATTCCTTCATAATAGGGGCGCTGATTAAAGGGCAGTCACCAGATATAATTAAATACTGTTTGCCTTTAAACTTCTTAGCTGTTTCTTTGATTCTTCCCAAAACATTATTGTCATCAACATCAGGTGCATATACATGGACATTATGGTCTGTGTAATGCTCGTAGTGCTGTTCACTGTTTTTAGTTGTACTGATAATTACATCATCTACGACACTGGAAAGTTTATGAATAATCCAACCCATAACTGTACGATTACCAATCATACGATTATGCTTATCTGGTAAACGGCTGGAATCTGGTCTTGCTATTACTAATGCAATCTTTGTCATGTTCGTTTAAACTCCTTATTTGATACATAATTTGCATCAATTTTATGATATTTAGGAATTAATGGTAATTCCATTTCAGCATTAATACCATGCCTATTTTTAACAATTTTTATTTTAATAAAATCTTTACTACCAGCTCTAGTATTTTTGAAAACATGTTCACAAAACATAATTGTTGCCGCGTTTTGTTCTAATGAACTAGACCATTTAAGGTCGGACATTTTACGTTCAACTTGTTTACCTTCACTATCAGTACTTGCTCTACTAAACTGTGAAATTGCAATAATTGGGCAATTTAATATACTAGGATTAGCCATTAATTTAAGTTGTCTTGATACAAATTCTAAACTTCTCATTGCATCCATTCCAATATCTGGCATAATTTGTAAATAATCTACTAATACTAATTTAGGCTTCTTTTGATATGCCATCATTTTTATGTTATTCATAGTGGCATTTGAATCTACTACATGGATTGGAAGTTTTTCAACTATTTTAAATGCTTTTTGAAGTTTTATGATATCTGATTGTTCATATGCTCTACCTCTAAGTGCAAGTGAATCAACTTCTGCTAACATACTGGCCAAAATTTCATGAATTTCATCTACACTTACTTCATATGTAAATAACATAACTGGGTCACCTCTAAGGGCAACATTCAATGCTATATTATACATTAGAGTAGATTTGTATCCACCTGGTTCCCCTGCTAATAAAATTAATTCCCCTGCTTTAAATCCTTTACCACATTTCAAGTCTAACTCATAAATACCAGTAGCTAATAAGTCTTCTGTTGATTTACTAAATAACTTTTCTTTATACGCTTCTAGTGTATTTGCAAGTAGATAATCATCAACCTTAACTGTAGTATCCTCAAAGTTATCCATAAGTTTACGGATTTTCATCCATTTATCCTCATATGAATAAGCTTCAGTGGATATTTCTATCACTTGATTACCAAGTGTACTTAATTTTCGTTCCTTGTTAAGTGATTTTAAAGCATAAACAAATTCTTCAAATTGCTCAGTTTCAATTTCACTAGGAGTTTCAAATCTTGTTCCTACAGTTGTCTCATTTAATAAGTTGCCATTTTTACGGAGCTTAGTCATCCTATTAATAGCATGCTTTGTATCCGTAAAAAAATCATCTTTATCTACTAACTCTGTGTCTATTAAATCAGGATTGTGAAATAATATTTTAGCTATAGTGGATTCTAGTTGTGCATCATACATTAATTAACACTCCTTAAATTTATATTCAGTTTCATAATATTTTTCCTCAGCTTTCTGTCTTGCATTTACTGCATCTTTCAATTCTTTAAATTTACCAATATATATTCGTTTATTATTATGAAAAATAAATACTTCCCATTTTGAATCACGTTTATACCAACTAATCCCCTTATGTCCCGATGTGTTATCTTTACGCAAATGTTGATTAAGATTACTCTGGTGTGGAGTAACTATCCTTAAATTACATCTACGATTATCCAATATATCATGATTTATATGGTCTACATAGTTACCTTTTGGTGCATTCATAATAAATCTATGTAATAATTCAAATTTACCATAACTAAATGTTTGAGCATATCCTTCACTATGTACAGACCATCTACCTCGCTCAGTGCATTTTTCAATATCATCTAAATCAATTTTAGTACACATTCTTTCATTTCCATTTGTGTCACATAATATAATTTCAGCGTAATTAGTATATTTAATATACATATTAGGTTTATGCCCGTATTTCGTTCTAGGTATTATAGGTATTTCCTTATGTACACGTTTACCATATTTTTTTCGTTCTTTATTTACATAAATACTCTTATTATAGTGTTGTATACACATACCTTTAACAATTCTATCAGTTTCCTTACCACAAATTTTACATTTTTTCATAATTACCTCCATAGTTAGTAGTAGATATTTTCCACTCTACTACTATTATACCATGAATTCAATTATTTGTCAAGTCCAATTTTTAAACTGAATATTCAAAAAGGTACTTCGTCTTCATCTTCAGGAATGCCCATTAGCTCTGCCTGAGATACAAGAGGTTTCAATTTTGTGAATGTACGTGTTGGATATGTTGTTCCATTACGTTCAGTCTGACAATCTTGACAATCAAATGCGAACCATTCTTTGCCACTTGCCTTTGCTATCCCTGTTGATAGTGAAAGATTTGTTCCTCCACATTTAGGACAGTTTGTTACTACCTCAATGTTATCTGGAACTGTTACTGTTGTAACTTTAACATGATTACTCATTACTTCATCAATACCAGTTAGAACTTCTCCCCAAAATGCTACGTCAGCCAATAGAGCATCTTTGTCGATGTCCGATGTTTTAACGTATGGGATTAATAGGTTGCAATACGGTCTTAGGTTAAGACTAATTGTCGGTGTGTTTACTTTTTCTGCCATTTTCTTTTCCTTTCGTGTGGTCGTGCCACTTTTCATTACTTAATACATATCACTTCAGTCGACTTCGCCAAAAAAATGATATTTTCAATCTATGACCATAAATAATGGTCACTATTTACCACTAGAACCAAATCCTCCTATACCTCTATCCGATTCAGATAGTTCTTCAACTTCAACGTATCCAGTTGGTATTAATTTTCTAATGATTGCTTGACCAATCCTATCCCTGATACCATATATCTCTTGAAATTCCTTAAATTCACTTAAATGGGCTGTTCTCCTAAATACGAATTTAACTTCACCTCGATAATCTGCGTCAATAATTCCAATAGAGTTTACTAACTCTAAGTCATACTTCATAACACTACTACGTGGTACAATTTGCATATAATATCCTTTAGGAATTTCAAATGCCAACCCTGTGCCATAAATTACCATATCACGCTTAAATATCATACTTGTAGCTGTGAGGTCAGCGCCTGCATCTGTATCAAAATTAAATTTTGGCACTACTGCTTCGTCTACTAATTTCTTTACCCTTATCTGCATTCTTTCTCCTTAGTCTAAAAATGCATCTATCTTAGATAGCATCTTCGTTGCGTATGTTTTGTTTTCTTCGTGTGATTGTTTTTCTGTTGCTATTTCTGCAACCTTTACTTCAAGTTCTGTAATCTTTTTTGCGTCAGCTGTAATAGCCTTTTCAAGCAAAGATTTTGCTTTAGTAAAACTGTTTAAAGCCTTTGTTACTAAATTTTTCCCTTTCATATCAATTCTCCTTTCTTTAGTTCTCTTATAACAGTATACCATAACCTATGGCGTTTGTCAAGCCCGAAAATCTGCTAAGTTTAATGAGTCTTTCCCCATGTATACTTCATCTTTATTTTCTCTAAAATATTTAGAAGTCTTGTCGGGGTCAAAATCCAATACAAGTGGTATTTCTTTGTTTACATAAGTCTTTCTATTTGGGTCTTTAATCCATGTATAGAAATCTAATTTTCTCCATAGTCCACCTCTAGTATAGAAGTGTCTAAAGTTAGTTATTAAGTCTGGTGTCCAGTTAGCATTCATTCTAACTTCTCCACGCATATCTGTATGGTCTAAGGGCATAAAGAATAATGGTATTGGTCTTATACCAAGTTTAACAATTTCTCTACATCTGTAATGAGATTCTTCAACATTGTCTGTAAAATTACACAATACATAAACACTCATATCAGTTCCTTTAACTCCATTAGCCATCATCATTTTTACTTTAGGTTGAAATTTGCCATCAGCTTTGATATCATCAAAAGCTAATCTAATATATTCATATTCAATATTTGCTTTAGATAACCATATTGCATGTTCTTTAGTAACAAATCTAAAATCTATTCCACCTTCAAACCTAATTATTAAATCATTATCAATGGTAAATTGAATTACATCTATAAAATGTTCAATTGGGGCAATTACTATATTATTATCAAATATATTAATTTTAGGTTTAGTTAAATCTACTTGTGCCTTCCATTTACTATTTACCCAAAAATTACCATCTAATTTCTTAACTGCACAAAACTTGCAATTATTAGGACAAGACCTAGTAGTAAATACATATGAGTAATCATCAAATTTTGATTTCTTCTTTGCTAATTCATAATCTGGTAAGAGTTCATCTAATTCTTTACTATATCCACACACAGGCCTTATACCTGTTTTTTGTTCAATGTAGTCTGGCATCAATGTTGCAAATATTCCACCTACTTTAATTTCAGCTGTATAATTTGTTTGATAATATTTTATAGTTTCAATTACAAGTGGAGAATGCCAGCTGAATAATGTTGTTATGTATATAATATCATAATCCTTACGATTAGGTTTCATTCCTTTAAAGAAATCAACATCATCACCTTTAGATTTATGCCAAGATGAATATTTCATTAAGCCTAGTGGTGGAAATTTAGCCAGATAACTGGGTTCTACCATTAATATATTCATTTATTCTCCTTATTATTTTTGAAGTTAAAAAAGGAAGCCGAGTAAACTTTCGTTGTTGGGCTTCCTTAATTTAGGGGGTGCTATAGAGTAATTGCTTCAATTTCTTTAATTAATGCATTTTCGTCAGTCCATATTTTTGAAATGACACCTAGCATAGATTCAGAGAATCCAGCTACCTCTAGTACGTTTTTGTTTAGCCTAGTTGGAGTTCCACCTTCATACCCAGCTAAGTTCCAGAACAATGTTTTCACATTTGGACTGATTTTGCGATACTCATCGTAATAATTATCGAAGTTGCCTTTGTTACGAGACATGCTCCAATGGTTATTAGCTTGGTACAACTGCATATCTGTTAGGATAATTAGTTTATCGGCTTTTGTCTTAGTCACTGTCAGTGCTTCTAATGGAGCACTAAAGTAAGTTCCTCCACCATGTGCTTTCAAATCCTCAATCCAATCGAATGGTGAGCTTTTTACAGCTGAAATATTAATTCTACGAGCACTTGTGTCGAATCCGTAGAATACAACTTGTGTGTCACCTAGTGCTAACATGATGCTAGCCGCTAATACTTTCCCATAATGAAATGGTAATCCATTCATTGAACCTGATTCATCTAGCAAGATGGCTACCTTATCACTCGTCTCCACTAACCCTGTGTTCATGGCTGACTTAGCAAATGCAGTTTCAAGTGTTTGTTTGATAAACTCTTTGTCGAATTCATCTAAACTTAATTTTTTAACTTCATTCCATGCGTCATAGTATCTGAACGGCAATAGTCTTGACCCAGCGATAGCCTTATCATTAGTAATGAACTGTGCCCAAAGTTTCAAAGTATCCTTATCAACTCCATCAGCAAGTGCATTCTTAATGTGCTTAATAGCTTGCATATATCCCATCTTACGTGACTTTAGTAAATCGCCAAATGCAAGTTTAGCTGATTGTCCTTTAGATAGTCTAGTGTTCATAGTTTGAGCCTGTTCAAGAGTACCCTCTAGTAACTTCTTAAACACATCATACTTCCCACGTGGGTGAGCAATTTTAACAACATCTTTAAGTTTTACCTTAGCATTGTCACTAGCATATTTCTTTAATTGGTATGCATCAAACTTATTTTCCAGTACATCCTTAAATGCACGTCTAATAGCGTTTGGAACCATTGAGGCATTACCCTCAGCATCAGAGTGTCTAGTATTCCATAATGATAACACTTCTGTTAAATCATCAGGCCTAATTAAAGACCGATTTAATGCTTTACGAACAACTGGATTACCACTTACATGTTCTCCTAATCCTACAGCCATTAAGTGAGTTACTGAACGTAGATTTGCTACATTTCTAGTATACACCATAGCTTTTGCTAGGAATTCTGTGTCTGATTCATTACGTGATGCGAATTCAATTAGTTTTAAAATTTGATTAACGCGGTCAGTTTCCTTTTGGTAATATAAATCACCTTTTAACATGCTGTTAAGCACAACTGATGCGATATCTTTCTTAACGTCACTTCGTTTGTATGAAGCTCCGCCTTCCATGTTTGTTGTTAGAGCAGTGTCTACTGCTTTTTTATTATATTTTCCCATTTTCTTTTCTCCTTTAATACGCCTTTGGCGATGTTTTAATAAATGTCATGATGAATTTGTACCCGATGCAGTTGTTTTGCTTCTGCATGCGTAGTTTTTTACTGAGAACCAACTCTTTGAGACACTGGGTCTCGATGGTGAGTGTATTACGAGTAATTCCTCACCTGTCAATAGCTTGGTGTGAACCAAGTATAGTATTAATCTTTAAGATTACGATGTAATCGAATACCTTAATACATGAACATTTTATTTGTTGTTTGGTCAAAGGACATAGTGGTGGCTATGTCCCTCGATGTTAGCTACTAGCAAACCTTACACATTTAAAAGGGCTACCCCTAAATTTCAAGTTACTAATAGCCGAAATACTGATGAAAGTCGCATATGAGTTGAATTTAATTCCCCCGTAATTATTTTTGGTGGGGGAATCAGGAGTTGAACCTGATTGCTTCAATTTTTAAGATTGATGTTTTACCGATGTAATCATATGCCGTAATACAGTACTAATTTATTTTATTTACCTGATGATGTCGAGTGAGAGTTTGTTTGTTAAAACCATATAACGATGTAATCTCATTCTTTAATGCAGGTAAAATTAATTCAATTTCTAAACTCACAAGGAGTTTCTTTATTTCTCTTATACTAGTATATCACACCTTATGGCATTTGTCAAGCCCGATTTTTAACTATTTTTTGCTAACTGTATGAAAATATCATCACTAGGGTCTATAACAGGCATATCATTAATAGATGCCTGTTTATTTGCCATTATACCAATTATATATTTTACTGTGAATATATTTTTACGTACAGCAATATTAAGTGCAAAATCAATAGCGGTTTTACAAATATCATTTCCATTTACATAATTATTTACTTGTGATAAGTAATAGTTTTTCATATTGAATGTAACTGGATTACTTTGTTTTGAAATACAAGTCCAGAACCATTCTAATGATTTTTTATTTCCTTGATAGTCACCAAGTAATGCTTCATACCTTGATTCTTCAGTTGTTCCATTACTCCTCTTTGCTTCAAAGTGTGTAGAACATAATGAATCCCCTTTATAAATATATTCTGCTGGCTGATTACATTCTGTACATATAATTAAATTACTTGTCATTATACTCATAATTATATCCTTTCTTATGTTTTAATTTTAATTAGCTTAATTGCTTTGTTGGCAATACTTACAGCTTCTTCAATTGTGTCGGCTTGTGTTACAACATATAGTAGTCGATTTATGTATTCCACACTATTTAGTTTATCCCCAACCTTAAAGTTACTTTGCTTCACGAGAAACTTTACTCCATCCATTGATTCAGCGGCTTCAATTCCCTCAATAGATTTAATTCTTCCAGGTTTATGGAAGTAGAATCTATGTGCAACAGCCTTTTCAAATTGAGGTGTTACGTTGTCCATATTGACCGGGAAGTCACAATGCCATTGAATTGTCGCTGTAACAATATCAGTTCCATTTTGTAACGGTTGATTCCTTGAACAGAATCCTCCACCAGACAACCTACTTGTTATTTCTAACACATAAACTTCATCATCGACAATAACTAAATCACCTTTACTTGGGCCTTCCGTGATACCACATGCCAAACATGCACGTTCAAACATTAATTTCATTTCAGTTACTAACTTGTTATCAAATAAACTGGGGGAGTGTGAACCATCTTCTATATAGTATGGTTGTTCATTAGTAGTTGGTATTGTATCATAATTTCTATCTGCAATCCCAGTTACATGCATCTTACCTTCATACATAAATCCTTCAATGGATATTTGTTGCCCTTCTAATATTTCTTCAATAAGTACCCTACCATCACTTGAATGTGACCTAGCTTGTTCAAATGCTTCAGCAATGTCTTCCTTTACATCAACACGCCTCACTCCTCTACTACCACTAGAATCACTAGGTTTCACAATGAATGGTAATTCCATTTTAAGGTTATTAATTGATTGTATAATTTGATAGTCTGGTATATTAATATCAGCTTCATCTAATCTCATATTCCTAGCACATTTATTTGTGGTTAAATATGCTGTAGATGTATCAACTGATACTAAGTTTAATGCTTCAGCTATTTTAGTAATTATTGGTGATATTTCAATTCCTAGTGTCATTACGCCTATTATCCTAAACTCCTTATTAAGTTTTAGTATGGTATCAATTATTCCTTCATCTTTAAAACTAAATATTACAGGTATATCACAATATTCAAATCCAATTGATTGTGGATTTCCATCAATGGCTATTGTTTTCAATCCCAGTTTCTTGGCTCGTTCATATACTGGAATTTGGTCTACACTTGCTCCTAAAATTAGGATATATTGGTCTCTATTATCTAACATTTTTACTCCTTATATTTCAAGCACACATGCTTCATTACAATTTACAAATTCATTTTCATCAGTTATGTATTTAATTCCATATGCTTCAGTTACTCGCTGAATGTCTGGACAACTATATCCAATTTCAGTTCCAATTTTTAATAAGCCTTGCTCATGTTGAAATGACCTAACTAATCCAAGTCTATTATTATTTAATACAATAATCTTAATAGGTAGCTTATTATGAACAATAGTTTCAAGTTCTTGCACATTCATTTGAAATCCACCATCGCCACATATGGCAACAACAGGCTTACCCTGAACTGCCACACCTATGGCTGCAGGAATTGCAAATCCCATTGTACCAAGTCCACCAGAAGTGACCCACTTGTATACTTGGTCTACCATCCATTGATTAGCACACGTCATTTGATTTCTTCCTACATCTGTAGTAACTGTATGTGTATTTAATCGTTTACTTAATGAGTTAAATGATGTTGGATATTTAATATTAGGTATTAAATTTAATTTACTTACCCAATCTAATCCTACATTATAATCAATGTCAATTGTATCAATTATACTTGTATCGTCTAATAATGATGGGTCTGGCATTTGTTTAACATCAAATCTACTTCCAATTGCAATTATAGTATCACATTCAGCTAATAATTTGTTTGCATCAGGTCTACCGAGTGAACCAATCATTCCATAATTATTTGCATAGTAATCACTGACAATTCCCTTGCCATTTAAACTGTATACAACTGGCATTTGATTCCTGTAAATGTATTCATTTAATTCTTTAGAGTATGCTTTTGCACCTCCACCTACTAACATTATAATTTTCATATTTCATTCCTTTGTATATCTATTGGCATATCAACTAAGCTTGCACCATTAAATGCCTTAGCGAAGAAAAATGCTTTCCTTATTACTTCTAGATAATTATCCTCGTAAGCTGTATCAGCATAAACTGTAATTGGTTCAACCATACTTACAATATCAATCTCCTGAAAGCCTGTTTGTCTTTCACCACTACCTTTATATAAGTAAGTTGGAACTTGTCCAGTTATTGCTACTAATGGAGTATAGTCAAATTGTGCATCAGCTATTCCTGTAATCAGGTTGGTCGCTCCCGGCCCGGAAGTTGCCATACATACACCAACTTTACCACTAGATTTAGCGTAGCCACTGGCGGCAAATACTGCTCCCTGTTCATGTCTACATGTAACAATCCTAATATCAGTTAGTCGTTTAATTGCGTCTAACATAAATACTGTACACCCACCAGGGTATTCAAATATACATTCCACTCCAAGCGTTTCCAGCTTCTTAGCTATCGCGTCTGCTCCTATTTTAATTTCTGATTTCAATTCGTCCTCCTCGGTTAATTAAGTTAATTATTTTATATCTTGATAATGCGTTAATTATAGTATTAGCTGTATTGATAACATGTGTAAACTTAGTTCCATCAATGTCATTAATATCATTTACTTCATGCCCATTAAATACTCTACCAATTTCTTCTGGTAACCCTGAGCATATTGTGAGTGTATTAAACTCTCTGCCTAATCTTTCAGTGATTGTTCCACATCCATATATTAAGCATGATTCATTAAATAGTTCCAATACATCATTACTTATGCTGGTATCATATACTAATCGTGGTGTCACTGCATGTAGATATTTTGCTACCATTTCAGCCCATAGTTCACGTTCAATTATATAACTTACTGTTGAATTATTAAGTTCTTTCGTATTCTTACTGGAGTTTCCTTCATGATAAATACGATGTCCTAAACATCCTACTTTGAATCCTTTACCTATAGCATCAGCACAAAAGATTAATTCTGCCCAATGATTATATCCATCAAGCACAAAATCAATCTCATTTAATACTTCAGCTTTAATA
>Ga0208647_1000125_pt1 | contig 32024 bp, 65 predicted proteins | sample AntAceMetag02UKA_FD_184765 | JGI IMG/M metagenome (GOLD analysis project Ga0208647, IMG submission 184765) | Saline lake microbial communities from Ace Lake, Antarctica - Antarctic Ace Lake Metagenome 02UKA (SPAdes) (version 2) | ecosystem: Environmental > Aquatic > Non-marine Saline and... | reverse complement strand
TAATTGACTTAATGTTACGGCACCAGTAGAAATTGTCGCGTTTGATAATCCAATTAAGGTTCCATTAATAATAGCCGAGCCGTTTACGTGGAATTTGGCGTTTGGACTCGTCGTTCCGATGCCTAGATTACCTTCAATCAAAGCATTACCACCTAAGTTTAAGTCATTCCATCTAAAAGTTTGATTACCTAAGTCAAAAGTATTATCTATTGTTGGATAAAGTGAACCATTTGTATTCAAGTTAGTTATATCTAATCCACTAAAATTATAAGCATAAACATTCTGAAAATAACCATCTCCATTAATTACTGAAGCACCACCATCTTGCCATGCTCCATTGAAATTATATTGTCCAGTTAAGTTATCTCCTCCAGAATTAACTACAAACTTTGAGTCAGACCAAGTTGAAATAGAAGTATTTGCATTTGTAATTTCTGTATCTGTTTCAGTGGAAGTATAATAATTTCCTTCTACCCAATTAACTAAAGAAGTATTTGCAGTAGAGATGTTTGTTGTTACTTCTGTTTTTGTGTAGTAGTTTGGTTTGTCTAGTGTCCAGTTTCCAATTCCTAAGTTGTTTGTGAAGTTAGTTAAGTGAGTTGGTTGGTCATAAGCAGAAAAGTTTCCTAAAGAATCAACTTTCGTGTTTGTTGCATAATCTGAAATTACGAAGTCTGTTGAGTTATAATATCCAAATGGATTAGATAATTCATAATAGTTAGAGATTGAAAAATCTGTTGAATTGTAAAAGCTAAAAGGATTAGTTGCTAAGTAATAAGATGTGTTAATTACTGGAGAAGGATTTGTAGAATTGTAATATCCAAAAGAGTTTGCTAAGTCGTAATATAAAGTATCAGCATAAGTTTTATTGAAAGTTGCATAAGTATCATTCCAATAATTATTATCATTAGTTAGTTGTGAATTATTTTGTAAGGATGTTGAGTTGTAATAAGAGAAATCATTAGTAAAGTTTGAAACAGAAGTATATCCTCTATCGCCTAAGTCATCAGAGAAATCTGAAAGAGCTGTTGGTTCATTAATTAAATCTGCGTAATCGTAGTCCCAGAAGTTTCCCAATACAAATGAATAGGGATGCCATTTATTATCAGAAGTTTGGAATTGAAGTAGTTGTAAGTTTGTTGGAGTTACTATATTTGTATCATTTAATTGATGTAAGTTTGTTAAATTTCCTGTATAAGTTGTAAACTCATTTGTTGAACTAATTAGTCCTTGAGCAGAAGAAAAAGGTAATAAAAATAAAAAAGAAAGTACAAAGATAAAGAGAAAAGGTACTACCGAATAAATAACGCCTTTTGGGGTCGCCTTATTCTTCCCTTTTCTCTCCTTTGTTTTATTATGTTTTTGCATTGTTGTTAATTCCTAATTAAATTAATCCACTATTTCTCAAACCTTGAGCTGCAATTCCAATTGCTGAAGTTGCGATAGCCAAAGCGAAAAATAAAGTAGTTAATCCAACTAAAGTATCAGCTGCACCAGTAACGTTTCCATCAGCTTGAGCAGTTCCTACTTGCTGGGCAACTGTTGGGAGTAATGCAGTTCCGACCAAAATTACAATAAATCCACCAATTATATTTCCTAACATCTAAGAAGCACCCCCCAAAATGGAATGAAAGTTTAATTTCATTAAATATGTATTTGTCATGCCTTAATAATAAAATAAGGTTTTATAAATGTCGTTCATAGATTTTTTTTATCTTTATGTGGACAAATTCCACCATTATTATACTTTCCCCAATTACAATTAAAACATAATGTCTGAAATCCTTCTGGAAAATTATTTTTTACTAACCATATTTCAATATGATTTCCTATTTCTTTTCTATGATTTGTTCCATTACCTTTTATGTGATCTATTGTCAAGAAACCTTCATTTTCTTCCCCACAACAAACACACTTTCTGCCATAATGATCAAAAACTAATTTCTTTTTATTTGCCCTATATTTATTAACAGAATCATTTGTTATCTTCTTTGCTTTCTCTAAATTATCTACTCTCCATTTTTTATATGAAATGCTTTTTCTTTTTCTTACTTTAGGATTTTTAGAATATTCTCGTCTCTTACGATTTATCTCATCTTTGTTTTCTTTATACTTTTTTCTTCTCTCTTCAAGATTTTTATATGGCATTTTCTATATTTATTTATTGTTATTAGATTATTTAAATATTCATATTCATTTGATAATGAAAACATATAAGTAAGCGACCTTTATAAAACTTCATTCGTATTATTATGATATGAAAAAGAACATGAAACAATTTCCTCTTTATCTTAGCGTTGAGAAATTCAAGGAATTAGAAGCTGAAGCAAAGGAAAGAGATTTAACAATTAATGCTTTAATTAAATCTAAACTCTTTCCAGGAAACAAATAATATGGTAGAAAATAAAAAAGTTGCATGGAATGCTTCTCAAGGTTTGATTATGGAGATTTCAAATAGAAGATCTTTAGCAAACACATATTTTATTCAAGGAAATATTCATAAAGCACTTTCTACATTGATTTCAATTAAGCAATCTGTTATCCAATCATTCAAGGAAGAGGAAAGAGAAAAATTAAAAATTTATGAGGATAAATTTAGTAAAATTTCTTATGCACTTCATAGTTCTGTTTCAAATTCTTTTAATTCTGAAATGAATAACGCATATAAATTGGCTCGTGATATTGCAGTTAGATTATATTCTGATTATAATGATATTTTGATGGACTTATTAGATTCTAGAGGATATTTAATTGGAGAACAAAGCGATTCATCTAGTATGAACTTTTAAAAATGGAAAATGAAGAATTAAATAAAGAAAAGAGGATTCCTTCTGAAGAAAAAATAAGAGTAAAGAAGTTAGCTTTCAAACTTCCAGCTAAATTATCTGCTTTACTTGATGGATTTAAATGGGCAATACATTCTCGGAATCAATCAGCTGTTTTTATTGTTGATGGTAGAAGTGGAATGGGTAAAACTACAATTAGTTCTCAAATTGGAAGTTATATGACTAAAAATTTTTCATTAGAGAACATTCATTTTACTCCAGAGACTTTTTTGGAAGCATTAACTAAAACACAGAAAGGAGATACACTTATTTTTGATGAAGCAATGTTGTTAAGTAGTCGTGCAGCACTTTCTGCGATAAATAGAATGATTGTTGTTGCAATGAGTATGATTAGATCAAAGAATTTATGTATTATCTTTAATGTTAATTCAATTTTTGACTTAGATAGGAACTTAGCATTGTCTAGAGCCGATTTATTGTTGCATTGTTATGGAGATTCACTTACAGATAAGGGTAGATTCCTTGCTTTCTTTAAGGGAGGGGATAAAATGGATAGAATTAAGAAACTTTACATCTATGGGAAGAAGTTTTATAGCTATGGAAGTCCTAAATCAAACTTTAACTCAACCTTTACTTCTTATTTTACCGTTGATAACGATGAATATGAGAGAAAGAAGCAGATAGGAGTTAATAACTTCCTTATGGGGACTAAAAGTAAGACAGAAACAAAGAATAAGATCTCTAGAGACAAATTAATTGGCTATGTGTATGAAAACAAGGAAAAACTGGACTTAACGCAGGAAAAGATAGCTGAAATAGCTGATATTGGTACAAAAACAGTCTGGAACGTACTTGATAAGATGAAAAGTGAGACTTTTGAAGGCATTGAAGGGTAAAAACACGGTTTTTACGGTGTTTTTCGTAATTCGTCGCTCGTAAAATAATATAATTACTTACAATAGAGACTATTTTAGGGAAAAATTGCCCTCTAAGTGTTTTATTTGGCTTAGGTCAAGGCATCTGGCTCTGTTGGAGGTCTCAAAGTAGGGATGTGGTGTTATATATAGCTCAAATCAACCAAACTAGGCATGTGTATCAGCTGTTTTGTTATCTTAATAGCAAAACTAGGCATGGTTTGATTACTCTACAAGGCATTGGACATAAAATTGATCCTACTTGTGTTATCATCAAGGCATTAATGCACTTCTAAGCATTGAAACTAGGCAGTCCAAAAAAAAAGTATTCCAAACAAGTGTTATGAGGTGTTATAAGGGGGTGTTTTGAAGTCCGAAAAAGTCCGAAAAAAAGTTGAAAATTTTTTATTTTTTTTAGTTATTATTATATGTTCATAAATTAATAAGGTTTATCTCTGTTCAATAAGTTATTATTAAAGGGTGTTTATTAATTAGTCAATTAATGAATAACTGTTATTATTCTTTAATGGTTTTATCATGCAGAATTAAAACGAAAGATTTATAAAGAAGTTATTACTCTTAATATTGTGTTTAGGACAAACACAAAAAAAGAAAGATGACAAAAAACAAATACATTATAGAGAAAAAATATAAACCTTCTCTTATTGCAGAGTTATATCTTTTAGTAGATAGAAACAAGCAGGAGAATAAATTTTAAAATGAACATAAACGCAGAAGAACAAAAAGGTGAACTTTCTTTAAATGGATTACTTGATCAGACTAAGCCAAAGGAAGAAGAGCAATATAAGAAAGCAGAGAGAGAAATTTTAAACGAGGTGTTTAAATGATAGAGTTAAATAATTGTGATTATTGCGAAGTAAAAGAAGACACCTTAAAATTAATTTGGATTGATAGCGAGGATTTTAAACCACTAGATAAAGATAATTTTAATTGTGTTAAACATGAGGAATGCATAAATATTTTTGGATATAGTGCGTTATGTTTTGATTGTTATATTAAAAATTGTTGTGGAGATTTAAATTAAAATGACATATAAAGAAATTCAAATAAACGAAATCTTAATTTTAAATAATAACATATATCAGGTTAAATTAAAACCGTGGAGTAATGGAGAGAAGAGAGGACACAGACCACACTTAATAAAATTAAACCAAAAAGAATTGTTTAAAATTTTAGTTAGTAGAAATAGAAAGGAGGGATTAAAGGAATAATGAACATAACAAAAGAAAGAGCAAAAGAAATTTTATTAAAATATAAAAAAGATAATGCTTTATTTAATTGGTGTGAAGAATATAAACAATTTGTTCAAGATAATGTTTTATATAACATGAACTCTGAAGTAGAATATATTTTAATATATGATGTTTTGAAAGTTAAACCACTTTTTGAAAAGGATATAAAATATTTTGAAAAATTTCATAAAGATTGGTTAAAAACTGAAAATTATCTTAAATATTCAAATGAAGATAATTATTATAAAGCAATAGGATTAATTTAAAATGGAATTTACAGAACAAAAAATAAACCTGTTAAAATATTTAGTTTGGAAACATACAGATTTTAAACAAACTTCAAATATTGAACTTTACGAAGAATTAGAAACAGAACTGAAAAAACTATAATTTATTATTAGCCCACACTTATTTTTTAAGTGGGTTTCATACTTAACGCCGAAAGGCAAAAGCAGACAACGACGCTTTAAGATTGTTGTGCGAACAAAAGGAGAACTAAAAACAAATGGAAACAGAAACAAAAATAATTGTCTATGGACAAGAAGATATAAAAAAAGCTGGAGGATTTAAGAAAAAAAACAACTGTTTAAACTTAAACAAAGCAGAATTTTTTAAATATCTTAAAGAGAATGATTTAAAAATTAATTCTCAATACATAGATCATATTGGGGAAATTTCAAACGAGAAACGTTTTAGATGTTATTACAATAATTTTATTATTGGGACTTCAAAAATTGTTGAAGAGTTTATTTTATTATAAAATGGAAACAAGAATAAATAAAATTAAAAAACAAGATTTATTTAGAACGTTAATAGAGAAAGGAAACTTAAAAATTAGTGGATTAGATAAGAATTTTAATTCTTATAGGATCTTTGAATTTCAAGGGAAAAAGTTTAAATTAACTCTCACAACAGAGAAAGAACGAATTTAATTTTTATTATTAAAAACAGTTGGCGAACTCTAAACGCAAAAAGATTAAAGGAAAAAAAGGGTTAAGCAATAACGAAGTTTTAAACTTCTGTTTAATCATATTACTTATATTCCTTTAATCTTTGGGGGAGAAATCCCCCTTTTTTTATTTCTTATAAAATGCAATTTTAGACCTTATAGTATTATTCAATTAGTTTATTTAAATTGCTTAGGTTGTCTTATATAAAGCGTTTTCTCCTCGGTAAAGCTAAAAATTTAAGGTTATTGGGCAATTTAATTAAATGATAAATTTGTTAAAAATAACACCTTTTTGGATTTAATTTATTGCAAGTGCCTTGATCTTAATGCCTTGATTGAATCAAATGCCTTGAACGATATTTATAAAACATTAAGTACATGTATTTGTATGAGTTTTATTAAAGAAGAGTTAGACAATGAATTTAAATCAATAGGATTTAAGAATCAAAGACGAAGTTTAAAGACTTTAAAGCAAGTTGGAACATCAAATAAGAAAAGAGATGAATCAAGAAAAGCTCTAATGCCTGGAAAGAGAGTTAGTAAATCTGGAAAAGTATATTGGGAAACAAGAAAGAACCGATCTGATTCTGGTAGTTCTAATATTTAATGCCTGTTCTGTTTAATGCCTTGAAAAAATAAAATAAAAAATAATAATAAATAGATTTATTTCTTCTTTGTTGGTTCAGAAATCTTTTCCTTTAGTTCTTCTTCAATAGTATCATCTAAATCAAATTCTTTTTCCCTTGTTCTTTCTTTCTTAGCCCAAGATTTGAATTTTGATTCTTCAGCTTCTAAATCAAGACTATCTGCTTTTGCCAAAGTTCTTGTTTTAGCTGCAACATAGAAATCCATTACTTGTTTCCTATACTGTTTTGATTTTCTTTGACCTAAAAAGATAGCAAATGCTAGGATCATTACTAATAATAGAAATAATACTCCTAAAAATTCTTCAATCATCTTTTACCTCCTTGTGTTTCATTTGAATAATCCCCTAATCCAATCCCAAATCCTTTGAAAGAATCTATCTTTTGTTTCTTCTGGAATAGTTTCTATAATTTCAGATGTATTTTCATTTTCTTGTTCTCCTATTGGTTCAACATAATCTAAGTATTTTAAAGTTTCAACTGGGACATATTCAGTTACATTTCTATCAACATATCTAATTGAACTTCCTCCCCCACCACTATTAACTATTACTTCTTTAATTATTTCTTCATTAGATTTATCAATTAAGATTAAAGTAAAATTATCTGATTCATATAACTTATCAAAACACAAACTAACATTATTGTTATTCATAGAGATATTCATTCCATCCATGTTTGAGGAATTTCCAGTTATTAAATATCCGAGTTCAGTTGGAACTATTGGTAATTCAATATTATAACATTCTCCCGAATTAATACTTATTGCACTAACTAAGCTGATTAAAAATACTCCTAGCATGATTGTTGTTATTGTTTTTTTCATTTTGTTTTCTCCTTTTCTTTTGTTTTGTTTTAAATTTAAGCATAAAAAAATAAAAATAAAAAATTAAAATACATTTATTTATGCGATTATTGGGTTTACTTCAGTTGTAACAGTATAAGTTCCTGATTCTAATAATACATCAAATGTATATTCTGGAGTAAATTCTGTATTCGTATTTGAATACATTGTAATTGCTCCTAAATCATTAAATTGAACTAATTCAGTTTCAAATAAGAAGTTAGCTGCTTGTGTGAAATCAATGTTTCCATCAATATCAATTGCTATATTTGGTATATACCAAATCTTTGCACCATGGCAAGTATCGTATTCTCCAGTTACACAGTAATCATATTCATCAGCATTTCCATCAGTTTCATAAGGCAAATTTGCATTTACATCTCCAACTAAAATTCCAGTTGCAGGGTTGTTAAATCTATCTGAATTATCCTTATAGTAAACTAAAGTATAATCAGTCAAATCTCCTTCTGTAACTTCTGCTGTGAATTCATCTCCAACGATTGTATATTCAACAGTAGCTTCTAAACCACCACCTAATAAAGTCCAAACATCTTGAGTGAAGTCTACATTCTTTTGAGCAACAGTTAAAGTTCCTTTATATTCTACATCAATTCCAATTTCAGCATTATTAATAACTTCAACTGGGACATCAACAGAACCATCATTACTAACTTCAAAAAGTTCTCCAACTACCATGTCACCTCCAATAACAGCTTGTGAAAATATTTGGTCTCCAGATACACTAATAGGGTTAGTCACTTGAAATTCATTTTCTTGTGAAAAGAAATTCGTTACAAGTCCTGCAGTTACAAATGCAATTGCAAATAGAGCTATGAATCCAAATGCGAAATATTTCTTATTACTTCTTTTCTTTGTTTCTTGTTCTTTTTCTTGTTTCATTTTTTATTCCTCCATTATCTCTTTCTTAAATCTGTCTTGTTTAAATAATTAACTTACTAATTATTTCCATTACTTTTATTATGATTAAATCTCCCATGGTTATTCCTAGGAAAAGTCCTGCAAATAATCCTCCAATGAATGAAAATACTTTACCAATCATTTTCTTCCCTCATTAGTTTATTTCCATAGATAATTAATCCAATTGATATTGCTAAATAAATTAAACAACCAATTATAACTAAAGTAACTACTGTAAATTCAATTAATGAAATGAAGTATAGAGTTGATATTAAAAATATTAGTAAACAAGGTAATGCTAGTAATCCACTTCCAAATTGTACTAATAATTTACCTACTTCTTCTTGTGTCATCTTGTTCCTCCTTTAGTTTCCAATATCTTGCTCTTTGATATTCCCTTTGATAATTTCTATATCTATCTCCTCTAATTGGAGGATTTTTCTTTTGATATTCTTGTTGATATTTAATTTGTCTATTTTTATTGTTTTCATCATAGTGGTACTGAACTGTTGAAGTTGGTATTTTTAATTCAATAGAAATCTCTTTAGCAGTTGATCCTTTTTCTTTTAGTTCTTTAATCTTATTTATTTGTTTCTTAGTTAGTTTCATAGTTCTTATAATATCTTATCATATATAAATATTGTGTTTAATTCTTTAGGGACAAAACATTTTTTAATATTTCTTTTGTATGTCATTTTGTTTTTTAATTGTTTAATTTATAAATAACCTTTAATCTAAGTTTTTTACACTCACTTTTTCTGAATTTTCAGTTAGTATTTTATGAACAAGAGATGCAGAGATATTTTTGGTTTGATTATTCTTTCCTGCATAAGTTACTTGTGCTGCAATTTGTCTCATAGTTATCTTTGGATTATCTTTCTTTAGTTGTAATACTTTGTTTATTGCTTGTGTTGAGATACTTTTTCTTCCCCATTTGTTTCCTTTGTAAGATTTAGTTTTCTTTCCTTCTACCTTTCTAACTGCTAACTTCACTCTGTCTGATTTCTTTTTTGATTCATCTTCTGCTAACCACCCCATTAAATTTAGAACTAAGTTAGATACTATTTCATCAAATGGTGCTGGAATTTTATAAAAATCATCAAAGTATTTTTGATTAACTGAATGAATTTGACATTTATATAACTCACAGAACTTAAAGAACTCCACTAATCTCTTTTGGTTACGGAATATTCTATCCCAATCCCATGCAATGAATCTTTTTATCTTTCCAGATTTGATTAGTTTCTTTGCTTTTTCAAAACCTTCTCTATCTTTGTTATCTTTAAATGCTGATTGTTTGTCTTGTAGTAGCTCGTATTCTTCTTCAAAGAGTTTCTCACAGCTTTTTATCTGATTCTCTGGTTCTTGGTCTTCTGAACTTGTTCTAATGTATATTATATTCATTTTTTCTCCTTCTTTCTCTCAAACATTTCATATAATACAAATCCAGCTATTAATCCTGCTGCAAAAGCAATTGTTGTTCTAAGAAACATCATCTCTAATTCTGTTAATATCATTTTTTCTTTCTTATTCCTCTTAAAATTTTATTCTCTTCCCTTAGTTCATTTACTTGTCTGCATCTATAATCCCAAATTAATACTAATCCAGTACATACAATAAACAAAAGGATTGAAACTGCCATCCAACTATCTATTAATGGGATATTCATTTTCTTTTTAGTTGTAAATATCTTACACTCCTTCCTTTGAATAAATACTTTAAGGCTTGTTTTCTTGTTAAATCTTTTTTAACCCAAGTCATAATATGAGTTATTAATCTCATTAAAGGATATAATCTTAAAGGTAAATCTTCAATCATCTTTGAAATATAAAAACCATTATCATAAAAATTGTTTATTATTTGAGTAGATTTATCTTTTCCCATCACTCCTGTATGAAACTCCATAGATATTTTATTTATTCCCTTTGGGATTATTCCTTTACCAAAGATTTCATATTCATATCCTTCTGCATCAATCTTTACAAAATTAACATTATATTCTTTGATAAAATGATCTAAGTCAAAAGAAGGAATCTCTTTTGTATTCTCTCCTGGTTCATTTACTATTTTAGATAAATTTACAGAAGGTTCTTCTTTGATGTATAAAGGTTTTCCATCTCCTAAAGCTACATTCAATATTTTAACATTTTTTATATCATTCATATAAATATTGTTCTTTAAAATAGGAATACATCTTTTTACTGGTTCTATTGCAATTATTTTCTTAGCTTCTGATGAAAGGATAGTAAAAAATCCAATATTTGCTCCCACATCTAAAACAGTATCTTCTTCTTCTATGAAATTTACATATTCTCTTGAATATCTTGGTTCTCTCATTTTGTATGCTTGTAAGTTTCTGGATAATGAATGAAAGTCTATATCTTCAATTAATTCCATAGGAAACCTTATTGGATTGAAAAAATTCCAATTATTAACTTCAACTATTTTTCTATCTATGTATAGAACCCTATTTATTAATTCATAAGGTATCCAAGAAAGTCTTTCTATTATTTTCTTAATCATTTTTTACCCTCTCCAAAGATTATGAAATTTAGATTTTTATCATAATATTGTAAAGTTATGTGTTTCCAAAGTTCTTTTAAATTCATTTCTTGACCTCTTCCTGTTTAATTGTGAACTCACTTCTTAATTTGTTCAAAGCATTATCAATCATTTTAGAAACTGTTTCAACCCAATAGCTTTCCTTACTACTTAAATCTCCAGATTTCATCTTTTCTAAAAATTCTTCGTTCCATTGCTCATTCATCACTTCTGTTTTTATTGTTAAATTCTTTTTCATTCTTGTTCGCCTCTCTCTGAATTTATGTATTTTTTTTGTTTGTTTTTTCATTGTTAATTATAATATATTATCATATATAAATATTGTGTTTAATTCTTTAGGAGTGAATCTTTTAGTTTAATATTATAGCTTCTTCCATTTAATTTTTCATATTCAATTATATCTTCTTCAAACAACCTTTTCTTAATTTTCTCTGCCCAGGATCTAGATATTTTAGTTGTCCTGGATAATTTAGACATTGTTATTGGTCTTTTCTTTACTGTTCTTATGAATTTATCTCTTAGGTTTTCTTTTTCCATATTTTATTTTGTCCCCACATTTAAAACAATAATATACTCCATGAAAGTTTATCATTTTACTTTTACAATTAATGCATATTCCTTTTTTAGTTGGTCTAACAAATTCAATTTTCTCTTTCATTCTTCTTTTTCTCTTAACTTATCTGCTGTATTGTTTTCTCCATATCTTGCATGAACATTTATTCTAATATTCTTTAACATGTTTTGTTCTTCATTTGGATAAGTTTCTAAGAAATTTGTTACTCCTGGGAGTCTTGAGATTGTTTCTATTGTTTCACTTGGTTCTAATTCTTTTTTTCTTAATTTTAATATTCTTTTTGTTAAACTTTCTCCAATTATTTCATCCCATTTGTATCTCTTAATGTTTGAACGTTTTATTTGTTCGTTTACATTATCCCAGTTTTCATCTGGTTCAAAATCATTTTCTATATAAGTTGGTCTCTCTTTGAAATTCTTTTCTTCATTTAATTGCCTAAGCAAATCTCTTGATACAACTACTATTTCTTCTTTTGATAGTTGATTTATTCTTCCTACTACGTTTCTAAATTTTGTTTCAAAGCTCATAAGTTCCTCTTTAAATTTTCTCTGTATGAATTATCTCTTTCAAGTAATAGTTCTTCTCCAAATCTTTCTTTTTCTAATCTTCTTTTATTTGCTAATGCTACTATCTTTTGTCTGAATGAATCTAATATATTTCCTTCTTTATCTTTTATTATCCATACTTCTTTGCTTCTTTCTCCTCTTATCTTTTGGATTATTGATATATTTTTATTTGTCATTTTAATCCTTCTATGAACTTTTTATTTATTTCTTTTTTATTTATAATTTCTGATACATTTTGTTTTCTTTTATTTGATCTGTTTAATCTACTTTGTATTGCAACTCTTCTTAAATCTGAACATAATTTCTTTATTTGTTCTCTGTTTTTTCCTCTCATTAGAATTTGCTTTTCTGTTTCTGTTATTGAATATGAACTTATTCTTTCCTTCCTTGCTGAAGGAGTGTAAAATTTATTTTGTCCTATTTTATTATTACAAAAGCTGCAAAGCATTTGTCCTGTTATTTTATTTTTATGTAATTTTGATATTCTTATAATCCTTGGACAACATTCACACTTCTTTTTTTTGTTCATGTTAATTCTTATGTTCTTTTTTATTTAAATATTGTGTTTAATTATTTAGTGAAGACACTTTTTTTGTTAGTTCCTCAACTGCATCTCCAAGTTTTTTAAGTATTTCTAAATGTGAAGACATATTTTTATCAAAGACTAATTGATTTTGTTGTATTCCATTCATTGTATTTAAAATAAAAGAAGGAGTTACTTTGAAGTTTTGATTCTTATGATCTATCCACCATTTCTGTAATGGGATATTATTTTTGTATGCACCCTTTCCTACTGTTTCTAATTCTCCACCTTTCTCTAAACTATCATCAACTAATAACCATTCTCCATCTTCATCTGAAATCCTCATAATTATTCCTTTTCTGTTTTTATCTATGGCTAAATCATTTTTAATTAAAGCGTAATGTTCTTTTTGTATTGAATATTTACATGGTTTGAATATGAAACCTAGTTTGTTCTCTAATACTCTTATAATGCTTAATAGCTCCATGTTGGCTAGACTTTTTGATTCTTTAGCTGTCTTTCCATAGTAAGATTGCTTTGGCTTGTCAAATATCCTTAGATGGTCATTACATAGCCATACCTTTCTACCTAGTGCTTTAATTCTTGGAGTTGTCTTTAATGCTCCTACAAGGTTGAAATTGATTTTCTTTTGTTTTAGTATCTCTATTCTTTTATCCCACCCCTCAATTTCCTTTGGAAGTTTTATCATCCAAACATATGCGTGACCTCTAATAGAATCTTTTACTAATTTCGTACCATACTTAGTTGAATTTTTACTTTGTTTTACTGGTTCATACCATCCTCTTCCTTTCTTTATTATTAGTCCTTTTTCTACTAATGACCGAAGATAATAATTTAATTGTTGTTTAGAAATATTTAATTTTTTTTGAATGTTTGTTAAATTTGTTGAGAGTTTTAAGTTGGAGATAATGGAGAAGTAAAAATTCTCTTTTTCAAGTCGGTTTTTTACTTCCATATATTCTAGAACGATAACTTATATTTAAAGAATTGTTGTAACTAAAAAATAAAGAAACAGAGAATCAAGCTGATTTCACCATTAGGCGTTTCAGACTTTTTACTAAGATCCCCTGTTTTTCTGTTACTATTTCAACGTGATTGAACTTTATAAGACTTTCCTTTTTAAGTCTTTTGGTAGTTTCTTATAAATTATTGTAATTAGAACATATGTAGGATATGATATATCTTATTTGAATCTTTTTCTATGTCAATATCTGTTGGTAAAATTTCTAAATTATCACGATTAACTACTCTTATTAATTCTGCTTGTTCCATTTCTTTTGTTATTAATGGTCTAAGTACCTTTGGCAATATATAATGTCTTCCTATCTTTTCAAAGAATTCTTTTCTACTTATGATTGTTCCTGCTCCATACTTTTTTACTAATTGGTTATGTAATCCAAGATATAGTAATCCTGCTTTTAATCCCTCTTTCTTCATTTTTACAATGCAAATTTAATTGGTAATGATTTACTACATTCATTTAATGATTTCAATACTACTGAATATTCATATAAACATCCAAGTATAATTCCAATTATTAAAGCTATCCATAGTAAATTAAACCAGTTTCCTCCTGCTATTAAGTTCTTCCAGTTTATTTTTCCATCTATTCTATATGGATGAACTACTTTCCAATTAAAGTATTTTGATTTCTTTAGGAAGATTTTATCTCCTTCTACAGTTAATTCTTTTATGTTATACCTTTCTAGTGTATCCATTTTAATCTTTAGTAGCAAAGAATGCTGCTGCTATAAGTGTTCCTGCCATTAATATTAATAATTGCCATACTGGTAATGAATATTCCATTTTTTTAGAAATTATAAAACCAATTACTTCCATAGCTATTCCTCCCACTCCTAAGATCCAGAATCCTGGTTCATCTAATGCTTCTTCTAAGCCCATTATATTTTACCTCCCTCTTCTTCAACATACTTTTCAACATCTATTGCCACAGAACTCATTCCTATTTTTTCTTTACCTTCTATTTTAACTTCTTTTTCCTTTTCCATAGCTCCAAAGATTTTACTAAAATCTATAGATTCCATATCCATCTTTTTCATTAATTTAAGTTGATGTCTCATGGCAAACCATTTAATTCCATTAGACCAAGAAGCTCCTAAGAATATAATTATCAAAGCATAAGTAAACCATTGAACAACAAATGCTTCTCTGTAAATAATTAAAGAAACTAAACCAACCAAGTAACCAATGAGCATTGTAAAAGTAGAACGAACTTCATTCTTTAATTTTTGGACTGGCGTGATATTATTTATTCCATCTTTGAATCGCTGTCCAAATTCCTTTGCTGTAATCTTCTTTCCCTCTTTATCCTTCCAAACCTTTACCATTTTATAAGATATTATAAGAATAATACTACTTAAAACTTTACAGTCACTACTAAATCGTAAAAAAAATAAAAAATAAAAAAAAATAAAAATTAATTAACTTATCTTCCAAACATTTCCATTAGTTTTGATTCATACACAGGGTACAAAGCAATTGCAACTAACATTAGTGCGAAGAAAATTGGTATCAAATTAGCTAATGCTCTTCCACCACTATCTGAAATGTAAGTTGTTGGTTGTGCAGTACCTGAAATCAACCAAGCTGATTTATAATCTGCTGTTGTATCTGGTAAAATACTTACACTTAAAGCTCCATTATGAACTACATTATTTGTAACAGTATAATTACCTGCACCAACTATTGCATCTCCAGTTTCATTATAGATTACTACACTTGATAAATATCTATAATCTGTTAGATATTGAGTTGTGTCATTAACAACTGTACTAATTGAGGTGTTAGATACTGTAACTGTATTTACTGTTTCTCCTACTGATTGTGCTATTACTTGAAATAATATAAGCCCTACCAATATAGAAATAAATACTATCATAATTACTTTGATATCTATTTGTCCTTTACTATTCATTATTTACGCACCCCCCAAAATAAATCACATGCATGATCATAAAAACATAGACCGTTTGGTCTCCTCCAATTCATCTTTGAAAAATCTATTTTTATCTCTTAGAACTGAATGTATCTCTCTATCTTTTAATTTAAGTGAAACTTGTTCATTTTTTATAATTCTCTTTAAACTTATTTGTCCTTTTTTTTCTTTTTTCTTTTTCATTAATCTAATAAAGATAAACCTAATCCAAGTACTGCAACACTACCTGCAACTACTAACAAATCTTTTGCTAGTTCCTTTGGTTTATCCTTCTCCTTTTTATTTAATTCTAAACATCCAAGACCTTTATTTGCTCTTATTCCTTTTCCTGAACCATCTTTCTTAGGTTCTTTTAACCATTCATTCATTTGAAGAACCCCATATCTGTATTATGTTTAATTGAATGTTTCTTTGTGAATATGTGATCATTATTTTTGAAGATATTTTTTTCTTGAAGAATTGGTTTATCATTATTTAACATAGTGGATTTTTCACTAAGAATTGTTTTTTCTGATTTCCACATTTCTTTGTTGTGTTGTTTGTTTACTTTTGCTAGTGCTTCTTTTATTTTTTGTTCTTCTTGCTTCTTGAAATGTTTCTCTAAAGCTCTTTGGTTTGAACTCTTTTCTCTCTCTTCTAATAGCCTTTCAATCTTTCTTTCTTGTTGGGCTTGTTTGAATTTTTCTTTGAATTCTTTCTTGTCTTCGCTACCTTTTAATAAGTTTTTTAGTAATCCCATGTTTTTACATGTATTTGAGGTTTTATAAATATCGTCTAACCAAATATTCTTGATACACTATAACCAATTAACAGTCCCCCTATTATTATTACTAAAATTGTTATTGTTGAACTTATGAAAGCAGAGAACATTAAAAGGAAAACAGCAATCATAAAGAACATTGCCATCATATTCATTCTAAAATATCCTGCTAGTCCAAAGATAACTAATAAAGCAATTCCTAAAAAGATGTCTGGTGTTCCTGCGAAGACTTGTGTAATCCAAGTTTCCATTGCTAAACTTTCAATCCATACCATTATCCACTTCTGAAGTAGTCTATACATGCCATTGTAAATCCTACTAATAAACCTCCAAATATTAATCCTATTATTGACGTAAGCCAAATTTGTTCAAGTGCAATTACATAAATCATAACTGAAGCTATTGAAGAAATAAAAACACCTCCAACATAAACTATGAAAGGAACAACAACTAAACTTGGATCATATCCTTTTGCAAATAGACCTACTACTACTGCTCCTCCTCCAACTAAAAGTAATAAAATTCCTAAACCATCTCCAAATATATTATTCCATAACCCAGAATCTTGATAATTTACACCAGTCATAGTAGAATTTGTAATTGTAATTCCTAAAGCATTTGGGATGTCTGGTAAACCTGGTATGCTAAATCCTATTAAACTTAAAAACAATGCAAATACAGTTAGCATAACTAACCATGTTGGTAATCTCATCTGCTTACCTCTCTAATTACATTTATTGCAAATAGTAATCCTGATATGAATGTCAGGATATATGGAACTTCATTTCCGTTTAGTACTTTAATTGTGGGAATAATTCCTATGGCTACATCAAAGAAGAAGACTACAAAGAAGATTAATCCAGTTACAAACATTGGATTGTTGAATCCATATTTATATCCTAATATTCCTACTGTCATAAACAATAATAAGAAAATTAATAGATACCTTCCAAAGTCATCTATTCCAAATAAACCTGAATCAAGGTACATGTTTAAATCAGTAAAGAATGTTTTAATGCTCCATTGAGTATATTCTGTATTATAAATCATCCATTCCCTTGTTCCGTTATTGTAAGTTTCATTAACCAACCAATAGTACTCTAAGTAAATTCTTGTTTGATTATTTACGTCATATGTTTTAGTTAATTGAGTTCCTGCTGTGCTTGTGCTATCTCCAGTTATAATTGTTCCATTGTTTAATTTTAAATTAAACCCATATGAATCTACATCCCAAAAGCTTGAAGCTAATAAGAATCCAAAATCATATGTTGTGTCATTAGTTAATGATGTATTTGATGGTAAAATTGTATATGCCATTCCTTTAGTGTAATCATTTACTGTAGTAGTTCCCCCTGCTAGAGTTACTGAATAACTCGTTTGGGTTGGTGCAAAGCTTGTTTCATATGTAGTTAATCCACTTTTTGTGAAAGTGAAGTCATGAACAAAGTCTGGATTTAACCAAAAGGTTACCGTTCCACCTGCTCCAGTTAATCCATTTGCTACTATTACGTCTTCTCCAGATATTTCTCTTGTTCCAGTTACTTCTACTCCACTTATTACTTGATTTGCTGTGTTAATCACTTGAAATGTTACATAAATCCCATCAATTGAACTAAGAAGATAAAGTACTTTGTTTGTTACTGTGCTATTTATCGTTAATGCATCTGGATCATAAATTCTTTGGGGGTAACTTGTTCCTTGTTTGTATTGAACGTATGTGTCTATATTAAAAGTTAAGTCTGGAGTTGCACAAAAGTTGTAAAAGTAATTGTTTGTTGTGTTAACGTAAGTGTATGATTTTGTTACTGTTCCACTTCCCAAGTAATATTCAAATGTACTTGTTGGAATTGAAGCATTTATGTAAGTTAATAATGCTTCATCTTTGAAAGTTATATTCAGAAAGTCATTTGTGTAAGAAGCATTACAAATAGTGAATACTGTTTCACTTATATTTTGATATGAATAGCTTGAATAAAAATTTTCTGCTCCATAAGTAAACTTCCACCTAACTGAATTGTTTCCTAAATTTGCAGTTGGAATATCAAATGTTTTTGAATAACTTGTTCCAGATTTTGTTGTAGCATAGTTTGTTCCATTATAATTTAAAGTAACTGCTGTTAGTGAAGAGTTTGCTGTTAAATCTATTTTGAAAGTTTCGCTTTGTGTTTGGTAAGAAGTAGAATTAATAGTTCTATTATTTTCAAATACTTTATATCCCCAACTAATTAATTGACTTCCTGTATTTCCAACTGAATCATTTGCATAAACTGTTAAGTTATTTACATCTTTTGTATAATTAAAGTTAGAACTATTTAAAACTCCAGTTGAACATTCCATTGTATTATTTGTGTCATTGTAATCATACCAACAAGTATCTAAGTTCGTATCTGTTGCTGTGAAATTTAATTGTAATGTAAAGTTTTCATACATATAATCAAATGTTTCATTTGGAGAGACTAAATCAATTGTAGGAGATGTTGTGTCTACTGTGAATGTTCTTGCTGTGAATGTTCTTGTGTTTGCTTCGTCGTCGTAACCAATACAAGTCCAATTATAAACTCCATCTGTTAAACTTTCTGTGAATACATAGTTTGTATTATTTAATCCAGAACTATTTGTTTGTTCTAATGCACCATTTAAATAAAATTCCATATCTGTAAAGTTTTCTCCATCACTTCCATAACAAGTAAAATCTTTATTTCCTGTTGTTGTGAAAGTTGTGTCATTTGCAGGAGAGATTGCTGTTACTGTTATAGGATTAGCATCATAAGTAATTCCTGTTCCACTATTATAAAGTTGAGTAATTTCTGTTGAAGTTAAAGCCCTATTCCAAATTCCAAATTCATCTGTTTTTCCATCAAAGAAAATACTTACTCCTCCGAGATATCTATTATTAGCACCAAGATATAAATTTAAATTATCCGTTGTAGTTATTCCCCCTGAAGTGTCTGTCACTGAAACATTATTTAAATATAATTTAACAGTTGTTCCATCTTTTGTTAAAACAGCATGGTTCCATTCATTTAAATTTTTAGTATTAGAAGATTTTAAATAACCTGCCCCATCCCCACCAGTATAAGCATACAAATAATTATCTGCCCCTGACCTAATCATGAATTGTTTTGAACCCTCCCAATGTCCTACTATATCTCCAAAAACTGCAAAAGTAGTTTGATAAAACCAAACAGAAACAGAATAGGTTTCCCCATAATCTGCAAAATCAATTATTCCCAAATTTATATAATCATTACTTCCATCAAAATCATAGGCAGTATTAATTAACCCTGTTGATGATGCTGTTGCACCACTATTTGTTCCATTATAAGTTCCTAAACTATCAATTACAGTTCCACTACTTTCATCTAATTTATAATAAGAAACAATATCTGTGTTTAAATCTGCCGTCCAAGTTGCCCATTCTGGTATTCTCTTACCTGCCATAGTTGGAATCCACTCCACCACATCTCCCTCTTCAACAAAAGTATACATTCTAATAAATAAAACATCATTCTTTTTGAAATCAACTTGTTTAAGTTTTGTATAAGTTATTCTATCTTCGTAATGGTTTCCAGTTACAACACATTCAGTTTCCATTGTTTCATTTTTCATTGTTCTATTTTGAACAATAGTATCTGTACAAGTATAATCATCAACTAATGTAGGAGTTACAACTCTTTTTCTTAAATCATAATCACGATTGATTTTAGCCATACCGTTCTTTTTATCGTAGAAATCCATTGAAGAAATAAAATCTTGGTAGGAATCAAAGCCAGTTATCTTCTGCTCCCAAACATATTGTTCTCCCAATCCAACTTTGTAATTTAAGGGAGTAATTAATTGTGCAGTAGCTATTTCTCCTGTTTTAATAAATAAGAAGTTATTGTTAAAAGTTGCTGTTCTTGTATTAGTATCGTATTCAAGTATTGTTGCACTAACAGAAGCAAAGCTAAACATGAAAATTCCAATTACAAAAGCCAATAAAATCGTTTTATTTTTCATCTTTATTCTTCGTCTCCTCCTGTTTTATATGGGAACTTTCTTTTTTCTTTTTTCTTATCTCTTTCTTTCCACTCTTTATAATTTATATCTCTAAATCCGTCCCTTCTTTCTAACCAATCATCGTATTTTTCTTGTGGTTCTAATGCTTGTTCTTTAATTTCATCATACTTCATCTGTGGTTTGATTAATCTAGGAGTGTATCTTCCTGAATGTTTTTTATCTTTTTTGTTCATCTGAATATAAACCTCTTTGTTATTGCTCCAATTGCTACAGCTAAGATTGCTGCTATGAATAATGGAACTGCTAAATCTCCCACTAAACAGAGTACCTTATTTCCATCACTAATTGTACTAGCACTTGAACAATCTAAATTTGTTCTGAAATTACTTATCTCTGGTAATAAAAAGTTCACAAACATAAATCCCACAATTAAAATCCCTAAGAAAGAAAGTATTGCAAGTCCTAAAGTTTGTCCACGCTTATTCATTGACTTCCACCTATTGAAATGTTTGCACCTATTACTGCCAGACCAATCAAGATAATTCCACCAAAGAAATAAAATAAACTGAAATCAGCAATGACACATGTTCCCTTGACAAAATTTGAAGTCGTGTTCTCACAATCAAGCCCAATAAAATCTCCAGTTGAAGCATTCATCGCAGAATCCACAAAAGTCTTACCAGAACTTGCGAGAGACAAAGCAAGGATTATCACAACAAGACCAAGCATTAGGGAATAAAAAGTTGTTTGAGCCTTAGAGTTCATTTGATATTTCCTCATTTAATTTTATTACTATATCTTTATTTTCTAAATAATTATAATTATATTTCTCTGAAAGTAATGATTGTAAAAAGATAGTCCAATTTTTTCTATTAAAACTTGTTTTTGTATGGCAACCTTTACATAAGGAGATTAAATTTTCTTTTATTGATAATAATTTATCATAATTTATGTGATGAACATCTAAAGCTCTTTTTAATTTTTCCCTATGTATTCCACATAACATACAAACTTGATTATCTCTTTTTCTTACTTCTCTTTTAATTTTATTATTAAAAGTTTTATCATAAGGTTCAAATGAGATTCCTCCTTGCCAAAAATAATTTTTGCTTCCACTCATTCTCTTACTTACTCTTTCTTTATTCTCTTCTATTTCCCAATATTTTTTTGATGCTTTAGACATTTTCTTTTTTGTTTCCTCACTCATTTTTTTTCCTAAATGTGCTTGTCTTAATTTTTCTTTTGATTCTTCTGTGTGTTTTCTTCCTAAACTTTTTAATCCAATTTTTCTTTTATGTTCTTCTGTGAAGGGTGCTTTCTTTTTCCCCTTTTGTTTTATTGAATTTTTTCTAGCCATTATTCTAATCTTCTCACTATTCTCTTTAGTCAATCCTTTTGACCAATGTTTTAAATCTCCCTTATAATTTCTTAACTTTGTTGATTCACTTATACTTCTTAATTCAATATCCATCTTTTTAAGATGTCTTTGAACTATTGAATGGGATTTTATATTTAATTTTTTAGCAATTTCTGGAGATGAATTTCCACTAAGATATAATTCTTTTATTTTATTATCTAAATGTGAATATTTATTCATTTGATTATCCTCATTTTATCAATTTTCATATTAAGTAACTCTTCTTCATTTATGTTTAATTCTTTTAGAACTCTTTTTTTTGGATTCCAAACTGATTGATTATTCTTATTATTTTTAGATATACCTAATACATCTTTTAATTTCATAGAACTACTTGTAATTAATGTTTTATAAATATCGTTTATAATCCAAAGAAGGATTTAGTTTTCTTTTTAGATTTCTTTTTAGATTTCTTTTTAGAACCAGTTGGTCGGAATGCTTGAACTTCAAAACCAGTTGTCCCACTTCTTAATCTTTTTTCTTTACGTTCAACAATTAAAGTAGAACTCTTTTTTCCTACTCTAAACTCTGTTCCAAATACTCCAAGTAATTCACTTGCTTTAACTTTCTTTCCTGTTTTTGTTTCTTGAACAAATCCACTAGCACTTAATTCTTTTTTCAAGAACTTCTTTAATCCACTTGCTACTTCTTCTTTAGTTCCTTTTGCTACACTTACTTCTTTTCCAAATTTAAATCCAAATGCTTCAAATCCATTTTCTCCTTTTGCTTTATCTATCTTAGTTGCCAATCTTGAAAGAAGAGGAATTTTAATAATAGGTTTTGGTTTAAGAATTGTTGTTGTTTTTTGTTCAGTAGTTTGTCTAGTAGTTTGTCTAGTTATTTGCGTAGTTGTTTGTGCTTTCAATAAATCTAATGCTTGTCCTTGTCTAGTTTTTTGGTCTAACAAACTTCTTTGGTCTAACAAACTTCTTTGGTCTAACAAACTTCTTTGGTCTAATTTACTTCTTTGGTCTAATTTACTTCTTTGGTCTAATTTTAAATCTGTTTTAATTTTAGTTTTTAATTCTGGAGTTTGTATTATTTTTAATCCTGGTGCTATTTCTTGTTTTGAATAAGTCAATGATGCTTTAGTTACTCCTTGTAAAAATGTTGGTGCTGTTAAAGTATCTGTTCTTTCATACATTCCTGTTCCTGTATAAGCACTTGGTGTGAATTGAGTTGTAGTTATTGTTTTTGGAGTTTCCAAAATTGTTTTAGTTGGAGATGGAATTTTAGTTGGTTTCTTTATACTTTCAAGAGCTGAAGATATTGTTCCTTCTTGTGAATATAATTGTTTAAAATATTGTTTTGAACTTGGTTTTCCTGCTCCAGTAAATCCAGAAAGTTTTGATACTCCAGTTAATTCCTCAATATCAATAACTACTGATGGTTTTGCTTTTGAAACTATTACATCTGAAATTCCTATATTTAATTTTCTTCCAGTTAAAAATTTTCTAGATATTTCTCCACCTTTTAATAATTCAAATGCTTCATAATCCTTTATTTGTTTTGACTTAGAAAGAGATTCAAATATTTCTGTTGTCCTACCTGCTTGTCTTAATTTAGAATAAGGTAATCCTTTTGTACTAAGTGTTGAAGTTTTTACTTCTGTTACAAATTTAAATATATCCCCTTTAACTGGAACTCCTTCACTTGATATTATTCTAAACTTTCCTTCTCCACCCTTAGATAAAATTCCTCCTATTTCTTTCTTAACTAATTTTTCAGCTTCAATTCCTCTTAATAATAATTTTGTAGAATCTTCTGTTATTTCTGTTATTAATTGCCCTTCAAATCTAGAAGCAGAATATTTTGGTTTAACAACTTTAACAACTTCTGGAGCTTTTCCAAATAACTTCCCCATCCTTGTTTGTTTTGTTAATTTATATCCTGGAATTAATCTATCTACAACACTAATAACTGGTCTTACTTCTTTAGTCCCAGCACTAGAAACTACTTTAATTGTTGGATCTCCAATAAATGTTAATGGTCTTTTCAATGCTTTTTGCCAAGTAAGTATTTCTGTTTTAAATATTGGTGTTTTTAGTGTTTTTAATACTCCAGCTCCCCCTAAAAATGCTAAAGAAAGTCCTCCCTCTATAAAACCAGATCTTTTTATTTCTTTTTTTATTTGTGGTAAAAATTCTGCTTCATACTCTTGTCTTGTTAATTTTCTTTCTCCTTCTTTTAATCCTACATCATTTAAAATATATTCCTTATAACTTTTTTCTAATTGTTTTTTCGCTACTTCTTCTGTATAAATTACTTTTTTTGTTCCACTTGCAACTTCAGAAACTAATAATGATTGTCCTAAAACTGGAATTGCATAAGCTAATTCAACAGCACTTATTGGAGTTTTAGTTATTATTTCTTTTTGTAAAATAGTAGCTTGTGCTTGTATTCTTAATCCTGGTCTTCCTAAATATCCTTCTTTTGTTATTACAAATTTAGTTCCTTCCATTTTTCTTGCTTTATCCATTCCTTCAGCAAGTAAAGCACCACCATAAATAATATCTTTTGGAAGTCTTTTTACTGCTCCTTCAATTGTTGTATCATAAAAGGGAATATCTTTAACAAACTCAACTACTTTTTTTGTTTTTATTGCTTCTTTTTGTAATTTTTGTTTAACTAAATCTAAACCAAATCCTCCAACAAAAGTACCAACTTTCTTTTCTATTTCTAATTGTTTTTTTGCAATTGGTTTAGCTACTTGAATTATATCTTGTACTCTTTCTTTTCCTTCTTTAAATAAGAACCCTCCAACTTTCTTTTCTATTTCTAATTGTTTTTTTGCAATTGGTTTAGCTACTTGAATTATATCTTGTACTCTTTCTTTTCCTTCTTTAAATAAGAACCCTCCAACTTTCTTTTCTATTTCTAATTGTTTTTTTGCAAGTTCTATTGTTATTTTTGATTTATCCTTTATTCCAAATTTTTCAGATAAGAATGTTCCTGCCCCTAATATATTCTTAGGTAATTCTTTTGCTGTTTGTCCTAAAGTAGAATCATAGAATGGGACATCTAATAATGCTTTTGGGATGTTTGGTAAAATATCTTTTTGAAATGCACTTTCTGATGCTCTTTGTTTAGCTATAAATGTATTAAATATTCCCATTCCTTTTTGTACTATTGTTTTATCTTTCTTATCTTTTGTTCCACCAATCTCTATAATTAATCCTTTTTGTTCTTCTTTCCTATACCTTTCATAACTCTTTTGTAATTTCTTAGTAGTTTCTTTTTGTGCTTGTTCTCCGTAAGCAGTTCCTATGTCACTTAGATATTTATTTGCTTCTTTTACACTCATTTTCTTTTCTTTGTATAATTGTTCTGCACTTTCGTAAGACTTTTTCATTTGTCTATCATACTTTGATTGAGCTTGTCTTTGAATTGCTTCAGCTTGAAATTTTTCATAATAGTCTGGAGTTCTTCCAAATTTGTCTGTAACAACTCTTTCTATTCTATCTATATTTCTTGTTGGTTCTGGTGTTGGAGTTGGACTTGGTGTGATTGTTGGACTTGGTGTGATTGTTGGACTTGGTGTGATTGTTGGACTTGGTGTGATTGTTGGACTTCCACCACCTCCCCCACCCCCTCCTGATGATGGTGCTGAAGGAACATAAACTGTTCCTGAAGTAGTTGAAACTGCTGTTTGTCCTGCATGAGCTGCACTACTAGACATTGTTGTAGCATAAGCTGCACTTGCAGTTGCAGCTTTAGCACCTTTAACTCCTGTTTCTCCTCCACTTCCTATTCCTACAAATCCTCCAACTGCTGTAATTATATTTCCAATTCTACCCATTATTCTTCATCTCCCATTAAAACTATTGGTGCTGATAAAGTGAATGTTCCAATAAAAGCAAATGGAACACATAATAACCATCCTAGTTGATCTATTCTTCCAGTTTGCATTAATGGTATTAAAGGATAAAGACAAACAATAGCTAGACTAGAATAAAGTAATCCCTTCCAATACTTCTTATTAAATCTTTTTTTTAGTTTCATCTTAAAAATAATTGTAAGTTTTTTAATTTTGGAAGACTATCAATTATAATTTTCTCATCACTTGATTTGCTAAGAACTAAATCTTTTTCTATTACTTTTTGTTTATTATATTTATCAACTTCACAATTGTATCTCAAAAATTCTCTTCTTTTATGTCTTTCATTCATTCCACCAGACATTAGTCCCCTAGTAATTGCAAATTTACTTAATGCCATTATTCAAGTAACCTCTTCAATTTAATATCAATATCCATATTGAATAAATCATCCTTAGAAACTATATCATTAATCCTTATTCTAAAAAATTTACAATTGAGAGAGTTCATTATATTATTTTGTCTATCTAAATCTCTTTGTCTTAATTCTCCATTATTATAATGATGTTCCTCATCTATCTCTATTGCTAAGTTTAATTCTGGACAATATCCGTCCAAATAATACCCATTAATAAAAAATTGTCTTTTAATTGAATAACCAATTTCATTTTCTATATAATCTAATATCTGTCTTTCTTTATTACCTTGTCTTGGAGAAACTTTCCCCTTTGTATTTTTTATATATTCAATAGCAGATATTCTCATCTTTTGTTTAGATTCTTCTGAAACTACATGTCCTTTTCTACTTTCACTCATTTTATTCTTTGTTTCATCTGAAATTTTTCTATTTCTTAACTTTTGTTTTGTCTCTTCAGAATGATGCTTTCCTTTCATACCAGAATTATGATTGTTCTTAGCATTTTCTTTAATAGATTCTCCTCTCTTAATTATACTTTCTATAGATTGCTTTTTTCCTTTTTTAGATAAACCTATTTTCCTCTTATGCTCTTCAGAAAGATTGTTATGTTTATATATTCCTTTTGACATTTGATATTTAATCTCTTTATATTTATATACTTATTCTTCTTCTAATAAATTTTTAAGATTAACCTCCATGTTGAATAAATCTTCTTTAGATATACCTGTTTTTCTAAGTTGGTTCTTTCTAAGAGAAACATTAAGTTGTCCATTAGACTTGTTAGTAATTATTTTTCCAAGATAATCTTTTAATTTCATAGAAATACATGTATTAAAGGTTTTATAAATATCGTTTACAAAGCCCAGCTTAAATCTTTGTCTTTTTTCTTTTTATTAATTACATGAAGACCTAAACCATATTTATTATTTAAGATTCTTACTACATCTGGATAATCTCTTTTCATTACTTTCCATTTCTCTAATTCTCTTCCATCTACATCTTCCACCATTGTTGTAAATATTTCTTCTTTACCAAACTTCACTTGAGAAAATCCCATTATACTCCTCCTCCACTAAGAAGTGCATAACCGATAATTGCAGCAATTACTAAACCAATTGCCCACTTACCAATATTACCCATCTTTTTCTTAGTATCTGTTTTATTCATTTCCATCTTGTCAAGAAGTAATCTAAATCCAGCTGTATTGCTTCCATTGATTAAACTCTGGTTATAATTCTTAAGAGGGCTAAATGGTTCAACACTCCAGTTTGGTAAGATAACTAAAGGATTTCCTTTTTTATCGTGCAGTACATATTCAGCTGAAGCTAATCTTGGAATCACATCATGTACAATAGTTTGATCCATTATTTGATACTTTTTAAATTCATAAATTCCATTCTCGTTTGTAATTAAAGTTGTTACATAGTTCTTTTTCTTTTGACCAGCACCAACCTTTTTTCCAAATGGAAATCTAAACTTCTTTTCTTTAACTCCATTATCTTCTTTGGCTTTTTGTTCTATTTCTTTTCTTACTATTTCTTTTATTGTCATTTTTTACCTCCTTTCATTTTAATTAGTTTGTGGACTTGTTATGTCCCCTCCACTTGATTCTTCGCTAGTTTTTCCAAACCAACCTTTGTTTACTTTCTTTCTTCTAGTGGCATCAACCACTTGTTTCGTACTAACAGTTCCTTGTTTGATTAGGAATCCTTCTCTTGAAAGACTTGTTGCTAATGTTTCTGAAACTTGTGCTTGGAAGTATTCTTTAAAAAAGTCATTATTCATTATTCTTTCTGCAATTCTTGCCATCTCAAGTCCACCCCTTACATGCCATCTTGGGACACCCAGTTCGTTTAATTCTTTATCGTCTCGTAGATTACCAACCTTAGATAATTTATCTATGTCTTCTGTTTGTACTACGTTAGTTAAGAATGTGTGAATATTATGTTTTTCTTCTTGCATTGGTGCATTGTCTTTCATTGCTGAAGCTATCTTCATAATTGCTTCTTCATCTGATAATTCTTGTTCTGGTTTTTCTTCAGTCATTTTTTAAACTCTCCTATTAATCTTAATTTAATTTCCATACATTTCTTTCCATGTAATGGACAATTTATTTTTTTATAATCTTTTATTATTTCTTTAGTTGTTTCTAATTCAAAACCACAAGGAAATTTTAACTTTGTAAATTTAAATCCTTTTATCATATCTTTCATTGAAAAGTTTTCTTCAGTCATTGTAATCCATCCTCAATTATTTTGACATGACCCTTACCTAATAAGACTAATATTCTTTTGCCTTTGTATTTTCTTTCTAGTTTAAATAAATTATTTAAGATAACTAAGTTCCTTAGGTTGATTAAGAACTCAAATGCAATTGGAAACTTTTCTTTCATTTCTCTTAATGTTTTATCTACATCAATATTTTCTATAGATTCTTTTAATGTTTTAGTTTCAAATGCTAGAAGTTCTTTTAAGAATCCATCTTTTTCTTCTTTTGGTATTTTTTCTAATAGTTCTTTAATTTTTGTAATATCTAAATCAACAAACTCTAAAGGAAGATTATTTTCAACTGCAAAGATACAGGCATTGATTTGGTCTGAACCATACTGAACGTCTTCTTGTTCTGCTTTTTGTTTGATTGTATTAGAAATCTTTCCTATTAAAGAATTATCTTCTTTATTTTCTACTTCGTAGTTTTCAAGAATTGGTTTAACCATTAAGTTATATCTTGTATCACAAAGTTCTACTGCAATTACATCTGGATTTTCATCTTTGATCATTCCTTCAATTGCTCCTTTGCTCATTAAGTGATTTGTTCCTAAAATTTTAATCATGTTTTATCCAACCAATTTTAATTGCTCTGAATAGTGAAGCACAAATTCCAATGAAAATAAATACATAAGAAGTCCAATTACCTTCTATTCCAAATATTGCTAACCATAACCAAACCAACATTATTGGGGTTGCTATTCTTATGAATACGTCAGTTCCTCCTAAGATACTAAGTATTACTTTTTTTGTTTTATTCATTTTAATTCTTCCAATATTTTATTCTTATAACTTTTATTTACTAAAATCATAAGTATGAACATCATAAAAATAGTTAATCCACAAGTCAAAGAAATCATCCAATGAGTTATAAGTCCAAATAATCCAATGAATGTTAAAAACCAAACTGGGGTTTCAAATATTTGAATGTTTCCTCTCCTACATAAATCTAAGTAGTATGCTTTTTCTTTATTCTTTTTCTCTAATTTTTTGAATGCTTCTAAATATTTCATTTTATTCTTTTGTTGATTCATTTATATCTTTTACTATTTCTGTTATGTTTGTTCCTTTTATTTTACAGTAAATAATCAATCCTAAACTTGTTAAGATTGATAATACTAATAGGTTGTTGAATAGGTTTGATTGCCATCCCATTTCATAGTTTGACTGGACGGAATCCAGCTTTCTGTATGTATGAAGGCACATACCCAAATTTACTTAGATCTTCTAAAATATACTTTGATATTTCTTCTTCATTTTTCATTTTTTTTATTTTCTCCTTGAATCTTTGTTTACCTATATTCTCCCAATCTTCATTCTCTTTTAGATCTGGAAACTCTTTGATTGTTCCTTGTTTATCTAATTTAATTCCCTCAATGTCAGCAAATCTTTGGAACTGTGATGTTCTAAAAAAAACATTAAATCCTTGAACACGAACTTCTACAGCTTCAGTTCCAAAACTAAATAGTATACCTATCATCTTATGCTAATGCTTTTTCTATTTTGTTTACTTTGTTTACTATTTCTACCAATAGTTGTTCCTGTGTTAAAATCTTTTCTTCTGGTGTTTGAAAAGCTAATCCCATTTGTGTTGGAACTTCAACTAAAGTATATTCTTTTTCTTTTACTTTTTTAATTTCCTCTGACATATTTTTCAACCTCCTTCTCATTTAATTTAACTATTCCAACTAAATCATCTTTCACTATATCAGATTTTCTTGGAATAATAATCATCTTTACTTTGTCTTTTCTTTCTAAACATTTTCTTATTTCCATGTTAATATATTATCATAAGGTTTTATAAACATCGCTTATAAGAAATTATAAATCCATTTGTTCAATAGCTGATCTAATACCAATGTAAGAACCTGCCATTATTGTTATTATTCCTATTCCGTATGTATAAGCTGTATCTTTCATTCCATCTATTCCGTAAAGTAAGATGAACAGTCCCAGTAAGATAAATCCAAATGAACCTAAGATTACAATCCAACCATCACTTAATGAGAAACCTAAGATAATTATTCCTAATGAAAGAATTAAAATAAGAATATAAAATCCTAATGTTCCAACAAATCCACTTGGTGTTGATTCAAAAGTATCACTATCACAAATTACACTTCCACTTGGATTCCCACAAGTATTAAATTCATATTCTCCTATTAAAGTTGGTGTATAAGTATAATTAAAGTCTTGAACATTTTTTGTCATTGCTGCATTATGATTTATCTTAGTTCCATTTGGTAAAATTATGCTTGATAAATTCATATAAGTACAAGTACCATCACTACAATAATTTGTTATTTGCATCTCTTGATTTTGTTTAAATGTTCCTAAAGAATCTGCTGAGACAAAAGGTACAACTAACATAAATGCCAATGCCATAAATATTAATATTTTTTTATTCATTTGTAAACCTCGTAATCCCTTGGCTATTTTTATAAAACATATCAGTATCTGAAAGATTTATAAAAGTAAATTTAGGATTATTTTTTAAACATTTTTTATCTTTAACTATTTTAACTCCATTTTTCAAACAAATTCCTGTTGTAGTCAATTCATTCTTTTTTATATTAAAGTCATTAGTTATTTTCATAGTCTGCCAAGAAGGAATTTTTATAATTGTTTCTTTTGAGTCTGATTTTAAGAAGTCAAATAGTCCTGCACTTGCGAAGCTAATAAAGAAAACACTTATCAACATTAAGGCGATTATTTTTTTATTCATTATATATAACTCGGTTTGTAAATTTCATATTCTGATTTAGTTCTTTGAGGAAATGAATTTAGATATTGTTCTGTTGAAGCTAACCATGAGTGACCTAATTGATTTTTAATTAATACTATCTTTGCCCCACGATTTAACATATTACTTGACAAACTATGGCGTAACAAATGAGGGTAGACTTTCTTTTCTATCTTTGATCTTTCTCCAAGAACATTAACTAATTTTCTAATATCTGAACCAGAATATTTATTGTTGTTTACTTTTGTTGTGAATAATAAATCGTCTGATTTTTTTGGATATTCTTCTAAGTAAGTTAATAAAATCTTTACACATTCAGAAGATATGTTTGCTAAATATTCTTTATTTCCTTTTACTTTTTTAACTAAAATGGTGTTATCTCCAAAGTCAATATCTCTTAATTTAATATTACAGAAACTTCTATTTCTTAGAGCACTATATGCCAATGTAGTAAACATTGCCTTTTCTTTTATATTTTTACAAGATTGAACCATTCTATTTATTTCTGCTTCTGTTAATGTATCTGTGATTAATTTTCTTTGTCTTCTTGGTTTTGCATACCTAACTAATTTTTTATGAAAATCCATAAACTTTTCAACACTGGAAATTATATTACAAACATGAGAACAACTTTTATTTGAATTTTTAATTTCATACACATAATCAGTTACTTCTTCTTTTTCAGGGTTTATATTTTCTAAAATATTTAACATTCTCTTAATATTGTCTAAGTGTCCTTGAATTGTTATATTTCTTAAATCATAATTTAAAACCAAATGTTTTTTAAATGATTCAAGTTCGTTTCGTATTTTTTCTTGTTCCATAAACGAAAGTTGATTGACATAGTTTTTAAATCTTTCTATCTGTCGTAACTCAAAAGTTACACTACTTGGTAGTAAATTATCATTAATAAGCTGTACAATTTGTTCCATAATTTATACCTCCTGAATAAGCCATCCAACAATTTCCTACACTATAATTTCCTGTTATTCCAACATTAGCACCTACTATAAATCCTGTTGTTGAGTTAGTTGCCCCGACTATTTCTAATTTTGTATTTGGACTCGTCGTTCCGATGCCTACGTTGCCTGAG
>Ga0208647_1000124_pt1 | contig 32029 bp, 33 predicted proteins | sample AntAceMetag02UKA_FD_184765 | JGI IMG/M metagenome (GOLD analysis project Ga0208647, IMG submission 184765) | Saline lake microbial communities from Ace Lake, Antarctica - Antarctic Ace Lake Metagenome 02UKA (SPAdes) (version 2) | ecosystem: Environmental > Aquatic > Non-marine Saline and... | reverse complement strand
AACAATATTTCTGGTTTGCGCTAGCCGGTGTGTAGAAATGTCCACATATTTTGCATATCCGTTCATCGAACCAGCGTCGTTTGCTGTTTTGTTTAGATGACAAGTCGCTCTTGTAACCTCGTTAGTCTATGATCAGAACCTTCCTTAGCAATTGCAGATTCTATAGCGGAAAATTCACCGACTGTTATGCAGATATGTTGAGCCCTTGAGATGGCAGTATATATCCACGGTCTAGTAACAAAAAAGTTAAAGGATGAATGAACAGGTATTACAACAACAGGTACTTCACTTCCTTGATAACGATGTGTTGTACAACAGTAAGCATGAAGCAGTTTATTATTTGTTGCCTTCATTGTTATTTCACGATCAGGGTCTGTAAATTCTACAAGTAATTCGTTTTTTTCGTAGCCTATAATTGTTCCAAGGTCTCCATTTGCTACATAATTACCATCGCTATATGTTGTATTCTTTGTATTTATTACCTTGTCCCCAATTCCAAATCCTGTTACGTCATTCACTTTGTTTGGATTTAGCTTAGCCTGGAGTGCTTTGTTAATAGAATCACAACTCATGATAGTTCGTTTGTTTGTTGGGCTTAAAACTTGAACATCCCATATTGGATCATAGCCACGTTCTACCATTTTTTCTGTTACAATACGATCTATAAATTGAACTATTTTATGTGGGCTGGAACATTCTACATGTACAAGATTTATTCCTGCTTCAATATCTATTATTTTTGATGGAGTGTATGATTTTCCATCTTTAATTTTATGACATGCACGTACTATTTGTCCTGAATTACGCTGTATCTCTGTTAATTCTGCAACTGGTATAACACCAGACGCTATCATGTCTCTGAATACACATCCCATTCCAACTGGTGGTAATTGCGAATCGTCGCCTATGAAAAGAAGTTTAGTCTTTGGACTTACGGCATGCATTAGACTTGCCATCAAAGGGGAGTCCAACATGCTTGACTCATCTACCACAATCATGTCAATATCCATCTGATTGTTTTCGCAGTAGCTGAATACAAATTCATCTCTAACCATTCTTGCCTGCAACATGCTATGGATTGTAGAAGCACCTCTCCCTGTGCTTTGCGATAATCTACGGGCTGCTTTTCCAGATGGAGCACATAAAGCTATCTTGTAGCCACGTTTGATGTGTTGATCTATTACGCGTTTAGCTAGAAATGTTTTTCCAACTCCTGGTGCTCCAGTAAGAATCGAAACATTATTATTCTTTATAATTTCTACTGCTTGCTCTTGTTCCGACGTTAGAGTATGCATTTTATGCCCCAGTAAAATTGTAATTTTTCAAAATTGACCAAGATCTTTCAGTCTATTTCCTTTTTATAATTATAGCAAGCTCAATCTTATAATATTTTATTGAGCATGCTATCGCCTGATCATCTTTTTAAGTTTATCAGCTATATAGGTCTCATCTCTGGCAGCTGACTTTGTTGCAACAAAATTTCTATTATCAAGTGCTAAATCTCTCTTTACAAGTTCTGTAATAGCATCACGAACATCACATCCAACCAATAGTTCAACTTGTTGACGCAGGTCTATCACTTCAATCCATACGCTGCCGTTCTTTTCATTTTTTGAAATAATATAATGAATGGCTGCAACCTTACGATTGAATGAGTCTTTTTCAATTTTCAATCGTTCCATTGCAATTCGGTCAGCAGTTAGGAAACCTACATTTTCAAGCTTACAAAGTATGTATGGATTTTTCTTGAGAAGGGATATTGCATCAGATTTCCACTTTAATGCAATTTCCGTTGGCAATGATTTTCTTAGTCCGAGTCCGCCAACAAGAGCTTCAAGTTCTACCAATAGTGTTTCTATTGATTGATTTTCAAGTAGCATTCGTTGTATATCGCCGGCTCGTTTCTTTGTAATTCCACGTACTTCTTCGGCAACACGTTCTGGGTCTTCTCTTAAGACCTGGAGCGTTTCTTCGCTGTACAGTTTGATAAGCTGTTTACCAATAGCTGGGCCTACCCACTTAGCAGTATGTACAATGTAGCGGTATATACCGGCTTCATCTTGAGGCTCCATCTTTTCATATCGTTTGAATTTAAACTGTCTTCCCCATTTATTGTCGTGTACCCATTTGCCGTGTAGCTTATATCTTGCGCCGACTTGTGGGTTTATTAAATCGCCAAGAGCAGCAACATCTCCTGCTTTTGGAATTTTAAAAACGCCTATAAGGAATCCTCTATCACCTTGGAATCGCACTCTGTGCAGATCGCACTCAAGCATCTCAATCGCCGCGGACAAAATTTATCTCCTGTTGATTTATTTCGGCGGTTGTCATTTGTGCTGGTCGATAAGTTTGAAGTGCTTGAGAGCGTTGCATTGATTTGACAATTTGACTTGGTATCCATTGCGATACTGGCATCGAATGAGTGTATCCACACTTAGGACAAAATGTTCCAACAAATATTTCATCGCATTCACTGCATAATTTTGCAATTTCTAGCTTCATGGGAAGGCTCCAATGTTAGAAAATAGAGTTAGGTAAATAAAAATAATCACAAAAAAGACAGCTAGAAGAACAAAGTTTTCCATGTCCATTGCTTATATTGAATCCTTATCCTTGTTGTGTTTTCATTTTGCCATTAAGAATTTTTTATCTAACTTTTCCTGTTTAGTTGTTTTGTTGTCTTCCCAGGCATTCATTGATATTTTTGCGAAGGTTTTTCCTGCGCATTTGCTGCACCAATCTTTATCATCTAATTTTATCGAAATAGTTCCACCGTTAGATTTTTCTTCATAGAGAGTTTGTGCTTTGTCTGTAATGATTCTACCGCATGTATCACATGTTTTAACGTCTGCCATTACATATCTCCTTTTTATGTTTTATTTATTGATATCATTTTTGCAATGTTTATACTGTAGGTATTGATAGTCTTTGAATCGCTATGTCGCAATTTTTAACGTCAAGTTCTACTCCTATCCATTTTCGATTTAATTGTTCGCATGCCATTGCAGTTGTTCCAGATCCAAGAAATGGATCTAATACGATACCTTTGTTCGGAGGCATGGTTAAGGTGCATAAATATTTAATAAGAGATAATGGCTTTACTGTTGGATGGTTGTTGAATGCACCACGTTCAGATTTTGAAGCTTTAGCGCAGTAGAAAAATCTTGCTTTTGCGTCTGGAAACAAGTTAACAATTTCATCAGATCCATCGTGGATTATATTTGTCGGAAAACGACCTTCATCAGGAGTTATATTTCCACCATTTTCAGAGATCCAATCCTTAAGCCCATAAGTGTTTCCACCGCCCTTCCTGTTACCACTTCCTTTCGGTGTTTCTCCATTGAGTATCGGAATTCTACACCCATCAATATTCATTCCGGCAACGCTATGTTCAATTGCATTTTCTGCGTATGTACCATCAGACGGTTTAATTGCCATAATTATTGGCTCATACGCTGGTTTTAGGCATGTGCTATATCCACTGAATTGCTTTGCTTCGTCTGTGCTTGGTTCTGTAATATTGTAAACACCTGGCCATTGATAGCTATCATCGCTGAAAGACGATCCATTTGGTTGAGCCGCTTTTCCTGTTCTGCCTTTACCTTTTCCAATTATTTTTCTGTTTGTTCCTGAGAGCTTATCGATCGCCTTAGAAATATCTGTACCTTTTGGGAAGCCGCTTCCATATATCCACATGATGCAATCTTTTATTTTCCATCCTGCGTCTTCGATATCACAACATAATCTGTGATAAGTTCTTGTTCCTCCAAATGCTAATATTATTGCACCAGGTTTTGCAATTCTCAGACACTCTTTCCATATTTCAATTGTTGGCAAAACTTTATCCCAGCCTTTACCCATGAAATTTAAAGCATATGGTGGATCGGTAATGATGCTATCGATTGTATCGTCTGGAATTTCCTTCATTATGTTTAAGCAATCGCCATGGTAAAGATTACCTAGTGTTGTTGAAAAATATGTAGCTGATGTGTTGTTATTTACAGTCATTATATGTTCCTTTGGTTATTTTCATAAATGCTGAACAGAAGTAATTGGTCGCCTTTTCCAGTATATCCTTTTTCTAAATTGCACCTGGCGCATAAGCATTGTAAATTTTTAGCGGTATGTTCTCCGCCTAACGCCAGCGGTACGATGTGATCAATATTGCTTCTTAAAGCGTGATATTTATTATCTTTATATTTTGCTTTAGTTTTTTTACCGCATAGCTGACATCTGTATCCGTCTCGCTTAAGAATTTCTTCTGGATTTATTCTCTCAAGAATTGATGATGCTTCAAATAATCTTAACCGTCGTCTTACTCTGCTGGTATGCTCAGCGATTTTTCCACTATCTGTTTCTCTATATCTTTTATTGTTAGCAGCTTCTTTTTCTTTGTTTTCTTTGTAATATCTTTTACGTCTAGCAGCTTCTTTTTCTTTGTTTTTTTCTCTATATCTTTTACATCTAGCAGCTTCTTTTTCTTTGTTTTCTTCTCTGTGTTTTTTGCTACACGCTTTGCATGTACCGTTTATCCCATCTTTGGATGCTTTGTTTTTGCAGAATTCCAACAGTGGTTTTAATTCTTTACATTTTAAACATATTTTAGTTAATTCTTTATCCACAATTCCAATATCCATTACAAGAATTCCAACATTGCCATAACATCTTCACCATAAACATTTTCTACTTTTAACCAATCAATATTGTTTTGCTTTAAATGTATCAGCATCATGCTGTAATTATTAGCATCAGGAAAATATCCCTCTTGAACTAGCAGATGCTTGTACACGGACAATTGCAAATCATACTTAGCTTTGTTGCAATCTGACAAATGGCATAGTGGGCTGGAGGCATTTCTCCAGAAATTACTGTCTTCTATTTTCTCGTTAGTTTTCCAGTCCAGCACTAGAATATTACCATTCTTTGGATTTCGCATAATCAGATCAACCTGTCCGGCTAATCCAAGATCGACAGAGAATACAATCTTTTCAGCAGTAACTAACTCGAACTTTTCCTTTAACGCAGCACATGCTGTATCGGAAGTCTTAAGTAATGCCTCGAATCTTTCTTTATCTTTATGCTCTTTTTCATACGGGATATCTGTACCTGTCATAATACCTTCGCAGTAATTATGCACAGCTGTACCAAGGCGAGAAGCATGATAGCCTTTTTCGTGCCACATCTTAAGGACATCTTTCTGTGTCATGTCGTGTTTTTTGGCATAGATAGCAGAGATACGCTGAGAATCAAACTTAGGAAAGTAGCTACTAATAAAGGTAGTGACACTAGTAAGTCTAATCCCGTTACCTGTAATGTAAGTATGATCTCTATCATGGAAGGTTATTGTGTCACCACTAGGATTAATATCCGTTTTGAAGTCTTCTGGAGCTTTCAATTGAAGTATCCTCTGTCTATAGAAACCGTAAAGAATAAACACCAAGTACAAGCTAAAATGTGGTTGACTCATACATACCACATAAGAGCCAACCACAAGCGCCGTTAATTCAAGTACTTCTACAGATCGGCTAAAGCGTCTACCGCCGTATCTTTACCAGCACCGTCTGCAACTTTTTGATATCCGTCAAATTTTACTTTGACAATCTTTTGGGTTGCCCCGTACTTATCGGTATAGGTGTCTTCGAATGTTGTGATTAGCGATTGCCTACCGATAATATCAGTCTTCCAACTTGCCGCTGTCAGTTCAGCAGAGTTATCCAGAAGCCCGGTTTTGCTTGCGACAAGTACCCGTCTATTACGTGTCCCTGGTTTCTCTGATGGATGTTGCATCGAGATACTGTCCCAAATAAATTTTCCCTGAAGATCTGCATGCTCACCATCTTCAACATCGATATCTCCTATCTTCTTGGCTTCAAGAATTTTCCATTTTAAGTTGGCCTGTACATAGCTGTACTCCTTGCCATTCTGCTGTCTCGGAGTTGAATCTATGCATTCACAGAGGTATGTTCCTGCCGGTGCTCTTCCATTTGAATCCGCATTTTTAACATCGTCGCCGCTGATTGCTTCTGTCTTCAAATCAAAATCATCCCAATTTACAGTATCGTCCATATTTGTTCCCCTTTTAATCAAATGTTTTTCAAAATAATCTATAACCGTTTTTGTTCAGTCTAAAATGGTACAACGAGTGTTTTCAGGTGTGTTATCAGATCCTCCATCTGTTCAGCTGTCATATGGTTAGCAGTTTTTACATCGTAACGCGAAAGAATTTTCAACCACCCTTCACGATCAACAATTTTTGCATCAGCCTTAAGCTCTGCAATTTCCTTAAGATAATCGTCGGAAGTTCTATTGTTATTCGGCGGAGTGACCTTTTCTATAGGTATAACAGCTTCTACTGCTACGCCTTCGTCAAGCGTTGGAGCTGCCGCTTCCTCTTCGACTTTATCTTTAACACCAAAATCAGGGCCAACGGAAAGATTAACCTCAACCGGCTCTACGCTACTTGTTTCAGCAAGCGTATGTCCAAATGCTTTTGAAATATAGTCAGCAGCAATAAGATCTGAAGTCCACGGAATTTCTTCTTGCACTGTAAGCTTGTTCGTGCGATCTTTTGCACGCACTATTCCGTGGAAATCGCCATCAACTCCCATGTCTATTTCAATAACCGTATCGAAGTAGTATCCCATTTTTTTGGGAGCATCGGGAGTTTTGCCATCTATCTGCATGTTCTCATTCCACTTGTCCTTTGCATGACAAACGGCAATAACGTTTAAATCACTGGCGATTAGCATTCTAATAAAGTTGTATGCTTCACGATTGATAGCCTGATAATCGCGTGGTTGAATTACATAGTAGTCGCTCTTGTTTCCTTTGCTTGTCAACTCACGTTTCAGAAACAAATCAGCATATTTTGAAACCAACGATTGGTAGTAAACGCTAAACGAATCGATCACAAGTGTTTTAATATTTCCAGGATTTCTGACTAGGCTTTTGACTAGCTTAAATACTTCATCTGGGTCTACTGTATTTTTACGACGAAAACGAAACTCTCCGCTATAGTGTTCGCTGCCAGACTCTGTATCAATAATGGCTAAAGCCGGTTCTTCGGTTGGTCCTACGTTACCAAGACGTAATGCAGTTCTTGTCTTGAATGATCCTTCTGGACCCCAAAAGAAAAGTTTGTATTTTCTTGCTTTCGGTGTTGCAATTTCAAATAAATCGGCGCTCATTGGCTCTCTCCTTGCATAAATGTTGATATTTCAATTACTCATGTAAATACAACAGTGCTCTAGTTTAAATTGTTATCATTCCAGGGCCGGGAATTCTGTTACTATTTCCGGCAGCTCTTTCCCCTGTTTTTCGAGATTCCTCCTTATGATATATGAATATTCACCTCCACATTTAGTTGCTATATATGCATTGAAATACTTTTCAGGCATAAGCCATGCGCGTGCTTCTACGCCTGTTACCTCTTCTAGCTTTTCTGCTATACTATATCTTGGTGTTCGCCGCTCGTGAATAATATCGCAGTAATATGTAGATGAAATTCCGACGGCTTTCGCAAGTTCACCCTGAGTTCTAAAATGTTTTTTACCCATGAAAATGTTTCCTCCGAATTAATTTGTACTCAGATAATACGCAATTTGAGAACATCTGTCAAGCGAAAAGCGACAACATTTCTTTTTTTATTCCAATATTCTTTTTTGCTTGACATAATTCGCAATAAGAGTATGATTAGCGCAATTTAAATATAATTTGATATTAGCATGGAGGCCTTGGATGAAAAAGTTTGCACTTATTGGAGCAGCTGGGTTTGTAGCGCCACGACACATACAAGCTATAAAAAACGTAGGCGGTGATTTAATTACTATCATGGATCCACACGATAGCGTTGGTATCATCGACAGTTACTTCCCAAATGCTCAGTATTTCAGTGAGTTCGAAAGATTTGATCGCTATTGTTCGAAGAGAAGCGATATCGATTATGTTAGTATTTGTTCGCCTAACTACCTACATGACGCGCATTGCAGATTCTCAATGCGGATTGGTGCTGATGCGATTTGTGAGAAACCGCTAGTCCTAAAAGAGAAAAATCTTATTGAGCTTAAAAAATTAGAAGAATCGACTGGCAAAAAAGTACACACAATCCTTCAGCTTCGCTATAATCCTATCCTTATTAAATTGAAAGAACGCTTTGAGCATGGCTTGTTCAATGATGAGAATGCTTTCTTAAGATATTATACGCCTCGTGGTGATTGGTATCATTATAGTTGGAAAACGAATATGGAGAAATCCGGTGGTCTTATAACAAACATAGGGATACATTTAGTTGATGCTCTATGCTGGATGTTTGGCCCATGCGTAGAAATCCGCGTATCCAGATCAACAGATAATACGGTATCTGGCCATCTTCATTTTAAAAGAATTACCGTTAACTATACTTTGTCAATTTCTCAACAATTTGAGCCAACGCGTCTTTTGCAAATAGGAAACGAGAAATTCGAACTCTCCGGAAATTTTAAAGACTTGCACGATAAGAGCTATGAGCATATTGTAGCCGGTGATTCGTTTGGCATCGAAGATGTTCGCGAATCTATAAGAGTGTGTGAGGAAGCACGAAAACAATGCGTTAAGTAAATAAGAGGATTGCTTATAAAATGAGAAAAAGATTCACGCATAGATCAGCCATCATAGATGACACCACAAGCTGGCGAGATAAGAAGAAAACATTCATTGGAAAGGGTACTCATATCTGGCATTTCTCACATGTATGCTCCGGAGCATTCATTGGTGAGGACTGCATGCTAGGCCAGAATGTTTACATTGGTTCAGATGTTAACATCGGAAACAGGGTTCGTATTCAGAATAATGTAAGTGTTTATAACGGTGTAACAATGGAGAATGACATTTTTGTTGGCCCATCTGTTGTATTTACTAACGTTCATTTGCCAATGCCAACGCAGAAAGCAGAGAAATTTTCAGCAACCCATGTCAGAAGCGGTGCAATGATTGGCGCAAATTCAACTATAATTACACCATGCTTAATTGGAAAAAATGCAGTCATCGGTGCAGGGTCTGTAGTTACTAGCGATGTTCCAGATAATGCTGTTGTGTATGGTAACCCAGCACGAGTCATAAGGATAAACGATGAGCAACAATAGAGATATAAATTCTTCATCACTAGTGTTGGGTGAAATTTTTTCGTTTGGCATTCATGCTGTTGGGTTAATCTTAATCATCGGTGGATTTTTGTTGGCACAGTTTTCAAATGCAGTAGCAAGAAAATTAAGTTTAAATAAAAATGAAAACAGGGGTAATGGATAATGGGTAAAACTACAGCAAGAGATCTTCCGTTTCTTAAACATGTTTTGCCTGAAGATGTTCATAAGAAAACAGGTATGAATATTTGCGTATTTGGCGATTATGACATTGCAGGTAACCTAACGCTAATTGCCAAGCTAATAAACAAATACACTATACATAAGGCTAGGTGTATCATTGTAGTTGGTGATTATTTAGATTATGATAGCGACATTGTTATTATGCCTGTGTCTGGAGGTGAACCATCAAAAGAATCAATGGATGAAGCGTCTAAGATTATCAATAATGCAGATTTTTTCCACATTGGTAGGCTAGCAGTCAATTTTGGTAATATAAAATTTAATGAAATTCTCAATAAAAACAACTGCGTTTTCCAGTATTTTGGCTCACACCTTAGGCAGAATAAAGGTATTCTGAAAAAGTTTCATGACGATAGCGGTATCCATGCTGTCACATGGGTTGATTGGACAATGCAGGATGGTTCCGGATTTATGCATTACCATTTGCCAGACATATTTGATGTCAATAGTATTACACCGTGGTATAAAAATAGCGCCATGAGCATGGAAATGGACACAATTCGGATTGCTCACTCCCCAACTAACCGTGAATTCAAAAAAACAGACTTCTTTATTAGCGTTATCGATAAGCTAAAAAAAGATTTCAAGATAGAGCTCGTACTACTCGAAGGCCTATCCAATAAAGAATGTCTTAATCGTAAGATGATGTGTCATATTTTGTTCGATCAAATTTCCGTTGGCCGATTTGCATTAAGCGCGATAGAATCTATGGCAATGGGACATGCGGTTCTTTGTTCTGTAAGTAATATCGTTCAATCAGTCTTTCCGCGTCATCCGGTAATTTCTGTAACGGAAAATACGTTAGAAGAGAAACTGCGAAAATTGCTATCAGATAAAGATAGCATATTAGACATTGGTATCGCCGGTCGTAAATGGGTTACTGAAAATTGCGATCCGAAAATAGCCATTCAACAATGGACATATCTTTACGATCTAATTGTTAACGGAAATAGAATTATTGAATCAGATGAATTTTTTATCAACCTTAAGGAGATGTGAAGACATGAAAGAGAATGGTTATCCGAAACGAGTTACGGTAGAAATGTCGAATCGTTGTAATTTAAAATGCTTGATGTGTCCACGATACTACATGACAGACCCAGTAGGTGATATGGATATTGAATTGTGGTACAAGGTTATGGACGATATAGCTGGTCATAATGTTACATTGTTACCATTTTGGCGAGGTGAAAGCGCTATTCATTCACGATTTATGTCTATGATGTCTTATGCAAGAGAAAGGGTTAAAGAAATACACATTGCAACTAACGGAGTTATTGCATCACGTGTTGGTGGAAGCTTTCTGAAAGCTGATTTTATAAATATTAGCTGTCACGAACCAAGGTCTCTAGTATTTTTAGAGGAGATGTGGCAGTCGAGAAGAAACTGGCGTCGTAACAAACCTGTGTTACAAGCATCAGTCGTCGAAGGTGAACGTTATGATGAAGACATTTATGAGCTAGCCGGACCATATGCTGATACTATTAGAGTATACAAAAAACATTCAGTTGATGGTGTTTTCGGTGCATCAGATGCTAAAGTTGGCAAAAGAGTCTTTTGCGATAGGCTGCTTAACGAGATCGTAATAGACTACCAAGGTAATGTATCGAGGTGTTGTTACAACTGGGATGGAGATAAACCTATGAATGTTAGAGATAACACAATCGAAGAAGTTTGGAATAGTGCTGAGTATAAAAAAATTCGTGATGATTACCCAGATGAAATATGCTCAAAATGCGATCAATGGGCTGGTGCTACTTTAGGTAGTACAAAAAAAATGGACAAGGAGAACGTATAGCTTATGAATATTTTCAAGGAACATGGACCAGAGATAATTAGAAATGAAATAATAGCAAATACGCGTAATTGTCTTGGAACAACTGAAACAGTAGGAGTATATCTATCTGGCGGAATAGATTCAGCAATTATACTTGATACTGTCGTATTTCTTTCAAGAATTTATGGAACCCGTGTGATTATATTTGCTGCAGACTTTGGTTTAAGGAATAATGAGTGTGCATTGCAGCTTAAAATGGCTGATTATTATGATGTTGACATTGTTCTTGTACGTATTGATGGTATCTATGATGAACTTCCAGAAATAATGAGCATTCTTCCGAAACCAAGATTTAATATTTGGCCATATTTCATGGCGAATGTTGCAAAAATGGAAGGATGTAGCAAAATTTTTGTTGGTGAGGGTGCTGATGAAATATTTGGTGGATATGCTGAAAAATCCTATCTGGAAGCATGGGCGGATAGTATAGTTTACATACAAAGTACATACAATATATTGCATAGACATTTTGGTGTTGAGGTTTGCATGCCATTTATGATGCTTGATTGGAAGAAATACCTACCGCTTCATGAGAACCCGAATAAACGTGCGATGAGGATTGCATATAAAAATGAACTTCCATCCTTTATATTAGAAGACGTTAAATCTAGTCCTCCAATATTTACTGACTATCTTGCGCTTTGGGATAAAGAATTTAAAGATAATGCTATTATTTGGCTTGAACCGGAAACAAACGAAGAAGCCAAAGAGCTTATTAATATTGTCGTTACTCGTATTTGGCTTGATGAATCAATGCGTAGGTTGACATTTGGCAATACTGACGGAGGAGATTTAGGTGCAGAGTAAATCTGATTGCATCATAAAGATTCAATACTTAGATCATTACGATAAAGATTGGGATGAACTTTCTTATGCAAAGGATGGTGATGCTGGTTTTGATTTACGTGCTGCGATACCTGAAGATTTAATTCTTCGACCGAACGGAAGGCGTGCGTTAATTCCAACAGGCATTTGCGTCGAAATTCCATTTGGTTATGAGATTCAAATTAGACCTAGATCTGGGTTAGCTCTAAAGCGTGGATTTACTATTACAAATAGTCCTGGAAGTATTGATTATGGATTTAGGGCAGAGATAAAAATCATAGGACATATGGTAGGCGAATGGGTTGATCGTGGATTATGCTGTAGCATATTTAGGATTAAACCTGGAATGAGAATTGCGCAAGCGGTTGTTAACAAGTTACCGGTTGTAACGCTAGAAACAGTAGAAGCTGTCAACATTGATACAGATCGTGGTCTTGGTGGTTTTGGTCATACCGGGGTGTAGCAAAGAACAATAGCGATGCAGTTTTATATGAAGATATGCATCGCTATCGTTTTTTCTACTATACCCCTACTTCTGTTTTCTTTGGTTCAGTCGGTGCAATGCTCTCATTATCTATTTCAACACCTTGCGCGTTTGTTCTTGCGTTAGATGTTGCTTCTTGAGTTTTTCTTAAAAGTTCGTCCGCTGTTTGAATATCTGCGGCTTCAATTTCTTTATCAATTTGTTCACGCACGATATCTGATGTTTCTGGCAAACTAATACGCTGAAGTGTTTTCTGGATTTCTCTAATTAGTGTTTTGCTAACAGAAGTCTCTTGCACGCGTAAGAGGTTATGAATATCCTGCGCTAAATCATCTATACTAAACTGTTTGCTTCTCCTTACTTCAACGTTTTTGAAAATTTCACTTTGATTTTGCCACATAAGCCACAGTCTTAAGATTGAATATTCAGATTCAACCATATTTCTTGTTTTTTCGGTGAGGATAGAAGAAAGTTGACTGAATTGATATCGTAACGCAACGCCGCTTCTAGCCTCTGAGCTTTTTTCTAGTGCGTGTACTCCAGCCATATGCGCTGTTTCATATATCTGATCAATCTTCGTTCCAATAAATTCAAGCCCACCTTTGATTGGCTCCAGAACAGCTGATTCTAGCCAATCAGATTTCGAATCTGGTTTCTCTGGATCAAATTCCAAAATACTTCTAACACCAGCCACATCATTGCTTGGATTGTTTGGATCTTGCATTGGCTTACGCATCATTGGGAATCCAGCAAATTTGATAATTTCCTGCAACGATGAAATATCACGAATAATGGATGCTGTTATGCGTGCTATTTCGGTAAGATCGCTAATGCCAAAAAAGTTATTGATAGGACTCTTTATATTAATGAACCAAAAGAATGGAATTTCGCCAAGAGGATTTTCTCCTGATGATACAAGAATTGGATCTCCTTGTTTTCCAGATTCTTCTGTAATAATTTCCCACCTTTCCCATGATCCTATTCTCCATATAAGAAATTTGTTATAGCCATCTTGCAATTTTAAATATGTTAACGTTGGCCTATTTGTAATAGGATTTCTTTCAACAGTCCAATCAAAAATATTTGGCAATGTGTATAGATTGCAGTAAGGATATATGCCGGCCGCAATCTCATCAGCTTTATTTTCAACAGTTACGCTTGCCTTATCGATCAAAACGCCAGCGCTTCCATATATAGATGAAACTTTTTGCGCGTTATTCATAAATACGTTGAAGTCTGTATTCTTTAAATCACAATCTTTTCTAAACATTTGCCATTGAGCATCTGTGGATAATGATCCCATATCACGCATAGCGTCTTTTTCTGTTAAATAAAAACTGAGAAGATCTATTATGCTAGTGGCGTAATTGAATACGATTGCCTCCTCACGTCTTAGCAAATAATTTGCCTGAGTTTCCCTTGGATGTCTAGTTATAGCGTAATCTATAAATTTTCGCCCACCAACGTATGCTGTTTCATATAACTCCCAATCCACATCATAGTCTTTATACTCTTCATGTTTTTTAAGTAATTCATCTTTTGTCATAACAATCATCTCCTAGGAAAATATTAATTACATATGCTTCTATTTTATATTTCTTATTTCCAGTATCTTGAATTTAATCCAGATACATATTTTGGTTTTTGCGCGTATCGCAAATATTGGCTTGTCGCATCAGCCATATCATCATGTTTTGAATATGGTACAGATGTTAATTCAGCTACATAATCTGAAAGCCATGACGCTTGTTTTGGTAACCAGAATTTACCGGCTTCCATTGTGCCAGTAACGGAAGACAATCGAGTCACCTTGTCTAGCTCCGCTTTTATCGGTATGATTGGCATTTGTGTGCTACGGTTGAGATCTTGAATGAGGCTCTGTCCGGATCCTTTGTCTTCTATGATTACAGTATTAGCGCTGTGTAGATTAAAAAGAGAAATGGCCGCCTTGCGTAGATCGGGATACTCTAGACGCTGACAGAATACATCGAGTACGAAAAAATTATTATCTGTTTCGCCGAATGTAATGCATACGCTTGGATCATTAAGCTGTTTAGCCTTGAACGCTGTATCCCAGCTTTGCACTATACGTTTGAATTTTTCAGGCGGCCTATCATAGTATTTTAACCATTCGTATTTTACTATGCTACCCTCACGGCCGACTGGGTTACCTTGGAACAGCGAATTCCAAGTTTGAACGCCGACGGCTTTTTTAATGCGTTGAAGTCTTTCGGCATCATACATTTCTGGCCACAATGGTTCGCCGATTTCTCGGCCTAGCGGATCATCTTCGACAGCTTCTGCTGGAAGATTTAAAACATACCATTCTTCGTCTTCGTGTTCTTTGATCAGCCACCCTGCAAGATCATCACAGCTCCAGCGTGTTTGAATGACTACGATCCCTGATTTTCCTGGCATAAGACGTGTGTATGCGGTAGATTGATACCAATCCTGCATCTTACTCTTAAATAAGTCTGAATTGGCTTCTTCTTGGCCTTTTATAGGATCATCGATAATTAGACAATTGTGGCTTAAAATATCGTTAGCAAAGAAATTCTCAGTCTTTTCAACCTGTATATCGTATACTATCTCATTTTTTCCGCATACTCTTTTAACCATGGAAACGGTGTCACTTTCGATTTGTGGTGAATCGTATGGCATGGTTTGCAAAGTGTTATCAAATTTGTTAACTTGTTGTTGTTCAAATCGTGATCTATGTGGTGAACCAACAAATTGTTTCTTATCTGATGTAGCGATCCATCTTTTTTGAGTATTTCTTGGAATTCTTGTTTTTTTTGGCATACTACACAACGATTGTTGTCTCTCAGTATTGCTAGTTTTCTTTTTTTCTTGAAATCTACTGGATATTCCCTTCCATGTCGATAATTTGCATTCCCATTTCCTTTCATCCTGAATGAATGCGCTGAATCTGCACATTTTCGTGTGCAGTATCTTTGTAAAGTTATTGATGTTGTAAAAGGGATTTCGCAATTCTGACAAATTTTTAATACATATTTTTTTCTTGATTTTCTGGCTATTTTCCGACATTCTTCTGAGCACATTTTCATTGTTTTGCGAGGGGTCGGTTCTCCACAAATCGTACATTTGTTTGGATTGTTTTTGTAATAATTTTTGTTTTTGCACGATCCGTTGCAATAAAAATTCTTGAAACCACGTTTTATTGATTTCCTTACATCGTAAGCTTTCTTTTGAAAAATTTTCCCGCAAGACGCACATTCTACGTCCACAAGATTTTTCCTTAATTCCGTATAGCATGCTCGACACATAGCTCCGCGTCCTGTCTTTTCCTTTCCACATATTTCGCATGTCTTGTTGCTGCGGGAGTGAGACGAGTTTTTGGCCTTCGCATATGTCTTTGGTCGCCGTGTATCCTTGTCCATGAATGTAAAATCTGTGTTCTCCAGTTGCTCTAATTTTACGTCCTGAACTTGTTTCAATGGTGTAGAGTTCATCTGTGTACCTCGATTGGGATGCGATTATTTTATTATACTCTAATCCGTTATCTCCCAATGATAGTACCATAGGACACTCATTACTGTCAAGCAGTTTATCAAGCCTCATACTTCCAACTTCTGTTTCTATTATTGTATCTCCTGGTAAGCAATGCGCACCGCGGCCTGTGATTGGTCCGCCAAGTCCTACTGCAAAGAAATTTCCACCGGCTTCAGTGCCGACATTGCTAACGCTTTGAGTATCCCTTGAAATCTTACATTCAGGAAATACTTTCTTAAACTGCGGACTTTGCAACTGGTTCCTTACTTTCCTGCCAATATCGGCTGCTCGATCATGTGAGTAGGTACAAAATATAATTTGTTTGGATGGATTACGTCCCAAAAACCAAGCGCTAAAATATTCTGAGGCTAAAACGGTTTTTCCATATCTTGGCGGGATTGTTATGATTAATCGTTCTATATCACCAGTCTCAACAGCTTCAAGACATTTCGCAATATATGCATGATGCTTACTAATGATATAATCTGGCCACTGATATGTAGCATAAGATAGTAACTTGGCAAAAGCATAATCCTCAACCTTCAATAGTTCCTTCTTCGGTTTTTTGCCAATCCCCATTATTCAAACACCTCATTTTCTTCACCGCTACTGCCATCCCCATTACCATCCCCGCTGCTCAATCTCTTCTGTGTCATAACCTTTGCATCGATAACAATACTATCAGCAGCCATGCTTGCCGCTACAATCGCATCGATTTCTTCTTTAGACCTCTTCTGGTTAACGTTAATATCAATTTCTTGTTTTTCGCTCCAACCATTTTTCTTGCCTTGTGTCTTCAGATAAAAGATAGTCGCAGCATTAGATACAAATTTATTGTTGTCCTGCATATTTGCCAACAGTATAGATTCGGCAAGATCAGTCCTTTCCTCTTTGGAATTCTCAATCATGGCAGCAAAACGTTCTTCAGTGTTGAGCCATCGCAAATATGTACCCCTGCTTATACCTATAATTCTACATGTCTTCGCTACGTTAAAACCTGTCTTAGCGAAGCAGCCGGCGAAGTTTCGTTGTTGCAGCCGTTTCTTCTCCATGATAGCAAGCAAGCGCCGATCATTCCTATTTGTTTTCTTTGGTTTCATAGCAGTCATTCTCCCCGAAAATGATCTAAATTGACTTGTCAAGCGTTTTCTGTAACCATATTTACGTATATCAATACTTGGCAATAATTAATGATCATTATCTGGTGTACATTTGTCATTGTCAAATTGGTAGGTTTTAACATGATTTGTGTTTGTTTTTTATTTTTGCATTGCAGACATTCAATAATTCTTAGTCAAAGATGGCTAACATTATTAATACACGCAATGCGTAAACACGGTCGGCGCGAAGTCGGCTTAAACCAGGAGGCGTGATGCCATGGAATTGAAACTCGATGAAAACGGAAGCGTGGTTGTTGAAGAAGGTAGACCTGTATATGTACATGATGATGGATCTGAAATTCCGTTTGATGCGGATTCAGCTGTCAGTAAGATCTCTAACTTGACTGAAGAAAAAGATCGCCATTTTAAAAAATTTCAGGCAGTGAATGAAAGACTTGAGGCTTTCGGAGAACTTGAACCAGATGAAATTATAGCAAAGCTTAAAGAATATGATAAGATTGATATACAGGAAGCTAGGAAAGCAATGGAGACCGTTGCAAACCTTGACGATGGTGATCTTATTAAAGCTGGACAAGTTGACACTATTAAAGCTGAGATGAGAAAGGCGTTCCAGGAAAAGGAAAATGAGATCAACAATTCATGGGGCAAGGAAATAACAAAAGTTCAAGACCTTGTTTCAACAAAAAATACAACCATTTATGAATTGATGGTAAACAGCCGTTTTGCGAGTTCACCAACCATTCTGGAAAAAACCACTTTACCGCCCGACATTGCAGCAAATTATTTTTCAAAGAATTTTAGGGTTGAAGGCGAAGGAATTGATGCAAAAGTTGTTGGGTATATTAATAATGAACGTGTTTTCTCGAAAGAAAGACCCGGCGAAGTAGCTGAGTTTGAGGAAGCACTTAGTGTTGTTATTGATGCATATCCGATGAAAGATAGGATTCTTCGTGCAAGTGCTGGCGGATCAAATGCTCAGGGAAATGCAAATCCTGATACGAAATCACAACGTGAATTTCTAGCAAGTCTGCCTGCATCTGAACGATTGAAGTATATTCATAGAGGAACAGCAAAGGCGGCATAAGAAGTAAAACCGACCCTGCGCTGAAAGTAAATAAATGCAAGAGCCTCCTGGAAGGCCGAAACCGATTGTATGGCATATCGCTATGCGACGATTTTTATTTGAACAGGAGGAATTTTAAAAATGGCTCTTACACTTGTTGAAGCATCAAAGATAGCAATGGGTCGGGATGAAACTCTGAAGGCTACTGTCATGGAACTGTATGCGAAAAGCTCTGACATTCTTCAGTACATGAAATTTGAAACTATTTCAGGTAATGCTCTTTCTTTTAACCGTGAAAAGACTTTGCCGAATGCTGGGTTCCGTGGCCTTAATGAGGCTTATACAGAAGGAACTGGCGAGCTCGAACGAGTCACTGAGTCGCTGGCTATTGCAGGTGGCGATCTTGATGTTGATGTTATGCTTGTCAATACAACTGGCGTTGATCAGCGTTCCGTGCAGGAAGCAATGATTATCAAAGCGCTTTCTCTGTCTATGAGTAAAGAATTTATCAAAGGCGATGTTACCAGTGATGCAAAATCTTTTGATGGCCTGCAGGTTCGTTGTACTGGTGATCAGCTAATTTGTGCTGCTGCTTCTGCTTCTAGTGGTATTGCGCTAAGTTTAGTCAAACTGGATGAACTTATTGATGCCGTTGAGGATCCGACTCATTTGGTGATGAATAAAACGATGCGTAGGCGTCTTACTGCTGCTGCCAGGAATACTGGTGTTGGTGGGTATATCACTTACGATATTGATGCGTTTGGCCGTAGGGTTACGAAATACAATGATTTACCAATCCTGCTTGTCGATAAGGATAACACTAATTCAGATATTATGCCATTTACGGAAACAAGCGCTGCTGGCGCTGCCAATTCAACTTCTCTTTACTGCGTGTCTTTCGACGACACTGGTGTTATTGGTCTGCAGAATGGTGAAATGAATGTTCGCGATCTTGGCGAAATTGATACCAAGCCCGTGATGAGAACAAGGATTGAGTGGTATGTGACCCTCGCGATCCTGAGAGCAAAATCAGCGGCTAGACTGTACAGCATTCTTGATGCTGCGGTTACTGCCTAACGATTTGGTTATGCCATAACAAATAGTCCGGCTTCAGAGTGGAGCCGGACAATATTTGTAGTAATAGAACTCTTTTTAGTGAGGTGATCATTATGTTGGAAAATAGAAAAGTTATTTGGGATGCGCTCTGCGAGATGAAAGATAGCTATGCTGTTGCAGCCAGTGCGTTTGCGTCGGTTGACAGTGTTGCAAAGATTTTTGATACAGGCGGTGGATATACGGAAGGATTGCTTGATATTTATGCTAGCGTTGTTACAGGCGCTTCTACTCCTTCTACTTCTGCAACAAATCTTTATCATGTGTCGCTTGAAGGTTCGGCGAGCGCTACTTTTGCGTCTCCTGTCGTAGAACTTGCAAATATGCAGTTTGGAAACCAGAATGTTGTTCGTGGCGATAGGGCTGTTGGAACTGGCCTGTATAAGCTGAAATGGAACAACATGTTTGGCAATACAGTTTACAGGTATCTGCGTGTGTACACTACTGTCGGTGGAGCAACTCCCGGCGTTGGCATTACGTATACTGCTATCCTGAGCAAGTAACCATTTTTTAAAAATATAATCCAGGAAGCTTCGGGGCATTCCTGGAATTTTCTTACTGGAGTATTTTTAAATGTCAAAAAAAATGCGGAAGATTAAAAAACAAACAGATGGTGAGCCTTTCAAGATATCGGCTTGCATGATGGTTAAGGATGAATCGGTAAATATTGATCGATGTCTAAGATCCATCAGAAACGTTGTCGACGAGATAGTTGTTGTTGATACAGGATCTACCGATAACACTGTCGAAATTTGTGAAAAATATGGTGCAAAAATTTTCCACCACACATGGGAAGACAATTTCAGCTTACATCGTAATCAAAGTATGGATTATGCAACAGGTGATTGGTTACTAATCATTGATGCTGATGAAGAACTAATCCTCGATAACGCTTCTCGTGCATACCTTCGCAAACAATTGAAGAAAGTTCCAGAAAATATCGACGGCGTAGCGCTTCTGTTCAAGGACATTCAAAAAGGGCAAGTTGTCATGCAGTTCAATACAACTCGTTTCTTTAAAAAAGACAAGGTAAAATATGAAGGTATCGTCCATAATCAACCCATAATGAGTAGCGGAAAAGTTGCTGCTTTTATGGAAAATGTTTTTATAAACCATTATGGATATGATCTTACGGTTGAAGAAAAAGAAGCGAAGACTCAGCGAACTCTTAAGCTATTAGAGAAAAGGCTTGAAAATGATGATACCGATCATCTTGCTTATTTCTATATGATGCAATTATTTTCAGATAATAGAAGATACGCTGAAGCGGTTGAGTCTGGTGAAAAATATATGAGTCTTGCAGCCACTGCAAACGATGATAAATTATTTATGGATGCAATTTATTATTGCATGGTTCGCAACTATATCTATCTCGAAGATGTTGAAAAAACAAAATGGTGGTTAACTGAAGGAATCAAGGCATTGCCTGATGATTTAGATTTAGCCATGGGTCTTGTTGAATTTGGATCATGGCAAAGGCGTGGCGATTATCTTGTTTCTGGTGCAAATAAGTTCATTGAATTATATGAAAAATATGAACAGAATTCAATGTTAAGAGGGAATAGATTCATATATAGCTTTACCCCAGAAGGTAAGGCATTCTGTTTGTTTCATCTCTCAGCATTTAATATTGCACAGGCGGTAAATTCGTTAAATTCCCTGAAAATAATTCTCGATACTGTTAAGATAGAATACGCAAAAGGCATGAGGAAAGATATGCAAAGGCTTATAACTGCCACAAAGCTTGATCGTATCAGTAACTTATTTGAAAAAGAATCCGGAATCATATCGGACATTTCCGCGTTGTCAGCAGTTGCAGGCGGAAGATAATTGGGAGGACATAGAGATGCTCTTGTATACGAAAGAAGGCACAACCATTGAGATCGAACACGCAATCGATATTAAAGCAGCGATCGAAACCGGCCGGTATTTTACTGAAATCAAAAAAGAAAAAAAGCAGGAAAAAGCGCCAAAACCAGAAGTAAAGATAGAGGATAAACCAGAAGTAAAACTAGCTGATAAACCAGTTGCAAATCCTTACGTTGAAAAAGATGAAAAGATTGAGCCTAAAAAGGCAGGAAGACCTAAAAAGGAAGAGGTGAAACCTGCGTTCAAATTCAACAAAGATAAGGATGAGAAATAATAATGACTATTAGCCTTATTGCGACTCCTGGAACTTCAACTGCTAATACCTTCTGTACGCTTGCGTCAGCAGATGAGTTTCTTGAGCAAAACATACATACATATTCAGCTTGGGCTAGCGCTTCCACTGCTGATCGTAATGCATGTCTTGTATGGGCAACAAGACTTTTATGCGATCAAATGACATGGTCTGGCGCAAAATCTGATCCTCTTGGAATTGATTCTGAAAATCAAGCTCTTTGTTTTCCAAGAGAAAATCTTTATGATAAAAATGGTGATGCTATTGACGAGGATTTGATTCCAAAGTTCTTGGTCGAAGCAACAGCTGAATATGCTCGTTATTTACGGACAGATGATAGAACCGCTGATCCAGATACGATTGGTTTTAAGAAAATTAAAGCTGGATCTCTTGAACTCGAAATAGATAAATGGGATCGAAAGGAAACACTTCCAGACTCGGTATGGGAGATGATTCGATTTTATGGTAATCGTGCAACGTCTAAAATGCGAACTCTTGAATTAATGTAGGAGGATGTAAAATGGTAACAATCTATTTTCCAGACGGAACATACAAAAAGGTTAGAGCTACTGAAGCTGATCATCTTATCAAACTTGGAGAAGCATCTATTGCTCCATATAAGATTGAGGATATAGATACAATAGTTCTTGAGAAAGAAGATGAGCCAGAAGTAGACGAAGGTTATAAATGGGACTAAGATCTGTTTTTAAAAGCGGAGCACAATCTGCGCTAACTGCTTTTGGAGACGTCGCAGTAGATTCTAGATATGTAAGCGTAACGTCTAATCCAATATATGATCCTGGTGGATCTGGAAGCGTTACGAAAGCAACTGCTGGAGAATCAATTTCGATAATCTTTGACGAATATGAATCTTCTGAAATTGATGGCTCGAAAATAATACGTTCAGACCAAAAAGCATTGATCCCAGTTGATAATCTTTCTTATAAGCCTGGGATTGATGATTATATTACGGTCAGCGGTGTTAGATGGAATGTTGTAAACAAGGAAACAGATCCTGCTGAAGCTCTTTGGATTATTCAAATTAGGAAACCTTGATGGATACTTTTAAACCTAAAACGAAAAATAAAAAAGTACCTAAACAGAATAGATGTGATTCGTGTAACAAGTTGTTGGGAGTTGGTGATCCTGGAAACATAGTTATTAAATGTCCCAGGTGCGGTAAACTTAATAGGCTGAAAGGTTCCGGAGACGGAAAAGCTAAGGGAATGATGGGTAGTAAGATCATACTGATACGCAATAAGGATTAGAGATATGGCAATAAAATTTAATTTTAAAGGAGAAGCAGCAGCTCGTTCAAGAGCTAACTTATCTCAATTTGCAAGACAGATTGAAGATTTTAAGAAAAATAGTGAAAAAGAGCTAAAGTTCGTACTAAAGAAAGCTGTTGAAATGGCTTTTGCTACATTAACGCAAGATTCTCCATATCCTGGAGCAGTAGAATTTAAACCAAAAGCATCTGGTGATGTTCTTGAACCTAGACGATCTCCGTATAGTACTGGTGCGTATATATTGAGTCATAAAATTGGTATCAATATGCCAAGCATGGAACCACCAGTTGAAAAAATAGTAACATATAAAACTGGAAAAGATGGAGAAAAGATTGGATCGATTGATCTTAAGGCAGATAAAGCTAGAGTAATGGCTGAATTCCTAACAAAACAAAATGCTGGAAAAGTTATTGCACAAATAGAAGCATATGATACGGTTTATATTACAAATAAAAATTCTCACGCTATGAATGTAGAGTACGGAAATTGGAATTGGAAAGGAGCAACTGCTCCAGCATATCATGTGTATGAGAAAACGGCAAGTCGTATTAGCCAAGTTTTTCAGTCTTATATTAATGGTCCATATGGATGGGCTCAAATGGCACACTTTTAAATAGGAATTTTATATGTCATTTGTATCTGAAAGAGAAACGCTTGAAGATAGATTCTACAATGAATGGGGTAGCATATCTCCTGTAGCTTGGATTAATATAGATTATGATCCAGCTCCAGAAACTCCATTTGTCGAATTTCATGTTTCTTCCGGAAGTGGTGGAGTACATGCTGGATTTGGGACAAAGAAATTGACGAGACGTTTTGGAATAATTGGGATTAATGTTTTTACACCCATTAATAGTGGAACAAATACCGGACGTGCCTTGGCAGATACGGCTGCTGCAATCTTTAGAAATTCAGAAGGTGGTGGCTGGCAAGGTAACAACATTACATGTCGGGCGGCTTCGATTGTTGAGTCTGGAAGTAACGAAGAATGGTATAGGCATTCGGTGACGATTCCATACTATATTAATGAAACATATTAAGAAAAACATATGAAAAAATATTTTGAGTCTCCTGGAAGGCCTAACATTAAGTAAACAGGAGGAATGAATTATGGCTGCTGATAGTAATAGAACAGGACTTGCGTATGTAAAGGAATCTTCATGGGGGGCAACACCAGCATCTCCATTGGTTGATCTTAGATGGACAGGTGAATCGTTTTCTTATAATCTAACTAAAACAAAAAGCACAGAAATTCGCGATGATCGACAAAACACTGATCTTATTTTGACTGGTGCAGATTGTAGCGGTGGTTTTAACTTTGAACTTTCATATAGCGATTTCGACGAAATGATGGAAGGTTCTTTGTGGTCAGCAGGTTGGTCAACTGCCTCTACAATAAGTGATAGTAGCATTGGATTTGATAGTGGAGGTAGGATTTATCGCGAAGTTGGCACATTCTCTTCGCTTACGACTGGACAGTGGGTTAACATTTCAGGCGCGACTGCTGCTACCAATAATGGTTACTTTAGGATCACAAGTACAGCTTCAACAGGAATTGCCGTTCTTCCTACGATTTCTACTGCTGCCACTGGCGATACTATTGTTATCAATGGCTCTTACATCCGCAATGGTACAACAGAATCTAGCTATACATTTGAAAGATCTCATGGTGATGTAACGCAATATTTTGATTTTTTTGGGATGGTAATCAATACACTGAATCTTAGCATATCTGCAGATTCGATTGTAACTGGTAGCTTTGAATTCATTGGTAAAGATTCTAGCCTTGTGCAGTCTAGCGTTGGCACAGGTGACAATACGGCAGCCGGCAACTATGATGTTATCAGCGCCTCCTCTAATGTTGGCGATATATTCGAAGGTGCTTTTGCATCTCTTGCAACGATTGACGATGGTCTGTATGTACAAGAAATTAGTTTTTCGGTTACAAATAATGTTCGTGGACTTCGCGCTATTGCGAATATTGCGAATGTAGACATTGGTGTTGGTGCCTGTGATGTTTCAGGGACTATGAATGTTTACTTTATCGACAACTTAATGTATGACAAATTCATTGCGTCAACCGGTAGTGGGCTAAGTTTTGCAGTTGAGGATGCATCTGGTAATGCGTATATTTTCACATTTCCGAATGTTGAATTTTCAACAGATGCTATTAACACTAGCGGTCAAAACCAGGATGTTATGGAAAATATTGGATGGGAAGCGATCCGTGATGTGAATACTGATTGCACTGTTCAGATTGATAAGTTTGCTGCATAGTTTTCCATAAACGTGCTAGATTGACAATACGATTGTTAACGTGAGATACTAAGCGCTAACAAGGAAACGGAAAGCCAAACCTATTGAGCTTCAATGAAAGCCCGGGTTGAATTGGTTAACTCCAGTTGCCCGGGCTTTTTTTGTTAATACGCGAGCTGAACGTTTCCGCATACCGATCGTCCGGATTGCCCCGGTCCGGTAATCGGTGTTCAGCTCGCTTTTTTTGGGGAAACTTTTTATAAGGAGAAAGCCAACATGGGTGACGTTAGAAAAATTTTTGGAACAGATAAACAGGCAGAAATCGAAGGTAAGTGGAATGATATTGGAGACGATATCAGGCTTCTAGTCGCGAGGATCGGGAATCCCGAATACCAAAAAGCGTTCCAGAAGATAAGCAAACCTCATAGGCGTGCGATTAGGCGAGGAACCTTAAACGATGAAGTAGCTGAAAAGCTGCTGGTCAAGGCAATGGCGCAGACTATCTTGCTTAATTGGGAAGGACTTGAGGAAGATGGTGTACCTGTTCCCTATTCAACAGAAAATGCAATCCGAATTTTGATGGAATACAAGGATTTGCGCGATTACGTAAGCGATATCGCAAATGAAATGGAAGGATATCGTAGTCAGGAAGACGAAGATGCTGAAAAAAACTAACTGAATTCTTGGAGTGGCAGAATCAATACGGGGAAGATTACGAATGGTTTCTAAAGCTCCAGGAAAGTCGAGACGAAAAAGCAGCAAAAGCAGGTAAGGAATCATCGCTATTGCCGGCTCTGGCAAATAAGCCTGACCTATTTAGCGATCTTATTATTTATTATCAAGCGTTTCAGGCTGTATCAACATCTAGAGATTCTGGTTTTGGAATAGGATACATTAAACTATCTGAGATACGAGGATTGCTAGACGAATGGAATCTTTACAATTATGAAGATAGGCTAGAATGGATACAATGGATACAATTTATTGATAGAATTTTTGTAAAACTACAAAGCGATAAGCAGAAAAAAAATAAGAAGAGCAAAGAAAGAAAAACGTCCCCGGGGCCTAGAAAGAAGAGGTAGGACGAAAAAATGATTTAAAAAGAGAGGTACCGCGGGATGTCGTCTGCAACTCTAAACATTATATTTGATACAAAAGCTGCTGAAGAGCAACTTGATGCGCTTGAGAAACGTTCAAATGCAGTTGCCAAGCAAATTGATCAGGCATTTGCAAAATTAAAAAATAGTGCTTTCAAAGGGCTAGGCAACGAAATAGATAAAATTAGTAATGATTTTAAGCAGGTTGAAACGGCGAGCAGGAAAGCCTCTGATACTATAAAAAGCTCTATGAAAGGTTCAGCTAGTGAAGTTGCAAACCTTGATGATCAAGTCAGAATTGCCATTAAGTATATGGATAAATATGGTGAATCTGCAGAAAAGGTTGGTAAACAAGCAGCTAAAGCTTGGAACTTAAGCAAGAAAGATGCAACCGATTTAATAAAGCAACTACAAAAGCTTCGTAACAATACTAAAAACCTTGATAATGCTTACGGTCAACTTCATACCAGAATGAGATCTGTCAATAAATCTAGCGAATTAATGAATGGTTCGTGGGCTCGTTTCAGCGTTACCATGTCTGGTATTGCTGCCTCCCTTTTTGTATTCCAGAATATAGCACGTGGGCTTGGTTCTTTAATTGGCGTTGGAATGGGCCTTGAGAAAACTATGGCTGGCCTAAGTCAAAAAACTAACATGACAACAGCTCAATATGAAATGTTGATTAAAGTTGCGAGACGTTTTGGAAGCGAAACAACAATGTCTACCAAGGATGCTCTTAAGTCAATGAGCAATATGATCGAAAAAGGCAAAAGCGTAGGTCAGGCAATTTCTTCATTGTATAGCAATTTTGAAAAAAACAAAAGTGCAAGTAATAGTATAAAAACTCTTGATGATGCTGTTAGCCAAATAATAAATGTTTTGACAGAGTTAAATTATAAAATATTTGATATATATGGCGATAAGATGCGAAGTGCACTAGACAATGCTAGTTCATGGATACGCAACAACGAAGCAGAAATGATACAGTTTGGAGATGCTGTGTTAGAAGTTGGATCTGCTTTTATTAACTTAGGACAAAATGCTTTTGAAGCTATGCGTCATATCGGTTCTTTGTTAAAAACATATAATCAGTTTGCAAGTATAGTCGGTGTAGGCTCTAGCTCTAACTTTAATAGCGCTATCGCTGGTGGGCTGGCGGTTGGATGGATGACTAAAAATCCAACAGTTGGCGTTACTGCAGGAATGGCTATTTATGCTAAAAATTTGTTTGCTGAACTTGGAAAAGCAATTGATAAGGCTGGAGCAGAATCAGATTGGTTGAAAAAATTCGGCATTAAAGTTACAAAAGAAGATGTTCTTAAGGCGATACTTCCAGGCGCTTGGCTTGTTCAAGATTCTATGACATGGGTTGGCAAAGCATCGACAGCCATAGATGATTATTTTAATGTTATTGGAGAAGCTGCAGATTCAGCAACCAAAGATGTTGCCGTATTGATAGAGACAGTCAGGACTATTGACGGTGATACAATAACTGCGTTGGCTGGTGGTATTACAATTCCAATACGAATATCTGGAATAGATACTCAAGAATCTAAAAAAGGTGCTGATGAGAATACTCTCATTGGCGAACTTGCCAGTAAGTTTCTAGAAGATTGGCTTAAAGAGGGGGAGGAGCTAATAGCTGAATTCTTGAAGGCAAAAGATGACTATGGTAGACACCTAGCTGATCTATTTAATGGAGGAGAGAATGTCGGATTACGCATGATTGATCTTGGTCTTGCTGATGTGTTTGATGAATTTCCAAGTGAATATCATGATGAGTACAAAGCTGCAATAGCAGAAATTACGCCTGAAGTTAAAGCCTTTTACTCAGAACTAAATGCTGTAATGGAAGAGAACGGTATTTCTGGGCTACTTGCTGATTATAAATCAAGAGATAGGTTTACGCAAGATCAAGATTTTGCAAAGTTTGAGCAAGGAAAACAAATCCTTGACATATACCTTCCAAAGCTAAGGCTAATTAATGAAGAAAAAAGTATAGAAGCAGAGCTAAATGAAATGGTAGCAGAGTCTCAAAGTGCGCTGAATGGTACGATCTCTGAATCGACAGAATTTCAAGGTATATTGAATAGTATGATCTTGGAGTCATCGGCACCATATCTAGCACTTGTCGAGGATCTTAAAGCAGTCAATAAAGCCATGGAAACCGTCAACAAGACTATAGCTACCAAAATGGCTATGTTTAATGAAGAAAAAGATGATCCGTATTTTGCAAAAAAACTTCAAGAGCTTGCTGCACTAAAAGAAGCCATGGATCACTACGCAGAACGTCTTAAAGATCCTAGATATTTCCAGAAGGACAAAGAAGGTCAAGACTTTAAAGAAGATACCAAAGGAGCAATAGCTGCTAGAGCAGCAGCCACTGTAAAAGCTGCGGCAGATGAAATCGCTGCATCTGATAAAGTCGCAAAACATGCTCAATCAAATCTAGATAAAATAGATGCTATAAATAGAACGCAAGGTGAAGAACTAGCCATGTATCTTGGCCAAATTTCTGATGATGGTTTAAGAAAAAAAGCGGCTGCGGAAATAAGCGCATCTAATGAAAGATTTATAATAGCACTAAAAGGATATGAAGAAACAGAAGATGCATCAGTAGCACTACACAGAAAAGCAAAAGCTGAAGGATTAGCTATCGCAAAGGAATATATCTCTAAAGAACAGGCTTTAATAAAAGCGGCGGAAAAACACCAAGGTGATGAACTTCTTGCAAGTCAAAAATACCAAGATCAAATGCTGCAAATTACTAATGAATCAATTAAAGAACGAGTGAAAAATGAAATACAGGGATCTTTAGATACTACTCATGCAAAGCTTTTAGCAGATAATTTAACCGAAACAATGATTCGCCAAATCTGGAAAGATCATTGGGCTGCAAGATTAGGTTTTGCAAAAAAAGGTGTATCAGGTCAAGCTAAATTAATCATTGATGCTAATAAGGGATACGAAAAGGCTCAGAAAATAATCGCAAAAAGTGGGTCTGGTACACCTACTGGAATGGCCGCGATTGAATCACATATGCAGAGATACGCAGCATACTTAAAAACGTTAATAAGCGACAAGGAAAAATTGTTAACTTTAGAAGAAAAAGAAATCTTAATGATTGTTGAACGTGAGTCCCTTGAAGCACCATATCGTGCTGATAAACTTCAGGCAATGAAATCTTTATATGAAGACTTGGAAGAAATCTCAGGCAATTATTTTGATGGTCAAATGGTACTAATAGCTGCAGAATATAATGAATATCTAAAATCATTTGATCTTAAAGCCGAATTGTATGCACAGTATACTGGAAAAGAAAAAGCTCTTTTTGATTCCGTTATTAAATGGAAGAAACTAAAACAACGTGAATTAGTCCAAGACTATATGATAGCGAATAAAGGTATGGCAGGTGGCATGATTGCCTATCTCATGGAAATGAGAACGGCATGGGAAAATTATTACCAGGAAATAGGTCAATTTGGCTATGACTTTATGTCTAGTGTTGGTGAAGCTTTTGAGGGTAGCTTTGTAGCACTATTTACTGAAGGTACAGATGCAGCAAAAGATGTATGGGCTGGTTTCCTCGATGACATGCTAGAAAGCTTTCTTCAGATGATAGCTTCGCTTATGAAGCAAATGATTCTATCTGGTGTGTTGCAGTTACTAGCTAGTGCTCTTGGGAAAGATATATCTTTTGATAGTTCAGGTAATGCAATAATATCTGCTGGAACTGGTTCAGTTAGTGGAGGATCTGGTGGAAGTATCAGCTATAGTACATTATTAAGTTTAGCTGGAGCAGCGTATAAGGCATACGCAGGAGAAGGTTTTCTTACCACTTTGGGAGGTATGTTAAGTAGTAGTGCGGTGAGTGGGGCAATGGCGGGTTACGGCGCTTCAGCAGCTGGGTATGGTTCTGTAATGGGTTCTGTAGCTCCACAGACAATGAGCGCCGTATATGGTAGTCAATCTGCGGCAGCATACTTTGGAGCACAGGGAGCAGGAACAGGAGCAGGAGCAGGTGCTTCTTCTGGTATGGGTGCTGCGGCAGCGGCTGCTGGATGGGCTGCTTTAGTTGTAGCTGCCTATATGGCCGCTCTAATGATAGTTGCAAATCAAGATAAACCAGATGCCAGCATACAAGCAAGGGGTAATGTAAAAATAGCAGAGTTTCAGAACAAATTATTTGATATTGCTATTACTGGAATTAGCGCAAGGGGATATTCTCAAGGAGATGCACAGAAAGAAGGCCGGGAGATGGCTGAGAAGCTATATGATTACTTTAATATGTACGAAATGATATACCAGAATGTCTCTATAGCGAGCCAGAAAAAAATAAAAGAGGGTATGGGCGCTATAAAATGGGAAGATTTTACATTTACATTAATAAAAATAGCACAAGATTATGCTACTCCTAAGCTTTACGTTAGCGGTAAGGTACGTCCTAACTACAATTTGGATCCATCGGGACATAGAAGAAGTAGCATTGCTGATGCAAGGAAACAATCTGGAATTCCAGGAAGTTCAGGTGGTGCTCCAGCAGAAGTACTTAACGATTTAATGGGGAGATATTTTGAAGAGTATGTTGAGGAAGCATTGGCTAACATTAGAGGAAAGGATATATTCTCTATAATGAGTGATGAAGTTTTAGGTGCTTTCGATTCTTTAGATAAAGATATGTTTATTAATGATCCTACAGCATTTTTTAATAACTTTAGTGCTGCTATGAAAAATATGGCTAAGGCAGAACTTGTCTGGAATGATTTCAATAACTGGTTAGATGGCACAAGTGATAGTATGACAAATTTGGAAGCTGCTGGGATATTAGCTAATTCTGAGTTAGAAGGATATGCAGCACAAATGGAAGCTCTTGGTAAGACTTTAACACAAGCGGAACTAGACGCCAAATTTCAAGATATATTTAAAGGTATTACTGATGGAATAACTGATCTAAATGCTGATGGGACTCTTTCTGGATTAGAGCAATACCTTGCAGCTATTAATGGTCAATTTGATGCGTACTTGGATTTACTTAAAGAATATGGAGTTGATCTTGAAAAAATCGAAGATTTGGAAGGCAAACGTGCAAAAAAATTAGAAGAAGCTGCCGAAGAATATATTAAAATTGTAACAGAAGCGTTAGAAAATGCGATAGAATCCGCAATTAATTTGATCGGTGAGTTGGAAACTACAGTAAGCGGACTTAATTCCACTTTTGCTGGTATTATAGCTGGATGGGCTAAAGATAATCCCGTTAGGGCAATTGCTGCTACAAGTATTGTTAAAATATATGAAGAAATAGAAGCTGCAATAGTTTCTAAACAAGAAGAAATATCAGCTATAATGGAACCATTTGCTGAAGAAACCGCATTAATTTCTGGTCTACTAGATGATGCAAAAAATGGCGTGAACGCAGAGGGACTAATCGCATATTTTGAAAAATTGAAAAGAATCTGGAGTGGTGAAGAAGGGGTAAACCTTGATGCCATGGCTCTTAGTTTATCTGGTTCATTCGCTGCTGCGGCAGCTGAAATGGAAAGAGAATTTAGGATTTTGCAAAGTTTAGGACTTATTCATTTATCCCGATATGCCCAAATTTTAGGTAATACTATGCAGGACTTTGCAGACAATGTGCCGGATATGGATATTACAGACATGGAGGTTGGTTTAGATAAAATTTCAGACTATATTGGAAATTATAGAACAGCTATAGAGAATACGTTGAATGATTACAGCCTAGATCTAAGTGATGAAGCTAGATTGTACCTTCAAGACGTATTGGGATATTTAGACTCACTTGATGCAATGATAACCTCTTTTCAGAGTGAATTAGCATCACTATCTAAAGCTACTATTAGAGAAGTAGCTGAAAATGCTGCTGGTTCTTTTGATGGAATTACAGATGAGTTGG
>Ga0208647_1000119_pt1 | contig 32778 bp, 59 predicted proteins | sample AntAceMetag02UKA_FD_184765 | JGI IMG/M metagenome (GOLD analysis project Ga0208647, IMG submission 184765) | Saline lake microbial communities from Ace Lake, Antarctica - Antarctic Ace Lake Metagenome 02UKA (SPAdes) (version 2) | ecosystem: Environmental > Aquatic > Non-marine Saline and... | reverse complement strand
ATGGTTACTATTGGATTATTTACTAATGTAGAAATAGGGGATTATGTTGATTGGATTCCAACTATTTATGGAGTGGAAGTTAAGGAGTGGGCAACATGGACGGCTAATTTAAATGTTGGTTTAATTAGTTATTGGAAATTAGATGAAACAACTGGAATAGTAATAGATAGTCTTGGAAATAGTAATGGAACTAATAATGGAGCTACAGCAAATGTAGGTGGGATAATAAATAGTGCTTATGATTTTGAAAGTAGAGATATAGATTATATAAATTTAGGAACTGATACATGGTCAAATAGTGATTTTACTTCTGGATTTACTATTAATACATGGACAGATATAGAATCAGTTACAACTAGTAGAGTTTTTTCTATTGAAGGAAGAATGGATATTCAAATTAATAGTGGAATTTATAAGGGTTATATTGGAACAACTGTGAATAATTTTGTTTTTGGTAATGCTGTTGATACAAATGGATTTCACATGATAACTTTAACTCATAACGGAACAACTTTAAAACTTTATGAAGATGGAGTTTATGTTAATCAAACATTATGTAGTAATGCTGCTTTAGATGCTGTAAGTAGAACAACAAATATAGGAAGAAGTTATAATAATGCTCTTTTCTTTGATGGAATAATAGATGAAATTGGACTTTGGACAAGACCTTTAACAGCTACAGAAATTACTTTACTTTATTCTGGAGGAAGTCCACCAAGTTATGAAGTCGATTTTGATACCGCCCCATCAATAACTTTAAACTCACCATCTTCGGCGAACTATACAACATCTCCACAAACTCCAACAATAAACTTCACAGCTTCGGATGATGTTAATTTAGATAGTGTTAAACTATATGTTAATGGAATTTTAAACCAAACAAATGCAAGTGGAATTAATAATACTAATTATTTATTTGATTTAGTTTTAGGAGATGGAACTTATGTTATTTATGGAAAAGCAACAGATAATAATAGTGCAGAAACAAGTTCAAGTTCAATAACTATAAATATAGATGCTACACTTCCAACAATAACTTTACAATCTCCTAATGGAACTATAGGTTCTGGTATAATAGGAGGCAGTGAAACATTAAATGTCACTTTCACCGATACTAATTTAGATTCATGTTGGTATGATTACAATGGAACAAACGTTACAATAGATGGTTGTGTTTCTGGAGTTAAGAATTCTACTACTTTTACATTATTGAATGATAATTTTAATATGACTATTTGGGTTAATGATACTTATGGAAATGAGAAATCATTATTTACTTCTTGGCAATATAATATGTTTGAAGTATCACAAAGTTATTATAAGGAAGTTTTAGAAGGTTCATCTTCGGCTTTCTCAGCTAACTTAACTTTAATTCCTAGCTTAAGGTTATCATCTATCGCAATGATATATAATGGAACATCATATTCTGCGTCTGCAAGTGAATACGAAGCTAATAAATATTATGTATCTAGAACTCATAACATTCCATTGGTAAATGCAGATGTTAATATAACATTTTATTGGAATGTTACTTTAGAAACTGGGTCACCAATAACAACATCATCTAAAAATCAAACGATTAAGAATCTTGGTATAGATAATTGTAGTACAAATACATTCGTAATATTTAATTTTACTATGGCTGATGAAGATTCACAAACTAAATTAGTAGGCTCTACAGATCAAACTAAACTAGATATAAGTCTTGTACTATCAACTACAAGTAATAGTTTTCTTCCATTAAACTATTCTGGAAAATATAATAGAATTAATCCTGCTGCTATATGTACTAGTATAAATCTTAATAATTCTGCATATAGAGTAGATGCTTTAGTAGAATATTCAGCAAAAGATAAATTTGTGGAATATTATAATATACAAAATTACTTATTAACAAATGCTACTGGAAATCAGAATATAACACTATATAATTTAAATTCAAGTAAAGGAACAGAATTTAAAGTAACTTATAAAGATTCTAACTTCAATTTAGTTCCAGGAGCATTGATACAAATCCAAAGAAAGTATATTAACGAAGGTATATTTAAAACTGTAGAGATACCAATGATAGGTTCAGCAGGTTATACTATTGCACATCTACTTAGAAATGATGCCATATATAATCTGATAGTATTAAAGAATGGAGTTATATTAGATTCCTTTACAAATATAGTTGCTGATTGTCAGAACCCGACTCTATCACAATGTGTAATAAATATAAATAGTTTTTCAAGTAGTGTTAATATAGAAGAGTTTAGTATTACTGATGACTTCACAGCAACTTTAACTTATAATTCAACAACTAGAGCTATAAATTCTACATTCCTTATACCAAGTGGTACTAGTGCCGTTGTATCATTGAATGTTACATTAATAGATGGACTAGGTTCAACGTTAGCTTGTTCAGATACACTAACTGCATCTGGTGGAACTTTAGGATGTATAGTTCCTAATAGTTTTGGTAACTCTACAGTGGTAGCACAATTATATGTTAATGGAGCAAAGAAAATAAGAAGAACTATAACTTTAACTCATGATGCTTCTGCAATATATGGAGGGTCGCTAATATTTATAAGCCTTATTATGATACTATTAATAATAGGAATGAGTATAACTGATAATCCAATGACTCTCGGAATAATGTTAATATTTGGAATAATAATATTGACAACATTAAACATTATAAACTCAGTTACATTTATAGGAACTGGAGCAACTATACTATGGCTTGTAATAGCAATAGTTATTATACTAATAAAAGGGAGCAGTAGACATTAATGGGAACAATTAAATTCTTTGCAAGTGCATTAATGGTTGGATTATTTACTATTGCTATTATAACATGGGCATCTATGTTTGCTGCTGATAATAATTCTGCAGTATCTCTTAGTAGTGATTCTGAACTACAAGCTATAAATAGTACTTTAAGTTCTACAATAACAATCTTCGCATCAGATGTTAATGGTTCTGGAAATACATTTATATCAACAACACAAGATGCAGGTGATCAATCTGCAACTAGTGGTGGACAATTTAAGAGTGGTATAGGTGGTGCATTGAGTATGGCAACTGAAGCAGCTCGTAGTGGGTTTGAACAGATATTTGGGGAAGATGATGGCTTCGCAATATTCTTAACCGCACTTCTAAGTATACTTGGATTTATGTTATTCGCTTATGGATGGAAATTCTGGAGGGGAAATCCAGATTAATATGGCATACATATATCAAATGCCAAACCTCACCGGAGGAATAGATACAAACATAATCCAGATAGTTTCACAAGTTCCATCCTTTACATACGGATTATTAATCTTTGTTTTTGGAGTTGTATTTATGGGAGGTTCTGCAACTCAGAAGAGTAAGAGTGGAGATGCTGATATGCCTATGTGGGCAATGATGGCTTCTATATCTACCTTAGTTGTTTCAGTTTTAATAACGGTTAAGTCTGGAATGATTGAAGGATGGGTATTAGGAATTGTTGTAGCTGTAAATATCTTATCTGGACTATGGTTATTCTTTAGTAGAGGAAGGGGAGAGTTTTAAAAGTGAAAGGAGGTATTAACTAGATGGTAAAAAAAACATTAGCTGAACTTAGGAGAGAAAATGCTAGGCTTAAAAGTAGAAACATGGGAATATCCAAATTTAATAGAAGACAATCTGAGCTTAAAGAACTTAGGAGAGAAAACTCTAGGCTTAAATATCCAGGAGCATTTAAAGCTGGAGATCAAATAAAGAGGGCAGGTCTTTCAACTTTTATGAGGCTTGGTGAAGGTACTGGAAACGTGATCAAGAAACAACTTGACTTGGGGTATAAAGAGAGTAAAAAATCTAAGAAGAGAGGTAAAAAGAGATGAATAAATTTCCAATTAACAAAAGAAAATGTTTATAAAAGATGAAAGACTATTAATACAGATGAATAAACTGATTTTGTTAATTTTAATTCTACCATGTGTTACTGCCGAACTTGGAGTAAATTTTAATACCGACGATGTTAATGTAAATGTAAATACTTATGTTGGAAATCTAACTAACTTATCTGAAATGGCTGATGTTAATATCCCAACACCTAGTAATAATGAAGTCTTAACTTGGAGTTCTTCTACTGGGAAATGGATAGCAAATGCCTTAACTTATATCAGTAGATGGCTTGTTGGTTCTTCTGGAGGATTTTTATATAATGATGCTGATACTATATATTTCAATAACACCCTATTAAATAATACTATTGATAGCAGGTCAGTCACAACTGAAACAGACCCAATATGGATATCAGAGAAAGGAGATTACTCAACAACAACTGAAGCTGGATTATTATATGCTCCTATAAATTATGGAGATGATTGGAATAAAACTTATGCTGATACCCTATATTATGATATAGGTAATTCAAACACTTATTGGAATGATAGTTATGCAACATTTAATAAGACTTATGCTGATACAGTTTACGCAGCAATAGGGGATGCAGATAATTCGTCATGGAACAAAACTTACGCAGACACACTTTATTATGATATAGAAAACTCAAATTCTTATTATAATTCTACTAGTCTGAATAATGTATCACAATTAACAAACGATAATTCTTACTGGAACGATACCTATGCAACATTCAATAAGACTTACGCAGACACACTCTACTCAACAATAGATGAACCTTTATTCACTTCAAACTTAACAGCTTACAATTCTTCTTGGAGTTCAACTTATAATTCAACTTATAATACTTGGGCATACAATCAGACAATACCAGCTAATGCTTATACAGACTCACAAGATATTGTTTTTAATGATTCAATGAAATCTTATGTAGATGGTCAAGATACTGTTTTTAATACTTCAGTAGTTAATTGGGCAGATTCAAAGTTTGTAGTTAATTCTGGAGGGGATAGTTTATCTGGTCAATATGACTTCAACGGTGGTTGGACAGATAATGGCTTAAGTATAATAAATGGAGATATATATGCACAGACAGGTTATTTCTATAATCTTACTGGATTAGATATAACTACATTAAAAATGAATGGTAGTTTTTTACCATCAGATGGATACGATGATACTTTTGATATAGGTAGTACAAGTTTGAGATGGAAAGATTTATATTTGGGCGGTGAAGTGTTTTCAAATGGCACTGGTGACAGCTATTTTATGGGCAATGTAGGAATTGGGACTACTAGCCCTAATGAAAAATTAGAAGTATCAAATGGTAGTATAGTTATTTATGGAGATGGATTGAATTTGAATAATTTTGGAGCATATTTGCATCAGGATTTTAATGATGGAGCTTTGCCTTCAGATTTTACTACGAGTGGTATTGCAACTTCTTTTCCAGAACCAGGTAGTTTGATTAGATTAAATTCTACTAGTAATGATCCTAATTTTAAATGGGATGATTTAGATATTGACGGTGGAGTATATAGATATATTGTATTTAAACTTAGATATGTTGGTGGTAGTACAACAGTTCAAGGTACAACTTATTATCGTACCAGTGGTCATGGTGAAATGGAGAGCTATAGGCAAACGTATACAGTAGATACTAGTGGTGAATGGAAAACATATGTTTTAGATATGTGGGATTTGAATGCTGGTGGTACAGATTGGAAAAATAATACTATTACATTCATAAGAAACGATTGGAGTAATGCATTAGGAGGTATTTTTGATTTAGACTGGATAGCAGTTGGTTCTGATAGTGTCAGTCCTTTGGTTAATATTTATGAGAAAAGTGGCAATGTTGGAATTGGAACGGGGAGTCCGAGTCTAAAATTAGATGTTGCAAGTTCTGACTTAAATCCTCCAGCAACTACAGGAACAACAAATACAGGATTTATGAGAATTGGATATGACCGTAGAACTTGGGCTGGTTCAGAATTAAATATAGGAGTTACTAATGCGGGGAATTATCCAGTATGGTTCCAAGCACAAAAGCCAACAGATTTATCTGTTAATCGTCCTTTAGTTTTTAACCCAAATGGTGGTAATGTAGGAATAGGAACAGATAGTCCAACACAGAAATTAGATGTGTTAACAGGAACATCTCTTACTGATATTAATTTCTCAGACGTTAGTCTTACAGAAGGTAATTTGGTTAGAATTTGGAATAATCAAGCTGGTGGAGGGAGTACTGATAACAATAAATATACAGGTGTTTATTTCCAACCAGGACTTAATGCACAGATGAGTTCTGGGATAGTGGGTGTCTTAGGAAATAATAATTTGAGAGGCGGTTTGGCTTTATTTACTGGAGATACATCTCACCCTGTTCGTATGATGATAGATTATTCTGGTAATGTAGGAATTGGAACGACTAGTCCAGGAAAGTTATTAGATTTAGTAGCAAGTAATCCATTAATTAGATTTAATGCTACGAATAGTGATATTACATGGGATATTGGACAAGATAGTGATAATGCTGATGGTTTTCACATTAGAGAACAAGGTATTGGAACAAGATTATTTATTCAAAATGCTACTGGCAATGTAGGAATTGGGACGACTTCCCCAGACTTCAAACTTCAAGTAGACGGAGATATAGCACCTGAAACAAATGCAACCTTTGACTTAGGGACAAGTGTTTTAGCATGGGATAATGTTTATGCAGTAACTTATAACGATTTAACACCTGCTTGGGTTAAAGGGACAGATGGTTCTGCAAAAAATGCAATAGCAAAAATATCCAATAATGGAAAAGAAATAAATCATACATCTTATCCAATAAAATTAAGAAGTAAATTTTACACTTTTGAATTTGAAGAAACCAAAACAAGACAAATAGAAAAGGGTTTTAATATAACAACAAATGAAACAATCTACGAAAACGAACCTTATAATGAAATAATTAAAAAATCCATCAAAGTTGATGAAAGTTTAAGTCAATTAGAACAAGAAAATTACATTAAAAAAGAATTAAATATTTCAGATATAACAGAAACAGAAATTCAATTCACAAGGGATATAGGTGGAACAGTTACTCTGATTATAGAAGCTATTAAAGAATTATTTGATTGGAATGACAAACAAGATGATAGAATAGAATTATTAGAAGAGGCGATTTGTATTGAGGCAACTGATTCAAGCAAATATGCGTGGTGCAGTGCAATTAAACATAAGCAGGTTTAAAGTGGTCGTACTCTGATTTTGCTCTTTGTGGACAGCTCGACAAATATACGAGCGTACTACTCAAATCAGAATGACCTAATTGTTCTTTAATTGTTAAAATACCAGCACCCCTTTTTAATAAGTTAGACGCAAGTGAAGTACGGAACATATGCGGAAAGGTTCTACGACCTATCCCAGCACGGTTAGCAACCACTCTAACAAGCTTTCTCAGGTCATTTGGATGATATTGATTGCCACGAACTAAAGTAGTAAACAAGTAGTCATCTTCACCTCTTGGAAATTTAGAAAGATATTCAATAAGAATTTTAGTGCATTCTCCAGCCATATTAACGATTCTATCTTTCATGTTCTTACCTTTGATAACTCTAACCAAATTATCTCCAAAATCTAAATCACTAATTTTCAAATTACATAATTCACGATTACGAATCCCTGAATAAGCAAGTAAAGAAATAATAGCTTTCTCTCTAATATTTTTACAAGAACTAATTATTCTACTTATTTCAGCTTCAGATAAAAAATCTTTAATTAATCTTTTTGGTTTTTTAGGTCTAGCAAAAGTTAAAATTCTTCCACAGGATTCCGTATAATATTCTATTGCCACAAGATTATTTGAGATGTGATTATAGCTATAAGAACTTTGTTTCAATTCTAAAACATAATCTTCTATTTGTTCGTCTGATGGATAAATTGTTTTTACTATTTTAAAGATTCTCATTATGCAATAGATATGTGCTTTAATGGTTATTGGTTGTAAACTACTCTGTAAAGTTAGATGTCTTTCAAAGTTTTGTAGTTGTTGTATCATAATACAAAATACTATTATATCCTACTTATGAATTTATGAGATATAAAATATATTTTACATCATAGTAAAGTTTAAATAATATAATATACTATAAAATGTTATGAAGAAGAGGATAAGTACGACGCTTGACGAAGAAATAATTGAATGGCTAGATAAAAAAGCTAATCAAGAACATCTTGGAATTTCTACATTTTTAAATCAATTGCTATGGAAAGTACTAAAACAATAAGTTTTTATAATATGATTTCTTTAAACTAAGATGAAAATAATAACAATAATAGTATTAGTAATGATAGCAACTTCTGTAATTGTAATTGCTAGAGATGTTAAAATAGAGGACGTTAAAGATTTAAAGTTTGACAAACCTAAAAATGTTAAGGCAATAAAGGTATGTGAAGAGATAGAAAAGAATGGTAAGATAAAAATAAAATGTACTAACAATGAAAAAGATTATGAACTAGCTTCCGATATGATAAAGTATAATGAAGAGAGTGGAGTTGTTAGGGTTGGGTGAGATAGATAACGAAGAATTACAAGTTGTGTTTAGTATTTAAGTATTGTTGTTATACGATGGTATACTGATTTTTGTGTTACCATTTTAAAATGTTAATGAAACTATTTAAAGAAAGATTATTTAGAGATATTAGGTTTTAGGACTTCGGTTTTGAAACTTCTCGTGGTTGCCCATAACAGCTACGGGGAAGAAGAAGATGGAAAATATAATGAAGAAGAGAATAAGTGAAAGCGTCAATAAAGATGTGAAGATAGTTCTACAAAATAATTTTATATATGCTGGTAAGATTACTGGTTGCGACGAAAACCATTTAGAGATTCTTGATTATAAAACCAATTCTTATCATGTTTTTGATTTAGAGAATATTAAAGATTTAGAGGTGAAAGGATGATAACTGTTTATAGTAAGTGTGTTAAGAATGTTAGAAATGTTTATAGAAAAGAACTTGGGTATGTTGAATCTTTGGAGAATAGGAATGAGACTTATATTAAAAGAGAATTGGGGATAGTAGAATGAGTGATGCAAAATACATCTCTGTGGTACATATTCCTACAGATAATATAGTTACTGCATTTAAATTTGAAAATGATGCGACATGGATAGGAAAAGAAAAAGATGAATTAATTGCAACTGCTAATTATTGTGAACAAGGACAAAGAATCAAAATGATTTTTGTACAAAAATATGAAAAGAAAGATGGTAAAATTATAGCTTCCTATTTTAGGGCATCTCCAGGACAACCAAAACCTATTACTAATTTATCTGGTGAAAGCAGTGATCATAGAAAAGCAAAACAAAATATTTATGATGGTATCTATTCTGGTGAAATTAAAATTAATAGTGAAGTTTTAAATAAATCTATTATTGATGATATTTATATAGAATATAGACAATCTAAAAGAGGTTCTATAATTCCAGATATAATGATTAAATTTAAAGAACAACATATTAAATATGGTCTTGGAATTTTTGTGGAGATACAACTATCAAATCAATCTGAAGAAAAAACTATCGAAAGAACATACCAAAGAGTTATTGAAGGATTTAGTGGATGTTGGTTATGGGAAAAGGATTTTGATGAATCAATGAATATAATATCTAATAATTTAGAGATACCTAGTCATAGAATGATGTTAATAGATTTAGATAGAGAAGTAGAAAATAGTTTTATATATAGAATTAATTCTTATGGAGATATTATTGATAAAAAACTTATAGAATTTAGAAGAGAAATTTGGAATTATTTTGATTCTGTATACAAATCATTCCAAATCGAAACAAGAGATTTTACAAAAAATGAAATTAATAAATTAGAAATTGAAAATATTAAATTGAAAGAATTAAAAAAACTTGCATCTGAATTAGATGATGTTTTTTATAAAACTAATGCTAAAAATTTAACAGAAGATATAAATAAAAGTGTTAGTGAAGGATTAATATTTCTACATGAAAGTATTAAAGAGAAGACCAATGAGATAATAAAAAATTCTCTAGAACAATGTAGAGATAAAATAAATAAAATGTGTCCGAAATGTAATAAACCAATGAGAATTGGGAAAGCAATGAAAGGATATATGTGGTATTGTTCTGATTTCCCAAAATGTGATGGAAAAATGGAAGAGGTAAATTTCAATGAAGATTAAAATACTTAAACCAACCTTAGGAAAAAGGGTTGGTGATATTGTCAATGTTAGTTTTCCGGGTGGAGATTCTCAAGAATATGTCGATAATGGATATATTGAAATTTTGGAAAAAGAAAAGGTAAAAAATAAATCTAAAAAAGAAATAGAACAACAACCTATAGAACAAGTTATTGTAAAATTAAAAGAGATAATGGAACTACCACCATTAGAATTAGAAGATGAATTACAAAAATTAGCTAAAGAATCAGGTAGAAAATTAACAAGATTAAAAGAACAGCTGAAATATTTTAAGAATAAAAAAAGAGTTGTAGAAGAACAAGAAACAAAAAATTATCCAATAGAAAACCTAAATAAAAAAATAGGTAATATGTTTGATAAAAAAGAATTAGCTGAACATATTATTGAAGTACAACCATGTTTATATGATACTTCTAGAAGTTGGTGGTTATGGAACTGGCCAGAAACAAAGTGGGAAAGGGTTGATGAGACAGATATATTAAATGCTATAGATAAACAAGCTACTGTAAATACAATAAATTCTAAAGAAAAGGGTGAAATGTTAGAAGCATTAAAACAAGTAAGTAGATTAAATACACCTGCTCCAATAGGAAAATATACAATTCAGTTTAAGAATACTTTAGTTAATATAAAAACAGGAGAAAACCAAAGGGCAACTCCTTTGTTATTTGTTACTAATCCTATCCCATGGGATTTAGATGAAGATGGATTTTCTGAGACTCCTGTTATGGATAGAATATTTGAAGAGTGGGTTGGTAAAGATAATATCCAAACTCTATATGAAATTCTTGCATATTGTTTAATACCTGATTATCCAATCCATAGAATATTTTGTTTTATTGGTGCAGGAATGAATGGTAAGAGTTGTTTTTTAAATCTATTAAGAAAATTTGTTGGAAGTAGTAATTGTTGTTCTACAGAATTAGATACATTATTACAGAGTCGTTTTGAAGTAACTAGATTACATAAAAAATTAGTATGCCAGATGGGAGAAACCAATTTTTCTGAAATGAATAAAACCTCAGTATTAAAAAAATTATCCGGAGGGGATTTAATTGGGTTTGAATACAAAAATAAAGATCCTTTTGAAGAAATTAATTATGCAAAGATATTAATTGCTACAAATAATCTTCCAACTACTACTGATAAAACTATAGGATTTTACAGAAGATGGATGATTATAGACTTTCCAAATCAATTTTCAGAAAAAAAGGATATATTAGCAGATATACCTGATGAAGAATATAGAGCTTTAGCTGTTAAGTGTTCTTTTATTTTGAAGGATATTTTAGATTCAAGAACATTTACTAATGAAGGTTCTATTGAAGAAAGAATGAAAAAGTATGAAGATCACTCAGATCCACTTGAAAAATTTATGAAAGAATATACTATAGAAAAATATGATGGATATATATGGAAAGGAGAATTTGAGAAGAAATTAAACGAATGGTGTAAATCTAATAGGTTTAGAGAAATGACATCTGTTGCTATTGGTAAGAAAATGGCAGAAAAAGGTATAGAACAAAAACAAAAATATGAGGATTGGATGAATGATTATGGTAAAAAGGGAGGGAGAGCATGGGTTGGCCTTGCTTGGAATAATGAACCACAAACAGCTTAAACAACTTAAACAGGCAGTACCCACTCAATTCCCCTATGTAGAATCGTATAGGGGTCACTCGTTTAACCTGTTTAAGTTGTTTTTCATGTGTAATTTGGTATATTCTCCACAGGAAACGGAGGTGTCAAATGAAAAATAACTGCCCATATATAGATTCAAACAACAGATGCACACATAAGAACTCTGAAAAGAGATTAAGATCAAAATACAAACACGCCCCAACTTGCCCTTATAATAAGCCTAATAAGTGTCCCATGTGGAATATATGGAATAAAGAGATAAAAGCTGTTAGAAGGCACACAAACGCCTCAGAGGGCTACGTTTTGGATAGTGGTGTGATAATATGAAAACATCCTGCAAAATCTGCAATTCGGACTGTACCGGAAAGGATAAAATAATATTTAGCAAAAAAGAATATATCATCTGCAACAGATGTTTCATAAAATATGAGTTCACTCCTTTAAAGGAAGTACACAAAATAATGTTAAAAAACAATAAATAGATACATTTATAAACTTAATAATATTAATAATAATATGATTAACACAAAATACCAAAATATGATAAAGAAAGTAGTTAAGAAAAAACCAACATCACTCTCAGGTTTATTTAGAGAATTACCTATAACAAAGGATCAGATAAGGATTTCGGTATCCTTCTTATTAGGAGCTGAAGAAATAGAGGAAACGATTTATGGCCGTACTAAAGTTTATAATTTATCTGGAGGTTCACAATGAACTCAAAACAAGATACAGGATTCGGAATCTCACTAGATGTGATTAAGATTAATGGAATTATAACAACTAGGATAGTTAATGACTTAGCTAATGAGGAGGTTATATTATGAATAACGGACTATTAGCAATATATATAGTAGTAGGAATATCACTATTAGTTGCAGCAAACCAACATGGTAAATCTCAGCCTAAATATAATTTCTGGATATCTCTTTTTGCAAAAGCTATTTCATTAACTCTTATATGGTGGGCTATGGGATGGAGGTTTATATAATGGAAGCACTAGAAGGAGAATATTATACTATGCAAAAGATATTTGCAAAAGATATTAAATTTTACAAAGGAAGGTTTATGTCCGCTCAGGACATAGTAGAACAATCTAAATAATGGAAGATAAATTTACACCGGAAGCAGAACAAGATCCATTCTCAATTAATGCTAAATCTTCTGTAAAGTTGAAAAATACTTCAAGAGGAATATCCTGGGAAATAAAAGTTGTAACTGGAGAAGAGAAATTAATTGATGGATTGATGGAAGCAGCTATTGATATACATAAGAAACTTTTAATTAAATTATCCGGAGGTAAATAAATGGTAACACTTAAAGATGTAGCACAGGCATATGAGCCAAAGCATACTCAAAATATTGCAGATTTAGATAAATTTGACATTTCAGAATTAGTAGAAGTTCGTAAAGGAATAGATAATGATGAGAAAGAATATGAATATTTTGTTTTGGTTAGGGATGAAGAAGAATATAGAATTCCAAATGGAGTAATGAATGATATTAAAAACATTATAGAAGCCAATGCTAAACATAACAAAGATGTAAAAATCTTTTCAGTTGAGAAGACTGGAGAAGGATTAAAGACAAGATATTCAATTGTAACTTTAGAATAAATTGTAGCAGATGTACAAAACTTTACTTATTCGCCACTTTAATTTAGAGTGGCTTTATACTCACAAACCACAGGAACTCACTATAATCATTGTGAGAAGGGTAATTCAATTCACCCATCTTAGTGCAAGTCCTGTGAATATAATAAAATGAGAACAAACGAAAAAAACGAAATAATATTAACTAGAAAGAAAGCCTCAGAGTTATTTTTAATATTATCAAATGCTAGATATAAATTAAACGGAAAATATAAAACATCAGCAGAAAACTTTTGGAAAGAGTTTGAAGATGTCTTAGGATTAAATCCTAATAATAATAAATATGATTCAAAGAAGGTTGGAGAGTAAATGAATACACATTTTATCAACAAATCAAATAATCACCCGACAAAACAAACCGTCCAGACGGGGAGTGGCGATGTACCTGAAGCATGTGAGGATGAGCTTTCTGGCTCTCAACGAGGGGTAAAGACGGGTGGTTCCAATTATATCAAAAATAGGAACAATGGGGGTAAAATTAATGATATGTGAAAAGTGTAAGCAAAGAGAAACTAGATGGGAGAATGGTAAAATATGTGAAGCATGTAAAACAAAAGATTGGCGTAAAAGAAATCCCAAGAAAGTTAAGGCTTATGCAAAAATGAGACAAGTAAGAGATGCGAAGAAAATAAGAGCCTATTCTAAAATTGCTAATAATAATTACTATTTTGGTGGGAATAGGATTAAGGTGTTAGAAAGAGATAATTATACATGTCAAGTTTGTGGAAAGAATAAAGAAGACGGAAAAATAATAGTAGTTCACCATAAGGATGAAACTGGTTGGGCTAAAAAAAAGCCAGAAAAAAATAATAGTATGAATAATTTAATTTCACTATGCGTTCAATGTCATATGGGAATACATAGACCATCAGATAAAGTGAATAAACTTTCTAAACATCCAGAACTATTACAACAAGATGATTCTGAATATAAATATCCAAGGATTAGAGAACTATTATTTACTAAAAGAAACAGGTTAGGGACTTTACAAGAAGCAAAAAAAGAACTTTCTAAAGAGTTAGGAATTGCTTTTGATACTATAGACCACTATCATTATAAAAGAAAGACGACAGATTTTGTCCACAAGACGTCGGACGATCAGGATGATCGGGAGGCGTCGCATGAGTAAAAGATGTGATTCATGTGGAAAGTTTAACTTAGGAGATTATGTGGATGGAGATGCTTGTAATTATTGTTGCAATCCATTATTTAATGAATATGGAAAATATCACAAGACGCCAAATCTAAATAAGGAGAAGTTAAAATAATGGCAACTAAAAAATTAACCTGTAATAAATGTGGATCAACTGATATTAATATTACTTGGAGATATTCAAGAGATAGTGATAAAGCTATGTATTTTTATAAAAATTGGGAATTTAAATTAGATGAAGCTGATATGAAATGTGCGAAATGTAAATCTAAAGAATTATACAAAGCTGATTACACTAAATTTGGGAAGATAATAACTCATGAATAAAGAAACTAAATTAGATATAATATGTATAACATCTGCATACATAGCAAACTTTATAGGAATATTTATGTTATGGTTTATAGAATTAAGGATTTAATGGTAGAAAATAATAAAGGAATTAGGGATTTAATGGTAGAAAATAATAAAGGAATTAGGGATTTAATGGTAAAAAATAAGCAAATACAACATAGAAAGTTAGGGATTGATAAGTCAGAAAGAAACAATAAGTTAAAACTAAATAAAAAAACAAAAAACAATGGATAAAGAAACAGAATTGATGATTTGTATGAAAGAACAAGGATATGCAGTAACCTTAGACGGGAAAACAATTTCCTTCTCAATTGGAGTTATGTTAGATATGTGGGATATATTAAATGAGGAACGTAAACAATAGTTTGTGAATAACTATACTTGAAATTATGGTACAGAAAATGAAAAAATATAACAAAGAATGGGATTCATACTATGATGATAAAAAAGACATTTGGTTAGAATCTCCATGCCAATATGAAGATTGTGAATTTTGTAGCAATAGACCAACTAAACCTAGTGCGTGTAGCAAACCAATCAAGGAAGAAGATATAACCTGTGATTGCCACATGATGATTGGTGGTTCTGGAGAACCATGTCCTGATTGTAAATTAAATGGCTGTGCGTACTGCAAACCTAAGACGAAATGATAGACTTAGAAGATTACAAAACGCAACCAGAAGAATATGAAGAAATAGAAAGAGATAGAATAATAGATATTATAAAATCACATATTGGAAGAACATATCCAATAAATTGCAAAGCAATAATTAAAGAAATAAACGACGGGTTCTGATTAAATAACGATGGAAAATAAAACTATGCATGAAACTTATGGAGACTGTTCAGAACATCTATGTTGTTTTAAATGTGGATTCTGTGTAGAATGTGGAGATTGTGATAAATATGGTTGTGGTGCTGAAAAGCCTTAACAATGGTAATAAAAGAAACTGATGATGAAAAGATGAAACAAGATTTTAACCAAGGTAGATTAAATGCTGATAAAAAATGGATTGATTCAATAAAAGAAAGAATCAAAGAATTAGAGATACAAGTTGGAATACCAGAACTAAAAAAATTATTAAAAGATACTAGATATACGTGGACTGATTAAAAATGGTAAACAAATGTAAAAATTGTGGAGTAGATATGGAAAAGTATAAAGCTAATTTCGTCTATGATACTGGAGAATGTGGACATTGGAACAGCAAGATAACTAAAAAAGAAATGGAATTATTCCTTTCGAGTTCTGATTAAGATGGGAAAAGAAATTAACATAAACGCAAAACATAATATAGTAATACAATTTTGGAGAATATTTATTGTATTAGGAATTAAACCAAGAACGCCTAAGAATTAGAATGATAATACAACCACCAAACACTAACCTAATAATAAACGCAGATTGCTTAACTGCTTTGAAAGAACTTCCAGATAATTCTGTTGATTCTGTTGTTACTGACCCACCTTATGGATTAGGCTTTATGGGAAAACAATGGTTCAATTTTGATGCCATTAGAAAGATTACAACTGGAAAACAATTTGGTTATCCTAATGGGTATTGGAAAATTCCAGAAGAACTAAACGACGCACTACATGAAGTCCAGTTAAATGTCAAAGAGGTATCTGAATGAGATGTGATAAAGAATTAAAGATGTTTGAAGATATGCAAGAAGAAATGGAAGTAATAATGAAAGATGATTCAATTAATGTAATGGTAGAAAGGGCTATGGTTTTAGGTTATCACTATGCATTAAATGTCAAAGGGGAAAAAGCATGATAAGATATTGTGATTATTGTAGAAAGTTAATCGTTCCCATGGATGGAAATATTGAAGATGATGATAACATTTGGAACAAAGAATATAATAAAAGAATGAAAGTAGAAATTTCAAAAAGAAAAGGAATAAAAAAAATATTGTTTAAAATGTTCGATTTTGTAAATATGCCATTCTATCCAAGTGGGACGTTTCAATTCTGTAGTAAAGGATGTTATGAAGCATGGAAGAAGAAAGCAAGTGTATTGTTCGCCTTACATGAAAAAGGAGATGTTCAAAATGAATAATCCCTGTGAAAGTCCAGACCATTATTTTTGTGATAAATGTGGATGGTGTGTAACTTGTGGGGAATGTACCTGTAAGCAAGACATAAAACAAAAAAATAACGAGGTGAAAGAATGAAATGGTATTGGGTAATTCCTATTAGTCTAGCAATCATAGGATATTTTGGAATGTTTTGGGCATTAAGTTTATCTAATATTGATATAAATTTTTCAATGGATGATAATACTAGAGAGGCAATGCAAAGTATTGATTATCAATCAATATCAAATATTGGGGATTCAATAAATTTATGGATAGCACCATCAGAGAATTGGACAATGGTTACTCGTGCAAATAATGAACTTTTCATTAATGGTGAAAAAATAGAACAATTTAATGAACCATTAGACGAACGAGGAATATGGAATAGAACAAACGACGTTTTATTAGGAGTAAAAAAATGATAGGATTATCACAAGAAGGAGAAGGATTTTTTGCATTATTAATCTTTATTTTATTATCAATAATATCTATAATTGTAATAATAATGTTACTTAGACCTATAGAATATTCTGCTAATTGTGAGATAAGTGGAGTTAATATTGGAATAAATAAAGACATGAATTTTACTGGTTTTAATTTAAACGATTCTAAAATTAAATGTGATATTAGTGGAGAAGTACCATTAACATTTATAATGGGACTAAAATAATGAAATTTTCAGATTCAGCTATGGAAAGAATAATAGAAAGTATAAATTTTAGAAATAATACTTCTACATTAATATCAGTATCAACAGGAATAACCTATGCAATGGTAGTAAATGTCATGAAAACAATAGAAATCACTGGTGTTATAAATAAAGAAAAGAAAAATAAAGAGAGAAAGAAAATTATAACTCTTACAGAAAAAGGAGAGAAGATTCAGAAGTTAATCAAAAATTTGAGGAGTTATAATGAAAACACAAGAAAGGATTAACAAGCTTGAGAAAGAGTTAGAAGTAAAGGGAAAAGATATGTGTACTCAATATTATTGTGCAAGAAGTCAAAGAGTAACTGAGTTATGGGTTGATCTTGGATTAACTGGAACGAGCGGATATCAGATTATCGGGTGCTATGAATGCAATGGGCATAGAATTAAATGTGGTGCTTATACTAATTTAAGATGAATGGAAGAGATTTAACAACACACGAAGATGCTTTAGATTATTTAGTTACTCACTTGAATAGAATTGATATAGACAGAAGAAGTGTATCTTGGATGCTTAAAGAACCTAAAATATTTCATGGTGGGTCTATGTTTGAAGTTAAGTCTTGCGATTTAGTAATTGGTTTCGATGAACCTTACAATCATTCGTATGAAGTAGAGTTAAAGAGAAGTAAGAGAGCTAGAGGAATTGCAAAGATACAGATGAGAAGTACCTCAGATAACTTCTGTAATAGAATAGGATTTCCGGTTGAAAGAAAATATATTGTTTACTATCCGGTGTTCGATTATGAGGTGGTGAAATGAGCAAGGCATTGATAGTTATTATTTTGGTTGTATCTTTTTTGTCTACTAAGTTGATATCATATTTTATTTATAGGAAGTATGGGAAGAGGATATTTGGGAAGATGTTTAAGAAAAGACATTCACAAAAGAGCCAAGAGATGAAAAAAGATAAAAATAGCAAACTATAAAAGGGGGGTTTTGTTTACACAATACATACACAAATGGAAAATAAAAAAAGATATGCTATATACTGCAGGGTTTCCAGGACAGATCAAATTCTTGAGAATCAGATAAGACCGCTTACAGAGTACGCTGAAAGAATGGGGTGGGATTATGAAGTATTTACAGAAAAAGAGTCTACAAGGAAGTCTAGGCCTGTCCAGTGGGACTTATACAATAGGTTGTTGAAGAAAGAGTTTGATGGATTATTATTCTATAAGTTAGATAGGTGGGCGAGGAGTTTAAAGGAACTTGTAACTCATATGGAAGCACTACATGAGAAAGGAGTAGTTCTTGTTAGCTTTATGGAAAATATCGATTTAAGCACTTCTTCTGGAAAACTCATGATGCAGGTAATGGGAAGCTTTGCAGAGTTTGAAAGAAGTATTATTAGAGAAAGGACTATGGCTGGTTTGGATAGAGCAAGGGCACAAGGAAAGACGCTTGGAAGACCAAGACTTAAACGGAGTAGGAAAACAGGGGGGGTTTTATAGTGTTAAGCGAAAATAAATTTAATCGGACGTTTAAATGGTAGAAAATCCTAATGGGAGAATGATAAGGGCTAATGATCCTATATTGATAATGTTAATGAAGGACAAAAAAGATACTGCAATTCAAAAATCTGAAATTGATTATTCAATAAGAGAAATGAACGATAAGCTATATTCTATAAAATTAGAAAAAGATTTAATTAAAAATTCAAATATTAAGGGAAAAGCATATTCATCTGATTTTTTTATAGATAGGCAAGAGAAAATAAAACTTCTTATTGGTAGACTACACCGCATTTCAACAGCTAGAAAGTATAAGATACAAGAAGAGATATTGCTTCGTAAAAAATCTGGAGATTTGAATAAAAAAATAAAAGAAAGAAATATTGAGATTACAGAAGAATGTTTGAAAATTGTAGAAATTGCGAAACAAAAATTGGAGGTTCAAGCGTAAAAAAGGGTAGATAATACCTTCTTTAAGCCTTTTGTGAAACAATGAAAACACAATTTATAATAGCTATATGGGTTCTGATAGGTGGATTTTCTTTTTCAGCTACTCAGTCATTGATAAAAGGATGGAGTTATGTTAGATCCCAACCTCACCCAATTAAAACCGTAATCTCAGCCTGTCTAATGGGACCGATAACAACTCTAACTTGTTTCTATACTATATTTAAATATTATAAAACAAGGAGGAAAAATTAAATGTCACCATTTTGTATGAAATGTAAGCAAAAGATAACTGCTGGAATAGGAGCAATGTTTGCACAGTCAAAACCAGTAGAGTTTGAGGACGGTTTTTATTGTGAGAATTGTGCTAAACTAAAAGTCGAAGCTGCGAGGAGACAATGATAACTCATTGTGATGTAACAACCGGAAAGATATTCGGTTGTAAGAAAGGAAGTTGGAAATGGTTTCACGAGAAAGGACATCTTATTTTCAATACTGAAAAGTCATATCTTGTTCTACTTCAAGGATGGTTTTTTAATTTCTGGGTATTCTTTTTAATGGTGGCTATCGTATTTAGAGAATGGTATTCTACAGCCGTAACTGCTTGGGCAATTTATATATTTCTAGTAATTTATGAGGAGTGGTGGTGCAACAAATATGCTGATGGGAATTATAAAAAAACTAATAGAAATAGGTGAAAGAAAAAGGAAAGGTAGAAACTACCCTCCTGGAACTAAGGTATGTATTGCTTGTAGAGGAATTATAACTCCTGAGCAGAAGAGAACGAGACAGCTTGGTTATCACTTTCATCTCAATTGTTGGAGAATTCAGAAAAAAGCTGCTTCATAGAAAACTATTTAAACTATAAGTTAGTTACTTATTTAATAAGAATATGGTGAAGACTATTAATGAAGCGTTTGACGACGTAGATTACAATGTTATGAAAGAAAAAAAAGGTAAACTATCTTGGCATGATTATATGATGGGACCTTGTTTAAATGTAGAGAGTGAGGACTTAGATTAATGGGACAAGTTCTTGGTATAAGTACAGGAGATATTAGTCTTCCATCACTAACTAGTTCTTTTGGTGGTACTATAACTTATATATTAATTGCTGTTCTGGTTTTTATTTCTATAGCGATTGGTATATGGATTTTTATGACCAATAAGAAATTCAAATATAAAATTATTCTATTTGAAAACATTGGTGGCCAGGGATATAAGGTTGCATATAAAGATCGTGCAAGATTAATTAAGATTGGTGATGGTGGAGAAGAAATACTTTATCTTAGAAAACTAAAAAGCTATAGAGCTGCTTATGGCCGTAAGATGAATAAGAACGAATATTGGTTTGCAGTTGGGCAAGATGGATATTGGTATAATTTTCTTTTAGGTGATTTAGATGCTAAAATGAATATGTTAGACATTGAACCTATAGATAGAGATATGAGATATATGCACGTTGCTATAAGAAAGAATATTCAAGAGAGATATAGAAAAGAAACCTTTATGCAGAAATATGGAACTATCATGATAAATGGTATATTCCTAATAATTATGATAATTGCTTTATGGTTATTGATAGATCAAATTGGAGTATTAATATCTGAAACCGCTACATTAATGCAAGCTGCTGAAGATGCTACTGCTCCCTTAGTAAGAGCATTATCACAAGCAGATACAATATGTGCTGGAGGTTCGGGAATACTCCCAGCTTAAAATGTGGCTACTAATAACTTTACTAATATTAATCCTTTTCGGATTCTATATGATTTTAAACCAAAGAGGTAAAAAAGAACTAAAAACATTAAGGAGGAAATATGACGAACAAAACAGAACCGACCCGGAAAGTATCAAACGAGACCCAAGTGGATGTAGAGAAACAGTTGATAGCATTGATGCAAGAAAACCAGTTGTTAAAGGAAATGAAAAACATGGAAGACGAGAGTTACTTCAGGATTCAACTAATATCAATACTACAACAGATGAACCAGAATCTACAGATACAGACGGAGCAGACTGATGAAACCTCTGCCTAAAGATTTAGTAGCTAAGATTTGTTATTTATTGATAATTTTATCAATAGCATATATTTCTTTCTATTTCTTCACCGAGAGAGTTAATGAATGTACAAGTGATCCTCTTAAGTTTGCAGTTAATAAGATAAAGAACACTACTAGTTCTGATAGTGTATACGGAACATTAACAATAATAACTTCTAAAGGACGGATAGTTAATCATGCTTTTGGTGACTACTTAATTAATAGTCCTAACGATAATATTAATTCTAATATTTCTTACAATAATATCTTTCCATAAAAATAATATTTATTATGGATTATAGTGGGGATGCCAGTGTGGTTTCCCCCCCACTTTTTTTTGTGTCTCTTTTAAATTAATAGAGACTGAATAAATTTTTTTTATCTATTTCTTTATAGAGATGCTTCTCCAGATCCTATTCCCATAGCTCCTGATTGTTTTACCAAAAGTACAATAACACCGAATAATAGTACAACAGCAGCAATCAATAAGATTGTTGGTATTTTACTAGAGACGTTATTGATTCCAGCTGTTAGGTTTCCACCCATAGCATTGGAAGTTACTTCGTAAACATTATCTGTAGAATATATGTATGTATAACTTACGTTAACGTCATTATATTCTGTAGCACTTGGAATAACAGTAGCATTCGTCAGAACACCACCAGTAGAAACTGTATAGTTAGCAGATGGAACAAGATATGCTGTAGCTGTTGCATTTGCCCAAACCTCAGTAATAGTATAAGCACTATTACTAGAATTTACATTAGCTAATGTATATCCAGTGGAATTAAGCCATGCACCTGTTTCATTAGCAACAGTATTAGTTGTTGTATCATCTGCACCTAAAAGGTTTGCGGCAAGAAGAGTTGATACTATAACTAGAACAATAACGGTTAAGATGATTAAACCACCTGTACCAGATATCAAGTCACCTACAACTCCTCCTTTCTTTTTAAACCTCATAGTTAACTACTTTATAAGGAAGCTCCTCCAGCTCCAATTCCCATAGCACCAGCTTGTTTTACCAAAAGTACAATAACACCGAATAATAGTACAACAGCAGCAATCAATAAGATTGTTGGTATTTTACTAGAAACATTATTGATCCCCTCTGTAAAGTTACCAGCCATCAAAGTAGATGCGTTAGCGTATATAGAATTAGCAGTCAATAGACTTGCTCCTAAAAGAGTTGAAACAACAACTAAGATAACGATAGTAGTAATAATTAAACCACCTGTACCAGATATCAAGTCACCTACAACTCCTCCTTTCTTTTTAAACTTCATTTTAAAATATTTAAACCTCCTTTCAAAACCTGTAGAACATATATAGTCATAAAATAACTAACTAATTTTTACTTATAAAGCGGTGTTTGTTGTGTAACTTAGTGACTTATGACACAGATGGCTTGGATATTCCAATAATTAACGCAAAGTTATTATATATATTGAGGGGATTTTGCTAATTGACGACTATTGCCTCGGCGTTCTTGACACTTTCAGCCTTTAAACGTGCCCTTATTTTTTCCACACTACTAGCTGAACACTCTAGGATAGTGGCTAACCCCTTTGCTGTAAAGTTACCACCATTTCTAACAATCGATTCATTCCTCTCAATTCTAATTTGGTATGGGGTCTTAGGTTTAACCCTGTTAGCTATAGTAAACGCCTCTTTCATTGTCTTTAACTTGAACTTCTTATATTCATCAGACTCAAGTGGCAAACATTTAGTGAATCGTCCTCTAAAGTTTGGCGGTGTCACTTGATAATCGTGCATCTTCTTTCCATTTCTATAAAGTTTGTTCTTTCTTTTGTCACCATAGTAAGCAAAGAATGAACGTTCACCTTTATTGAGATATGTTCTTATTAAAAACTTTGATCTATCTAAAGCGAAGTAAGTTCCAAGTCTAAAGAACGACGGCAAAACAATTAATACAAATAGATTCTTCTGTCTGAAAATACTAAATATTTTATGTAAGTCCCTATGCTGTCTCTTCATCGTCTCTGTAGATAGAAAAAAAACATTCCCTTCATCAAATAGAATATTTCCACCTTGCTTAACCTTCTCTAATTTTTCATAGGCATCGTTCTCATCAGAGCCAATCATATCTTTGGTTGGGTCAAAGCTATCGTCAGTAACATATCTCATTATGTTACCTGCTGCTGTAGATTTACCAGAGCCTTCATCTCCGCATATAATACCAACGACATCATTATTCTTAGCTCGTTGTTTCCTAGCGAAGTCAAGTTTATCCTTGAGAAAACCATCAAGATATAAATCACCTTCCTTCTTATTTACCTGATTTATTATATCCCATTTCTTAATACTCTTATTAAACCTAAGCAATACCATTAGTCCCAGCCACCATCCGACTCTTGATTAGGTGCAGACATTCCATGTTTCTCTAGGTACTCTCTAATCATATCTCCAAATTCAAATATAATTTTCCTAAGGAATGTCCAGTTCTCGCTGTTGTGTTTATTATATTTCTTTCGTTCTCCTAAACCATCTTGATACTCTAATGTAAATATAGGTTTTACTTCTAAGGTAATTATCAGTAAGTCTCTCCATCTCTTTCCTTCTGTTTTTTCTTTATCACTTAGCTTACCACTAACCTCATGGAATAAATTAATTAACTCAGCACATACGATTTCATAATTATACTTCTCAGCAACGTAGTTATGCATAAGAAGATTAACGCTCATAGAATTAATAACATCTTGAGACTCATGTATCCTCTTCATCTTGAGGGCAGCTTCATTGAAAGCTGATTCGTATCCTGTGTCTTCACCCATGAATAACTAACTAACTACTTCTTTAAATATCTTTCTATAAGCTTAAATACCGAAACACTAATCGCTTATAAATAGATTTATAAAGATTAAAATACTAGTTGTTACATTGTAACCATACATTGTAACTTTGTAACGGGAGATATATATGAATAAATTATTTGTAATTGGGGTTCTGGGGTTGTTGTTGGTTGGGGGTGTTTATGCTTTTAGTATTACATCAGAGCCAATCTCTAAAGAAAATGTAGTTATTCGACAAAATACTAAACCAGAAACTAGACCTTGTTCAAACGATGAATGGAATAGTTATTTTGAAGATTATAGAAATGGTATAGTTAATCGTGTTGATACTATAAAATTATTAAAAGGATGTAATCAATGGTAATAGTTAAAACAATAAGAAATGGAAAGTTTGTAACTCCATCTGGAAGTTCTAGTAGTAATTCAGGTAATAGTTCCGATTCTCGTAGAGCTAGACAAGAACAAACAACTAAGGCCATTGAAGATTGGAAAGCTGGTAAAATAACACAAGAAGAAGCTGCGAGTCGAGCAGCTAATATAAGACGAGGTGGAGGGAGTGGTTCAGCAGCAGACCCCAGATTACTTGCATTGGCACAAGAAACAGCTAGGAAACAAGCAGAACTCGCGACTGCAAGACAAGAAGCCATCAGACAGGAAGCCCTAAGAAAAGCTCAGGCAGAAAGACAAGCTAGGGAATTTCAACAAAGAATAAATGAAATAACAACTACTAGAGCAGCTAGAATAGAACAACAAATTCAACAACAGAAAGATTTAGGATTTATACCATCTCGGGAAACTGCAACTAATATTATCGATGCACGAGATAGAGTTGCTACAAGAGATTTACAAAGAGAAGCTAGAGCTAGGGCAGGAGCAACAGGAACTGTGACAAAGATACCAGAGAAAAACTTTATTGAAAGAGTAACTAGTACAATTACTAGAACACCAACTGGATCTAGTAAAAATAAAGTAAAAGATATAACCGTTACTGTAGCTAAAGCAATAAAGAGAGATATAACATCTGGTTTGAAAGTTTATGATAAAAAAGTTGTTACCCCAACGAGTAATTTTATATATGGTACAGGTAAAGATACGGTAACATCTGGTTTAAGTTTCTATAGTGATAAAGTTGTAAAGCCATTAAGTAATTTTATATATGGTACAGGTAAAGATACGGTAACATCTGGTTTAAGTTTCTATAGTGATAAAGTTGTAAAGCCATTAAGTAATTTTATATATGGTACAGGTAAAGATACGGTAACATCTGGTTTAAGTTTCTATAGTGATAAAGTTGTAAAGCCATTAAGTAATTTTATATATGGTACAGGTAAAGATACGGTAACATCTGGTTTAAGTTTCTATAGTGATAAAGTTGTAAAGCCATTAAGTAAAAAAATAGAACCAGGAGTTTATTGGTATGGTAAAAATGTTGTAAGTCCATTAAGAGAAGGAACAATAAATTATTTTAAAAAACCAGAACAATCGTTTATTAGTAGTAATACTATATTATCTCCAACTTATGGATTAGGTAATGGTAAAACATCAACTATAGATGGAATTAATATAACTGGATATAACTCAGGAGATTATGGATTAGGTGCCGGAGGTACGGCAACAGTAACACCAATAAATCCTTATGAGATTAAACTAAAAGAACCAACATTTTTAAATAAAGCTTCAGATGTGTGGAAGGCTTCTCTTGCTTCTGTTGGTATAACCTCGCCACTTACTACAAGTTCCGATTTAAATATAGTAATAGGAGGACAAACCGGTACTAGTACTTTCTATGATTTTGAAAGAAAAGTAGAAGGTATAAAGAAAGATTTTCTATATGGTGGTTGGAGAGATAATCCAATTACTTTATTTGGTAGAGCATATGATTTGAGAAAAGATGTTAGAGAAACAACTGCAAGACAACAGAAAGCATTAGCAGAGTTACCTTATATGTTTGGTGCATCATTAGAAGCTAAGCAATTATCACTATTGAAATCAGGTATTAATGTTTATGATATTCCGATTACAAGGGATGTTCAAACAGAAGTTACAGATGCTGGTACTATAATAACAACTACAAAAGAATTAAATATATCAGGAATAGAATTTGCTTCAGTACCTACAGCAAGAGCAAAAGACTATGTTGATAAAGGAGAAAAAGGTAAAGCCTATGCTTCTCTTGCTTTAGCAGGGATAACTGACATTGGTGAGATAGGTCTTCAAGGTTCTATTCTAGCAGGTGTTGGTATTACTGGAGGAGTTGCAACAGAAGGTGGATTAGTTGGACAAGGCTTAATAAAGGCAGCTTCTAAATTACCTAAGCTCGGAAGAGTATTAGAATATAGTACAAAACCACTTATCGTATATAGTGGGTTAGGATTAGTAGGAGCAGAAGGAGCTACAGGTATCTTTGGCTCTTCTATAAGTTATCTTCAGACAGGTAAATTTGAATTAGGTGGTGGTTATAAAGTTGGTACACAAACAGGGCTTAATCCATTTGCTACTGCTGCACTTGGTGGAGGGACTTCTGTTGGTAAAGTATATTCATTTATAACTGGTGCTTCTGCTGGTGATATTTCTCCGGTAAAGATTGGTTCATATAAAGCAATTACTCCAAAGGGTACTCCTAAAACTATTTCAACGCTTTCTATAGGAGAACCTTTCTCTGGAAAGTATGTAGCTTTAGGTTCTAGGGTTGGAGGAAGATTCTCTTTTGGTTATCCATCTAAATCTTCACTTGCTGGATTATCAATACCAAACACAGCCTATAACCAGATGGCTTTTGGAACATCACAGGGAGAAGCATTCATAAAACATTTTGGTTCTTCACAACCTGAATATAAAATAGTTAATCCAACTGTTAGAAAATTGAGGAATATTAATTTGAAGGGAACACAAAATGTTGATTTAAAGATTCAAAAAATCTATCCGGAACTATCTAAAACAGAACAATCTTTATGGACAAGTAAACTACAAGACTTAGGTTCTACTTCTAGTGCTAAAGGATTCAGAAGATATACTGGAAGTATTACAGGAGTATATGATAGAGCTGCTGGTGATGTTGATGTTGTATTAGGAGTAAGAGCGAATGCTGCTGGAATAGCAGATGATTTAGCAAACTTAGGTAGTAAATTTACAAGTAGAGGTAGTCAAGTATTTAGAGGTAAAACTAAAGTTCTTGAAGGATTAACTCCAGAAAATGCAATACCTCAACCACTAGGTTTCTTTGGGAGATATGCACAACCAGCAACTATATCAGGTGCAGGGACTATAACGACAAAAACACTCATTACACCAGCAGGACAAAGCTTAACAGAACTTGGAAGTGCTATAAGATTTCCTAGTAGTTTCTCTTCAACTGGTAATTTAATATTTGCTGCAGATAAAACACAAAGGATAGTAGACTTTGCAGTAACAGCAGAAAAGTTAGCTGCAGTTTCTGGGAAGAATTTTAATACAGCTGCTTTTAAGAAAATATTTAATGCTAAATATTCTGGAATAGATTGGACTAAAGGTAATATTGTTTCTACTGTTGGTTCTGGTTCAGGTGCATCTGTTTCCTCAAGTTCAGCTCCTGCATTTATATTTTCATATAGTTCTCCACCATCCTTATCTAGTTATAATGCACCATCTGTATCTAGCTATGCAGGTTCTCCTACAATAAGCAGCGGCAGTTCTAGTTCCGGAGGATATGTTTTGCCATCTAAAAGTTCTGTAAGTTCTATATCTTCCTTAGCATCCTTACCATCTCTAAGTTCTAGTAGTGGTTCTTCTCTAAGTTCCTTATCTTCTTTGAGCTCTAGTAGTGGTTCTTCTCTAAGTTCCTTATCTTCTTTGAGCTCAAGTAGTAGTTCGTCTTCAAGTAGTTCTTCTTCTTCAAGTTCTTCCTCTAGTAGTTCATCATCATCAAGTTCAAGTAGCTCTTCCTCTAGTAGTTCTTCTTCTAGCTCTGGTGGTTTTTTAGGTGGCATTATATTTCCACCTTTAAGATTTAAGACTCCATCTATATACAAGAGGATGGGTGGCAAGTATCAAGTATCAATTAGAAGAGGCGGAGTTTTCAGAAACATAGCAACTACAAGGGATTTAAACAAAGCATTAAGAATTGGAAGAACCAGAACTGGTAGAACCTTAGCTGCTTCATTTAAAGTTACTGGTGCAAATCTTAAGCTTCCAAATCTACCTGGCTATAGAAAAGTTAAACGTAAAACGGGAACTATATTTATTGAACATCGAGGTAGAAGAATTAAGAAAGTTAGAACTTCCGGTGGTGGTGAAGTTAAGGAATTGTTTAGAGCCAAAGCGTTTAAGAAGAAGAAGAAGAAGAAAGGAGGTAAAAAAAATGAGTAAATATTCAGAAGAACTATTTGAAAAATATCCTGATACAGAAATAATAAGAAGTCATACTAAAAGTTTAAAGAGACAAGAAGAGATACATAGAGATATGAAACAAGCAGATATGAACATAACTAAACTTTGTAAAGATTTTTAATATGGACAAAGAAACATTAGAAAATTATGAGAAAGAGATAAAAAGATCTCAGATGGAAGCTAATTCGGCACAGTTAGGACAGCAACAACAAAGGTCAGATATGGATATGTTAGAGGAAAATAAGAGTATGGTATTTGAACAATTAGATGTTGGAGATATCCTAGATAAAATTCATAATTTACTTAGAGGATATATATTAAAGAGAGATGATAAAGGAAAGATGAAATGGTGTGAACCTGATAATAATGATTTAATAATTCTTAGTGACTATGGTATTACAACTATTATGAGAACAATCCAAATGTATCTTAATAAAAATACACTACTTTCAAATTACGACGATAAACAAATAATGACTAAGATGGAAGATTTTTCAACTGTACTATCAGATAATGTATTTATGAAATATGATAAGATATTCTTATACCCAACACTTGATGACTGTAAAGAAGAACTCAAGAGAAGGATTAAAACAAAAGTTGATACAAGAAAGTTCGCATTAGAGTTATTAGATAAGGTAGCTGATGAAGGTGAGATTGAAAATTTAATAATTAAAGATATGGAAGATAGAATAGAACATGAACTTGTAGTTATAAAACAACAAAAGGTTAAGGATAAACTTAAAGACTTTGAGATACTTATTAGGATGATTCAGGACACTGTACATTCAACTTACCAGAGAGCTTGGAAAGGACAAGAGCGTTCTACACTAAGAACCCACATGCACATTTCAGAAACTAAAGGAATGAATATGTCACCACCACAAAGTGGTAGTTACAATCCATTCGGGATACTTAAAAGAAAATGAAATTTAACATAACATTACTATTTGCAATAATTATGGTTAGTACCTTAACCTTAGTTAGTGCAGCTTCAATAGGATCATTTCCAGAAGGTAACGATGTAACTATTTATCAAACCTGTAACAACTGTACTTCTTTAAACTTTACAAGATTAATGAATACACATAACCAAACTCTTTTATCAAACATACAATCCACAAAAGATGGCACATTTTATTCTACATTAGTTCTATCTGGTAATTTAACTGAGTTAGGAACTTACAAATATTGTTATTCGGCTGGTAATACAGCAGAAACTCAAACAGGATGTATAAATTTTGATGTAACTTTTACTGGGATTCCATTAACAGAACAAATGTCAACTGTGTATATAATATCAATAATTTTCTTTATGTTCTTATTTATCTTAACCATAATTAGTATAAGTAAACTTCCTTCAAAGGACGCAACTGACGAGGAAGGTAGCATACTTCATATAAGTAATCTAAAACATCTTAGGCCTGTACTATGGGGAGTTTGTTGGGCATTACTATTAGGAATGTTATTTATAATATCTAATTTAACATTAGCTTATTTACCAAGTAAAATGTTAGGCAATATCTTCTTTGCTTTCTTTAAAATATTAATGTGGCTAACTATACCTGGATTATTCCTATGGTTCATCTGGATATTCACAGGAATATTTAGAGATAAAGAATATAAAAGAATGATGGAAAGGGGGGTTGATATTAAATCAAGTTTCTAATGGCAAAACAAAATACAAAATCTATGAGGATAATGCCTAACACAGAAGAGACATTAAGGAGGATTTCTGCAATTAGATTTTCTAATGGAATTGATAAAGTGCAGCTCCCACCATGGAGAATAATAGATGCAGCATTTAATATACCAAACGTATTACCACTACTAAAGACGAGGCCTATAAAATATGAATAAAAAAGGTAGTATGCTTGGTATCTTACTTGTAGTTGGTGGACTATTTCTAATTGTAATGTTTGGTATTATGTTAGCCATAGGCAGTTCAACTATTAATTGGGTTCTGGATGAGACAGTTCCAGAACTAGAAGCACTAGGACAAATAGGAGATTTCAATTCAACTCAGGCAATAGATGCTACGATAGATCCAGTTAACACAGTAATACAAAGTTTCACTTGGATTTCTGGACTATTATATGTATTTGGAATATTTGGAATATTTGGATTAGCATTAACATTTAGACAGACAGGAGATAGATGGTTAATAGGATTATACTTTGCAGTTGTTCTTATACTGGTAATAGGTTGTATGATAATGAGTAATATCTATGAAGACATTTGGAGCGGAGGAGATACCTTTGCATCGATTATGAGTGAACATATATTACTTTCATATCTTATAATATATAGTCCTGGTATAATGGCTCTTATAGCTTTTATAGCAGGAATTATATTATTTAGTGGACCAGGAGGAGGAGTCAGCCTATAATGAAGCTCTATAAGCAACTCTCAGTGACTTTATTACTATTAGTGGTATGTTTGGTAGTCCTTATTCCAACAGCTTCAGCAGAATTAGCTACATGGGATAATTGGAAAATTTATGATAGTGATACAAGAACAGTAATAATCAGAGATCTAACAGGAGAAATAGGACAAGCAAGATTAAACACCCATCTTAATGTTAGAGTTGGTTTAGGTTATCAAAAAGTAGCTGAATTTGATTTGTGGGCTTATGAAGATTATAATGATGCTTTAAAACAATTCACTTTCACAGATATGAAAAAGAAAGAAAAGATTAATAGAAATATTGATATGAAAATATTAAGTTATGAGGAAGTAGAAGTTAATGATTATAAGAATATAATAATAGGATACTCAGAAAATGGAACAGCTATTTATGAAAATACTATAATAGGAACTCATTTCGAAACAAGAGAAAAATGGACTAAAGTAACCCCAGCAGATTTAAAGAAGAATGATATGGTTACTATTGGATTATTTACTAATGTAGAAATAGGGGATTATGTTGATTGGATTCCAACTATTTATGGAGTGGAAGTTAAGGAGTGGGCAACATGGACGGCTAATTTAAATGTTGGTTTAATTTCTTATTTTAAGTTAGATGACAATGGGGCTAACACTTCTATAATAGATTCAGTTGGAACATCTAACGGAGTATCATCAACTAACACTAATAATTTATATGACGCAAGTGGAAGGATAAATAGCGCGTTTAATTTAACTAGAACAAGTTCAGAATATTTAGATTTTCCACATGATTATTTTTCTGCAACTTCACAGACTTATATGTTCTGGATTAAACCAACTCAAACCTTAACAGATGTAACCGGAACTACTGAAATGATTTATGACGCTGATGGGCATAGAACAGTTTTTCTTATTAGTGGATCTGATGGAACTAATAGGGTTCAAGTATTTGTAGGGGACTTAACACAAGTTATATTAATTCCAAAAACAGACGCAGACATTCCTAACTGGTATAAAAGTGGACAATGGGCTTTTATAGTTTTATCTGTAACATCTGGAACAAATAATTTATGGACTTTTTCCACATCCGGAAATGGTAGCTATTCATCTACTACTTCATGGACACCTACAACACAAACAGGCTTACAGTTTGGTAGAGCAGTAGCCGGAAATCAGTATTATGACGGAGATTTTGACGAAATAGGATTATATGGAAGGGCAATAAGTTTTACAGAAGCAACTAATGTTTATAATGCACAAAAAGACGGATATGTAACGGGACAATATACGACAGAATTTAACACAATACCAAATATAACTTTAAACTCACCATCTTCGGCGAACTATACAACTATACAAACTCCTACTATAAATTTCACAGCTTGGGATGATATTAATTTAGATAGTGTTAAACTATATGTTAATGGAGTTTTAAATCAAACTAACGCAAGTGGAATTAATAATACTAATTATTTATTTGATTTAGTTTTAGGAGATGGAACTTATGTTATTTATGGAAAAGCAACAGATAATAATAGTGCAGAAACAAGTTCAAGTTCAATAACTATAAATA
>Ga0208647_1000118_pt1 | contig 32818 bp, 47 predicted proteins | sample AntAceMetag02UKA_FD_184765 | JGI IMG/M metagenome (GOLD analysis project Ga0208647, IMG submission 184765) | Saline lake microbial communities from Ace Lake, Antarctica - Antarctic Ace Lake Metagenome 02UKA (SPAdes) (version 2) | ecosystem: Environmental > Aquatic > Non-marine Saline and... | reverse complement strand
AGAAAGTAGGATCAACTTCCTACTTTCTTTAATACTTTCTAGAATAAATATTTGTCGTCGAAGGCTTGTTTGGCTACACACTCTCATCCACACCTTCAAAGATGTAGATTTCTCGTTCCAGTGTTAAAAATTTCTTGGAGTTGTGCGACACAGCATATTCTCTGCTCAAAAAAACTTATATAACTTTCCCAGAATTAAACTTCCCCAACGAATCACACCGCTTCTTAACATTCCGCAAAATCTTCTGATCATTAACCTCAACAAAACCCCTCTTCAACAAACCAATCCCATGCTCCCCAGAAACCTGTCCGCCCAACCTCTTAACCAAATCCATCATCTCCGGCACAAGCCTCTCCTGCTCAACATTAAAACACGGATGCAAAATCCCAGTTCCGATATGCCCAAAAGTAGGTATACCATGTTTCTCCAACCAACCCATCAACTGCGGAAACTTATTAATCATAATCTTCGGATCCTCAATCCTACTATATCCCTCACCCGCGACAAAAGGATAAACCAAATCCCGCTTCGCCATCACCTTACTATAACCTTCACCTTTCAAACTTCCTTCATCACCTTCAAACTCAACCAACAAATGATAATTTTCACCCAATCCAATTCCCTTAGAAACAATCCTATCCAAAAACTCCAAACCCGAAACATCTCGCCTCTGCTTAAACTTCACAACCAAATCGACAACCTCATCCAAACTCTCAACTCTAAGCAAACTAGCACTCCTCTCCCTTATATTATCCAACTTCAAACAGACTCGAGATACAACCCCAGTAATCCCTTCCATCCCCACATAATCCGACATCTCCGTAATACCCTTCCGCTCAATCTTCCCAGCCGAATCGACAACCTCAACCCACTTCACCCAATTCGAAGTCTTTCCATACTTAACACCCCGATTACCAACAGCATTAGTAGCAACCATCCCACCAATCGTAGCAACCGCATGACTACTAGGCTTAACCGGAAACTCCAAACCAGAACTCTTCAAATAATCCTGCAAGTCATCAAGCACAACTCCCGCTTCAACCTCAACAGTTTTCCTACCTTTATCAAAACCAGAAATCTTCTTCATCTTAGACAAATCCAAAACAACCTCACCCTGCGGAACACAACCCCCAGCCAAACCAGTCCCAGCCCCACGAATACAAATCTTATCATTCCCCCTGACCATCTTACAAACTTCTTCAGCCGATCTAGGATGCAAAATATCCAAAACCTTCCCTTTCATCCGCGAAGCATCACTCACATAAGCCCTAAACAAATCCTTCCTCATATTTTCCCTAGCCTCTCAGCCAACCTCCAAGTTTCATCCAACATCGCCTCAACATTATCTAAACCCTCATTCCAAAAATCCTTATCCAAAGAAATCCCCAAACTCTCGAAAGACTCTCTAGGAGATCGGCTCTCTCCAAATCCCAAAAACTCCTTAACCTTCAAAATAAAATCGGGATTCTCCTTATATTTCTTAATCATAGCACTAGCAATCAAAGAACCAGAAGCGTAAGAATAAACATAAAAATAATCCCTAATATGCCACCAATAAACCCACCAATTCTTCGACCATTCAGGATGCTCCACCGCATCCCCCATATAGCCCTTCATATTCTTTCGAAAAATCTCACCAATTCTCACAGCAGAGACAGCACCTTTCAATCTAAACTCATCATGCAACTCCCGCTCAAATTTGTAACAAGCAACCTGCCTAAAAATAGAAGCCAAATCATCACCAATCTTAGAAACCATAAGCGCCAACCTCTCCTCATCATTATCGACTTTACTAAGCAAATTCTCAAAAACAACACCCTCTGCAAAATTACTAGCAACCTCAGCAACAGCCGTTGGAACTCCGAAATCCAAGGCACTCTGTTTCTTCATCAACTCATGATTCAATCCATGACCCGCCTCATGCGCCAAAGTAACAACATCATTTATACGATCCATATAATTAAGCAAAATTCTAGTATGATGAATCTTCAAACCCCAAGAACAAAAAGCACCCTGTCTCTTTCCCTTTGCAGGATAAACATCAATATCTCCATCTTCAACAAACCCACGAAAAATCTTTCCAAACTCTTCATCCATCCGAGAAAAAGTCTCGTCGACAACTTTCACACCTTCCTCATAATCAACCTTCTTAGAAATCTTGCCATAAGGAACAACTCGCTCTTCATATTTCAACTTACTAACTCCAAACAACTTCGCTTTAAGCTCATAAAATCTCCTAGAAATATCATAACGCGAAGAAACAACATCCAACAAATCATCAACAAACTTTAAATCAATATCATCACTAACAATACGAGATTCATCCGGCCTAGAAAATCCCCGAAGCTCATCATTAACTTTCTTATCTTTAAGTATCGCATTGATTTGGGCCGTCGCAACATCAACATAGTTTTTCAAAATATCATTAAACGCATCAACACATGATTCTCTAACTTTAGAATCCGTAGAACTAAGCAAAGCCAAAATCTCAGAAAATCCTTTAATCTCTTTACTCTCTCCAGTCCAAACTTCCCGCTCCTCTTTCGACAACAATTCCGAAACCATATCGACCCAAGCTTCATAAGCCGGACCATTCTTCAAAGTCAAAACCTTCTCAACTTCCTCACTAAGCAAAAACTTCCCACTCCTAAAAAGCTTCTCAAGATAATGTTTATACTCGACCAAATCTTTACTATTCAAAAACTCCTCCTGCTTCTCTTTGCTAATCTTAGATAGACTCAACTCAAAAAAAATCAAAGAATTAGAAAACTCTTCAGAAAACTGGCCAACCAATTCATATTTGGCTTTAATATTATCATCCGCCTGATTCTTCATCTTGGCCAAAAATAAATATTGCCCAACATTCCAATCGGTTCCATAATTAGTAAATAAACTCTCCAAATCATCTAAAGCCTCTCTCAAAACATTCGAATCTTCCAAATATCCAATATTCCCTTTCCACTTAGAAACAAACTCCCCAACATTCTCTCCAACAACTTTCTTCTCTATGTCAATCTGCTCATCTAAATCTCCAGAAACCAAAGAAGAATAATCCCATTCCTTCCTCATCTTCCCATTCCCCTCAACTTACCCAAAACAAACGAAGAAAACTCAACACTCTTATCACTCACCGACTTCAAATTAGCATAACAAAGTCCACAAGGCGAAATAATCTTTCCAACATCTTTATCAAAACTCTCAACCCTCTGCTTCCCAACCTTCTTAGCAAGCTCAGCAAAATTCGCCCTTACGCCCCCTCCCCCGCCACAACAAAGCGCCTTCTCTCGACTAAACCTACTTTCCACAATCTTCCCACCCAACAACTCAACAACTTCCCGAGGCTCATCATAAATTTTCGAATATCTTCCAAGATGACAAGGATCATGATAAGCAACCAATTCCCTCTCACCGCCTTTCCACTTAATCTTTTTCCTCTTCAAAGCTCCCAAAATCTCAACAGTCGCATGCGTAGCCACAATATCCCAATCACGAACCAACTTCGGATAAACATCATTAAACACATGCAAACAACTCGGACAATTCGTAACAATCCTATCAATCCCCTTCTCCCTAAACAACTTCAAATTCTTCTCCGCCAACTTCTTCACATCTTTCCGATACCCCGCATTCAAAACCGGCAACCCACAACAAACCTCATCATCACTCAGCATCACAAAATCAATCCCAAGCCGATTAAAAATCTCCTTATAATTCTCCAAGTTCTCCGTCAAAACCCCCTTAGTCAAACATCCCGGATAATACAAAACCTTCTCGCCCTTAATCCAATTCAACAAACCCATAATAAAAACAGTAATCTCCCCTACTTAAAATTTTATATCCTTAATCAACATCTAAATGACCAAGACAATTCAATCTTTTCATATTCCACTTCCCACCATCAAAATCAAATTCACTAACACCCGTATTATCCTGTTTTACTTTCCATCCATCTTCTCGCAAACCAAGATACCCAAGCAAATAAAACATAGTACGATTAGTCCCACCATGAGCAACAATCACAACCGTTCCATTACGCCTATCTTTTATTTCATCAACAAATTCTCCAACCCTATCTAGATGATCCTGCTCACTCTCACCACCAGGAGTTTTAACATCTAACGAACTAAGTCCGAACCTTTCAGCTTCCTTATCTCTATAATCATTCCACCAAATCCACCTCTTATTCTTCCCCATAGAAGCAATTTTCAAACCACAATCAAATTCCCTTAATCTCTTATCCTTAATAACTTCCAGCTCATGATCTTTAGCAATAACATTAGCTGTTAAAAAAGCTCTCTCCAAATCACTAGAATAGACAGCTTCAATTTTTTCATCCTTCAAACTTTCAGCCAAAAGTCTCACCTGCCTCCTACCCTCCTCACTTAATTCAGAATCCTTCGCACCAACATGCACTTCCAAACGGTTAGCCTCACTCTGTCCATGACGAATAACAATTAATCTTTTCATATCTCAACACCCAATTCCAAAAGCCCCCGCTCCATCCCCTCAAACCCCTCAAACAAAATAGTCTTCATCCCAAGCTCCATAGCCGGCTCCAAATTCTCCACCTCATCATCAACAAAAACAATCTCCTCCGCAGCAATCCCCTTTTCCTTCATCTTACCCAGCAACTCCTCATAAATCTCCCTATCAGGCTTCCGAAACCCAACCGCAGGCGAAGTCACATTAAAATCAAACAAATCATAAACACCAAACTCCTTCCGAACAACATCATTCAAAACCGTCGTATCAGTCAAACTCGCCAAAACATAATTCCCCTTCAAAGCCTTAACAACCTCATCGACTCCCTCAACAAAACGAGTACTCTCTTTCCTAACATCAACCCAAGCCCGAATCAACTCCTCAACACTAGCCTCAATCCCCAACAAATCCTTCAACTCACCAAAAAAATCCTCAGCACTAAACTTCCCCACATAAGAATCCTTCAATCTACTCTTAGCAAACTTCCCAAATTCCTCCTCACTAAAACCAAACTTATCCGCCAAAATCTTACGAGCCTCCCAGCCATGCTCCCGCAAAACAACATCCCCAATATCAAAAACAACAGCCTTAATCATATCAAACCAAAAACATAACACTATTTAAAATTTACACAAACCCAATAGACCGAACAAAAATATAACCACCCAATCCAACCAACAACAACCCACTAATCAACTTCATATACTTTCGATTAGAAACAGTCCAAGCCTGCAACTTCTCAGTAGAAGTCCCACGATAAATTAAATAAGTCAAGATAAGCAAAGGCAAAACAAAAATGAAATTATAAACAAGCAAATACCCCAAACCAAAAACTTTATGCAAAGACATAATCGTCAAAATCCCAAGATATACTTCCCCTGTACAAGGCAACTCAAAAAGCGAAACAATAATGCCCAAAATAATAATCGAAGCTAACGTTCCCTTCATCATAAATTTCTCAATAATCGGCTTAACCTTTGGAGAAATCCTCAAAGTAAAACCCTTCCCATACCAAAACACATCCTTCAACTGAACCAAGCCTAAAATAAAAATCATCCCAGCGACACCCAAATAAAAATAATAAAAAGATGAAGATGAAGAAAACTTATCAATAATTCCATACAAAAACCAACCAACTAAAAAATAAACAAGAAACACAACAAAACTATAAATCAACCCAGCCCTCAACGCCCGCCTAGAAGAACCCATTCTAAGCAAACTCGCCATCAAAAAAATCAAAACACCAAACGCACAAGGATTAATAGAATCAATCAAAGCCGCAACAAGAACAGAACCCCAAGTCAAACCCTTTTCGTTATCTGTTGTAACTCCTCCCTCTATAATCTCACCCCCCTCACATTCCGTAGCAAAACTTTCCAAACTCTCAATAATCGGAGAATCCCCCATCAAATAACTATACTTCCCATCACACTCTACAACAGCAAAAGGCCAACCCCTACTTTCAATCCCAAGCTCGTCACAAAAATCATTAAACAAATTCCTATACTCCTGCTTCTCATGAAGATTCATCTTCTCCAAATTAACACCATCCAAAGAACCAACCAAATCCAAAACACCAGAAGCCGAAACAGTAGCACAATGAGAACATCCTGTAGAATAAAAATAATAAACATTAACTTCCGAAACTTCTTGCCCCAAAACAAAAGGCACACCCAATACAAATAACAAACCCAATACAAAAACAAACCTCTTCATTATTAAATCAGAAAATACAACTTTAAAAAACTTCTCAATCCAAATCACACAACCCCGCTAACAGCTCAAGCAACCTTTCCTAGACCAGACTTCAAAAAAACTCTAAAAATATTCCCTAATACCTCCAAGCATCTTCTCTCCAACCCGACTAAAAAAATGCCGCTTTTGCCAAACCTTATAATTAAACGCCGAAGCATCTCTCAATCCCAACCTAAAAAACTTCCTCAAATCCAAAATCAAATCCAAATCCTTCCCAATTAAATTAATCTCATACTGAAACCAGAAACTCCTATAATCCAAATTAGAAGACCCAAGTAAAAAAAACTTCTCATCCACAATCAACAACTTCGAATGCAAAATCTTCGGATAATAATAAATCTTCACGCCATCTCGACAAAGCTTACCTAGATACCGATTTCGTAAAATATCAACCGCCCCGACACTCGACTTTTTAGGCAACAACAACTTCACCTTAATTCCCCTCTTAATCGCCAACCGAATAGCACGACGAATTCCCCTAGACGGAACGAAATAAGGCGTCTCAATAAAAATCTCTTTCTCAGCTTTTCGAATCAACTTTTTATAATTCTTCTCGGTCGTACCACGCTTCAACATTGGCGAATCTTGAATAATCTCAAAACCCTCATGAACAAGATGCCTAATCCTTTTAGAATCAAACAAATTAAACCTCTTCCAACTCCCATTAAACGATCTCCGAAACTTCAAAGTCAAAGACCCCTCAATCCGCAAAACCAACTCCCTCCAAGCCAAACAAGACGCCGTAATATTTACAGATCCCAAATAACAAACCTTCTTATCAATAATCAACAACTTCCGATGATTCCTCTCATGATTCGCATTAAACCATCTCCAAGTATATCGAAGCTCCCGAAACATCCTAACCTCTCCACCCACACGAATCAATTTCCTAAAAAACTTCCTGTTAACTCCACTCCCCCAAGCATCAACCAAAACTCTAACCTTAACTCCCTCCTCTGCCTTCCTCACTAGCTCCGCCAAAAACTCCCGACCAACCCTGTCATTACCATAAATATAAGTCTCCAACAAAACCTCTCTCTTAGCATTCCGAATATCCTTTAACATCTCTCGAAAAACTTTCTCCGGCTTAGACAAAATTTTATAATCCATCACCACTCCGAATGCCCAAACTGCACGACCAAATCACAACCCGAATCCGGCAAATCACACGCACCGAAACAATCTCCCAGCCAAATCATAACTTCAACATCGCACTTCCCAGAAATATAATCCACCAAAACCGGGCCCCAAGGCTTCAACCCATCAGGCAACTGCAACAAAACACTCTTCGCCTTGTTTTTATCAATCTCACCCAAAATCCGATTCAACTCCAACTCATACTTACTCTCCAAATCCTCCAATTTATACTCCATAAAGAAAACAGACATCCAGGAATTAAAAACTTACCCCTTTGTCTTCAGGCATATTATAAAACTCTACATCCACATCAAACTTCAAACCAGAAAAAGTTTTTCTTTTATTACTCAAAGCTACAATCTCATAGCCATGCTGAGAAGCAGAATATCTAGCATAATCAGTCACAAGACACTCATTGGGAAAAGAAACCCCTTCACAATGCTTAATACAATCAGCTTCACCAAGAGCCAATCCAATCTTATTCAACTCTTCCTTACTCGCAACAATAACTAATCTACTAGCTTCTTTCATAGAAATAGAATCCTCCCAAACTTTAAAAACAAATCTATACTCTACCATATATGACAATCCGACAACCAATAGTAACAGTTGCAGGCCACGTAGATCACGGCAAAACAAGTATCCTAGACAAAATTAGAGGAACCTCTATCCAAACCGGAGAAGCCGGAGGCATCACCCAAAAAATCTCCTTCACAACCCTACCAAAAGAAAACATCGAGCAAAGAGCCAGAACAACCCTAGACAAATTCCAAATTCCACTACAAATCCCAGGTCTCCTATTCATCGACACACCAGGTCACGCAGCATTCACAAACATGCGAAAACACGGCGGATCTCTAGCAGACATAGCAATCCTAGTAATCGACATCAACGACGGAATCAAACCACAAACCGCCGAAGTCCTCCAAATCCTAAAAGCAAACAAAACACCATTCATCATCGCCCTAAACAAAATCGACAACATCTCAGGCTGGCAAACTTCAGAATCCCTCCTCTCACTCGAAGCAATAAACAACCAAGCAATAAACGTAAAAACAAACTACGAAGAAAAATTCTACACAATAATCGGATCCCTACACTCTCACGGAATCCAAGCAGAACTATACTCAGAAATTTCCGACTTCACAAAATCCGTAGCAATCGTCCCATGCTCAGCACAAACGGGAGAAGGTATCAGCGAAATCCTAGCAATGATAACAGCACTATCCCAAAAATTCTTACAAGATAAAATAATCTGCAAAGAACTAGGAAAAGGAGTTGTACTGGAAGTCAAAAAAGATAAACGAGGAAACTTCCTAGAATGCATCTTCTACGATGGCTGTCTAAAAAACACAGACCAAATCGCAATCGCCTCACTAGAAGGAGACCCAATCGTCACAAAAATCCGAACAATCCAAGAAGCTCTACCTTTAAACAAAGGCTACGCAACAAAAAAAGAAGTCCACGCAGCAACCGGACTAAAACTCCAGATTAACACCAAAGAAGAAATCCTACCCGGAATGCCAATCCAAGTAATCACAGAAGAAAACACAATCGAGAAAATAACAAAAGAATTCAGCCAAGAAATCTCAGAAGAAATCCAAACCTCACCTCACGGGATAATCGCGAAAGCAGACTCGCTAGGTTCACTACAAGCACTAATGGTTCTCCTAAAACAAGCTGGTATACTAGTCCTAAAAGCATCCATAGGCCCAATCTCAAAAAAAGACATCTACTCCTGCAACGCAATACAAGAAGAAGACAACAAAGTAATAATAGGCTTCAACATCGAACAACTAGAAGAAACAAAAGACCTAGACGAACTAGCAAACATAAAAATCATAACAAATGAAATCGTTTACAAACTAATCGAAAACCTAGAAAAATTCAAACAAGATAAAATACAAGAAATAGAAAAGAAAAAACTAAAAGAACTTCCAACAATCTGCAAACTAAAAGTCCTCGACTTCGTATTTCGAAACACATCACCAGCAGTCTTCGGAGTAAAAGTCGAAGCAGGAACTCTTCGTGCCCACGAACGATTCATTAATGCGAGTGATAAAAAAATCGGACAAATAAAAGAAATTCAACACGAGAAAAAATCAGTCAACAAAATAGAATCAGGAAAAGAAGTTGCAGTCTCAATGCCCGGAGTAAACTTCGAAAGACAACTAGTCAAAGAAGAATTCCTCTACACAAATCTAGGAGAATCACACTTCCGAAAATTCAAAGAACACAAAAACCTCCTATCATCAGAAGAAAAATCAATTCTCCAAGAAATAGCACAAATCAAAAGAAGAGACAACACAACCTGGGGAATCTAATCTAGAAACTCTTAACACATAGAAGAATCTCATTAAAACTAGAAACTATACGTTTAGGATTCCCCTTCTCCAGCCTATGTCTTTCATGAAACCCAAAATCTACCGCAATAGTATCAATCCCTAATTCATTAGCTTCTAATATATCTCCCAATGTATCTGTTACAAAAACACAATTACCAGCATCAAGATCATATTCTTCAAAAAGAATCTTAAACTTTTCAATTTTAGATTTATGTGTCTCTACTCCCAAAACTTTATTGAATATATGAAGAATATTATTATTCTCAAAATAATTATTTAATGTTTCTTCTTTATTAGAAGAAATTATAAACAGCTCATATTTTTCTTTTAATTTTAATAATTCTTCTTTTATATCTCGTTCAATTTCTAAATTCTCAAACTCCTTCTTTTGTAATTCAAAAAATTTATCTACTGATTCCTGATCTATACTTTTGTGCTTGTAGATATTACCATTAAAAATATCTTTATATTCTTCTAAAGAAAGCTCGTCCTCGGACATAGTCTTATTAATATTATAGGCAATCTCCAAAGTATCATGAATAACTCCATCAAAATCAAAAATAATTGCCTTCATATAAATTAAACAAAATGCTACAATATAAACTTTATCCCAAAACAAAAATCCGTGTAATCTGTGTAATCCGTGCCAATTATTCCCCCTCCCCAAACCATATAAACCAAATCCAACTTATCTCCCCATGAAAACAAAAACAGACTCCTACCTAACAACAAAAACCCCATGCAAAGGCTGCCAACTCTGCCTCAAGGGCCAAAAACTAGTCCTCTTCATAGGCGGAAAATGCTCAAGAAAATGCTGGTACTGCTCACTTAGCGAAGGCCGAAAAAATACACCCCAAATGTGGGCAAACGAAAGACCCTGCGAATCGACAAAAGACATAATCAAAGAAGCCGAAGAATCAAACGCAAAAGGCGCAGGAATAACAGGCGGCGATCCCTTGGTATACTTCGACAAAACAATCAAAGCAGCCAAAGCTCTAAAGCAAAGATTCGGCAAAAAATTCCACATCCACATCTACCTTCCCCTAGTCCTAGTCGACAAAGCAAAACTAGAAGCCCTCCATAAATACATAGACGAAGTCAGATTCCACACATCATTCCTAGCAGAAGAAGTAACAAAAGAAAAATACGCAGAAGAAATCGAAAAAATAAAACTAGCCTCATCAATCTTCGGAAAAGAAAACACGGGAACAGAACTACCACTTCTTCCCGAAAAGAAACAAGAAATAATAGACTTCATAAAAGAAATCGAACCATACATCGGCTTCGCAAATCTAAACGAATTCGAACTCTCCGACACAAACTTCGACATCATAACAAAAGACTACACCCTAAACTCCGACACCTACACAATAAACCAATCCCTAGAAACAGGCAAAGAAATTCTATCCAAACTAAAAAACCTCCCACTAAAAATCCACCTCTGCACCGCCAAAACAAAAAACCATCACCAATACCACAACAGACTTCTCCGACACAACATCCTACCCTATGGAATCCGAACCGAAGATGCAACAGTAATCTATTACACAATAGTCCCCGAAGACCTAAAAAAAACCACAAAGGAATTAAAACAATACACAAAAAAATTCCACATAGACAACAAAGGGAAAAGAATAATCCTAAAAGAATCCGAAGTTGAAAAAATCTTTAAAACAAAAAAATTCACAATAAACTTCTCCGAAGAACACCCAACATTCGATTCCGAAAAAATGTCATTCTGGAAATTAACCAAAGAAGATTTTGAATAAAAATCCCAACCGAAACCTTTATATTCTAAAAATATCAAGGCTCGTCTTATGGAAATCATATTAACGGTTTTAACATTCGCATATATCTTGGCAGGTATAATTGGAACTATAGGTTACCTCCCAACAATAAAAGATGCCATAGAAAAAAAGAGTACAGCAAACATAAAATCCTACATAATCTGGACAGCCACAAGCGGAATAACTTTCGCTTACGCAATAATAATACTAGCAGATATTCCCATAAAAATAACAACAGGTCTAACTTTCACCGCATGCCTAACAATCCTAACCTTCACACTCAATCAAAACAAAGTCCACAAAACAATATAAACCAAACAAATTTCTAAGCCTAATGAACCGCCTAATCCTAGACACCGAAACAACCGGACTCTCCCCACGCTTCAACAAAACCCTAACAGTCGGACTCCTCCTAATCAACCCAACCAAACCAAAACTCGAAATCCTGAACCAAGCCCACATCTTCATCAAACACAACAACTACAACTCAAGCGTCGAAGCAATGAAAGTAAACAAAATCGACATCGAACAACACAACCTCCACGCAGTACCACCATGTAAAGCCTGCAACCAGATCAACACCTTCATCCAAAACAACGACGCCCAACACACCCCAATCGTCGGACACAACATCCACTTCGACAAAGGATTTCTAAGCGCATTATTCCAACAAGGCGAAACCAATTCTCTACTCCACACAGAATCCGAAGACACAATGAAAATCTGGCGAGACCTACAAAAACAACAAATAATTCCTTCTCATTTAAGAGCAACACTAGGAACCCTAGCAGAACACTTCAATATTGACTACATAAAAGCCCACGATGCACTAGCAGACTGCCATATCACAGCTCAAGTTTACCACAAACTCCTAAAACTAAAATAATTATACTATAACAGGCAACACATGTTTATTATAAGAAATAATCTTCTCACACATATCCAAATAAGAAGAATCTGGAGCAGATTTCAAAAAACCTTCAAACTCATTCAACAGTTTCGAATCACGCCACAGAAGCATTGAATATCCAGACACAACAGAATCTATAGCCTTCTCCCAAACGTTCAAATCATTATCTTTCAATCCTACAAACAACCTCCTCAATCCTTCATCAACACAATCCCCATCAAAATAATCTCCACGCAAATCCTCCAAACAACATGCAACCTCCCGAGTTTCTCTCATCATGATATCATCATCAAGACCCCTAAGTAATCCCAAAAACATTTCCCCTTCTAATTCCCTAACTTTATTTTCCATAATAAAATAAACAATCATAACTTTATAAAAATTATGCCAAAAAATAATAACAATAAACCTTATAAACCAAAAACTCAATCCAATATCACAATTATAAGCTGAGGAAAGTTTAAAACACGATGACCCTCGGAAACATTGCAAAAACAAAATGGTATTCAAAATAAACGTATCCCACAACGGAAAAACCTTCAAAGCAGAAACCGAAAACGAAGGCCTAGCTGGCTATTCAATCAACGACAAGATCAACGGAAAAGAATTCTCCCCAGACCTTGAAGGCTACGAACTTCTAATAACAGGAACCTCCGACAAATCAGGATTCATGGGAAGAGCCGAAATCGACGGACCAAACCTGCACAAACTTTTACTCGGCTACGGACCAGGAATGCACATGAAACCAAAAGGCGAAACAAAAATCAACCGAAAGACAAAAGGCCTAAGACTAAGAAAAACAGTTCGAGGAAAAGAAATCTCTCCCTTCACAGTTCAGATTAATACAAAAGTTCTAACAGAAGGAAAAAAGAAATTCGATTCTTTATTCGAAGTTCCAACAGAAGAAACAAAAGAAGAAGAGAAGAAAGAATAATTACTTTTCTAACTTAGAATGATTTGCCCAAATACCATTTCTATTAACTAGCCCATACATAAAAACAGGATTAAAAGGTAAACCGTCCTTTATCGCATCATTAAATCTTGCAATCCTATTTCCATCCTTATATGTCTTAACCACAAAAATACCAAGAGCATCAAGATTCTTTCTAAGTCCCTGTCCCCAAAAAACCATTTCATCACTTCTCAACTCAACCTCTTCTCCATCATAAACTCTCGCAAACATTTCATTCCTACTATTGATTCTATGGAGTCCACTTTCCCCCTGCTGAAGTGGCCCCGCATCCCTGTAATGAAAACCACTATAAAAATCTCCAAAAACCTTCTGTCCTTCCTCCCTAGCTTCCAAATGACCATCCCACCAAGCATCACAAAAATCCAAAACGCCTCTATCTTTAGCCAAATCCAATAAAGCAACACCACCAACCAAACCAAACACAGGATATTTTTCCTCGCTCATTCCAAACCAAACAAATCAATCTTTATAAAAATTATGCCACCAAACATCAACAACCCAAAACCTTCCTATGACAAAATTCGTGGCTAAAAAATATCTTCATCAACATTCCATCAACAACCTTAAAAACAATCCAACCTTAAAAAAATAAAAGATGGCATTCGAACAATTCACAAACCTAATTTCGACCCAAGGAAACCCAATTTTAACCCTAGTCTTCTTCACCTCAGTCATCGTCCTCTACGCAACCTTCGTATTCTACTTCTACCGATTCCTCGCAAAAAAAAATCTCATCGAACTAAATCTAAACCAATACAACCAATATCAAAATCAATTCCTAGTCAAAATCTTCGCCGCAATATTCTTCATAATCGAATACATCGTCTTACTCCCCATACTAACTTTCTTCTGGTTCGCAATTCTTTCAATCCTAATCCTAGTCCTATCAAACGGCCTAGAGCTGAACACAATTCTACTAATCGCCGCAGCCCTAGTCGCATCAGTCCGAATCACATCCTACGTCAGCGAGGATCTCTCAAAAGATCTAGCAAAGATGCTCCCATTTACACTCCTAGCAATCGCAATAACAACATCAGGATTCTTCAATGTGGCCGACCTAATAACAAGAGTCTCCGAAATCCCTGAACTATTCACAAACGTCCCATACTACCTTCTATTCATCGTAGCAGTAGAACTAATCATGCGAATCGGAGAATTCATTCAATCATTCTTCTACACCGCACAAACCACCGAAGAAGAAACAGAAACAGAAAACGCCATAGAAGAAACAACCGAATAAACTCAAATCTTTTAAACTCCCATTTCTCTACTTATACAATGGAAGACATCTCAAATTTACCAACAATCAACGTCGGAATAGTCGGACACATCGATCACGGAAAAACAACACTTCTACAAAGACTAGCAGGAAAATGGGCAGACACACACTCTGAAGAACTCAAAAGAGGAATCACAATAAAACTCGGATACGCCGACGCAATCATTTACGATGAAGAAGGGAAACTAACAGTAGACAAAGAATCAAAAGGCAAACCAATCCGATACATAACTTTCGTAGATGCACCAGGTCACGAAATGCTAATGGCAACAATGCTTTCAGGCGCAGCAATAATGGACGCAGCAATCCTCGTAGTAGCCGCAAACGAAGGAATCAAACCACAAACTCAAGAACACCTAGTCGCACTAAAAGCAAAGAAAATAAAGAAAATAATCATCGTCCAAAATAAAATCGACCTAGTCTCAAAAGAACGAGCTCTAGAAAGTTACAAAACAATAAAAGAATTCGTCAAAGGAACCGTAGCCGAAAACTCTCCAATCATCCCAGTCTCCGCAATCCAAGGAGTAAATATAAACAAAATCCTAGAAGAACTAGTCAACATAAAAATAACACAACCAGAAGAAAACGAATTCCCTTTATTTCTAGTAGCAAGAAGTTTCGATATAAACAAACCAGGAACACCAATTCAGAAACTACACGGCGGAATACTTGGAGGAGCACTAAAACAAGGAGTACTAAAGATAGGGGATACAATCGAAATAAAACCAGGATACTCCTGCAAAAAAAATAACCAATACGAATATCATGCCGTCAAATCCAAAATCATATCAATGCAAAAAGGCGAACACCAAATAACAAAAGCCTTCCCAGGAGGATCCCTAGCAATTGAAACCGAACTCGACACAACCCTAACGAAAGCAGACGCACTCTCAGGAGGAGTCGCATCCCTAGAAGACAAATTACCAGAAATAACAAACAAGATAAAAATAAAATACACTCTCTTCGACGAAATCTTCGGAACAGGGAAACACGAACCAGTCCAAAATCTCAAGCCAAATGAAATGCTAATGCTAAGTCTAAACACATCAATAACAGTAGGACAAGTCGTCAAAACATACGAAGACGCAGTAGACCTAGCCCTAAAAATACCAGTCGTCCCACTCAAAGGCGAATCAATAGGAATGGCGCGAAACCTAAACAATCACTGGAGATTAATCGGATTCGGAGAAATTATTTAAAATCTAATTCAATTTACAAACTATGGAAAAAGAAGTAACCCCAAAAACAAAATACGATTCTATATCCGGAAAAACTCTCAAAAGAAAAACTCACATATTTCCAAAACCTCTAATCCCGACAAAAAGACTTCCAGAAATCATAGGAGGAATCTTTATCTTAGTTATCTTACTGGGCTTTCTCCAAATTCCCTACGACTCCATGCTAAACGGGAACATGGACTTCTCAATCCAAGTCGGATATCCTCTAGTCTTTCTAGACTTCGGATTCTCTAAAACAACAACATTTCCATTAAAAATATCCGCACTACTCCTCGATTTCCTAATCTATCTAATCCTAGCCTACGCCATCGACATACTAATAAATCTAATGTTAAAAAATCTAGAAGAAGAAACCGAATTAGAAACATGCCCAACAGTTTTCAAAAATCAAGAAAAATCACTAGCAGACAAAGTCACAAACAAAGTTTTCCAAAAACCCGAAGCTCTCCTTAGCCCTACACCAACTCAACCCGCAAACTTACCTCAACCTCCTATCTCATAATCTCTATCTCAAAAAACATCCCTGCCTCTCATACATCTGCTCCCATATATCCATCTTAAATTTTTCCATCTTAAATTTTTCTCCCCGAACAAAATACTTATCAATAATCGGTCCCAATAAAACTTTCTCATTCATAGAATCAATTTCCCTCAATATCATTTTCTTCATAACACTAAAAGTTATCTCTTTCCGACCACTACCCGAAGCACACGATTTCCAAACAGGAATCTCAAAAGATTCATAAGAAGCATTGGCTTTTATAAAATAATCAACATACTCTTGTATTATCCTATTCGCCCTCAAAAACGATTCAAAAGAATCTTCTCCTTCTCGAACAGGGTGATCTAAAGAAAAATCACTGCTAAAAAAATCTCGTGAATTACCCTTCGCCATAAAAAACAAAAGAAAAAATTCTTTATAAAAATTTATATACTAAAAAAATATCCAAAAACCCTAATCATCAATCTCATCCGTAGGAACCCTAGACAAATCCGAAACAATATCATCCCCACTCAAATTAATAATCCGAACACCCTGCGTCGCCCGGCCCATTACCCGCACATTCTTCAAAGGAGTCCGAATAACAATCCCATTCTTCGTAGTAATAATAACATTATCATCATCCAAAACACTTCGCGAAGAAACAACGTCCCCAGTCTTATCGCTAAGAGCCATATTAATAATTCCCTTACCCGCCCGACCTGTCAACCTATAATCCTCAATCGTGGTCCGCTTTCCCATTCCCTTCCTCGTCACAGTCAAAATCGAAAACTTATCTCTATCCTCTTTAGGCAAAACCTCCAATGAAACAACCTTGTCCCCCGTCGCCATCTTAATCCCAGTAACTCCATACGACGCCCGACCCATAGTCCGAACCTCACTCGAAGCAAACCGAATCGCCTTACCTTTCTTCGTCACAAGCAAAACCTCCTGACCCTCCTTCATCGGCTTAACCCCAATCAAAGTATCATTAGTCTCCATAACTTTAATCGCCTTAATCCCACCCTTCCTCGGATTAGCAAACTGCGACAACTCGATCTTCTTAACAACACCCTTCGCCGTCGCCATCATCAACAAATCCTCAAACTTCTTAACAGCCAAAACACTCGTCACTTTCTCGTCCTTAATCGCCAACAAATTCACAACAGCCTGCCCTTTCGTAGACTTCGCCGACGCTGGAATCTCGTGCGCCTTCAACCAATGGACCTTTCCCTTATCGGTAAAGAACAACATATAATCATGAGTCGAACAAGTCAACAAATCCTTAACAAAATCACCCTCAGTCAAACCCGAACCAATCACTCCCTTTCCGCCTCTCTTCTGCTCTTTATACTGCACCAAATCCAACCGCTTAATATAACCCTTATCAGTAATCGTCACAACAACATCTTTCTTATCAACCAAATCACCCTCCTCAAACTCCCCAACCTTTCCGACCAACTTCGTTCTTCGATTATCCCCATACTTCTCTTTCAGCTCAACCAAATCCCCCCGAATAATCCTCAAAATCAAATCCTCATTCCCCAAAATATTATTCAACCTATCAATCAAATCTCTCAAAGTCTTCTCCTCTCCCTTCAACTTATCAAACTCCAAACTCGTAATCTGATGCAACTTCATCTCCAAAATCGCCTCCGTCTGCTTATCCGACAAATCATACTTAACTTTCAACTTAGTAGCAGCATCCAACTTACCCGAAGCTCCCCGAATCAAGCGAACAACCTCGTCAATACTAGACTGCGCAATCAACAAACCGTCGACGATATGCAACCGTCGACCCGCCTTCGCCAAATCAAATTCCTTCGTCTTCCGAATCACAACCTGTCGATGCCCGATATAAACCTTAACATATTCTCTCAAAGTCAAAAGCTTTGGCACACGATCAACCAAAGCCAACATATTCGCATTAAACGAAACTCTAAGCTGAGTATATTTGTAAAGCCTATTCAAAGTGAACTTTGGCTCACTCCCTTTCTTTAACTCAATCATAACCCGAACTTTCCCTTTACTCGACTCGTCCCGAATATCACTAATGTCTGGCAATTTCTTATCCCGAACCAAATTCGCAATCTGCTCAACCAGCGTCGCCTTATTTACCTGATACGGCACCTCAACAATAATAATCTTCGTCTTCCCCTTCGCCCCCTTCGGCTCCTCGATAACAGTCTTCCCGTCCAAAATCAAACGCCCTTTACCCTCAGTATAAATCCTCCGAATCTCACCACTAACAGTTCCCCCCGTAGGAAAATCGGGCGCCTTAATCGCAGCAATCAAATCCGTATCCTCGCACTCAGGATTATCCAAATAAGTCACAATCGCATCACAGGTATTATTCAAATTATGAGGCGGAATATTCGTCGCCATCCCAACTGCAATCCCCGACGCTCCATTCAAAAACAAATTAGGCAAACGACCAGGCGTCACAATCGGTTCATCCAAACTATTATCATAATTCTTCATCATCGGAACCGTCTCTTTCTCAATATCATCCAACAACTCCATAGAAATCTTCTCCATCTTAGCCTCAGTATACCTCGAAGCAGCCGCACTATCACCGTCCATAGAACCAAAATTACCCTGACCGATAACAAGCGGATATCTCAAAGACCAAGGCTGTGCCATTCTAACCATAGCATCATAAATAGAAGCGTCCCCATGCGGATGATACTTACCCATAACATCCCCAACAATACGTCCCGATTTCTTCGTCTGCTTGTTATGAAAAACACCCATCTCATTCATTCCCCACAAAATCCGACGATGAACCGGTTTCAACCCATCTTCAGCCGAAGGCAAAGCCCTCGCAACAATAACACTCATAGCATAATTCAAATAGGCCTCCCTCATCTCGCCAGAAATCTCAGCATCAATCAATTCCTTCGCCTGAACAGACTTCCTCACCTCAAGCCGCTTCGCCTCAAACTCACTCGACTCCTTCTCAGCCTCATCCATATCCTCAATCTCCTGCACATTCTCAGTCTCAACAAAATCCTCATTCATTTCTTCACCACCACCTTTTTCTTTTTAGCAACTTTCTTTTTAGCAACCTTCTTTTTAGCAACCTTCTTTTTCATTTCCCGAACAGTCTTATCTAAAGCTTTCTTATTCGTAACCAAAATAGGAAAAGTTGCAGACTCAAAACCGCAATCTCCACACTTCATCTTAGGAATAACACCAAATAAATTCCCAAATCCAAAAACATACTTCACGTTCCTAGACTTACACTCCGGACAAAACGAAACTTTAATCTCCTTATCACATTCACTATCACAACATTTACATTTTGCCATCACAAATCAACCTCCGCCTTATCCGCATTCTCTTCAATAAAAGCTCGACGTGGCGCAACAGCATCACCCATCAACAACGAAAAAGTCTCATCAGCCTCAACAGCATCCGAAATAGAAACCTGCTTCAGCCGTCTAGTCTTCGGATTCATAGTCGTATCCCAAAGCTGCTCATCATTCATTTCACCCAAACCCTTAAACCGACCAATCTCCAACTTCCCACCAAGCTGCTCTGTCTTAGCCTTCAGCTCCTCATTATTATAAACATAATATTCCTTCATCCCTTTCTTAATCTTATAGAACGGAGCAACAGCAACAAAAATATGCCCAGCCTCAACCAACTGCGGAACATACCGGAAAAACAAAGTCAACATCAACGCCTTAATATGCTGCCCATCAACATCCGCATCCGTCATAATTATAATCTTGTTATACCGAAGCTTCGAAATATCAAAAGAATCCCCAACACTAGTTCCAATCGCAGTAATCATATTCGAAATCATTTCCGAAGACAAAGCACGCGAAGGACTAGACTTCTCAACATTCAAAATCTTTCCACGCAAAGGCAAAATCGCCTGCGTCTCCCGGTCACGACCACCCTTAGCAGTACCACCAGCAGAATCTCCCTCAACAATATATAACTCAGTATTCTCAGTCTTCTTACTCGAACAATCAGCCAACTTCCCAGGCAAACCCGAACCAACACTCAAAGCATTCTTTCGCCTCACCAAATCCTTAGCCCTCTTAGCAGCCTCCCTAGCTTTCAAAGCAGCACTAGCCTTATTCAAAATTGCCTTACCAACCGTAGGATTCTCCTCAAGAAAATCAGTCAAAGCAGCAGTCGCCATAGAATCAACAATTCCCTTAATATCCCCATTCCCAAGCTTAGTTTTAGTCTGACCTTCAAACTGAGGATCCGACATCTTAACCGAAATCACAGCAGTAACACCTTCACGAACATCATTCCCCATCAACTTCTGCCCCTTCTTCAAAGTTCCCTTCTTCGTCCCATAATCATTAATTACCCTCGTCAAAGCAGTCTTCAAACCAACAACATGTGTCCCACCTTCAATCGTATTAATCGTATTAACAAAACCCTGAATATTCTCATTATAAGAATCCGAATACTGAATCGCAACCTCAGCAATCGTTCCATTCTCTTCTCTCTTAAAATAAATCGGTTTCTGATGAATCGCCTTTCGTGTCTTATTCAACCATCTAACAAACTCAACCAAACCACCCTCATAACAAAACGAATCCTTCCTCTCCTTCTCGCCCCGCAAATCCGAAAACGAAATCTTCAAACCAGCATTCAAAAAACAAGTCTCCCTAAACCTCGTCGCCAAAGTCTTATAATCAAAATCCAAAGTAGTAAAAATATCATTATCCGGCATAAAAATAACTTTCGTCCCATGCTCAGTAGCTCCACATTTTCCAATCACTTTCAAATCACTAACCGGAACTCCAATCTTATAACTCTGCATATAAACACTCCCGCCCTTCCGAACCTCAACCCTCATATCACTAGACAAAGCCGCAACAACAGAAATCCCAACACCATGCAAACCTCCCGAAACCGCATAAGCCTTATTATCAAACTTCCCACCAGCGTGCAACTTCGTAACAATAATTTCCATAGCCGGTCTCTTGTAAACAGGATGCATATCGACAGGCATTCCCCGACCATCGTCCTCAACAGTCATCGAACCGTCTTTATTAATCGTAACCTTAATCTCCTCACCAACTCCAGCCATATGCTCATCGACAGAATTATCCACAACCTCATAAACACAATGATGCAAACCATACTTATCCGTAGAACCAATATACATCCCAGGCCTCTTACGAACAGCTTCAAGCCCTTCTAAAACCTTAATATCTTTTGCAGCATAATTATCTTCAGTCATTTTCTTGTCCTCTTACAACAAAAAAACAACATTACTTTATAAACATTTAGGTCCCAAAATCAAAAATCATCGACGCTGATTTCCAAAATAAGTAAAATAATACACACCTAGAACATCTCTCTACTTCTTCTTAGCTTTAGTCTTCGCAACCTTCTCAGATTCTTCTAATTCTTTCCTCGCCTTATACGCAGCATCCTTCTTCGCCTTATCAGCCTTAACAACATCACTCTTCCGCACCCACTTAACCTTCTTATTCAACCGACCCATCTCCGAATTCTTCCGACACTTACTAGAACAAAAATATCGAACACTAGAATCCTTCTGAACTACAGTAGTTCCCTTTGGAAACTCATACGCATTTTTACAAAAACTACAAACTGGCATTTTACTTACTGCCCCTCCTAAACTTCCCCATACGCCTAGCCTCAATCTCAGTCTCTCTTAACATCAAAATATCTCTCTTCTTAATCGGCCCTCGAACATTACGCCTCATAGACTTCCCCCTATTCTTTCCCTGCAAAATTTTACAACTAACCTGACTAATCTCTCCCCTAGTCCCACCCCGAGCAACAACAGCCTCAACGATCGCCGGAACAGCGCCCTCTTCAGTCAACTTCTCCGAGCCCTTAGACCCAGCCGACTTCTTCTGCTCCTTCTTTTCCGGTTTCTTTTCTTTTGCCATTTTATTATTATTATTTATTAGCTCTCAAGCGCATCTTAATTCGCTCGAAAGACGAAGGAAATTACTCCACAGATTCTAGAGATGCTTCGCCTTCTTCTAACACAGCCACTGCCGCCGTAGGCCTATTGATTCCAACCGAGATTCCTAATTTCTCCTTTGAATCAGCCTCGACAAACTTAATACCTTTCTCTTTACAAAGAATGGGTAAGTGCTGCGTTATTTCCTTCGGATCGATATCAGATGCAACTACGACAAGCTTTGCGATTCCTCGCTCAACTGCTTTAGTAACTTCATTAACACCCTTGTCAACCTTTCCGGTCTTAGCCGCTTTCTCTACAACATCATATACGTTTACCATTTGTTTTTCCTATTTAGTTCCAACCGAGAATTCCTCCTCGCGACTTCCATCGTTCATTGGTAAACATTAATCCAATTTTCACTTTATAAAACTTCCTACATTCAAATCAAGTTCACCACAAAACCTCAACCTCATCCGTCCTCTCTCTCGGAGCAATATCAACACTCCCATAATTCCTAGTCCCCAATCCCTTCCGAAACATCTTCAATCCCAAATACCCAATCATCGCCCCATTATCCACAAGCAAACTCTTCTCCGGCGCAAAAAACTTACAACCCCGCTCCTCACACATAAGCTCACACATCTCCCGTAAACGAACATTACACCCAACCCCTCCTCCAATTAAAAGCTCTTTCTTCCCTGTATGAGCTAAAGCCCTCTCCGAAACCTCAACCAACATCGCAAAAACAGTCTCTTGCAAAGCAAAAGCCAACTTCCCTTTATTTTCTCCTTTCTCTAACAAATTACGAATCTTAGTCTGCATCCCAGAAAAACTAACATCCATCCCCTTGACAGAATATGGAAGCTCCAACAACTCACCCTTAAACTCCAAAGCCAACTTCTCAATCTTAGCCCCAGCAGGAAACCCAAGACCCATCGTCCGCCCAATACTATCAATAAAATTCCCAACACCCAAATCCAAGCTCTCCCCAAAAATCCGAAACTTCCCACCCTCGAAAGCAACAACCTGAGTATTCGCCCCCGAAGCATAAAACATAACCGGATCCTTCGCCCCGCAAATCTCCCCAACAACCAAATGCGCAACACAATGATTCACCCCAACAAGAGGTATACCAAGTCGCTCCGCCAACCCTTTAGCAAAACTCATCCCCTCCAACAAACAAGGCGCCAAGCCCGGAGCATTCGAAAAAGCAACAACCTCGATATCATCCTCACAAACTCCAGCAACTTTCAAAGCCTTCGCAAAAACCTCCTCACTAACCCGAGCATGATGCGCCCGAACCTCCAACGGAATCATCCCACCCTCGCTCGTCACATAAGAATCCTTTTCATTCGCCAAAATATTTCCAGACATATCCAAAACCCCAACACCAAAAGTATGAGCAGTCGATTCAATTCCAATAATACATTTCATAAAAAACTAAACAAATACAAATTTAAAAAACTAAGCCCTAAACATATAAATACTTCAACCACTTTTCTACCCCATGACAACCGAAAAAGAAAAAACTTTCCTAGATTTCCTAAAACTAGTCTCACCAGGAACCTCCCTAAGAACAGTCATAGACGACATAATCAGATCAGACCTCGGCGCAATGATAATTTTCGACTCCCCAACATTCCAAACTCAAAACATATTCGAAGGTGGCTTCAGAATCAACTCCAACTTCACCTCTCAAAAACTCTTCGAACTCTGCAAAATGGACGGAGCAATAATCCTCGCCTCTGACCAAAAACGGATCCTGCATGCAAACGTCTTGATGACACCCGACACAACAATCCGCTCAATTGAAACCGGGACAAGACACAAAGCAGCAGAGCGAACAGCAAAACAAGCCCACACTTTCGTAATCGCAATCTCTGAGAGAAGAAAGAAAACAACACTCTACCACGGTTCGTCAAGATACTACCTAAAATCCACCGGAGAACTTCTAAGAAACATAACCTCAAACTTACAAATCTTAGAGAAACAAAAAGAAATCCTAACCGAACACATCAGTAATCTAAACATCCTAGAAATGTCAGAACTAGTTTCTGTCAGCGACATTTGCAAAGTAATTCAAAGAGCCGAAATGATTCTAAAAATATCTGAATCAATAAAAAGAAACTTCACCGAACTAGGAAAAGAAGGAAGCATTATGCATATGAGATACAGAGAAATACTAAGAGGCGTAGAAAAAACAGAAAGTGAGATATTAAGAGACTACGCAAGTCTCCCACTAAAAAGAGCAAAAACTCTACTAGCAAACTTCACATTCGACGGGCTCCTAGAACTCGAATCAACAGCACGACTAATTCTAGAAAAACCTCTAGATGAAATAATTTCTCCAAAAGGTTACAGATTCCTTTCCCACCTAGATATCTCAGCAAAAGAAACATCCCAAATAATAAGAACTCATCAAAACCTAGACAACATACTAAAATTAGAGCCAAGAGAACTAGAGCCAATATTAAAAAACAGAAGCACAAATATCTACGAAGAAATAAGATATCTAAGAGAACAAATATTGAATGGAAAAATAACATGTTAAACAAATCTCAACTAGAAGAAATCAGAAATCAACTAGAGGCGTCACAAAACCCACTCTTCTTCTACGACAACGACGTCGACGGACTCTGCTCCTTCCTAATTCTACGTCGCTCTCTAGACAGGGGTAAAGGCGTCGCGATAAAATCCTTCCCAGACCTCAAAGCACAATACACACACAAAGTCGAAGAACTGAACCCAGATCTAATAGTAATTCTAGACAAAGCAGAACTCGACCCAGAATTTGCAAACCACGCAGAAGAAAAAGGTATACCAATATTATGGATAGACCACCACAAAACAAAAACACCAAAAGAAACAGTCGATAAAACATCATACTACACAACATTTCCCGAAGCCGAACCAGTTTCCTACATCACACAAAAGATATTCAACCGCCCCAAAGACATTTGGCTCTCCCTAATCGGATGCATCGGAGACGTATACATGCCAGACTTCGCAGAACAATTCAGCAAAGAAAACCCAGACTTATTACCATCAACAGAAAACGCATTCACAGCACTTCAAACAACAACCCTAGGAAAAATTGCAAGAAAACTAAACTTCGGATTAATGGACACAACAACAAACATCCTAAAACTAATCAAATACCTTTTCAAAGCAACAACTCCTTACGATCTCCTAGAAGAAAACGAAGAAACAAAACAATTCCACAAACGCTCCAACCAACTAGAGGAATTCTACCAAAAACAAATCGAAAAAGCAGAATCCCATTTCAACCCAGAATCCAAACTCCTCTTCTTCGCCTACTCCGGCAACACATCAATGTCCTCCGAAATCTCAAACCGCCTAGCCTTCAACCACAAAGACAAACTAATAGTCACCGCATTCCTCCGCCCTGAAAAAGCCAACATCTCAGTCCGAGGTCATGACGCCCTCAAAATAACAAAAGCAGCAACGAAAGATATCTTAGGCGCAACCGGAGGCGGACACCCAGAAGCAACCGGCGCAATGGTCCCAATTTCAGACTTTCAAACATTCAAATCAAACATACTACAATTAACACAATAAAAGCTTATAAGTAAAAAAAATTTCTTCTAGTATGGGAGAAGTGCAAACAGAAAAGTTAGCAGAAAAATATAATATTTATTTCCCTGGTACAAAAGAACAAGAACATTTGGCATTTTGGCAAGAAATATCATCACAAGAAAATTTACAACTATCAATAAAATCACTCAAGGATTTAAAAAATATTCCTCACAACCTAATTTCAAAAACAATTAGTTCCTGCGACAAAAAAAGAGAAGCACAAAACATAGAAGAATGGGAAAAGGGTGTCGCTCCGGTATCTATGCTATTAACAGATGTAAACACAACCCTAGAAGAAGATACCATACTATTATCAACAAAACAAGAGGCCGAGGCCTCATCACTAAGAGCTTCTCCGGGACACGCTCAAAATGGTCATGTAACTTTTCGAAGACAAGGAACAAACGGTTTATTTATACCCATAATTTACGCGAATACTACAACGGCAGATATACTAAACGCAATAGAACAAAATCCACCTAAAGGATTAGAATACATAACAAGAAATGGATTCCAAAGACAAAGTCAAAAATCAATTGACGATAAAATTTACGACATGGAAAGCTACCTAAAAGAAGTAGAAGAAAATATCAATCATCTTCACAAAGTTAGAAAAGTTAGAAAAGTAATTCGTAGAGGAATCAATCCCGGTAAAAAAAGAAGCCCACTAGAAAATATCTCTTTTGATATGTTCGAAGAAATAAGAGGACATGCATTATCTACAACAATGGATGACTTCGAAGAAACAAGAATTCCGATATTCAAAAAGTATGAAACACAAATAGGAGGCGGAACCTGCTACCTAATGAAAACAAAAAATCTAAAAAGACACAATCTAGGAATAAAAAACTTATCGAGCATGGAATACAACGGAATATTTAAAATATTAAAATATACCACACAGGAAACCAGAATAGGAGTATTAGAAGATTTAGAAATAATAAATAAAAAACAACTCCCACTAGAAGATATAAGAGCAGGAGAAATGACATGGGACAAAATCAAACAACATCCCGCTATAACAGATCTAACAAAAAATCCAGAATATTGGGGACAATTCGTAAGAGCAGCAAAAGGAGGAGGAGTAAGCGATGATTTAATGATGTTCTATTCAGCACTTCTATCTCCCTCTATATATAAAAAAGGCCATCAGATATCCAAGTATGCTCTAGAATCCAGATTCTTTGGAGCGAGAAAAGGAGACAAAACAGACACTGAAGATAAAGATGCCGCAAAATTCTTTCCTGGTGGACAAGATGGAATAGCAAACAGACATTTAGGCGGATTAGTTTGGAAGCTAGCACAGTATGAACAAGTAAGAGATTTCTGGGGACTAAAAAAACAGCCAAGAGGGGAATACCGCTTAATAGATAAAGGAGAAGAAGAAGATATTACATTAGTAGGAGCAAATAGAGGAAGAGCTATGCACTCTTCAGACAGATATTTTTTAAAAGATATAGATGGCACATGCGCAACTATAGAATACCTAAAACATCTACACAACTATGCAAAAACTCACGGTATGAGAATGAATATAAATAATATCAAAGACATAATAGGCGATAGATTATACAAGGATGCATCAGATGTACCACTAACCTGCGAAGAAATTCCTTTCCATAAAATACGAACAAAAATGGATGAAGGAGCAGCAATATTAGAAAAACCTGAAAAGAGAGAGGAAATATTAAGACAATCTATTTTCGCAAACTAAACCCTTAAAAACTCAAACCAATTCCAAACACCATGAGTCAAGCAATCCCAATTAATTCTAACTAGTAAACCTAGTCACAACTCTACATCTCAAATGAAAACCGTAAAAGATTTCAAGTATACCCCAGACATGACCGTCACAGAACTAGTCGACAGCTTCGGATCACTAGGCTACCAATCAATAGAACTAAACGCAGCCCAACAGGTCCTCCTTAAAGCAAAACGAGAAAACGCAAAAATATTCCTAACCTTCACCTCCAACATGGTCACATCAGGGCTAAGAGGACTCTTCGCACAACTATGCTCTCTCAAAATCCCAAACGTCCTAGTAACAACATCCGGCTCAATCGAAGAAGACATTATGAAATCCCTAGGCGCAAAATTCGAAGTATCCTCATTCAACGCAGACGACACCGCACTCCACGAATCAGGCCAAAACAGAATCGGAAACCTAGTAATCAAAACCGAAGCCTACATGAAATTCGAAGACAAGGTAGGAGACTACCTACAACAGGTATACCAAAAAAAGAAAAGAATATCATCTTCAGAACTACTCCACGAAATTGGGCTCCTAATTCAAGACGAAAACTCAATCCTACACCAAGCAGCAAAAAATAACATTCCAATATACTGCCCCGGAATCGCAGACTCCTCATTCGGTTTCCAGCTCTACATGTTTCAACAAAAAAACCCAGACTTCGTAGTAGACACAATACAGGACATGGCACGAATCACAGAAGACACATCCTTCGACGAAAAGAAAGCATTAATATCACTAGGCGGTTCAATCTCAAAACACTACGCAACATTCGCAACCCTACTCTCAGGTGGACTCGACTACGCAATCTACCTAACAACATCCCACGCATCCTCCGGATCAATGTCAGGAGCAACAACCCAAGAAGCAAAATCCTGGGGCAAAATAAAAGACGACGGACAAGCAGCAACAGTAAACGGAGACGTATGTATAACCTTCCCACTTCTAATCTGTTCATCCCTAGATAAAATGCATAAAGAAGGATTAATCTAAAATGTTCACATCAATATACGTTTACGACAAAAACAATGAACAAATAGGAGAAGCACTCATCTACGAAATGTCTTTACCTAACGAACCAAAAGAATTTGATATAAAATCAATGAAAATAAAAACGGGAAACAGGGGAAAAGGAAAAGGCACAAAATTATTAAAAAAAATAAACGACTTTATAGAAAAGCAAAATGGAACCGGATTTTTAACAAACGGGATTAGAGAATCTAATCCAGCACATTTGATATATTTACATAATGGATGGACTCAGTTTTCAAAAGATCTTCAAAAACTAAAATATGAATCTTTAAAACAATGAAACCGCATTTCACCCTCTCCAAACAAAAACTCCAAGACCAACTAAAAATCCTAACCAACCTAAACCTAAAAATATCCTACTCCTACAAAACAAACCGACAAATCGGAGACATCCTTCAAAAAACCTCTCCAAACGTAAACCTATCAATCCACTCCCAAGAAGAAATCCCAATGATAAAAGACAAATCCAAAATCTCATTCTTCACCCAAGCCGAATCAAAAAAAGAACTAATCCAAATTCTAGAACAAGGAATCAAAACCTTCGTAATAGACAACGAAATAGACCTAAACAATCTTCTACAAGCCGCAAAACAAACAAAGCAAAAAATCAACATCTCCATCCGAATGAAATTTCACGAACACAGAATCGGAACAGGAAAATACTTCGTCTATGGACTTCCATCCACAAAAGTAAACGAACTCATTCAAAAGCTAAAAAACAATCCACAAATAAAAGACCTAGGAATCCACATCCACCGAAAATCCCAAAACACTTCCGAATGGGAAATCGTCGAAGAATTAAAAGACTCAATAGACAAAGAAACATTAGAAATAATCAAATCACTAAACCTCGGAGGCGGCCTCCCTGTCGAATACAAATCCTACACAAATTCAACACTACCCTACATTCTAAAAAAAATCGCCAAAGCAAAAGAATTCCTAGACCAACATAACATCCAGACAATAATCGAACCCGGGAGATTCCTAGCAGCCCCCCCAATCAAACTTCACACAAACATCATCCAAATCCAAAACAACACCTTAATCCTAAACACAACAATCTACAATTGCGCTCTAGACACCGTACTAACAGAAACAAAAATGCTAGTCGAACAAGAAACAGAAGAAGGAAATGATTACCTCCTAAAAGGGAACTCCCCAACACGAGACGACATCTTCCGATACAAGGTCAAACTAAAAAATCCAAAACTAGGCGAAGAAATAACATTCATAAACGCAGGCTCCTACAACTACACAACCGATTTCTTCGGTTATAAAAAACTCGAAACCAAAATAATAGAATAACTTAAATATTTCAAAACAAACATATAACTATGAAACTCTTCTTCAACCGAGCACTAAAAATTCTCCTAATAACAAATGCCCTAATAATGGTAGCAGCAGCAATGCTAGGACCGATATACGCACTCTTCGTAGAAGAAATAGGTGGGAACTTATTGAACGCAAGCATGGCAGGAGGAATACTCGCAATAACAGGAGGTATAACAACATTAATATCTGGAAAATATGCAGATAAAATCAAAAGGGAAGAAAAAATAGTAGGAATAAGCTACGTTCTATTGGCAATAGGCTTCATACTATATACACAAGTAAATTCAATATATTCACTATTTGCGATACAGGCCTTAATCGGCTTCTCAGGAGCCCTTTATTCTCCCGCATTTGATAAATTATATTCAAAACACATAACGCAAAAAAAGGCCGGAAGAGAATGGGGAACCTGGGAATCCATGAGTTACTTTACAGCAGCAATAGGAGCACCAATAGGGGGTCTGATAGTAAGCAATTACGGATTCAATCCACTCTTCGTAATAATGTCTTCCCTTTGCCTGATAAGCGGGATATACATTCTACTCCTACCGAAAAGAATACTCTAACACAAAATGAAACTCTACACAACAAACCGAATCAATGCACTAGGACTAAAAGGACCAGAACAAACTCCAGAAAAAATCAAACAATTCCTAACTATACCAACAACCTACATAAAAGTAGAAAACGACAACATACAAGAATCCCAAAAAATACTATACAATAAAGCAAAAGGAATCTTCCAACTAAAAGAAAAGCCAATCTTCTTAGGCGGCGACCACTCAATAACCTACCCGATATTCAAAGCATTCAAAGAAAACAATTCCAACCCTTTCCTAATAATCTTCGACGCCCACGCCGACTGTATGCAACCACAACAAGAACCAACACACGAAGAATTTCTAAGAGCAATCATAGAAGATGGCTTCCCCTCAGAAAAAATAATCATAATCGGATTAAGAAAAGTGGAACCAGAGGAACAAGAATTCCTAGACAAACATAAAATAAAAATCTTCAAAACAATAAAAGATACCATCCAAATAATAGAAGAGCACAATCTCTACATCTCAATAGACATCGATGCCCTAGACCAGACAGAAGCCCCAGCAGTAAACTATCCCGAACCAAATGGCTTAACCTCAAAAGAATTCTTCAACATACTAGACGAACTCCTAAAGCAAAACCCAAAAGCAATCGACATAGTAGAAGCAGTTCCAGAAAAAGACCAAGACAACAAAACCCTAAAACTAATTACAAAAATAATCAAAAAAGTATCTAACTAAACCCTCTTCTCCGTCTCAACATCCTCAAAAAAATCATCCTCATCAACAATCTCCTTTCCAACAATCTCCTCAACAATATCCTCCAAAGTAACAATCCCCACAAACCTTTTCTTCGCATTAAAAACAACCGCCATATGAATCCGCTCCCTCATAAACAATCCCAATAAACTATCCAACCGACGACTATCTAAAACCTTCAAAACTTTCTTCTTATAAATATCCCTGACATTCACATCTCCACAAACACCAACCAAGTCTCGCAAAAACAAAACACCAACAATATTTTCCAATCTCTTATCATAAACAGGAAACCTAGAAAACCCGAACTTCTTCATCTTCCTCAAAACCTTCCCATCAATAACACTTCCTTTCTCCAAAACAAAAACATGTTTCCTAGAAATCATAACATCCCGCACAGCCTCATCCGAAAACGAAAGCGCCCCATGCAAAATCCTTTCCTCATCCCGATCCAACCTAGACCCTTCAGACTTCCTATGATGCGTCACAATCTCCTTTAATTCCCTCCGAGACCAAACCGTAGCCATCTCATCCCCAAGCATCTTATCCAAAACCTTCGAAATCGGCCAACACACAGGATAAAGCACAACAATAAAAATCTTAACCAACCAAGCAGTCTTCGCCCCAACCGCCAAGGCATGCCGAGAAACAAAAGCCTGAGGCAAAATCTCACCAAACACAACAATCAAACCAGTCGCAACAATCCCCGCAACCACTCCAGCCGCAACATTCCCAAGCAAAATCGCAATCGCAGAATTAACACCAACATTCCCAAGCAACAAAGTACAAAGCAAAAGATTCCCCCGCTTCCTAACACTATAAACTTTCAAAGCCCGAGCATCCCCCAACTTAATCTTCCGCTCAAGCGCACTCTTTTTTAAACCTAACAAACCCAAAGTCAAACCAGAAAACAAACCAGAAAACCCAACCAGAAAAACAATCGTCAACAAAACATAAAAACTAATCATCTAAATTCCCCATACAATTCTCATAAAATGAAAACTATATAAAATTATCCCCGAATAGCACTCAAACTATCCTCAACAAAAAACGTCCGCCTAGCAATCTCAGCCGCATGCCCAACTCCCCGCGACTCCAAATTCCGAAACATATCCCGCGCCATCTCTAACTTATCCATAAAATCCTCCCATTCATTTTAATTTCACCCCTTTCTCCTCCAAAAGTTGCATCACCGCAGTATCGACAAAATTCCTCTTAGACGGAAACTTCACCCGCATCTTCTTATCAGAAATATAACTCTCAACCGCCTCATCCAACCACCGACTAATCCTAACCGCCGTGTCACTTCTCTTAGAACTGATTACCATAAACATATCATTGGTAACCTTTAGTATATAAACATTTCCATTATTAAGACTCTGGGACAAAACTAATCTATAGATTTTAACTTCTTAAATTTCTCCAATATGCTTTCCGTATTTCCCAAATACATTAAAACGGTTTGTTTAACTTTTCCATCAATTAGCTTATTTTCAACAATA
>Ga0208647_1000117_pt1 | contig 33395 bp, 29 predicted proteins | sample AntAceMetag02UKA_FD_184765 | JGI IMG/M metagenome (GOLD analysis project Ga0208647, IMG submission 184765) | Saline lake microbial communities from Ace Lake, Antarctica - Antarctic Ace Lake Metagenome 02UKA (SPAdes) (version 2) | ecosystem: Environmental > Aquatic > Non-marine Saline and... | reverse complement strand
CAAAATCGAGTAGAGGCTAAGTTTTAATAACTTTCGCCCCTCTCACACCACCGTACATACGGTTCACGTATACGGCGGTTCAATCTATATCACAGTTTGTACTTTTAGATAGTGGTCTAACGCACTTGTTAGGCCTCTTTTCTTTAATCTTGAGTTGCTTATTGCCCTATGTATTACGCAAGAGTGCCCTATGAATTGATATCCTTTTCGACAATAGGTAATTCCTTTAGCTTGGTCTTTCAAAATACCAAGTTTTATTAAACTACTAATATGTTTCTTCGGTACCTTCCATTGTTTCCATATGACAACTCTTATCCGTGCTCGTAATTTGGAGTCTATTCCTCTTAACTTTGTCTTCATTTTACCATATTTAAAGTATTGTATCCATCCCATTATAACTTGTCTTATTTTGAGTAATCTATAATCTAAAGAAACACTCCAACTTCTTTTTGTTAGCCGTTTGAGTTTCCTCTTAAACTTTTGGATAGATTTTTCGTGTGGTTTTAATTGGTATTTACCTTCTTTAAAATCAGAGTAATATCCATAACCTAAGAATTTTATGTTATTTGGTCTATCTACTTTACTTTTAGTGGCATTTACTTTTAACCCAAGTTTCTTTTCTATAAAGTTTGTTACGGATGTCATTACTCGTTCTGCGGATTTCTTACTTTTAACTAAAATAATACAATCGTCGGCATACCTGACAAAGTGAAGGCCTCTTATTTCTAACTGCTTATCTAGCTCATTAAGCATTATGTTACTAAGAAGTGGGCTTAAGTTTCCACCTTGAGGCGTTCCGATTATAGTATCTTCGTATTTGTTATCAATCATTACTCCGCTTACTAAGAATTTTCTAATAAGACTTATCACATCTCCATCCTTGATAGTTCTTGAAATAATATTCATTAATCTATCGTGATGTACTGTGTCGAAAAATCTTTCTAAGTCAATATCGACAACCCAGTCATATCCATCATTAATTAATTCAAGACTTCTAAGTACTGCCCCTTGGGCACTTCTTAGTGGTCTAAACCCATAACTGCTATCACTGAATTGTTCCTCATAGATTGGTGTTAATACTTGGTTGATGGCTTGTTGGATTACTCGGTCTACCACTGTTGGTATTCCTAACTTCCTAATTCCGCCATTTGCTTTTGGTATTTCAACTCTTTTTACGGGCTGAGGTTTATATTTTCGTGTTCTTATTTCACTAAGAAGTTTATGTTTATTTTCTCGTAGATGTTCTTTTAATTCATTTATTGTAACTCCATCTACTCCACTTGCTCCTTGGTTTCGATACACTTTCTTATACGCCTCGTTTAAATTACTGTTACTCAAGATTTGTGTCAAAAGTTCCATACTCGTTTCTCCTTTCTATTCTTGTAGAAAAGTAATTCTCTTTTTCCGGATATTACCTAGTTTACGTCTAGTCACTTCCGTTATTACATTCAGAGATTATACTTCTCACAATTCATAGTGGGAAACACTATAAATTGTTCGGCCCTTCAGTTTTACCCTACTATGGCCTCGGCTGACTTCTTGTGATTAACCTTTTTCGACTATGATTGCTCATATCCACAAGACCTCCCGGGGTAAGATACATATCTTTCCTTTCATACTCGCCTAATTTACACAATAATATTACGTTCATCTTTTGGACTTCAACTTGTTATGGAGTCTTATCCTATCATTGCGCCTTTATATTAGATTTTTGTTCATCGAGCCAAAAGTTTGCTTCACACTTCCTTCAGTTCACACCTCACGATGGATACGTTGTGCTTCGCTAGTGGTTGGTTGATGACTACCCCCACAGTGGATTTACACCACCTAGATATATACCATGCCCGGCACACATAAAAAAGAAAATGGCTTAACTGCCATTTTCTTTTATTGATAAACTACAATTCTTTTCATTCACTAAGCCATTATCTATTATTCTTGCAGGCATACCAACTGCAGTAGCACCAGGGGGTACGTCGGTTAAAACAACCGCGTTAGCTCCCACTTTAGCCATTACACCGACCTTAATATTCCCTAGAATCTTTGCCCCAGCTGCAATCATAACACAATCACATATAGTTGGATGACGTTTAGCTGAAGAATCATTTCCTGTACCACCTAAAGTTACTTGATGGTAGATTAATACATTTTCTCCAATTACTACAGTTTCTCCAATTACTACTCCAGAACCATGATCAATTACTAAATTCTTTCCAATTTGAGCTGCGGGATGAATATCAACTCCTGTAAAAAATCTGGCTGTGTTTGAAACCATTCGAGCTATTGTCTTTAATTTCATTTTCCATAGAATATGTGAAAATCTATATATCCATACTGCATGCATCCCATTATAGGTAAGAATAATCTCTAACCCGTTTCTTGCGGCTGGATCTCTCAATTTAATTGTCTTTATATCGCTTCTAATTCCCATTTAATCACCTCATTGTAACACCATTATATACTATGTTTATAATATTTATAACTAAAACACACTAAAAAAAATACAAGCGTTTACTTGTATTTTTTACAAATCTCTTCCAATAACTAAGTCTTCGTCTTCATATAAGAAAATCCCAAGATTTTCACCAATTTCTACGAAAATATCAACTATACTAATATATTCATACTCGATTTCATTAAAAACAGTCTTTAATGTTTCATTCATTTGATTCTTAATGTAATCAAAATCATTTCCTCGATCCATAATCAAGTTCTCGATACTTTCCTCTAATTCATTTAGCTCTTTAATATCAGAGTCTAAATTATTATTTTCCATATCACTCTTAATATCATAGATATAAAGTAAGTATAGTACCATTTCACTGTATTCAAGGAACTCATCACAGTCAGACTTGAATAAAGTATCATAATATATTTTAATTGTTTCTAATTGAGTATTTAAATAGTTAAATCCTGCAATAAATATTGTTTCTAATTCTTCACTAAGTTCTTTCTCTTCAATTAGTGTATCATAAATATGATTTAAAACTGAATATACAGGCTCAAGTCTATCATAAACTACAGAATGATTATCATGGAAAACTTCAATAATTTCGTGGTTTTCGAGTTTCCATGCTGCGTAGTCTTTGTAAATCAAGTTATCCAAGTGCAACATCCAACGACATCATGACTGCAAACCCAATCATAGCTCCAATTGTTGCTATTTTTGTAGTTTCCATCATTTGTGATTCAGGAATCAATTCTTCGATAACCACGTAAATCATTGCTCCTGCTGCAAAACTCAATGCATAAGGAAGCATATTTCTCATTGATAATGCTAATAATGCTCCTACAACACCGGCAATAGGTTCTACCATTCCACTAAATTGTCCAATCATAAATGCTTTTTTACGACTCATTCCTTCTCTTCTTAAAGGAACACTAACAGCTGCACCTTCTGGGAAGTTTTGAAGCCCAATCCCAATAGCAAGTGCTATTGCTCCACCTATTGCTGCTGTAGCTGCAAAGCTTGAATCAAAAGCCGCTGCTGCATATCCAAACGCAACTCCAACTGCTAACCCTTCAGGAATATTATGTAAAGTAATTGCTAAAGTAAGTAAAACACTTCTATGCCAAGATGATTGAACACCCTCAGCATGTTGTGACATAACGTGCAAATGTGGTAGAAATCTATCAACAACCAATAGGAATAATCCACCTGATAAAAATCCAATAACAGCCGGCAACCATGGTATTAAGCCTAGTTCAATTGATAAATCTATACTTGGAGCTAGCAAACTCCAAAAAGATGCCGCAATCATAACCCCAGCACTAAATCCAAGCATTCCATTAAAAAGTTTTTTTGATACATTCTTAAATGGAAATACCAAACTAGCCCCAAGAGCAGTAACAGCATATGTGAAAAGCGTACCTAAAAGTGCTGCAAGTATAGGATTTTCATAAATCCAATTAATCATAAAATCACCTTCTATGCTTTATCTTTTGAACCGAAAAGTTCGATTTTTTCTTTAACTATTTCAGTAATAGCTTTTGTTCCATCAGCTAGTAATTTACGAGGGTCAAAACCTTTACCTACTAAATCTTTTCCAGCTTCAATATATTTTCTAGTTGCATCAGCAAATACTAACTGACATTCTGTGTTTACATTAATTTTTGATACACCAAGTGTAATGGCTTCTCTAACCATATCGTTAGGAATTCCAGTTCCACCATGAAGTACTAAAGGCATATTTCCTGTAATGTCATTGATTTGTTTTAATACATCAAGTCTTAATCCTTGCCAGTTTGCTGGATATTTACCATGAATATTACCAATTCCTGCAGCAAGCATATCAACACCTAAATCTGCAATCATTTTGCATTCATTTGGATCGGCAACTTCTCCACCACCTAAAACACCATCTTCTTCTCCGCCGATACTTCCGACTTCAGCTTCAACACTGATTCCTCTTTCATTAGCGTATTTAACGATATCTTTTGTTTTTTGAATATTTTCTTCAATATCATAATGTGATCCGTCAAACATAACACTACTAAACCCTGCATCGATACAAGCTTTAGCCCCTTCATAACTACCGTGATCTAAATGAAGTGCCACAGGTACAGTGATTTTTAGATTTTCCATTATACCCTCAACCATTGCCACAACAGTTTTATACCCCATCATGTATTTTCCTGCTCCTTCAGAAACTCCTAAAATAACAGGTGAATTAGATTCTTGTGCTGCTATAAGTGTTGCTTTAATCCATTCCATATTATTAATATTAAAATGCCCAATCGCATATCCTTCTTTTCTTGCTTTTACAAGCATTTCTTTCGCTGTTACTAGTCCCATTTTTAATTCCTCCTAAGTTTATAAAATCATATTCATTATACATTAATAGTTTTTAAATGTAAACTAATCAGTCTTATAATCGCAATGAAAATGATTACAAAAAAACACCGCAATTGCGGTGTTTAATTTCCTGAAACCATTAATGATTTTATTTTTAATGATGGACTTCCAATACTTCCAAATCCAATTTTTAAATCATTACAAACATCTGTAACATCCTGAAGTAATTTTAAATAGTTTCCAGCAACTGTAATTAGTGCAACTGGTCTAACTATTTTACCCTCTTCAACTAAAAATCCTGAAGCTTGTAAACTGAAATCACCACTTACTGGGTTTGTCCCAGAGTGAGTTCCATCAAGGTTAGTAATAACTAGCCCTTTTTTCATTGATTTAACCGCATCATCATAAGATAATTCACCTTGTTTAAAATAGATATTAGTTGGTGATATACCTTGGATAAAGCCATTACCCGTTGATTTAACATCATCTTTTTTGGCAGTTTTTAGATTGTAAAGATATCCTGTTAATTTACCCTTACTGATTAATTCTTTATAAGTAGTCGCGACACCTTCATCGTCAAATGCTCCTGAACTCATTGAATTTGTCATAAATGGATCATCTATCAATGTTACTTTTGAACTACCTATTACTTCACCAATTTTACCTTTTAAAAGCGATATATTTCTTTGTACACTTTCAGCTGAAAACATTGATAAATGTGGCATAAGTAGACTTGAACTAGCGCTGTTAGTTAATAGTATTTCATATTCTCCAGAGTCACAAGGTGTAGCTCCAAGTAATGAAACAGCTTTTTTTACTGATTTTGAAGCTAAATCTTCAAAATCAAAGTCACTATATTCATTTGTATTAGTAAATTCGTATGCAACTCTTTGATCTTTACCATCACTTGCTACAACATAAGCAACTGCAGTACCAACATTAACTAGTTTTTCTAGTTCTAATCCTTTTGTATTCTTAATAGTTATTTTTCTAGAACCATCAGAATACATTATACGAGCCATTATAATTCTTTTGTCTTCTGCTAGTACTTTCTTCTCAAATTCAAACATATTGTTTATTTTATCTTTTGCACTAACTTCATTAAGACTTTCATTATAAAGACCAGTTACTTCTCTATATTCTTTGTCTCCTTCATAAATAAATACTTCATCTTCAGAATCAATTGTTTTTGCTGATGCAATAATACTATCAATAACAAAATCAATAATGTCGTCAGTAATTACTTCTGTTGTAACTGTACCCATTTTAGAGTCATAGATCCCTTTAACATATAATTTATGAGTTGAAGCAATACTATATTTTTCTAACTCGTTTTTGAATACTTCTAAATCAAATTCCTTGTCTTTAATTAAATATACTTGTATATCTTCTATTCCTTTTTCTTTAGCTTTCTTAAATAATAGATCAAAATTCATTAGTTAGCCCCCTTTGTTCCACCGACAGTTATTTCAGAAACTCTTATTGTTGGTTGTCCAACATCAGTCGGAATACTTCCAGACTCACTTCCACACATTCCTTGCGCAGTTAAAAGGTTGTTTCCTACCATGTCTACTCTAGTTAAAGCTACACTACCTGTACCAACAAGAGTAGCACCCTTTACAGGCTCAGCTATTTTACCATCTCTTATCATATAACCTTCAGTAACTGCGAAGTTAAAGTCACCAGTAACTGGATTTACACTTCCTCCACCCATTTTTTTAGCATATAATCCATATTTTGTTGCAGCTATAATTTCGTCAAATGTAGATTTTCCATTTTCAATATATGTATTAGTCATTCTAGAAGTAGGTGCATATTTATATGATTCTCTTCTACCTGAATTAGTACATTCATCATTCATTCTTATAGCGTTTAATTTATCAATCATATAACTTGTTAAGATGCCGTCTTTTATAAGTACACGACGTTTTTGTAAGTTTCCTTCATCGTCATATGTAGCACTTCCCCATGCATTTGGGATAGTTCCATCATCAATTGCAGTAATTAACTCATTTGCAATTTTAGTTCCTTTTTTACCGCAGAATACAGAAGCACCTTTTGCTACACTTGTTGCTTCTAAACTATGCCCTACAGCCTCATGGAAAATTACTCCACCAAATCCATTATCAATTACTACAGGCATGTTACCACTTGGACATTCATCTGCATGTAACATTTCAATTGCAATTCGTGAAGCTTCAATTGCAGCTTCTTCAACATTTAATATATCTGAGTAGAACTCAAATCCGTAATGTCCACCTGGACCATTAAATCCACTTTGTTTCCCTGAATCATTTGAAGCAACTGAATTGATTGCTAATCTTGTTCTTACTCTAGTATCTTGAACATAAGTTCCTTCACTATTTGCAATCCATACTTTTTGAACATAATCTTGATACATAACCATTACTTGAATTATCTCATCATTATATTCTCTAGCTACTTTGTTAGCTCTTTTAAGTAAAGCAACTTTTTCAGCAAGTGAAACTTCTGATGGCAAAGTCTTAATTTTATGTGTATTTCCAACTTTCATTTCTTCTAATTCAAATTTAATTCCTAGTGAATCTCCTGGGAATGATTGTGCTAAATCCTTAGCTAATTGAACTAGTTCTTTCTCACCAGTGATATTTGTATATCCGTATTTTACACTAGCATTTTTAGCTACTCTGATACCTATTCCAAATACTTTTGAGTTTTCTACTTTTTCTACTTTACTTGATAACATGCTTGCATTAGTTTGAAATTTATCTTCAATAAATACTTCAGCAAAATCAGCATTAGTCGATAAAGCAGCGTCTAAAATCTTTTTTATTAGTTTTTTACCTAACATTTTATTCCTCCTTATTTAATTAAATGCTCATACTTTAAAATTATATCATATAAACAATTGTTTTTGAAGAAAAAGGCAAAAGGCGTTTCAGCGTCTTATTATAGCTTTAAAATTTAAGAGAAAAAGTAAAATAAAACGCCTAAATTAGGCGTTTTATTTTACTTTTTTATTGAAGCACCTATGAAGTCTCTAAACAAAGGGTGAGATCTTTGTGGTCTTGATAAAAACTCTGGATGAAATTGAGTAGCTACAAAAAATTTATGATCTTTGATTTCAACCATTTCAACTAAATTATTCAAAGGATTAATCCCAGAAATTACTAACCCACACTTTTCAAGGATATCTCTATATTCATTTCTAAACTCATATCTATGTCTATGTCTCTCTTGAATGAGTGTTTTTCCATATACTTTATGAGCAATAGTTCCTTCTTTTATTTTACAATCATATAACCCTAGTCTCAATGTTCCACCCATATTAATACCTTCAAACTGTTCCGGAAGGTAATCTATTATAGGATATTTTGTTGTAGGGTCCATTTCAGTTGAATTTGCTCCTTCTAAATTACATACATTTCTTGCAAACTCTATCGTAGCAAGCTGCATTCCAAGACAAAGTCCTAAAAAAGGTATATTTTTTTCTCTAGCATATGTAATTGCTTTAATTTTTCCTTCAATAGCTCTTTTTCCAAAACCACCTGGGACCACAATTCCGTCAGCATTACCTAAATACTCTTCAATATTTTCATCCACTAACTCTCCTGCATTAATCCACATAATATTTACATTCGCATGATGGAAATAGCCTGCATGGCTTAATGATTCACTTACACTTAAGTAAGCATCATGAAGAGAAACATATTTACCTACTAGAGCTATATTGACTTCTTTATCTAAAGTTCTAATTCTCTCAACAAGTGCTTCCCATTCTGTTATATCACATTTTTCAGTAATTAATCCAAAATGATCACAAACTAAATCATCTAGGTTTTGATCTTTAAGTTTGAGAGCTACCTCATATAAAATATCGCAGTCTCTAGCTTCAATGACTGCTTCTTTTTTAACATCACAAAATAGTGCTATCTTCTCTCTCATTGAATTAGTAATTTCATGAGTAGTTCTAAGAACAATAATATCAGGAGTAATCCCTAAACTACGTAATTCTTTTACACTGTGTTGTGTTGGTTTAGTTTTAAGTTCGTTGGCAGCACTTAAATAAGGAACCAAAGTATTATGGATAAATATTGTGTTTCTATATCCTACATCTCTTCTAAATTGTCTAATTGCTTCTAAAAATGGTAAAGATTCAATATCCCCAACTGTACCACCAATTTCTGTAATTACGATATCGGCATTAGACTCAATACCAGCCAGAATCAATTTATCTTTAATTTCGTTAGTTATATGAGGAATTACTTGAATAGTTGCTCCTAAATAGTCTCCCCTACGTTCCTTTTCAATTACACTTGCATAAACTCTACCAGTAGTAATATTACTTGATTTACTTAGATTTTCATCAATGAACCTTTCATAATGTCCTAAATCTAAATCAGTCTCTGCCCCATCATCCGTCACAAAAACTTCTCCATGTTGATATGGAGACATTGTCCCTGGATCTACATTAATATATGGATCAAATTTTTGCATAAACACTTTCAACCCTCTGTTTTTTAACAAACGGCCAAGTGAAGATGCAGTAATACCTTTTCCAAGGCTAGAAACTACTCCTCCGGTAACAAATATATACTTAGTTTGTTTCAATTAAATCACCTCTTCAATAAAATAAAAAAAAGTCCTCCCAGACAGGAGGACTATTATTTATAAGTGCCCATAAAGATTATATCAAATCAAAAATTAGAATACAACCATAAAATTATTTTTCGTCGTACTTGTCTTCGTAAGTGTCCATGTATTCATTATATTTTTCTTCATCGAACTCTTCTTCATACTCTTCAAACAATTCTTCTTCATACTCTCCAGTATTTTCAGAATCAGTTTTTTTAGATGCAGCAGTCTTTTTCTTAGTATCTTTTTTAACTTCAGGTTTTGCTGCTAACTCTTCAGCTACTGCCACTTCAGCTACTAATTTAGCTTCTTCAGCTAATTTAGCATCTTCAACTTTGGCTGCTTTTGCAGCTTTTGCGGCTTTTGCTGCTTTTGCTTTTGCCGCTTTTGTTATTTTTGGTTTCTTAGCCGCTGCTTCTTCAGCAAGATCAGGAATTTTAGTATATTCTTTGTAGAAAGATCCATCTTTTTCTGATAAATCTGTTTTTTGGAATTCTTTTAAATCCCATGTGTTATCCCCAGTATATACGAATTTAGCCGAAGTGATTAAGTCAGTATAAAATTGAGTAATAGAAGATGACTTTTCAGCTTCTTTATACCCTTTTTCAGAACACACAATGTTAAATAAATCATATAAATTTAACGGTGTTTTCTTTTCTTTCAAAACTCTTTCAGCAGATTCAATTAGTGATTGTTCATTTATGCTTTGCATCTAAATTCCTCCTCAATAATAGAATAATTAATCACAAGCTTACTTACATTGACAACTTCATTGCCCTGCATAAGCTCATATTCAATACAAAGTCTATTATCTGTGTTTTCTAATTTTGTTGTAACTATATTAAATTCAAGAATACTATTATCTATCTTATAAGTTCCTTTAGTAACCCTATTAGTATTGAATCTAAAATTCATTTCCATTTCTCCTATTTTGAAATAATCAATAAAAGAATCTTGGAATATGATAGTATGTTTACTAAAATCATCATCTATAAAAACTATTTTTGATTCATATGCTTTTCCATTTGAATTAAATTTAACCGTAGAATCTTGAGATGACATTTCAAAATTCACTTTTACTCTTTCCATTATATCACCAAACCATAGCTATTATATCATATTACTCTCGTAGTTTAAATATTTTGTGCTACATTATTATATATTATGTTTATTATCTATGCAAGAAAAAAATAAAAGGAGACCCTTTTATTTTTTTCTTGGAAGTTCAATTGTAAATGTTGTTCCTTTTTCTAATTCGGATTTTACTGAAATAACCCCACCGTGCTTAAGAATTGCGTTCTTTGAAATGCTCAATCCAAGGCCACTTCCTCCTGTATCTCTGCTTCTTGCTGGGTCTACACGATAAAATCTCTTGAATATTTTTTCATAGTCTTTCTCTTTAACTCCTAATCCGGTATCTGTCACTTCAATAATATATTTGTCTTTATTAATAAACCCTTTTACATTGATTTTTCCTTTATCAGTATAGTTGAGTGCATTTTTCAATAAGTTTATCATAACTTGTTCCATTTTATTTTTATCAATCAGCATAGTGCATTTTTCTACATCTATACTAAAATCTATTTTCTTCTTTTGAATTTCTCTTTTTATAATATTTGATGTTTCTTTTATCAATTTTTCTATATCAGTATTTTTAAAATCTAATTCATAATCAAGGCGATCCAATTTTGATATAACCAATAAATCATTTAATATATTTTCCATTCTAATAGATTGATTAAAGATTAATGAAATAAACTCATTTCTTTCTTTAACAGAAATATCTTTATCTCTTTCTAAGATTTCAGAAAATCCTTTAATTGCTGATAACGGAGTCTTTATCTCATGTGAAACATCTGCAGTGAATTGTTTCTGGAAATGTTCAGCATTTTTTAGTTGAGTTATATCATGTACTATTATTAAACATCCTTTAAATAAGCCATCTTCAAATAGTGGAGTACTTATCAAATCATAGTATTTGTCTTCAAAGATAATTTGTTCTCTTAGACTTTGTTCAAGTAAATAAGCTCTGTTTACAAACTTATAGAGTGATTTTAAGGAAACAATTGATTGGTAATCCTTGTTATTAAAGTCAACTTTAAAATAATCCGTAACATCCTTATTAGCAAAAGTAATCTTACCTTCATAATCCACCATTAAAACCCCACTACCAAGAGTAGTGCTAAGTGAAATAAATCTCTTATATGCTAGTTCATTCTCTTTTTTAGTTCTATTTAACTTATTAAGGAGCTTCGACACAGAATCTTCTTTTTCTTGATTCAAGTCGTTTTTTATCCCATAAGATGAGATAACATGATAAGACATCAATGCTAAGACAAGCATAATTGTTATGATTGGATTATTATCAACTATTACATAGATAATCACAAAAAGATATGCAAAAAGTATTTTTAAATAGTATCTCGAGTAATTCATTCTAACACCACCTATATATATCTATTATACTATAAATTATTAAAATCAGTTTAATTCTACTCTTTTTCCATTAACTAAATACACAATATTTTCTGCTATGTTAGTAACGTGATCTCCTGCTCTTTCAATTTGTTTGAGTACTAATAGAGCCCTCATAGCTTCTTCGGTTTCTTCATCATTTGTACTCTTACCAATTCTGAAGATCTTTTTAACTTCATTTTCATACTCAGTATCCAATTCTTCATCTAAATCGTTGATTTCTAATGCAAGTTCAATATTTTCCGTTTCGAAAGAGACCATAATTCCTTCTAACATCGTTATTAAATGATTAGCAAGATTGATGATGATTTTCATGTATTTTTCATTATCATGAATAGTTTTAACAATATATTTTGCAATATTTACTGCATAATCAGCAATTCTTTCTAAATCATTTGAAATTTTTAGTGCAGTTATTATTATTCTTAAGTCACTAGCTACAGGGCATTGCTTAGCTATTAATAGGTAAGCATCGACATTTATTGAAATCTCAATATCATTAATTAGTTTATCATTCTCTTTAATATGGTTCGCCAAATCAAAATCATTCTTTTCACATGTTTTGATGACATTGTAATATGTTTCTATTACTTCTTTCCCCATGCTTATTACTTTCTTATTTAAATTTTCTAATTCATCTATGAAGTGTTTCCTATTTTGAATCATAGCTGTTCCTCCTATCCAAATCTTCCTGTGATATAGTCTTCAGTTTTTTGATGAGATGGTTGTGTAAATATTTTATCAGTTTTATCAAATTCAATCAACTCTCCCATAAGAAAAAATGCTGTATAGTCCGAAATTCGAGCAGCTTGTTGCATGTTATGAGTCACTATAACAATTGTATAGTTCTCTTTAAGTTCGTTAATCAATTCCTCTATTTTCAATGTTGCGATAGGATCTAATGCACTAGTTGGTTCGTCCATTAAGATAACTTCTGGTTCCATTGCAATTGCTCTTGCAATGCACAACCTTTGTTGCTGGCCTCCTGATAAATCTAGGGCATTATCTTTTAATCTGTCTTTTACTTCTTCATATATTGCAGCACCCATCAATGCATCATCTACAATTTTATCAAGAGTTTTTTTATCTTTTATTCCTTGACACCTTGGCCCATATGCCACATTATCATATATACTCATTGGAAAGGGATTAGGTTTTTGAAATACCATCCCTACCTTAGTTCGAAGGTTTATAACATCAAATCCCGGCTGGTAGATATTGTCTTTTTCAAATTCAATATCTCCTGTTATATAGCATACATCAATCAAATCATTCATTCTATTAAGGCATCTTAAAAATGTTGATTTGCCACAACCACTTGGTCCTATTAACGCTGTTACTTTATTATTCTCTATATCTATTCTTATGTTTTTTAGAGCTTGAAAATCTCCATAAAATAAATCTAAATTTTCAATTTCAAATACTTTTTTTAGCATAATTATTCTCCTTTATCCTAAATCTCTGATAAATCTTTTAGAAATTAATTTTATTATTATATTTAGAGCTAGAACAATCATTAAAATAATTATCGCAATAGTGCTTGCTAACTCTATATTAGCTGGTTCATCTTTCATCATGGACCAAATATGCACAGCAAGTGATGTTGATTTACCAAATATGGAGATATCATCTTTAACAGCAGTACCAATAGCAAATATAAGAGCTGCAGATTCTCCTATAACTCTTCCTATTGCTAGTAAAGTAGCTGTTAAAATACCCGGCAATGCAGAAGGTAAAACTACTTTAAATGTCGTTTGAGTATGATTTGCTCCAAGAGCCAAGGAAGATGCTCTTAATGTATCAGGAACAATTTTCAATGATTCTTCAGTTGCTCTTATTACAACAGGCAATAAAATAACAGCTAATGTAAGTGCACCTGATATTATATTTCCACTATCTGCTCTAGTGAATTTAATAGTTAAAGGTACAAATACAGCAAGTCCCATTAATCCAAATATTATTGAGGGTACTCCTGTTAATAATTCTATTAGACTTCTCAAAATTCGTGTGAGTCTGTTTTTAGGTGCAAATTCATTTAAATATATTGCTGTAAATATTCCAATAGGAAGAGCTATAACTATTGTAATTGCAATAAGATACAAAGTTGTAATAAGTGAACCTCTAATACCTCCTCCAAGAGAAGAAAATACAATTTCTCTAAATGAATTAGAATTATCTAGGTCATAAATCATCATTTCAGCTCCATTTTTAGTTAAGGATGTCGCTTTATCATAATAGGCAATCTTAGATACTAGGTGTCCGTTTTCTATCAATAAAATCTCATAACTTTCTTCGTTATTCTTATCATACATTGATAGTAAAGGCGAATCTTCACTTAAATATTCTACTATAATTACTGGATTACCTTCCCTATCAATATCATCTTTTAATCCTAACCCCCACTTTTCTGAGTAATATATATCGTCTGATAATGAAGCAGGTCTAATTGATGAAGAGTATTGAATATTATCTTCTACTCCACCATTATAAAATTGAGCATGATAATCATTTATTATTAATCCGAAATTCAACAACTTTGAGCCATTAGCAAAGACAAATATGAATATCATAGATAGTGTAGCAACAGCTATAAAAGCAGCTAGATATGTTATTGATTGATAAAAAACATCAATTGCTTTTCTTTTATTTGACATCAACATTACCCACTTTCTTCTTAACGAAGTTTAAGATGAGGTTTGTTAGCAAAATAACAATCATCAGTATTATCCCTACACTGAACCTAATATCATAATCAATTCCTGTTGTTTCTTTTAATCCTTCAAGCATTGTTGATGTTAGAGTACTTGTTATGTCGAACAATCCTAGCGAAGGTCCTGATTTAGCGTTCCCAGCAACTAATGAAACTGCTGTTGCTTCACCAAGAGCTCTACCAATTCCCAAAATAGCAGAAGCAAATATACCTGATTTTGCTGATGCTAGTATTACTTTGAAATTTGTTTGAGTTTTTGTTGCACCAAGTGCAAGAGATCCGTGTTCAATATCTTTTCCAACACCTCTAATCGATACTTCTGAAATTGCTGTTATTGTTGGTAAAGTCATTAAAGCTAGGACTAATACAGTAGCGAGTACCGAGTTCCCGCCTTTTGATTGAATTCCAAAAAACTCAGATAAATTATAGACAAATACCAATATAATTCCACTTCCAAATAACCCATAAACAATAGAAGGGATTGATGCTAGTAATTCAACCACAGTTCTTAAAATCTCTGATAGTCTTTTTGGAGCTACCTTTGCTATGAATAATGCCGTTAAAACTCCGATTGGTAATGAAAGCAATAACGACAACAAAGCTATATACAATGTATTAACAATTATAAATCCAACGCTGTATAAATTAGATTTAAATGCGGTTCCGATAAGCCAATTTCTTCCAGTTAAGAAAGAGATTAGATCTACACTCCCTATACCATTGTTGTTTGTAATGAAGGGAATGATACCTTTCATAGAAATAAACACGACAATGATTATTATAAAAGATGCAGAAATAATAGTAGAAAACAAGAAAAACATTCTAACTAGAATGTCTATTATTTCTCTGTTGTTTTTATCCCTAAAAAAGGATAATAGATTTTTGTTTTTATGTTTTATATTTTCCATGAAGTATTCTCCTTAAAAACAGAAAAAGCCTTCAAATAAAGGCGTTTCCCATAATAATTATTAGTTTATTACGTCTCCCCAGAGAGTATGGGTACCTGAATATATGTTTTTTAAATCCAACGCTGCAACATCGCTCAATGTATTATTTACATTAACGATAGCGACAATTGCGTCCCATGCTAATTGCCCTTGTGTCCCAACAGCTCCAACCTCAGAATCTTTGAATGGTCTTGATGCAAATCCAATATGTTTTGCATTATCCCCATTTTTTTCAGAACCTTGGGTTCTTTTAAATCCATCAGATGAGCCTGTATGGTCGTGTTCGGGAACGAAGTCTCCACATTTAGGTGCAAATGATTCGGTAAGTGCTAATGCTATTTTCTCAATTGAATCTGAGCCTCCAAATTTAATTGTTATAGCACTGTTGTCTGCTGAACAGATTGAATAATCTGCTTTAATATCATCCCATAAAACTGTTGAGTCAAGAGAAATTGCTCCTTTATCTGATATAATATCAGCTCCATCAATAGTTCCTAGGAATGCTACAAATGCTTTTGAAATTTGTTCTTCTTCTGGTGATCCAAAATCACCATCTGCTCTTAACACATAATTAAATGGTCTTTTTAACCCATATGTGTTATTTATTACATTTGCTATTTTAGGTTCAACACCTTCAAAAAATAATCCTTTAACTGTATCATTTAAACTAGCTAATGAAATATATCCAATACCGTATTCATCCGTTGCCATAGATGTTAAAATTCCTGTATTATCCTTTGTAACAAATCCATCTACTAGTACACTGTTATCTTCTGCAGCTTCACCAAAGTCGATTCCACCCATAAATCCTGCTCTAGTACCACTTGATGTGTCTCTTGTATAAACTGTTATGAATTTTGTAGTATCAAATCCAGTTTCTTCTGTACCACTACAAGCACTAAGCATAAATACTGCCATAAATGTTATCAATAATAGACTTACTTTTTTCAATTTTTTTCCTCCTATAATTTAACTTACACATTGGATTATACAAAACTACTATTAAATAACAATGTTAGTTTTGTTAAGATTCTGTAAAGTTAAACTGCAAAAAAAACTGATGTGTGGTGCACCGTGTTGTTGACAAATAGAGAATATAACTAAATTAAGCGATAAATAGCATGTTTTTAACTGTAAATAATATTTTATTTTAAAAAGTTAACATATAGCGCTTTGTATAGCTAACAAAGGAACATGGTAACAACACGGTGCACCACACATCAGAAAAAAAAGACAAGATTTCTCTTGTCTTTAAATTAGCTTATATCCAATACCTCTAACTGTTTGAAGAAATTTTGAATCTGGATCAATTTTATCTCTCAATTTAAAAATATGTACATCTACCACTCTTGAATCTCCATCATAACTAAATCCCCATAAGCTAGTTAATAATTGATCTCTTGATAATGCTTTACCCTTATTAATAATAAAGTAAACTAATAACTCAAATTCCTTTAGAGTCAGCTTAATCTTATTAGGTCCTTTGAATACCTCATAACTACTTTGAATAACTTTTAAATCATTATAAATCAATATGTCGGATATATTCTCCGACTGGTGCCTTCTTAACCCAGCTTTAATCCTAGCTGATAATTCTCTAGGAGAAAACGGCTTTGTTACATAATCATCAGCCCCAAAATCAAAACTCTGAATTTTTTTATACTCGTCATCAACAGCTGTAAGCATTATGATGTATGATTTAATTCCATCATGTCTGAGTTTTTTACAAATGTCAATTCCGTTCATGTTTGGAAGCATCAAATCCAGTAAGATTACATCATAATTAGAAGCAGAAGCCATCTTATATCCTTCTAACCCATCTAATGAGCTATTTACTTCATAACCTAACTGTAACAAATCATATTCTATCATTCGCTGAATTGATTTTTCATCTTCAATAATAAGAATCTTTGCCATATTATCACCTCAAAATATAAAATATCACAATATTGCTATTTGATATCGATTTTCATTCTTTTTAATTAAAATCGTAATCAAGTTCTTCGTTATAGTAACTATCATGAATGATGTTTATCACTATATTATTACAGTGATCTCCAATACGTTCAATATTTGACAAAATATCAACATAGAACCCATCATTCATTTCTGCATCCTCTATTGTATTCATTCTCAAAATATGTCTTTTACGGTTTTTAATTACTAAACGATCAATTATATCTTCTCTTTCTATAACTTTCTTAGCAATTTCCTTATCCTGAGTGTCAAACGCTTCTAATGTGAATTGAATTGTTTCTTTCACTACATTATATAATCTTGTAAGATCGTTTTTCGCATCCACACTTAAAACTATTTTATTGTCATATCGATGTTCAAAGAACTGAAAGAGGTTTACACAATGATCTCCAATTCTTTCAAAATCCCTTATAGTATCTACATATGATGCTTGTAGTTTAGATGCGTCTTTATCTAGACCATGCTGAGCTATTTTCACTAAATAATCATGTGCCTTCTGATCTATAGTATCTAACATTTCTTCTATCTGAAAGCCATTTTCAAAAGATTTCTTATTGTTGTTAAACGAGTAATCAACAACTCCATTAAACATCTGTTGTGTTAATTTACCCATATTCAATACAACTAATTTCGCACTTTCTAAAGCCAGTACTGGGGCTTCTAGGATCAAATCGTCTTGCAATGTATCAATATCTACATCCATTACAGTATCATCACCCTTGATTAATTTTGTAACCATCCAAACTAGTTGTTTGATAAAGAAGAAGGCAATTATTGTAGCAATTATATTGAATCCCATATGAGCAAAACTTATGGTTAACTTCATATTGTTTGGATTTGATATATCAATGAATCTATCTTCAAGCGATTGAATTATTGCTGTATATGGAACTATCATTAACAAAAATATTATGCTACCTATTAAATTGAATAGAACATGTGCTGCTGCAGTACGTTTTGCTGCAATACTTCCTCCAATTGAAGCAAAGACAGCAGTGACTGTTGTCCCTATATTATCTCCAAAAACAATTGCAACAGCACCAATTAATGGAATTGCTCCAGTAGTATACAACTCTTGGAGTATCCCTATTGTGGCACTACTAGATTGGATAAGTGCTGTTGTTCCTGCTCCAACGAAAAGTCCTAATACAGGAATATGCCCCACTGCTTCCAGTGCATTCTTAAATCCAGGCAAGTAAGCAAGCTCTTTTAAAGCTCCCCCCATAGTATCTAAACCAAAGAATAACATCCCAAATCCTAATAAAATTCCACCAAATTGTTTGTATCTCTTAGAACTAAAAAAGAATATCAAGAAACTCCCCGCAGCCATAATTGGTAAAGCATATTCTTTTATTGGTAACCCAAGTAATAATGAAGTTACTGTTGTACCAATATTAGCCCCTAGGATAATCCCAATTGCTTGAGGTAAAGTCATTAATCCCGCTCTAACTAAACCAACTGTCAATGCAGTTGTACCAGAAGAAGATTGAATTAATCCTGTAACTATAATCCCAACAAAAATACCTTTGATAGGTGTATTCGTTGTTTTTTCGATAATTAATTTCAATTTACTTCCTGCGATAGCTTTTAGTGAATCTCCCATAAGATTAATACCATATAAAAAGATTCCTAATCCCCCAACAATTGCAAATATTGTTGTTTGCCAGTTTATATCAACTGAATCTGCTAATAAGTTCATATAATTACCTCCAAGAAAGTCATTCCAATAAAAATATAACATACATAAACCTCTATGAAAACAATTATATAATATAAATTAAGATTATTATAATTAATATTTAAAAAAAGAAGAGATTAATTCTCTTCTTTATATTTTTTTGCTAATAAATCAGCCTCTTCTAACAATAGTTTTGCTCTCTTCCAAGTCCCTAAATTAGCTCCACAAGCTAGTCTATGACCTCCACCATCGTATTTGTTTGCTAGTTTATCAATCCCTGGTCCTTTTGATCTCATTCTAGCTCTAACTATTTTGCCTTCATACTCTGCAAATAATATCCAAATAGGACAATCATCAAAATATCCAAGCTCATTAACTAAACTTGTTGCTTCTCCAAGAGAAACTTTGAATTTCTTAACATGCTTAGGTAATACATTTATATAAGCTACTCCATTTGGAGTTTTTTTAAAGTGTTGTAAAAAGTATCCTTTGTATTTTGTTAATGCTTCAGTTCTTACATCTAAGTGATCATATATTTCCCTTGTTAGTAGTCCTTGATCAAATAATACTGCCATACTTCTGAAAGTACTTCCATCAACACCACTATATTTAAATCTTCCAGTATCCGTCAGAGTACCAGTATATAAAGCTCTTGCTCCTACTGGAGTCATCTTTAATTTATCAATAAATTCATTAAATAGATCCATAACAATCAATGTACATGAAGGTCTTCCTGTATCTACATAATCTATATCACCAAAGTCTTCTACAGCAATATGATGATCAATCTTTATAAGCATATCACCCATAGCATATCTTTGATCATAAATTCTGTCTCTTCCAGCAGTATCAACGCTAACAACTAATGCACCGTTATAGTCTTTATCTGCAATTTCATCTGGTTTTCCTAAAAACTTAAGATAACCTACTTCTTCAGCAGCAACTTTAACTAGTTTTTTTGGCCATGTAGTTTTTATAATATCTTTTAGCCCATAAGCTGTACCTAAACAATCTCCATCAGGTCTTTTATGAACTGCAATAATAATTTTATCAAAGTCTTTAAGTTTTGCATAAATATCTAATAATTTCTTTTTATCCATTTTGTTTCTCCTTTTCTAATAAAGCATCAAGATCTTCCAACACTTTATCTGCTTCATCAAATGAGCTTATTGTACATCCACATGCTAAAGCGTGTCCTCCTCCACCATATTTTTTTGCAATATGGACGATAGAGAGTAATTTACTTCTTAGTTCTGCTTGGATTAATCCTTCTTCATCAAGAGTAAAATTAGCCCAAATATCAATACCTTTTATTCCAGCCATTTGATTTACCATGGCTCTAGAAACAGTAAAAGTAGTAACATTATACTTATCTTTCACAGTTAAGTCGTTTTTCATGTATGCAACATTGTTTTTTGTTGTCTGAAAATTATTTATGAAGTAACCTTTTAGTTTCTTTGTATTAACAGTTTCAGTATAGAGATCTTCATATATTTCTTGCAGTTGTGCACCTTGTTCAATTAAATACGCAGCAATTTTGAAAGAATTGGCTTTAACACCTGGATACAGGAATCTTCCACTATCAGTAACAAGACCCGATAGCAATGAAGTTGCACCTAATTTGTCGATATTTAAATTATTTTTAATTGCCATATCACTGATGATTTCTGCAGTAGCAATAAAATCACTATTTATAAAGACTGTGTCTCCAACATCTGCAGGATTCAAATGATGATCAATCACAACAACGTGATCTGCTAGTTTATATCTGTCATCACTTACAAGTCTTGATACAGAAACATCTAATATGAATGCTAAAGCATTATTAAATACATCATCTGTAATGATGTCCATTCTTCCTAAAAACTGGTAATTATTTTCATCTCCAACTGCGTAAACAAACTTATTTGGAAAGTTTAATTCAATTAGTCTTTTAAGTCCAAGTTGAGAACCAAGTGCATCCCCATCTGGGTTCTTATGACGATGAATAATAATTGTATTGTGCTTTTTTATTAATTCTATTATTTTTTCATACATAATCTCACCTCTAAAATAACATATAAGTATACCACAAAATAGTTGTTCAAACTATAACATGCACTAAAAAAAAATATATTTGAAAAGTTTTATTATTTAAAAGGTTAAAATTAGCACAATTATAATTTAAGATTCCATTTTGAGCCTTTTAGAATGAACTATTTATTTTTTTTATAAATAAGAGTCTAACTTTTCTTATTTATAAATATATTTTCCATAAACCCGCCTTTTATAAATAACAATTTTATACTCCTCAAAATATATTTTTCATTTACATTTTTGAGCCTTCTAGAATGAACTATTTATTTATTTTATAAATAGTTCATTAATTTTACTAATTATAAAGGACAAATTAAAAACACAATAAATGTGTTTTTAATTAACTCTATTTTAGTGAATCATATTCATAGTCCCAATAAGGATCAAGTAATTCTCCCCATTGTCCTAATTCATTAATCATTGCGTAATCTTCAGCAATATGCATCCATTCATTATATGTGTTATCACCATAACTTATAGTTTCTCCGGCACCAAACTCATATTTAACTTGAGCTAATCCTTGCTTTACTACAATATAGTTCAATAACTGGAAATCATCTTCATTTGGTAGTTGAATCCATACCCATGCTAGTAATCTACCATATGTACCTAGTAGACTATCTCCTGGATCTGTTTGCAATACTAAAGTTTCTGCTCCTTCAAGCAAACTACAAGTATATGCGCTAGCAGGTTTTCCCCATTCTTCTTCGCCACCTGAATACGTTTCTTCTGTGTCCATATTTAAGAATCTAACGCTTTTAGCACTACTTGTTATTGCATCATAAATATCTTGGGGATAATTAAATACTGCAGTATCTCCATCAGTACAATACTTTAAAGTAACTTCAAAGTATCCTCCCCTTGGATTAATAGGATCAATATTCATAAAACTCTCTTCAAGTCTTGGTCCATCATAATCCATGTCAATTGTTGTGAAGAATACTTCTTCATAAACAAAGTCTGGATATATCAAAACTAAAGTTACTACACCTTTATCAAACATTTGTCCACTTTCTTTATTGTTTCCGTATTCAAAGAAAGTAAATTCTGTTGTTTCACTCGGAATTCCAGCTTCATCAAATTCAACTAGAGCATCCATATCTTCAAATATTGTTGTAATTTCTTCTCTTGTTAAACCGTCTAAATTAGGCAAAGCATAATCAATATCTATTTTGACACAAGCAGTAAGCAATAAAACCACTACAAAAAGTAATATATGTGTTATTTTTTTCATTTTATTCCTCTATTCTGTTGGATAAATCCTATGTTCACTAAACCATGTTGAATCCTTAAATAATATACTGTTTACACTACCTTCTATTGTATATGTAGTCCCGTTACTTGTTAAAATTATAGTTCCATTTACTCCAGTTGCATATATGTTATCAGTATAAGAAAACAATCTATCAAGAGATTCTTGTTGTGGAATTCCATAACCATTTTCCCCATCATCATCTTCAGGAAAATATACACTCAAAATAATATCATTTGGTTGAATTACACTTAATAGTTCTTCACTACTTGCAGTATGGCTTCCATGATGTCCTGCTTTATATACATCGACTGTCCCTAAAGAGTTAAGTGCCATAAATTCTTCCGCATCAAATTCAGCATCACCTGTAAATAAATATTTTAAATCCTTATGTTCAAGCATTACTACAACACTATTTTCATTATCATTTGTAGAATCACGATTTTCATAGAACCCAGTATCAATAACTCTTAAAATAAGATCCTCTGTTATTGTATAGTAGGGTTGACACAAATTTGTACTACTTAAAGCATCATTACCAATACATATCAATGCACCACTAACATCTCGTAATTCAGCGTATTGTTCGTGTGTAGTCGTTGTTTTAGTGTATCCATAATCTAACACCCTTTCAACACTAAAAGCTTCAAACACACCAAGTTCACCACTTAAACCGACAAATCCACCTATATGATCAGCATCAGGATGAGTAGCAATCAATAATTCTATAATTCCATCAGTTACATAATCTTCTAAGTAAGGAACAATTAATTCAGTTCCTGTACTTTTTAATCCTGCATCTATAAGTATTTCAAAATCACCACAATCAATAAGTGTTGAATCACCCATTGCTTCTAGATAAATATAATGTATTTCAACATTAGCACATGTTCCATCGTATAACACTTCATCTGGATCAACAACTACACTAGTTTCAGTAACAACTATAGCTCTTAATAGTCTTGTTTCTTCTCCATCATAATCCAAAACATATTCTATAAAGTATACTCCAGGAGTTCTAGAATCAACTACACCTTCAACAGTAACACTTGAACTAAGATCTGTTCCTCCGTCACTTGCTGTAAATCCTGATTCTAAATAACTTTGCCCTGTCGTAATATTTACAATATTATCACCATTTAATTTAAACTCAGTACTACTTGTAGATGTTGTTAGTAATGTACATCCACTAAGTACTAATAACAAAAGCACCACTAAAATTAAATTCATAGTCTTTTTCATATACTACCAATCCTTTCAATTATTTCATTAATAATCAACACTATATATTATCACATTTACATAAAAAAAACACCACTTTTACAAGTGATGTTTTTAATAATATTTTTGTTAATTTTACTTAGTTTACAGTATGTGATCCAATATCATCAGTAGTGTCAGCAGCAAACTCAGTCCATTCAGATAAATTAAATGTAACATTTCCCATAACGATATCAGGATTTCTTACAAGAACTATATCTTTTGCAAAGTCGTCTCCACCAGCATCAGCTAAAACACCGATTATATCAATTATAACGCCATCTTTTTGAAGTGCAACAATGTCATTACCATTGAAATGAACAGTACTAGGATAAGGAAGTAAAACATCACATTCAGCAACAAGAACTGCATTGTCAATTCCGTCAGCACAAATAAGTAATACTTCACCAGCAGCTAATGTTCCAGTTAAGTCATATGTTTGAGGACCAGAAGATCCACCTTCACCATATAATGTGTAAAGAGTTAAATCTACTTCTGCACCAGTTGGGTTATAAATTTCAATTGCTTTGTTATTTCCAACTGAACCTTCATAGTATTCACTAATAAATAATTCAGGTACAGCAGCAGCAGGGAAATCGCTTGTGTGCATTCCGATATCAGTAAATGTATCAGTAGCAAGTACTGTCCATTCTTCTATCGTATAAAGTTCATTACCCCAAGCAACGTCAGCATTTCTAACCATTGTAACGTCTTTTGCAAAATCAGTAGCACCAGCATCCGAAGGAGCTCCAAATTGATCGATAACTTTACCGTCTTTTAATAAAGCGACAGTATCATTTCCGTTAAAGTGAGCAACACTTGGATAAGCTAATGAAACATCACAAGCAGCTAATAATGCAGCATCATTATCTTCAGCATCATTACAAATAACAAATACTTCACCAGGAGCAAGTGTTCCAGTTAAGTCATAAACATTTTCACCAGATCCATAATTTTCAGATACAGAGTATAATGTTAAATCAATTGTTGCATTAGTAGGATTAAAAATTTCTAATGCTTTGTTGTTTCCTGAACCTTCAATATATTCACTAAAGAATAAATCAGGAACTGGAATTGATTCTTCAGCTACTACAACAGTGAAATCTAGTGTTTCAACTGTAGCACCAACAGTAATAGTTGCAGTTAAAACAACAGTAGCGTCTCCAGCACCATTTGCAGGTCTGTCAACAACACCCATTGCACTAATTACAGCTTCAGTATCTGATGCCCAAACAATTGTAGCACCAAAATCAGGTAATTCAGTAACAAGCATAATATCTTCAACAGCAGCATCAGGTGCACTTACTGTCATTGTTGCAGCTAGCATATATTCAGCTTCTGTTAATCCACCAAATACAACTTGAACTACTTTAACATTATCATAATTAAGTTCTAGAACATTAAATGTGATTTGTGCTATAGTGTCTCCCTCTGCGAAAATTGAGTAGAAATATGCAGGAGCTTTAAACTTAAAGTTTGCTTCTCCAGAAACTACGAATGTATATCCATATCCATCATCTATACCAACGATAACATCAGTTAAAGTTATTCTTTGAGATGAGTTTGCAGGATAATCAGTAAATATATCATCTACCATATATGTATCAAATACGAATAAATCATTTTCTGATGATACAACTTTAACTAAAGCAGCATCATCAAGTCTTCTTTGAACAGTACCCCAAGATTCATAAGTAGCTAATGTACCAGTAATTACAACTTTATCTCCAATCATAGCTTCGATATCACTATTAATATAAATAGCAGTACCATCAGCATCTTGAATCATTGGTTCGCTGTAATTAAATCCTGTAACAACACCAACAACAGCAACTTCAGTATCATCAGCCAATGCTAAAGCAGCAGTAACTGATAAAGGAATTGAAGCAGCATCTAAAACGTGAAGGTCAAATGTTTTATCAACACTTGCAGTACCAACTGTAACTGTAGCAGTAAGAACAACATCGCTCTCAACAACAGCACCAGTAACTTTACCATCAACAGCAACAACAGCTTCATTGTCACTTGCCCAAGTGATAGTAGATGTTAATCCACCAGCAAGTGGTAATTCTAAATCACCATCAACTACAGTAGTATCTCCTAAAGAAAGCATACCTGCAGCATATTGTGCTTTTTGTAAATCTGTCATAGTTTCTTCAGTAATTGTAGAATTTGTGTTTACACTAATTCTCCAACCTTCCGTAGTATGGAAATCCATAAGGATTGCTTCTACAGTAACAAGTTTTCCGTCTAAAGCTACTAATTCAGAAATTTTATCAGGAGAACCTGATTTGTAATATACTTCTGCAGTAACTTGATTGAAGTCAGCATCAACCCATGTAATATAAACATTGTTATAAGCTCCAACAAGTTCTACAACACCAGTGATTTCAACTTGTGTATTATAAATATCTGTGTTTGTATTATCTTCTAAGCTAATATCTGCGATAGTCATTGGAGTAAATGCAGGTAATGCATTTCCAGAATCAACTAATACAGCACTTGTAACGTTAGAAACTTCGATTAAGTTAAAGTAAATAACTTTAGTTCCTGTTACAGTAACTTTGTCCCCAAGAGCAAAAATAGGTTCAGTTCCTTGGTAAACATAAGAGAATCCAGTTCCGTCATAAATATGGAATCCTTTTCCAATAATAGTCCCAACAACAACACCAGTAATTTGAACAGTGTCATCAACTGCAACAGCTGCAGAATTTAATACAGCTATCGTAACTGCACTTGTAGGTACAGCTTCAAGAACTTTTACAGTGAATTCTTTTGTAAGAACTTCATCATTTAAAGTAATAGTAGCTGTTAAGATAACAGTTGCATCTCCAGCTCCTATAGCAGGTCTATTAACAACACCAGCTGTTGAAACAACAGCAGCATTACTAGATTCCCAAGTAATTACAGTATCATGTAACCCAGCTGCTTGTAATTCAAAAGTAGCTGTTACTGCTAATACATCAGATACATCTAATGATAATTTTTGAGTTGCATCTGCTACATTATCAACATCTTCTTGATTAACTTTGTCTTTACACCCAGCTAAAGTAAATACTAAGGTAAAAGCCAATAAAAGCGCTAAAACTTTTTTCATAAATCTCTTTCCTCCTCTTTCTATTCTTTTAATTTTTTGTTACAAATTCTAATGACGATAATTCAAATTGATATTGCGATCTGTATCTACTCATTGGTCCAACAACATCAACCGTACTTCCAACCACAAACATTTCGTCAATTTCTATTTGTGAAACAGTGCTTTGTATATGGAGTCCAATTTCATTACCAAGAGAATCTTCACAAGATATAGTGTAATCTCCTGTATTTGGACTTACATAAACTTCAAGTACTTCCAAATCATTAATGCTTAGATATGAACCTAAATCAGTTTCTGATAACTCAGAAAGTGTTGTTACTCTAGGCTCAACAACATTATTAACTGAAAGCTTTGTAACATTTCTTACATAAAATCCTACTAATTGTGGACTTCCTGTTTCTTTATCTTCATAAAAAGATAAATTCAGTCCTTGAACTCGCACTTCATTTCCAACAGCAAATTGAGTAGTATATTCATACCCTAAATAAAGGTAAATACCATATCCATCTTGTTGAATATAAGGATGCCCAGAAACTGAACTAGATACAACTCCTGTAACTACAAGTTTTGAAGATGTATATAAATCAGGATTAGTAACTAATTCTTCAATAGTAATTTGAGTTCCATCCAAACTATAGTCGTAATTTGGGTCGTCTTCTCCCCAAATACGTCTCTTAGTGGGTTGTGTTTTCAACTCTGCATCGTAAACAATGTTTTCATATTTAGTATTAGCTGTTCCTTTTGCATTACTATAGGCTTGTTCAATTAATTCTAAATTTAATAATCTTCCATCGTACCATACCCAAGCCAAATAACGTCCGTTTCCATCAGTTCTTTCAGCTTCAGATTCAAGGATAAGTTGCGATGCATTGGTTAATTTATCACAAGTATATGCACTTGCTGATTTTCCCCATGGATCAATTCTGTATGTCGATTCAGGAGTATCAATCCCAAGAAATCTCACTGGGAAAGATGTAGATCCACTTGTGAACATTGCAGTATCTCCATCGGTACAACTCTCTAATGTTACTATCCCTACACCATCAGTAATAAAATTTTTACCTTCATAAACAAAATCTATTACAGTTTCATCCGTGTAAGTTGTGTAGAGTTCTGTATCAACAACGCATATCCCGTCAACTTCTATCATTCCATTATCGCATTCAATTAATTTTTCTTTATTACATGCGGCTAATGTAAACAATAGAATTGTTGATACAATAAAAAGTATTTTTTTCATTTCAATAAGTTACTTTCTACCAAGTTAATTGATCAAGCATATCTTGGATAACACTTTGAATTTCATCTAAAGTGTGAACACGTGCAGGATCAAACGTTAAAGTTGTTTCAACATAAAGTGTTTCTAATAAATATCCTGCTTCTTCACGTACTTTGGCTGATGAAATAAGCCCTATACCAGCAAATGCTGGATCATACTGGAATGAATTCAATTGTGCATAAGCTGCATTTGCAGACATTGAATGATATAAATAATCTAGGTTAAATAATGGGTCTTCAAAATCTAAATGTTCTTGATAATTATCACTTTCAAACCCAGATTTTCTAACTGGAAGATATCCAGTGTCAATTGCCCATTTAGCTGTATTTTCAGTGTTTGTTAAAAATTTGATTAATAACCAAGAAGCTAATCTTTCAGCATCACTTGTATTTTCCATAATAGCAACGTTAGGTCCTTGTTGCATAACACTAACTGGTCCGCCTTCTTTTTGAGGAATTGGAACTACACCAATTTCAAAACTTCCAGCTGGTGGAATATTATATGTAATCCCTGCAGTAGAACCAACAGTCATACATACATCTTCTGCTAAGAAATTATTTGATCCATATTGTTCATCCCATTCAATAGGTAACGTTAATATATTTTCATCAAATAATCCATCAAAATACTGCAACATGTCTTTTGTGTTTTCATTGTCAATTAGTACTTCTCCTGCAGAATTAGTATATCCTGCATCCCATTGTTTACTTGCAGTAATAAACAAGTTAGCACTAGAGTCATAATTAATTAAGAATTCACATTGATTTTCGCCGTCTCCAACAACTGTTTCAGCAATTACTTCTAATTCAGACCAAGTAAGTACATCTTCATTAGTAAGATATATTTCATTTGCATCAAAAACAGTTTTGTTATAAACCATCATTTCAGTTGATTTTGAGTAAGGCATTGAATACATAATACCTTCTGCGTATTGCTCATTTTCAGCAACATAAGAATCAACGAAATCTGTTAAATCTACTCCCCATTCAGCATGTTCTACAAAACCGTCAAGTCCAATAATACCACCTAAATCAAGGTATTCAGCAAAGTGATCAGGATATCCAACCGCTAAGTCAGGTGTAACTCCTGTCCCAATTGCTTTTTTAGTTTTTTGTAATAAATCTGTGTAAGATCCTTGAGATACAGAATCTACATTGATATTTGGATATAAAAGTTCAAACTCAGCAATTAATTCATCTAACAAAGCAGCTTTACCTTGTCCATAAATATGCCAAAATGTTATATCAATATCTCCTTCAGGAAGTACATCAAGTACAACTACCTCTTCAGCTTCTGTTTCTTCTCGTTCCTTTAAACAACCAGCCAAAGATAACGTTAGTGCAAAAACAGCAACTAATAATAAAATTTTCTTCATAATTTAATCCTCCTATTTTTTAAAAATTATATCTTCTAACCTTTAATTCCACTTCTTGAAACTCCACGCATAATGTATTTCTTAAGTAATAAGAATACAACTAATAGTGGTAAAGTAATGATCAATGCTGCGGCCATTTGTTCATTGAATATTGTTCTTCCGCCTAGTTCAGAATATGCATTTCTAAGACCATCGGTAACCATTCTGAAATCTGCGTTATCAGTTACTAAATTCGGCCAAATATAAGCATTCCAAGTTCCCATTGCGTTTAATATTGTAATAGTAATAATTGTCGGTTTAGCAATTGGAACCATGATTCTCCATAAATATTTAAAATCGCTTGTTCCATCTACTTTAGCTGCAAAATATAATTCATCTGGTATTCTCTTAAAACTTTGTCTTAAGAAGAAGATGAAGAATACACTTGTCATAAATGGCAATGTCATTGCAAGTAATGCTTGAGAATATAGCTGAGGAACATTGTTTGCTCCTAACCATCCTAATCTTGCAACTGTTGAGTAGTTTGTAATTACAAAGATTTCTCCAGGGATCATCATTGTTGAAATTAATATAATGAATAGTAAGTCTCTTCCCTTAAAGTTTAATCTTGAAAATGCAAATGCTGCGAATATTGTTGTAAATAATGTTCCTACAGTTGAAATTGCTGCAACCGTTATTGTGTTTATCATATTTCTTCCAAACGGTGCTCTTGCAAATGCATCGTTGAAGTTTTGGAACACTATTTCTTTAAACGGTAAAAATAGTTTTGGTGGTACTACTACTAGATCTGCATCAGACTTTAATGCTGTAAGTATCATCCAATAGAATGGAATTACTACAAATATTGCTACTATACCCAGGAAAGTATATAAGACAACGTTGAAAATATTTCTTTTAAGCTTTTGTTTCTTTATCATTTTTTCATCCATAGTCTCACCCCCCTAGTAATGTACTCTCTTTTTAGATACTTGCATTTGAATTCCTGTAAATGCAAGTGTGATAATAAAGAGAATGATTGCTATAGCGGCAGCGGTTCCACCTTTTCCGATTGTACCGATATAACTATATACCAGCCCAACTACGGTAATCATTTGTCTAGGACTTCCTGATGGTCCCATACTTGCTCCAAACATACCTACAACTGTTGTATAAACTTTGAATGCCCCAATAAAACTAGTTATTGTTACATAAGCTATCATAGGTGATAGTAATGGAACTGTAATTTTTGAAAATATTCTAAATCTAGGTGCTGCATCAATTTTAGCAGCATCATAGTATTGTTTGTCAATTCCTTGTAATCCACTAAGGAATACCAAGATTTTAAAGGCAAGGCCTCCCCAAATTGAGAAGATAAGTAGTGCAGTCATTGCTCTACCCCATGTTGCTCCAGCACCTACCCAGTTAATTGTTTCTTCTCCACCAATTCCAAACCAACCTAACATTGTGTTAAGAAGACCAAAATCACGGTTGAAAATGAATGCAAATGCCATACCAATTGCGATAGCATTTGTTACATATGGCAAGAAGAATATTGTTTGAAATACTCCTTGAAATTTCTTAATTGATTTTAGCCCTACTGAAATAAATAAAGCTACAATCACTGATACTGGAACTGAAATAAATACAATAGTTCCAGTATTTATTAGTGCATTTCTAAAGTTTATGTTTCCTAATACTTCTTTGTAATTGTCTAAACCAGCAAATCCATCTGTAGACATATCTTCGATAACAACATCTTTAAAGAACGAGATTAAGAATGCGTTAAATAAAGGATAGAAGATGAATAAAGTAAGCAGAATCAATGCCGGTGATAAATATAACCAGGCTTTTAAGTTACTCTCTTTTTCTAACATTAAGTGATTAACTCTCCTGTATTCGGATTAAATATAAACATTTTGCTTGGTTTTACGTTTACCTTCACAACATCACCTGGTATGATACGATGATGTGATTCAACGATAGCTCTAAATGTTTCTCCTTTTTTACTTGGATCTTCGATAATTAAACTAGTATCTCTACCAATTGTTTCTACCATATCTACAGTTAAATCAAGACAACCTGTTTTACTTATCACAAAACCTTCAGGTCTTATTCCAATTAAAACATCATCATCTTTTCCCAATGTCATTAAGTTAAGAATCAAAAAGTAACAAATGACAAATAATCAACAGAAAACAAGAAAATTCGAAAGAATTTCCTTGTTTTTTTAAGGTTAGAGTAAAACAAAAGACTGAATTCAGGAAATTCAGTTGATTATATTACAAATTAGAGTTAATTATGATACTCTATAAATGAAGCTTTTATAGCTCTGAGCTTTGATATTTCTAACAAAGGATCTGTGCTCACGAGTAATAGAAAGATATCTACTAATTAAGGCTTCAATATTGAATGAGATAGTATTATAAAGTCTAAGAAACTGGCGGCAGACATGAACCGCCATAACAAAATTGATTTGATAATTGTGAGTGTTGTCACGATTCATCAGAATAGTATTTTGAACAATAGATTTACAGAAATTATGCAAAGTAAGACGTGCAAATATTTCTTGAATAATACTATCTTTTTTCTTTGCGTGAAAATTAACAAGACCAACACTGTATTTGAGTTCTCTAAACGAAGTTTCAATACCCCATCGAAGCTTATACAAATGTTTCAAATCATCAGAGGAAAACTCGTTTGATAGATTAGTAGCTAAACACTCATATCGTCCGTCATTAAGACGGATGCGTACAACTCTAAAAGAAAGAGAATAAACTGGGTTTTCTGTGTTTGAAAAGTCAAAACGGGATGTTGAAGGGGAAAATCTATAATTAGGCAAAGATTTATATACTTTTCTTTGATAGTTCGTGATATCTACAGTAAAAGTCATATCAAACTCCGTATCAGGTAAGTTGAATCCTGATAAAATCCCATTACTATGTATATCTTTTACTCTCGTTACATAGTTTGATTTAATGCTTTCAATGTGAGCGAAAACATTATAACTTTCATAACCTCTATCTAGAATAACAATGGATTTATCAGAAACATTGGGTAACATATCAATCAAAGCACTACGCTCATTCATGAGCCTAATGGGCTGAATAATAGCATCAGTATAGATATGATTATTCAAATCATACATGGCAGAAAGAACAAGGACATTATGACCCTTACCATTCTTTCGTTCAACATGTGTTTCAGAATCTACAGCGTTATGAAAAATATTTAGTCTAGATCCATCAACAGCAAGCAAATTATATCCTCGAAACTTTTTAGGCTTTCGTAAAGAGTTAGAAAACTCGCTAAAGACATGAGAGAAAGCCTCAGGTAGAATCTTATTCCTTGACTGAACGAAAGCAGATTTGGTAGGTGTAGATTCACTAAAATTGAACAAGTCTAACATTTCACGATCTAGTGAAGTTCCACCCATAGATAAAATCGAGTTAAATGTAGTAATAAAATCAAGTTTTCTCTTTCGAGTAAAATCGGACTTCGGATTCCTGATGAAATCCGAAGTCATCGCGACATCAACGATATTATCGTTGAGTCTCGACTTTAATAGTTTTGAATATTGCATAGTATAGCCTCCTTTAAGTATTTACACTTCTAGGGGCTGCGCCGCAAATTTTAGAGACTTTGTCAAGTCTTTTTATGAAAAAAACTAAAAAAAAGTGAAAAAAACACAAAATAAAAAGACCCCCTCACAACATGTGTGAGAAGATCAATCTTCTTTTTCTTAACTTAATGACATTGTGAGAAAATCATAGGCTTTTCTTATATTCAGAAAAAGTTATACACATTTGGGGATAACTTTATCACTTTACGGCTCTGTTATGCTGTTAATCACTAGATAAGTGTAGTATAATAGTAGTATAGGC
>Ga0208647_1000116_pt1 | contig 34066 bp, 59 predicted proteins | sample AntAceMetag02UKA_FD_184765 | JGI IMG/M metagenome (GOLD analysis project Ga0208647, IMG submission 184765) | Saline lake microbial communities from Ace Lake, Antarctica - Antarctic Ace Lake Metagenome 02UKA (SPAdes) (version 2) | ecosystem: Environmental > Aquatic > Non-marine Saline and... | reverse complement strand
AACTCCTTTTTTATCTCTATCAAACATAAAAACAAAAAACAGTTGATATTTATAAATATATATAACAGCAATCCCTACCCTACTCTGTTAAGTTAATTGGGCTTATTGGATAGGTTTTTAAGTTTCTTAATCTTTCATTTTTTATGGAAAAGAAGTCAGTAAATCAAGAAGAAGTCTTAAAAGAGTTCTTCCTAAAGAATCCAAAGAAAAGTATTCATCACGCCGAATCTGTGGCTTGGTGTATTAAGGAATATCAAGATAGGGCGGGAAAGGTTTTTGCTGACCCAGATAGAGGGATAAGAAAACTACATCAAAATGGATTTTTAATAAAGGAATCAAAAGGGGTTTATCGTTATGACCCAGATTTTGTTAAGAATAGAAAATTAGAAGATTTTACACCAGAAGTTAAAAAACAGATATTTGAAAGAGATGGCTATAAGTGTGTTATCTGCGGGAAAGGTAGAGAGGATGGAATGGAAATACAGGCAGACCACATTCTCCCAAAGGATAAAGGTGGAAGGGCGATATTTGAAAATGGACAAACATTATGTAGTAAACATAATTTTTTAAAAAAGAATTTTAGCCAAACAGAATTTGCAAAGAGAGTTTTTATTAAACTCTACGAAGTTGCTAAAAATAAAAAAGATAAAGAGATGAAAAGTTTTTCTGAAAAAGTGTTAAATCTATTTGAGAAATACAAGATAGACGACCAAATTAAATGGAAAAAATAGTTTTTAATTTAAAATCTTTACCATTTCCTTTGCAATAGATTCTATAACTGAGACTGCCACGGAATTCCCAAACTGCCTATACATTTGTGTTCTTGATACTGGAATCTTGAAGTCCTTTGGAAATCCCATTATTGCCTTACATTCATTCTCACTAAGTAATCTTAACCCCGTTGGTCCATCTTTAACGAAAGCTCCAGTTAATCTTTGTATTTTATGATATGTAGAAACAAGTGTTTTTATTTGCTCTTTGCTGTTTTTGTCAAGGAGTTTCGGTCTACCATCATTTTTTTTAAATAAATAACTTCTCTGTAAGTGTTCTGAAATAGAATATCCCTCCATATTTTCTTCTAAAAATTCATTGATAAAGGATTCTTTCCCGTTTGTTTCTGGCATAATAAAATTTGGTTCTTTCTCAAAAAAATCTTTTCTAAATCCAACTAAATAGATTCTTTGTCTATGTTGCGGAACTCCAAACTGGGCAGAATCTAAAATCTTGTAAAATACGAAATAGTTTTCTCTTAATGTTTCCAAAATTATTTTCAACGTTTTTCCTTTGTCGTGTGTAGTCAATCCTTTAACATTTTCTAATAAAAACGCCCTTGGCTTTTTATCGTCCAAAATTCTTACAATTTCGTGGAATAATGTCCCCTGTGTTGGATGTTCAAAACCCTCTCTTTTCCCCATACTGCTAAATGGCTGACAAGGGAAACCACCAACCAAAATATCAAAGTCGGGGATTTCCTTGCCTTCTATTTTGGTTATATCTCCGTGGGGTATTTCTCCGAAGTTTGCTTTATATGTTTCTTGTGAATGTTTGTCCCATTCAGAACTAAAAACACATTTCGCCCCCGCTCTTTCAAACCCCAATCTTGTTCCACCAATACCCGCAAATAAATCTATAAACTTTATATCTTCCATCTTTTTACCTCTAACTTTTTTAGTTTTAACCATCTTATAAATCTTGGGATAGTTGGATTAAGTCCATCCACTTATTAGGATTATTTAATTTAACATCAGTAGCTAACTCAAAAGGAGAGCAGTTTATACCTTGATGTTTTCTTACGAAGTTATAATAAATAACAAACCCTTTCAAAATTGTATCGGCACTTTCTACGCTTCCGTGGAAGCCCCTCATTATTTTTGTTCTATCCCTAACATCATTATGAAATCTCTCAATAGGAACATTAAAACCCTCTCCATCACATCCCTTCTTAACATTATGAAAAACATTATGTTTTCCTAATTTGTTGTTATACCCAAATACTTTTTTAATTACTCGTGGGTAGGCTGTGAAGCCGTCAGAAGTTACTATCTGGAACTGGTTTAAAGTTTTTTGCTTTACCATTTTAAGAACTCCTTTAATTTCTATTTGTCCTCTTGACTCGTGAAAATTAGAAGCTACAACAAAACGAGTTTGGGTATCTATGGAATCTATTAACCAGTTTTGGTTGCCCAATCTATTATGGGATTGTTCATCAATTTGTAATTCCTTACCAACTTTTAATTTTAAGCCATCCGCAAATTTACTTATCTTTGTTGAATATTTGATAACCCAGTTATAAACCGAAACATTAGAGGCGTTGTGTGGGAAGAACGCTTTAAGGTGTGCCTGAACTTTTCTTGTGCTTAAGCCGTTATAAAATAAGTCAATAGAGGCGGTTATCTTTTGGGCATTATTTCTCATTCTATAAAAGCCAGTTCTAACTATAAACTTCTTTCCGCACTTCTTACAGAAAAACCTCTGTTGCTTTCCGTGTGCCTTTGTTTCAAATGTTCCACGCTTAACGACTTCTTCGCTTCCACAATTTGAGCATTTTGTTTTTTGTTCTTGTTTGTTCATCTTATAGTTATTCGTCCTACTTTGTATAAATATAAGATATATGTAGTATTTAAACCTTTTGTTTTTTAATACTCTTTCGTCCTACTCTTTGACAAGAAAGGTAAAGATTTATAAAGAAATACTCCTATTATATATTAGGTAATAAATACTTAATAGGACTTAAAAATGGCAGACGCAACAAAAAACGAACTTAACGAATTGAGAGATGATGTCTTAGAAACAAAAATCTCTAAGAACAACGTAGAGAAAAAACTAATATTTGACGGAAGGCAATACTCCTTAAGATTTCCAAAAAAGTATGTAGATGAATCGCAGATAGATATTAGTAAAGATGTTTTTGATATTGAACTAAAAATGCCCGACCCATCAACAGAAGAAAAACCAAACCTTACTGCGACACTTAAAAGAAAATGAACAAGAAAAAACCTTTATTTAATTCTAAAAAAAGAGTAATTATTCAAGCTCTAAATAAGAGTAGAATTGGTTTAACTCCTTATGAACTTTCAAAGAACACGGGAGTTTCTTGGGTTACTGTAAAAAAACATATTAAAGATTTAGAAAGTAAAAATATTGTAAAATGCCATAAATTACCAAAAACAAATAAAAGACTTTGTAGATTAAATTTTGATTTAATCTACGGGAAACCGAGAAAGAAAAAATGAAAGAAAAAATGAAAGAAAAAATAATTAGGATTGATGATTATTCTGAACTTGAAGAATTACATCAGAAAATTTTACAACTCATAAACTATTATAATATTACTGGATATAACGCTATCGGAGTTTTAGAACACATCAAGCAAGAGATATTCTTAGGAGAAGAAGGGGGTTAATACCCCTTCCTTCTCATAGCAAGGTTTACATTCTTACGACCAGCTCTAACTACGGCTACATTTCTACCGTAGGATTTTCCTACTGTATCAATAGTTATGCTTTTGCCACGAAGAACTTTTCTAAGTTCTTGTCTCGCTATATGTCCTGCCTGAGTATTCATCTCAGGACAATTAACATTAGCAAGACGAACAAACTTATTCCCATCCAAAGCTCTCTCAAGCCGAATAGTATCTCCGTCTACAATGCTATAACCTGTTCTTTTTGCATTTGCCATTTTGTTTTTTGTTAAGGGCTTTTATCTCCCGCCCTACTAACAAAAGATTTAAGAAGTATCAACTCTTAGTCTATTTATCAAGTTAAACTGAAAGTGATTTTCTGCCATCTTTATTAGTTGTATTTAACTGAAAATAGGACTACTTTGTATTATTTAAGCTTTTGCATAGTGTTTCGTCATACTTTCTTAACTGAAAAATAAACTCAAAAGCCCAATTAACTTAACAATGTACGTTCGCACATTACAAACTAACATATTATAGTGGATTGTGCGAACTTTACCATAGATTGTGCGAACTCTATCCTAATATTATATCCCATTAGTATCTTAATTCATACAATTCCAAAACCCTCCAACGTAAATCTACAATATGTATGTATTATAGAAACATTTAAATAGATTGTTTGTGTTGTTTTGGTATGGATTATATGGATAAAAATGCAGCAGAGATAGACAAAAAGCAAAAGAAGTTAGGCAAACTGCCGGCAAAAGATGAGGAAGTGTACCGATTAGTTAAGGTAAGGATCGCTGCCATGGGTAATAGGAAACGAATTAAGCTATTAAGAAAGAAGTCTGCAGTAGATAAACTAATAGCTGAGGTTCGGGAAGAATTAAATGGATGAGTTGGAATTAACCCCGGAACTTTTAGACAATATTACCTCATGGATGACACCTAAATATGCCATTGGAACTTCTAATAATAGGCAGACATTTCTAAAGAAGATGTTTGATTCTAATAAGGTATATAATAGGGATGTAGTTCGATCCTTAATGCGTGGTATGAAGTACCAACATCAAAGAGCTAATCTTGTTATGATTAATAAATACTGTTATGAGAATGATATTAATTTTAGTTTAGTTATTCCTGGTATAAAAAAACAGGCCACAAAGATTCCAGAGATAATGTCATTTGCAGAAGTTAGATTAATGGTTGATGCAGCACCAAAGCCTTATGACTTATGTATCAGATGTATATTTAATATGGGTGCAGGATTAAGAATATCTGAGATAATTAAATTCTCTTGGAAAGATATAAGATGGGTTGACTGGTTAAGTAATCAAGAGAAGTACGGAGTAGCTATTATTAAATCCGGTAAAGGATCAAAGGATAGAATAGTAAATATACCAAAGAATCTAATGCATGATTTATACGAGTATGCAAAAGAATGTAATGTGCTTAATGAATATAAGATTCCTTCTGGCGGGATGATATTCCCTTTTGGGACATATTCTCCCAAGAAACAAAAAAAGAGCAATGATATGATGTCTTATGATTTAGAAAAGGGAAAAGACCAATATATCAAAAGTAAGTACAATTGGTTCAGATATCACATATTACAGCAAAAATGCGAAAAAGCACTCAATAAACACGTGAAAATACACTCTCTAAGGCACTCTCGTGCAACTTATATGTATGAAGTAGAGAAAGTACCCGTAGAAAAAATACAAACATTACTTGGACATAGTTCTATAAATACTACTATGTTATACACTAAAATCAATCCATTAAATGTTTTTGAGATGATTAAGGACACTAAAGAAGTTTAATATTATCTATTTAATTTTACTTTCTTGATTCTTGGGTTATTAAATCCAAAACTCATTGTATCTCTTATAGAAGTTCTTTGTGTTCTCTTATCTCCAGGCACGTTAAACTTCCCTGGTGCTAATATTCTTTTAATTTCCCTAACTGCATCAGATCTCTTTTTAAATTCTTTAGATAAAATTCTTCTTTGCTTAGATGCGTTCATTCTGTAACTAATTATATATCTAGTTACTCTTGCCATCTTAATTTAAACCCATCCTAATAAGTTTCTTTCTTGCTCTAATAATAGTTCTTGCCGAAACAGTTGTATTTTGAATAAGCATCTTGTTCATCTTCGTAAATCCTTTACCACCAATAGAAATTCTACCTAAACTTGCAGACACTAATTTTACTGGAACTTTTCTACCACCTAATTTCTTTAAGAAAGCCAATTCTTTTTTTTCCTTTAGTGTTAAACCCATACATTTCCCACACATTACTACTATTTAAAACCTCGTATTTTCTCACCAATCAACTTCAACTTGTTTTAATTTCTTCTTATCAAACAATTTATTAAATCCATCCCAACCCTCTAACTTTAAATAGAAATTAAGCAAAGTAATCTTCTTAGCATCTTCTAAATCAACACCATCCAAAGTTTCCCATAAAGACTTCTTATCCTTAATATCACCATCCTTAATCTTCTGTATGGCCTCTAAGACAATTTCTTTTGGTTCTTTAACAATCTCAATACCATATTTTATCTTTTCCTCGTCGGATAACTCACCAGTTGCCTTTTTCATATCAACAAGCTCTAAATATCTTTTCTCTAAGTTGGCAGTGAGTTTACCAAACTTCAACCGCCCAATAAATTCAGGATGAATTGTTGGAAACACAACCGTTGATTTAGGATTCTCTTTAAAGTATTTTGCCTCTCTGTCTAATATAGATTGAATGTTTAAACCACTCCCACCTTTAACACCAGAACGCTTACAATAAATTTCTGCAACACCTCTTGACTTAACCCATATCCAAAGTGTTGCGTGTTTTGCCATTTGTGGATCGATCTCTGCCTCATAAGGAAGAAGGAGAAATACAATCTTTCTTAGTTTCCTATTTTTATTCTTCCTGGAGATAATTGTTTTATTTAAAGCAGTTGCCCAATTTCTCCTAGAAACTGAATCCCTACCCTCATCTACCCATAAAACATTTCCACTTTTAGTAATCATTTTAACTGCAAACTCGTCTGGATCAATTATAAAATCTTCTTCTGGAATAAACATTTTACTACCATCATTCATAACAAAGTTATCTTCTTGTTCTGCTTTTTTAAAACAAAGATTACCAGTTAAATGTGATTTACCAGAACCAGTATCTCCTGTAACAATTACTAAAACATCTTTTTCATTCCTTAATCTACTAAGCATAGCATCCCATAAAGCTGTATAAGTCATCCAGTAATCATAAAATACCTTAGAATATCTATGGGGAAATACGGTTTTCTTAAAATAGTTATTTGCCATTACGCATCCTCAACTCTTCTTATCATTTCAGCCTCTTTATCTTTGTAACTTAATTCGTCATCTTCTTCAATCCCAGCACTTACGATTTTATTAGTTAGCATTAATAAATAAATCTTCTCATAACTATTTTCTAACTCATCTAACATATCGAAGAAGTTTTGTGTTAATTCAAATTTCTTTTCTCCAAGCTGATCCTCTTTTTCTAAAATAAAATCATCATCTAACTGTTTTGTTCTATCCGCTTCAATAATATCCTGTTCACAAGCTCTCAATGTTTCCAATACCTCTAACATATCATTATAATCATTCTTATGGTTTTCAAAACTTGTTTCTTCACCCTCTTTAACATTTCTTTGTGACTTCTTCCACTTTTGCATACTCCTAAAATAAATAACAGGCCTAGAAACAGTTATCATTTCTCTTTGTGCCGCAATAATATAATTTAATGCCTTTACTTGATTATGACGCCTGGCATTTGTAGATTTATCCTCAACTCCAATGTCATCACCAGTTCTAGCCTGTTTCATAGCGTCTCTATGGCGAATTAATATCTCTAATGTAATTTCCCTAGAGATTTCTTTAGAGGGGTTGAATACCCTTATATCAGCCTCACCTTCTGCCATTATGCGTAATCCCTCCTATTTCTATCTCTATAATCACCTTCTGAATTTTGTAAACTTTCCTGACCTTTAACACTCTGATGTGTTGCCATATTTTCTGCAGCTCCAATAGCTCGTGAATAATTCATTTGGATTCTAGTCCATAACTCTAAAAATATCTTTAAGTTCTGAGACTTCATTGCACCCTGAATTTCATAACTTCCATATCTACCATATTTATATTCTGCAATTCTTTCAAATATTAATGTTAATTGTTTATACAACGCATCCATATAATCACCAAAAGTATCTTTACTAATTCTTCCAAGTTTAATATCTGTTGCTAAATGCGATTGTGCAGTTCTAAGAATATCCTCCGCTTCTTCATCCGTAAAACAATGTTCCGACTTTCTTTTAAGTTGCCAAGATTGAGTATCTTTATCAAATACATCCTTAAATCCACGAATACTTCTTTCAAGATCCTTATATTGATTCTCTAATATAAAATGATGGAAACTCTCAGGCTTTTGTGCAGGTTGTATTGAAACTCTATCATCAAAATCATCATCAAAATCATCCTGAAAGCTTTCATCTTCAATTTCTTCTTCCCCAGAAAAATCACTATCTGTTTTCTTATTTATATTATATCTTTGCTTATTCGGATTACGTTTACTATTATATCTTTTTTGAACTGCGGAATCTATTGCGTTGCCAACTCCGTCTCTTGCCCTTTTTAGTCTTTTTAGATTTTTCCCCATATTAAAATATATTTTGTGCTTTATCAAAGAATTTCTTCTCTTTAGTTGAAACTAATAAATAAGCACCACAAAATAAAATACCTATTATCGAAAGTATAGTAACACCTAAATTCTTTGTGAAAAATGATATTAATAAAGAGATTGTACTAATTACAAACAAATACTTAACAATCAATCTTCTTATGTCTGTTTTATTTGGTATCATTATAATCTGCCTCATTCATTATTTGTAGATTATCCTTACCTTCATCAACACTTAGAATTTTCCCTAATTCAAATTGTTTTCTCATAAGCTCTAGTTTCTTCTTCTTTGGTTTTATTGTTTTGAAAGGCCACATTATATTTCACCAGTTGTTGTGTTGAGATTTATTATACCTTGAAGATTTTCTGTGCCATATAATTTTTTTAGCATAGGGGTTATCTCTAATTTTTGAGTGTTTACAGTTGCCCTCATGGTTTCCATAACTTTAAGCATATTTTCAGACATCGCAACGTCGGCCTGTGCCATTGTTGCCTTGGCATCTTGTGCTTCACCCCATTTTGAAATTCCAACTATACCTAAAACTAAGAACACTACCAACGCCGTCATTAAAACTGCCCATTTTGCTATTTCTGCCCATTCGATTCTCTTAGAAACTTTATTAATATTTTGGAAGTCTTCTTTTAATCTTTTTCTTGCTAAATCAATTTCAGAATGTTTTGCAGATACATTTAATGACCCTCTATCTTTTACCCAGGTCATTTTATCTGTAGTATAAATTCTATTATTTCTATCTAAAATTATTGAAAATTCATTATTGCCTGAATATTTATCTAGCTCTGGAAATAAATAAGTTCCAAGTAATGCGTTTTCTAATTCAAAAACTTCTGCACCATTCATAACATCAAATCTTCTCATCCTATGTATGACTGGATTTTCTGTTATTGCTATACCATCATCTAAAACCCTCCTAACTTTTAGTGTATGTGTCCACTGATATTTCTTAGCGTTATATTTCTTTAATATGAAAGCTACACCAACTACACCAATGATGATAACTATTGGTAATGCCCAGATTGCATATTTAAAAAATCCTAATTTGGGTACAAACGTAGATACGGCACCACCAACTGCACCATCAGTTATTGCCATCTTCAAACTCCTCTATCATTTCATCAACGACAGCTGATTGTTTCTTTTTTTTTTCATAAGCAATTTTTTCGACCTTATCTACATTAGTAATTTTTAAAGAAAAACTCTTTACTTGTCTATCTACCTTATCACCTGTCATGTAATAATTAATAATTAATACTATTTAAATGTATCTAAAGAAAAATGTGGGATTTCCACCCACCTCGGCTATCAACCGATGATCCAGTTTGAGTTATAGAGGTTTACTGTCCTCCAATAATACGATCACGCAATTAAGCAGTCATGTTACCAATACCGCTTTTCTTATCGAAAAGTTTCTTGATGTAAGTTCCTAACCAGACGATTGCAGCGATTACAGCGATTACTCCAAGGAAAGAGAAGAAAGTAGTCACAGCAGTACCGTAAGTCTCTGAGATAGCAGTTACATTAACAAGTGTGATTGTAGTGAATGCAGTTGTAGCAACGATAGAACCTATGATTAACACATAGATAAAACCCTTTAGAACTACATCAGACATTTCACCAATTACATTATTTGCCATTTTAAATTAAACCCCCTTTCATAAAATATATTCTCATAATAAAACCATAGTTATTATATTTATAAAGTGTAGTGGTAAGAGTAGTGTTCAGTAGTTACTTATAGTTAGATAAACCTAGCCATGATAATAGTACCATCATAATATAAAATCCAACCCAATAAGGATTAAGATGCTGAACAGTTGTACTATTTAATGATACAATTAATAGAGATGCCAAGAATATAACAAAACTCATGGCAGTTAATACATGCCAGAATCTTTTTTTACCAGTAGTTTTTAAGATTAAAAAATATGAACCTGCTGTTGAAAATATCCATAAAAAGAATAGTAATATACTCCAGAATCCAGGCACTGCTGTTACAACTGAATTTAACATTGGCATAGCACCAGTGTCGGTACTAAAGTTTGCTATTGTTTGTAGTTTCTGCATTTTATGTACCTGTTCTAATTGATTTAATTATGAAATATAGTGAAGTAATTGAGAATATTGTAATAAATACTGATATGATTATATTACCTGCAGTTCCTGTGAATATCCATCCCATAAACATCTGTGTTGATTCTATAAACCCTTTAGATGAACCCTTTAGCCCATAAGATACTGCTACAGAATCCCTACTACCTAAATCACCAACTTCTGGATTAGTATTTGCGGTAATGTTTAATAAAGGATCTATCGCATTATCAGAAGATATAAGTGTTGACTGTATAGAAGATGTATCAAACTTATCTGCACTTGTGCCAAAGGCAGTAGTGTTATTATTAGCAACAAATATAACTGCAAACGATAATAAACAAAAGAATAATAATCCAAAAAATAACCACTGTATTGTAAAGTCTGATAAATTATTGTTTGCCATTTATTGATCCTCCTGTTTTGTCATTTCTTTAATTAAGATCACTGCAGCAATTAATACAAATATCATCATACCTAATCCAATTACTAAGTTCATTCCATTAATCAACCACATTCCACCAGCAATAACAAATGCAACTATTCCTATTATTACAATCCACTCTGGACTTGCAAATGCCATACCTACTAATGTTAAAAGAAGAAGTAATACAATCAGATAATTATTTCCAGCGAATCCTAGATTAAGATTTTCTGGTATGAAATATCCTTGATTAACAATCATTACCCCATCCTTTGAGATTGTTAAGAAAACATTACTATCTCCTATAGTCGCATTATAAGTACAATCTATCGAACCTGCACTTGAAGTTACCGTACTATTACATAATGTAGTTTTTCCGAAACTATCTGCTTGTGTTAATACTATATTTACGATTGAAGGTGTCCCAGATGGTATAGTAAAGATTGTTGTTATTGTATTATTTACTGAAGATAAAACATAAGAAAAATCAATTAAGTTAGATACTTCTTGTGAATTTTGTGGGTTAATTCCTCCTAATAATTTCTGTGTACATTCTCCAGTTAATTCACTTTCACATTTAAATACTAGATTATCAAATACATCTAAAACCACTCCATTCTTAACCACAGTTGCTTTATATTTTATAGAATCTAAATCAATATGAACAACTGCAACTCCATCTCTCGACGTTAAAGGTGCTTCAACAACTCTATAAATTCCTTCTGATATATATTTTCTTTGTAATTGTACTATCGCACCCTCTACAAAATTGAACGTATCGTCTTGATATGTTATTTTAAATTCTGTGGATTCGTTATTATGTAAATCATAAAGATTTATTGATTGAACCCCATCACCTATTTCTGCTCTTTGGATATGATATAACTCTGGTGCATAACCATCAGAAACATATCTTATTTCTGCTGAATAGGCCAAACTTTCAGCAGATAAATTTATTCCAGAACAAACACCAACATTAGAAACACTATCTTGTGAAAAACTAAAAGTATTAATTGTTTGGTAATTTGGCAAATTCAATAAGGTATATGTTATTTCTATATCTCCATTTAAACTTGTTTTTAGTTCTTCATCAAAAAGAGAAATATTAAATAATTGGTAACTATATGCTGAACAATTATCTAATAAAACTGCTCTAACTAATTGTGTTCTTTCTGTAGAATTTAATGATATACTTCCAGAAAATCCCAGATCCCAATAAAAAGAAATATTTTGGTCTGTTGTTAAAATAGGTATCTGATAATTAGAAACCAATAAAAATCTATTATCTCCCTCCGCAGTTATGCTTGGACTATTTGTTGTCCCGTTATACATAAAACCTGCACTTGTTAAACTATACCCCTCTAATAAATCAATGGAGATTGAAAAGTTTTCTAATGTTCCAGATATTGTATCATTCACATAACTTTCAGAAACTATTGTAAATAAAGAAACTGAAAGTGTATTATTATTTTCTGCGGAAACACAATAATCTCCTGTTACATTCGTATAACACGCTTCAGCATTCCACTCATAAGTTTTAAAAGAGAAGTCATCTATAAATTGTGTTTCATTAAATGTTTCTCCAGATAAACTTATTGTTGTTGAATTTACTAAGGTATTATTCTGCCAAACATTATAGGTTACATTATTCCACGTTGCTGCTTCTGTAGATACATTTTTTCCAGTTACTGTAAAATTAGTTCCTACATCTGAAATTGTAGTACCATTTATTGGAGAAACTAGAGTTATATCTTTTTCGGATGAAGAGTTAATAGCTAATCCGGCACCATTATTATATAATTCTGTTGCTTCAGAAGGTGATAAACTTTTATTCCAAATACCAACTTCATCAATAGTACCATTGAACCATCTTATAGCACTATCTCCTCCAATACCCATAAAAGAATTACCTAAATTTAAATTTCCGCTATGAGTTTTTGCACCTCTATCAACTCCATTCAAATATAAATGTGCTGAATTATTTGATCCAGTGTAAGTCATTAAAACATGATTCCAACCAGTTTTATTTAAATAATCTGTAGTCCATGTCAAATCATCACCGTAATGTAATGAAGTTACAACATTATTTCCAGAACCATCTCCTTTTACTGATACTGATGCTACTATATCTGTTCCTTGTCCGCCCATCCATACTATAGGACTATCACCAACTGGAAATTCATAATTATCTGGGTTATGTATCCATGTTGATATTGTATAATCCGCGTCTCCTGTAAATGGGTGAGTAGAATTTATGTTGTCATTAGTCCCGTCAAAAGAATATGCAGTATTTATAAGACCAGCAACATTTGGTGTTGCTCCTACGTTAGTTCCATTTCTTAAATTTAAACTATCTATTACAGTTCCACTTGTTTCATCTAATTTATAATAACTAGAAATACTATCTGCCCAATTAAAAGCACTTGTGAAACTAATCATAAATAATCCTAACAATAAAAATACAAATATCTTATTTAACTTAACCATTTACACCTCTTAGATTTTCTTCCACAATTAGAACAACAAACCATCATCAGTTTAGTTTTTATTCTTTGTCTATAATTACACTTAGGACACTTACCATTTCTACCTTTTTTACCCTTACTTCCTTCAATACGCATACAGAATTAAAGAACTACTACTATTTAAAGATTGTTATTTGTCTAAATCTTTTTTACCATCTACTTCCTTCTCTAATCCCACAGGAACCATCATTGCTCCACAGCCCATCATTAAATAATCTAATCCATATCTATCATAAAACTTTCTAGTTTGGCAACTATTTAGATCAGCACAATCTCTTCCAGTTATCTTTGATACATTACATTTTTCAAAATATCTACATATATCTCCCTTCATTATTCTCTTACTCCTAAGATTGCGTCGTGTATCATTTTAATTTCTTTGCAGTTTGGACAAAACCATTGATAAATTCCGCAACTATCATAATCCGTTTCTCCTTTTTGTTGAAACAATTCTCTACATCCATCTTCAAATTTTTCATATATCTTCTTTGCTCTTTGTTTAAATTTTGATATATCTTTAATTGCCACAGACTTCTGTCCCTCCCAACCATTCATTATTGATATATCCAACTGATTATTAAAACAGGCTAAATGACTTTCTATGTCTCTCATGCTTTCTAGTGCTTCTTCTGACTTCATCCCTTCACCTCATCGCTATCTTTTTGTTTTACGAATTGTTCAGTTCCTTTATATTGTATTTCTAAAATTTCTTTTCTAATCTCTTGCATTTCTTCGGTTATGTGGTCTCTTTCCATGTCCAAATCATTCCACTTGTTTTCTAATCTTTTTAACTTAGTTACCATTCTCAACTCCGTCATTTTCATGTAATGCGTCGTGGATTCGTTCACTAGCTATCTCAAAATATTTTTCATCAAGTTCCATTCCAATAAAATCCCTATTTAGATTTTTACAGGCGACCCCTGTTGTCCCAGAACCCATGCAATTATCTAAAACTGAATTTCCTTCATTGGTATAAGTCTTAATTAAATATTCCATTAAAGCTACTGGCTTTTGTGTCGGGTGTAATCCACTCTTATCTCTCTTGAATTTTATAATAGATGTTGGGAACTTTTCATACCTAGTTTTCTTATCCCCAATTAAATCAACTCCAATTGTTTCTGTGTTATTTCCACCACAACTCTTTACTCCCTCCAAGCATGGTATCATTTGAGGATTATATACTCTTGGATAATCTGGCAGGGTTTTCTCAAATTCCTCGTTTATCATTACCAATTCAGAATATGTTTTAATAAATTCCACTTCTGATAAATTATATTTTTCTAACAATTCATTGTATGTATTTTCTGTACATAACCCGAACTGCGTACTTCCAAATTTTAAAGTGTGGTCTATCTTTTGTCCTATATTATCTATTAATTCTTTTTTTGGCATAACATAGAATGAATGTTCTGCTCTTCTATGACCTAAGTCTTTTTCTACTTGTTTACAATTCTTACCCAAATAAACAAGAATATCATAAAAGTATTTCCTTAAAGGATTCTTTAACTCATAATCATATTTTTTGTAATCATTATAGAATATTACAACATCTTCAAAATTTTTCATAGGCATCATGTTGGCTAAAAGTGGATTTGTACCCTGTTCTTTCTCCCATATCCATTGATGAGAAAACTGTTCTATATTACTATTTATCAATTTTGTTGTAAAGGGCTGACTTCCGAATAGAACTATAAAACCATTATTTCTTATTATCCTCTTATATTCTATCCATAATTTATCTAATGGTATCACTTCATCCCAAGAACATGCTGTAGTACCAAATGGCAAATCGCATAGAATCATATCTACTGATTTATCTTGAATGTCTTTCATTAATTCTAAACAATCTCCTTGTAATATCTTCATTCTACTACCTCTTTGACATTTAATGCGTCGTGCTTTCTAGGATGAAATAATTCATATTGTTGCCTTCTCTCAAATTCTTCGGATGTCATTACAAATAAATCTATATCATTCTGGTTTAATTTACATCTCAAATAAGCCTCTGCCAAATGCCCAAATGCTATTTCTTTTTGTGATGGAGTATAAGCTGTTGAACCCATGACCTTTCTAAAATAGTGAATTTGTTTAATGAATAATTCTCTGTCTTGCCTAGTAGTATTTTCGTGGACTTGTTTTAATCTTTCAGTTTCATTCATTTTCCTCTACTCCCAAATTTATTTCTATACTGAGCAATTCTCTCGGCTGGACAAAGATTAATATAAATAGAAGTTGTTGCAATATCTGAATGTCCAAGTAATCCTGAAAGTGTTGCGATGTCTATTCCAGCTCTGATACACTCTGTTGCAAATCCGTGTCTCAATGAATGGAAATGAACCTTTGGTTTTTTAACTTTTAGACCAGTAATTATTGCAGATTTGATAAGTGCTTTTTGTAATGCTCTCTGTTGGCATTTAAGAGGAATGAAGTTAATGTGTTGAGGTTGCCATGACAAAGGTAAACTAACTATTCTATCCTTAGAGTTCTTTCCCATATTTACTCGGATTTGTTTATTTCCAAAATCGAAGTCTGCTTTTTGTAGACCTATTATCTCGCTAATTCTTAATCCAGATTCAAAGCCCAACATAAAAGCTACTTTGTGGTGCATAAATTCTGTGACCTTTAAAATCTCTACATATTCGTCTTGGTTAATCTCTACTGGTAGAGGTTTTGCTTTCACTTTTTGTCCTTTCTTTTTGTGTGGTCTCATATAGTTATTATCTCTTTTTTAGTATAACCAAATCTTTTTCCAAATTCTTTCATTAGATTTGGTGTTAAATCTGATTTTTGATGTAAAAATAAAGCTTTTAAATATGGTTTTGCCCAACATTCATAACAAATCAAATATACATATTTATTTCCTTGAAGCCAATATGATGTTACTCCGTTAGTTATTGGTATATTATTTCCACAACATCGACATCTTATTTTGCTAAATTCCATTTTTATTTCCCATTAAATCCATTTAATAATATTGATGCTTGGATACATTCACACTTTTCTAAAATTATATCGAGTTCTGAAGCCGTTTCTTTCCCATTCAATTTTGAAGCCTTTTTTAATTCATCAACACAAGTTTCCCTATGCATCTTTTGAATTTTTTGTTTTGTTTTCATAGTTTTATTACGAATAGTTCCTTTATATAGTTACCGGTTATTGCGAACTTTGTGTTTATCTTGCCCATAGTAATTCGTTTAATCATTCTAAAGCGAACTCCTTTGTTATTTCGTCTAAGCAATCTTTTATTGTTCTATTGTCACTTGAACCACCAGGACATACTCCGTTCATTATACATAATCCATCTCTATTACAATAATGTTTATCTCTTATTTCTAAACAATCTACTTCTACATCATTTATGTAACATTCTGATTTTGTTATATATTCTGAACTACTATGAGAACTTGAAAAAGTACACCATAAGAAATTGCAATCCACTTCGTCAGCATTAATATAAGCAAAGACTAAAAGTCCTATTTCAAATATACTTCCTATTATTAATACAATTAAAAATATTTTTCCTAGTTCTTCATATATATTATTTTCTTCGTTTCCCATTTTAATCAAATTGCGTCTTTACCTTGAAATTTTTTAATTAATGGAATTAAATCATAATCTATGAAATTTTTCCATTCATGTATTCTAACTCTTGAATGACTTTCTGAAAATCTAAGAGTTTCTTTTATTAATTCTTCTGCTTCTTTGCTATATATATTTATCATTTCGTCTTTGGTTTGTTTTTAGTTAATCTTCTTTTTATTTCTTTTAAAGAAACTTCTGCAACTTTTACTTCATCTTTTAATAGTGTAAGTTTTAGTGCAAGTGGTATTTTATTTAATATTGCTATTAATAGTGTTGAATTTCCTAAAGCTAACTCTGTGTCAGATAAACTTCTGACATATTCATTTACTTCTTTACTGTGTTTTTTACTCATTGTTCCTATTTGGTTTGGACTGCGAATTTAGTTCTTTAAATAAATATGCTGATGCGGCCCATGCAACTCCCATCCATAAATTATAAACAGTGAGCCCTACTCCTGTAAATAACCATATTGATGCTATTATTGTTTGTTTTGTTTGTTCTTTCATGTTCGTCTTAACTATCGTTGCAGTCCTCTATTGCCATTTTATAACTGAGGATAGCTGTCTGCTTCTTTGTAGGTGCTGTGAAAGATTCTTCATCTAATAGTTCTAATATTTCTAATCTTGTTTCTGGTTTCATGCTTTCACCTTCCCTGTATTCTGCGTCGTTTCTAATCTCTTAATATCAAATTTTAGCTGTTGGTATAAATCTTCTAAAATCCTTACTCTTGCCGAACTTTCTTTAATTCTATCATCGCATCCATAAAGGCTATATTTCAAATTACTCTGTTCATCATAATCTTTAGATTTAACTATCTTCTTTTTTGTGTCGATTATTTGTTTCTCTACGCTCTTAATTTCATTTTTCCATGACTTCTTCCTGTCCTTAATCATCCCAAACATATTATGAAAAACAGAAATATCCTCTATAAAAACATAATCTTTTCTAAGGGTCTTTTCAAAATAATCGTGCATAGCATTAAATGTACTTAGAAAGGTGTTTTCTTGAAATCCAATGAGGACTTTTATAAACTTCTTCTTTTCCTTTTTATCTTTTAATCCGAGAATAGAAAATATTACTGAATCTTTATCATAATTATCGACACTAATCAACCCCGCTTTTTCTTTAATATCTTTCTTTAGTTTATTCCATTCTTCAATTTCTTTATTGATTCGTTTAAATTCCTTATCACTCATTCCTTTATCTTTCATTCTTCACCTCCAACGACTCCTTTTTGATAGATTCGGAATGCAACCTAAACTCTATCTCTGCTTTCTTTTTCAATGCTTCTTCTTTGTTGAATTTTTTTCCCATTGTGAGTTTAAACCACCGACCCGAAGGCCGGTGGAAAAAGAGGTGACATCGGAGTTAACCTTTGTCGATTATCCCTAAGGGGATAAATATAATAAATAAATAAGTTTTAGTTTGATTGAGTTTACCCTAGTGGTATTACTGTATATCTTGTACTCATTCCTGTTCCATCTTTCTTAACTTTAAAGCTTTTCAATTCTGGGTTCTCTGAAAGAATTGCTTTAATGTTGGCAAAGACAGTATTTGGAACTCGATAATCAATTTTACCGATAGTAATTACTTTAAGCTTAAACTCATCTTCAGTTCCTTCTTTATATGTTTTTTCTACTACTTCTGCTGATGTAGAAACTCTTTCAAGATCTGCGATGTTTGCTGTAGTTGCTGGTTCGTAATTATTTGATTCGTCTGCTATTGTTGCTATTTTTGTGCCTCCTTATTATTTAGATTTAAACATTCAAGTGGGTATAAAATATATGAGATATTTTGATATGTTATTGGAATCTGATTACATTGGATAGATTGATTAGTTATGTGGATTAAAGCATATTCCATTCCAAAAGAAGTTCCATTGATAAAAGATTGTTGTGTTAAATTATTACATTCTTGATCTGTCATAAATTGTGTTGTCCCACCTGCTAGTATAAGTAGGCATACGGCGATTGCTCCTATAATCACTCCAGCTCCACCAACTACTACCAAGTCTATCATATTTGATTTATCTTTTTTCATATTTCAACTCCGCAGGGAATACTTTAATTCTATAATCAATAGATAATAAATCTCTATAAGTTACTAATCTTCTTAATCTCGTATCTACACCTTTAATATATTTCATTGTTGTTATCATTTTAAATTCCTCCACTCTTTTAAGTATCTAATCTTATCCTTAGCCCAAAGTGTTGGTTTAACTGGGATCATCATAGCAGCGGCCAATGGGAATAATGCGGATGTTCCGATTGGCAAAGCTACCATAACCATCAGTATTTTCCCCAGTTTAATCCTGAATAACCTTGGGTACTTTTTTCCATTCACCTTTTGTTTTATTGCTTGCTTTAAATTCATTGTATGTTGTAGACCTTTGCCATTCCTATTTTAAATTCACTAATCTTTTCAGCACCAAGAAGAAAAGCTATTGCAATTCTAATCTGTCCTCGAGATAATTTAATACCATTCTCCATCTCTGTAAGAGTAATATTCTCTCGGGAAGTTAGATATTTTAATATAACCTCACCATTCTTTTTTATTTCGTTCACCATATTATTCTTAATATTATTAACTATATAAATGTATTCTTTTTAGTTGATTACGTCAAATACTTCCTTACTATTACAAAGTAACAAACATTTCTTTTTGAATTGGCAGTTATTACATTGTTGTTTTTTCATAAAGTATTTTTCATCTCCGTAGCATGGGCATATCTTTTTTACATATGATCTTTTCATTTTAAATCTTCTTCTTATTTTTAGATTCCTTTCTTTTTAGCTTCTGGCATTTAACACAATACTTCTGCCACTTACCTGTAGGTTGGAATAATTCATCACAATCTAAACAAAATCTTTTATATACCATTATTTATTCACACCTCTCTTGTGAGATGGATGGAGAGGTGGGTTTATAGGCACAAGAATCTCTTTTCTTGCCTCAACCCACTCACAATACATTCCACACTTTTCTGGGTTATTATACGCACAGAAACTCTTCTTTTTAATTTTCCACATATTCATTCCTTTATGAACACATATGCCATCTGAGGTTCTATATGGGCAACCATGTTGTTTTGGGATGTATTTATTCATAATTCTATCTCCGCTGCTAATTTATTAATTCTATCTACTCTGAACTCTACTTCTTTTAATAATTCTTCGATTTCTTTATTAATTGCTATAGAAATTATCTTTAAGAGTTGTGGTTTTGGGATGTTTTTGGGGTTAGTTGGCATCAGACACCTCCGTTTCCTGTGGAAAACTACCCAAACTACCCAAACTACTATTTTTTTGAGTCATTTCATTACGTGTATTTTGACTTGAGATTATAGTAGTTTGGGTAGTTATAGTAGTTTTAAGCTTAATATTTGTAACACATTTACAAGAAATGACATCCGCACCCTTCAAAATCTTTCTTGGAGATATTTCAAACCCCTCTTCTCTTAACATTTTACCAATCATTTTCGGACTAGATGTCCTTAAGTGTTTAGATTTTAAATAAGCATTAAATGCATTACAAAACTCTCTAAGTTCAATTTTACTAAAACCATCTTCCTCACACCTATCTTCAATAAATTTCATAATTGGGTTTGACCTTTCTTCAAACCTAGCCTCTCTTTCTTTTAAGTCTCCCTCATTTGTTAGTTTATTTGTTTCCTGCATTTCCCTTAATAAATCTAAACACACTCTCCCTAGGTTCTCAAATTCTGAGTCAGGTATCTGCCCTATTAAATCACGCTTAACAGAAAATTGATGAGGGAAATCTACAATCAACCATCTTCTATAAAATCCCATACTTTTATCTGGAGTGGTTGGCATAGAGTTTGTAGCTATCAAACAAGTTGTTATAGATTCTTCAGTGAAAGAACCCTTACCTTTAAACTCAAATCTCATATCATCCTCTCCAGATAATTTCTTGATTGTGTTTGTGTTCTTTAAATCACTAGCATCTACCTCACCCATAATACAAGCTAATTTTTTATACAAAGCACTTGATTCAAAATTATTTGTAGAAAGAACCTTTATATCACTTGCACAATAATTCTTATTACCTATAAATTTAGTTAATAATTTTATAAAAGTACCTTTCCCATTCATACCAGCACCACAAAAAGCAAACATCCTTTGCAAAAATTGGTCGGAGCAAATTGAATAAGCAATAATTTCTTTCATGGTTTTAATATAAGTTTCATCTTGAGAAACATTATCAACAACCCATTCTCTTATTAATCTATCAATAGTGGGTGTACTTGGATCATCTGAAATATTCCATGGAATAGGATTTGTTGTATAATATTTTGGAGATGGTATAAATTCTTCACTACTAATAATATCAACAATCTTATTCTTAAATTGCACCCAAGTCTTTGGTGCGTCTTCCGGTTTCTTATTTCTACCAACTTGTTTTAATGCAGTAATTATTTCACTCTTTGTTTTAGAATTAATTGTATCAGCATTAGGTATATTCATTTTTAATTTATTAAGCATATCAACCTCATCACAAGTTTCCCAAAATTTATCTTCTTTATTCCATAGGTGGAATGTTTTAACATTATCATAAAAAAATGGCTGATCTTTATAAAATTGTTTAGCTTGCCCCTCTGGAGTAAAAATATTATAAACCTCTTCATTTGTTAAACTTTTCTCTAATTCATCTAATCTCTTAACCCTTTCTTCTTCTGTTTCTACTAATGGTTTCCCGGGTATTGGTTTTATTTCACCATGAATATCAACATATTCAACAGATGTTTTTAATCCATTAAGAACAGTATCTAAATTTTCTGTATAATATCTTTTCCAAGTTCCCCAAGATAATCTAGGTTCTTTCTTTTTATAATTCCATAAAAAATCAGTAACAGAATATTTATCATAACTTTCTTTTGAAAAATCATTCATAATTAATTCTCCTAAAATATTCTGTGCTATAATCCATTCAGCCTCTAACTTTCTTTCGGAGTTATCCATCAATCTCCAACTCCTTTTTAATATAATCTTCAATCATATCCTCACAAGTTCTTTTATAATTAATATAGCTATAAACATCCTTAACCTCACCAACATCTTTGGTAGCAACAGTCACCATCATACCTCATCCTCATAATCTTTAATATCAAATATCTCATCTAGAAATAATCTCTCATCTTTCCCAGTAGTTCTTAAATCCTCAAACCAATAAAAAGTATCATTCTCTAATTCAGATTTAAGAATACCGTTAACAAATCCTGTAGGAACTTTTTTAACATGACATTTTAACTTCTCGCTAAAGTAGAACATTGCTTTCTGTTTCACTGCTTTTTTTTCATCTTTTACCATTGCATTTTAAATCGCATTCCGTTATGGGCGGACATGCGAAGACCCGAAGGCCACCCCGCTTGACAGAAGCCAAACAAGGTAATAATATCATAGAACTTAATCTTTATAAAGATTTATTCTCATTAAGAAAGAGTAACACAAAACAAATCTTAATAGCAAATTATATAAAGACTAAACAGCTTAAAGTTCTTTACTTATTCCTCAGTTAATGCGAACTCATTAAGATATTGAGACTCCATTGTTTATGAATAAATCACATCCATCTTCTTTATATATATGCCAATGAGGATTTAAAAAATAAAGACTAGAATCAATTGTTGTTAATCCGCCTCCATATAAAGAAATATTATAATTTATTGTTATGGGATAATCTATAACACAATTTTTAGAACAATCTATATTCCAGTTTTGATAAGTTGAACTTCCTAAAATTAAAGGATTGTCCCCATAGTTATCTAGTGTTACATTATAATATTGTCTCAATGATGGGTAACAACTTTTTTGTGCGTATATTGTATAATTAGAATAATAAGTGATAGACCCTGCATTGTTATAATAATCGTCTAATTCAATTCTATCTGCTAACCCTGAAGAATTTGTAGAAAAGTTTAATAAGTAATCATCATTTTTATCGTAGATAGTAATATTAACATCTGATATTTCTTCTTCATTAAGATTTTTTACATAAGATTGATAATATCTCTTTCTTAGAAGTTGATTATTTGCTCCTGAAACATATTCGTCCGCAAAGGAGCAATTTATAAAAGTGTTGTTTTTATTTTCTTGGGTTGTGAAAAGTTCTGAAATTGTTGGCATATAAACATCATAACCAGCGATATTATAAAAAGCAATATCTCTAAAAATATTATTATTATCTCCTGTAATTAATCCAAAAACATTCGTTCCGCGAAAATAAATCCCAGTATCGTTTGATTGATTTAAAATATTGTTTTGAAATGTATTCCCTTCAACTTGATAATCCCCGAGAGATATACAATAAAAAGTGCAATTATGGATATAGTTATTTATAACATTATTTTCGCTACTATCTGAACTTAAAGTTATTCCCTTTACATCAGTATTGTTTAGAGTTGAACTTGTAGCAACTATTTGTACTCCACCATTAGTCAACTTATATCCATTCCCATTAAAAGTAATATTATAACCAATTATTATAATACAAGAAAGGGAATCTGTTTCAATATCTGAAATTTGATTATAAACAGTATCTGACTCGCTTAAAGTTCGGCAAAAACTAATATTAGTCGTAGCCTGAATGGAAATATTTCTTGTTTCAGTTGAAAATGAGCTTGTAGAATTTGATATGGTTACATTGTAAAAATACAATCCATCATTTAAATCAGTCCAGTTTATAGTATCAATTTTCGAAGTAAATGTTGTTATGTTTATTTGAGATGTTTCGTTATAAAGAGAATAGGTTATGTTTTGGAAATCTGAACCTGTTATAGAAACATTCACGTAGAGATTATTAATAGAACTAATATTCCCACTATCTGGTGTGCCAATACCAAAGCTTAAATTTAGTCCTTCGCTTACTTGCTTAATGGATATATTATTAAAAATAACATTTGCATTTATTGATTCGTTATATGTTCTATTGACCCATAGTGTCAAATTTTGGTTTTGAGTAGGTTCTAAATAAAAAGTTTTTATTCCGCTACTATTGTATATTGGACTATTGACTCCTCCTAATTCAACCCAAAAGTTATGCCAATCAAACCATGTAGTCCTTACATCTAAAACTATTTTATATTTCTCATTAGTATTTAAAGAAATATCTTGATAGAGGGAGGATGTATTAGGATAATAAATTGAACTAAAAACAGACAAATTTGAGGCTGTAATAATTCTAAATCCGCTTCCTATAATCCAATCATTTGAACAATTAAAATTATAACAATCAACAAGTTCACTTCCTAAATCTTCAGCAGAAATTAATTGAGCAGATAAAACTATAATTACACTTAATAATAAAAATATTTTCTTCATTTTAGTTCATGCCCCCCCCCCGTCCACAACCATTCATTAGTAAAGAGTAATAAATCATTCATATCAACATCATCATCTTCATCTAAATCTCCTGTTAATCCAACACCTGTATCTTGCCAATTACTTGCTAACATAGAATAGTCTACAAAATTAACAACACCATCAGCATTAAAATCTGCATAATTAGTTTGATAGCCAACCATTAATTCAAGTGTTGCATAATTTCCTAACGCATTTGTTACACTCCAATCAATAGTATAATTATTTGGGTCTCGCATATCATAAGTTTCTACAAAATTTTCATCTTTATCATATCTATGAAGAAAAACATCATAAGCACTATTTAAATTAGTTATCGCATTAGTATCATCAACTTCTACTCTAGCTGTTCCTGTAAATCCTTCAAACGCAACGTAATCTTCTGCCATTAATCTAATATCCCAATAAGTTTCATTTGGGTCAAAAATTCTATAATCTTCTGTCAAAGGGAATCCTGTATCTATTGTATAGGATTGAATAAAGTTATTATTAGTAGTATCAGGAGTTTGTTTAATATCATTAACATCATAACCATTACTAATATCACTATTTAGAGTATCGTATCTTGCATTAAACGTATCACTTACATAACTACTTCCAACAAAAGAAGAATTTAATTGTAAATTTAAGCTTTCTGCTTTAAGTGTTGGACAGGCTAACAAAACCCCTACAAGTCCCGTCGCTACACCTTTTTTTATTTTATTAATTATTTTTTCCATTATGATGTTATTATTATCCCCGTCCCATTATGATAAATTCTAGCAGAACAATCTTGAGTATAACAAGTTTGATTTGAATAAATTGTTCCTGTTGAATTCAATACATCTGCATGAATTGTAACAGCAAATATAGTAGTTATTTTATTTGCCAAATTACCAAGCCAACTAAAATATCCATATCCAGTAACATTAACTTCACTTGCTTTAATAACATAACCATCAGTATTATTCTTAATATAATCCCCAAGTCTAGTATTCAAAGTAGAATTTTGAACTAATGTTCCGTTTAGTAATTTAGTAAAATTCCAATAAGTATCTTCAATATTCGCATTCCCTACAATAAGGGTAGTGAAGTTTGCTGTGTCACCGAAGAAAGCGTTTGCAGTTAGATTATAAAGTCCTATATCAATATTTTGTATAGCATTAGAACCGTCAATAGATAAAAAACTTCCATTCAAAGTTGCGTTAAGCAAAGTTGTATTTAGATTAGTTAATCCAGAACCATCGCCAATAAAATATTCTGCGATTAAATTAGAATGGACTTCTGTTATATTAAGAAAATTAATTGTTCCATCATCTCTATCAATCCACATCCATTCTTGTCCAGTATCAGCATTAGCAATTACAAATCTATTACTTCCAGCCCCATCATTACAAATTTGGAATCCGAATCTTCCGCCTTCTGTTAGATTAATACATGAATATTTATTTAAATCACTATCAATTACTAATGTTGCATTTCCACCTGTAGTATCCCCATCAATTAATAATGAAGTGTTAAAAGAACTATTAGCACCGCCATAAATTATATCATTTCCACCCATATTAATATCACCCGTCATTGTACCACCAGCCAAAGGAAGATAATTAGCTAAAGAAGATAAAGGAGCATAGATTAAATCAGCCCATGATTTTAGATATGTTTCAGAGATAGTTAAAACTCCCCCGACGTTATTGTGTTGGTTGGCGTCTACATCCGTTAGAGTTCCAATGTTAGTAATCCATGCATCAGAGAAATAGGAGTGATTAACATTTATAGAGTAATTTACACCTTCAGTTCCAAAAGGTACAATTAATCCTTGTGAAGAAACAAGAGTTACCATAATTGTCATTAAGAAAACTATACTAAATATTTTTATTGAGTGACTATTCATTTTAATAATTGTTAATATCTGGATCTTCATTCACAGCAGCTTTTTGAAAATTGACTATTCCTAATCCTAATGCGGCCAGACAAACCATAAAGATAAACCATGGGAAGTATATCATTATTTTATTATAAACTACAAACGGAATCATCCAACTTCTAAACATCGCATTATCTAATAACAATCTGTACACATTTGAAAGTTCTATTCCACCGTATGTAAAAAGTATTGTAAATATAACATTAACTCCCATTAGAACTGGTGATGAACCACTTTTATATCCTACAACTAATATTGATATAACCAATCCAAATATGAATAGATAACTAAACCAAACTATTATACTTCTTAATTGTAACACAGGATAGAAAGAGTATGCAAATAACTCTTGGCAACTACTTACCAATGAATTATTAACTATTGTACAATTAGCTCCTTCTAAAGCTGTTTGTGTTGTGTCCATCACATAATAAGTCACAGCAAAGAAAACACCAGACACCATTATAAATATTAAAGCAACTGCTAAAAAAACCATACTACCATATCTCTTACTCTTCTCTAGTGCGTCAAGCATTTTCTTCCTCCATATTTATTAACTCTAAATATCTAGGGTTATTCAACTTAAAATATCTTACTATTCTAACTTGCATCTCTGGCATAGTAAGTTGTTTAAGTAATTTTTTAGTAAAGGCATGGTTTATTGCAGCCCTCTTCGAGAAATCCCTAAAGTCATCAGCCATCTTTGTACTCGTTTCTTTTATTTTCATTTCTCTATCCCCCAGTTTGCGTTTTTTATATCATCAATTAAGCTTACAATCATTTCCTGTGCCTTACCTATGAATAAGAAAGCAACCGCAATTATACCAAATGAATAAAGCATAACAACCTTTTCAATAATTGGTATTAAAGAAATAACATTGAACATAAACACAATATCTGACAACAACATTATAACAACAAACACGAGTGAGTAATATATCAATAATGAATCCTTAGCTAGATTATAAAATACAAATGAGAAATTTGATTTAATATAATTCTTATGTTCATATTTTCTTAGAATACTTGCATACCATTTATCAAAGCTCACAGTTTGTCTCAATCTGTAATAACCGAAGATTAAAGAACACATAAAAATTAGAAGAACAATATAAATAGCAACATTATTACTATTTATCTCCCCATTATAAGTAGTAATAAAAGTATCTTTATCACAAGCCGCCGTTGTGGAATCTCCACAAGTTATAAAGTAATAAGTACCAACTTTGTCTGGAGTAAAAGTATAATTAAAAGTTTGTCCATTTTGTGTCATTACAGAGTTAAGATAAGTTATTGTACCATTTGGATATTCAAGACTAGATAGATTCATATAAGTACAAGTTCCAGCCTGACAATAGTTTGTTATCTGCATTTCCTCATCTACCTTATAACCATCTCCAATAGAATCAGCACTTACGAATGTTAGCATAAATATTAATGCAAAAACTGCCCAAAGATATTTCATTATCTCTTCCTCTTCCTTTTTAATGCAGCCCTTGCCTTTGCTAAATTTCTTAATCTTTGTTTCTGTATTGCAGACGATGATTTTCTTTTTTTAATAGGAGTTCTCTTAATAGGTTTTCTTTTAACTTTTCTTCTCAACCTTCTCATCTGTGCTTTTTCCTTCGGTCGATCTTGTATAAATTTAGATTTCTCTATAAATCCATTTAATAACTGTTTACGTTTACCATGGCGTATTTTGAAAGGACGGACTTTTCTTTTATTCTTAGAATAGTAACTAGACATTTTACTAGGCAATTTAACAACCTTCTTTGATTTTCCAAGAGGAGAAAGAAAAGCTGTTCTTGTTAAATTATTATCAATACTATAAACAGCAAAATTACGGGCATCAATTTTCGTTAGTGGTTTAGGATAAAGTTTAACCATCTTCCCCTTCTTCTTTGTTATAACAAAGAAAGTCGCCTGTGCTTTAGATAACTTCTTAGACGTAAACCCTCTAGGTAACTTTGGAATGATTATTCTAGGCAAACGAATACTCCCCCTAGGTACTATTGGTTTTGGAGTAGTAACCATTCTTAATAATTGTTTAGTAGCTAATTTCTGTTTTAGCTTTTGTTTCTGTAATGACTTTTGATTTATTTTCAAACTTTGTTTTATTCTATTAACTTGTTTCCTAGCTTGTTTAGTTTTATTCCTGGATAATTGTTTTATCTTTTGTTTTTGATTGTTAATTTGTTTTACTAGTGATTTTTGTTTTGTTGATATTTTCTTCTTTTGTACTGCAACTCGTCTAGTTTTAGAAATGATTCTCCTTTGAATAGTTTTTACTTGGATAGTTTGCTTAATCTTTACTTGTTTTTTTACTAAAGTTGTCTTAGCAGATTTAAGACTAGAAACTGTTGGTACTGTTTTAGATAATGCAGAGGCAGCACCCGCTAGAGTTAATGTTTTAGTTGCGAACCTTCCACTTCTTTCTGCTTTAGAAACCGCAGCAGCAACAGAAGTAAATAGTTTCTGTAATGCCTTTGAATATTGTTGTTTACCTTCAACAGATATAATTACTTTAGATCCAGTACCAGATAAAGATTTAATCATTCCTATAAATTCTGACTTTCTACCTTTCAATGTTATTGTTTTTCCAATGATTGAACTCAAATCTCCCTTAGTTAATATTGCAGATACAGAAGCAAAGTCATCTAAATCAATTCCTTTACCTAACTTAGCACCTAATCTTCCAGAAGGAAATCTAATAAACGGTTTAAAGAATGTTCTACCCCTTACTGTAAGAACTCTACCCACACCAGATTGTTGCATACCTTTAATATTTGATTTAATAACTCTTAACAATCCTGACTTTTTTTCTTTCTGAATAAACTTAGCAATCCTAAGTAATTTATCAGAAGTAAACTTAGCACTCTTAACAACACCCTTTTCAACACCAAAGAATGTTCTAGTTTTAGATAGTTTTCTAGTACCCTTCATTAGTTTGGCAGTAACTCTCCCAAATCTTCCAGCAACCATAGAAACAGTTTTACCCTTTACTGTTGTTGAAACTCCTCTGGCTAAACCCATAACTCCCTTATTGGTTTTAAACACTAAGTCAGTAACAATTCTTCCACCAGTTCCAACCTTTTGAGTTCCAACAAAACGAACCTGTGATATTCCGCTTGGTATTGCAGACGCTGGGATTATAGGGAAAGTACCCGCTACAATTTTAGGAGGTGCTTCAAATTTTAATCTTGCGATTGCTCCTTCTGCTGTATTGTTTTTATTCTTTAATCTAAATATTTTTAATTCTTCAAGCATACTTCTATTAGTTTTATTTTGCAATCTTCTTATTTCTGTTTCTCTAGTTTGGATTTCTCTTCTTAATCTATTTATAGTTGGAGCGTTAGCTTTTATCTGTGCTTGGATAGCAACATTTTGATTTCTAGCTTTTATAACATCCGCCTGTTGTTGAACAGTTAATCTAGGAGTTTTTTGAACACTTAAAGATTGATAGAAGTTTCTTACTTTGTTCTTCTTAGAAGAAACTAAACTATTTACTCTTAAATCTAATTTCTTTTGTTGAGATTCTATAAACCTTTGTTCTGCATTTGCTTTTTTATATTCAGCTTCGGATAACTCTCTACCATTATACTTATCATTAAATTTAATTATACGATTATTCAAAACAGCTTGATCTACATTAATTTTCTTTTCAGTTATTGCACCACCACTAACAATATCAGCAACATCCAATAAGAAAGCCGAAGCTCTACCCAATTTAATATCTCTTTGAATAGCAGCATTAAGTTGTTTTGTAGTTTTAACATTATTAATTGCAGAAGATAGTTTGTTATTCTCTACCATTCTTTTTACGTCGTTAGGTATAGTTACATTTATTTTTTTAGTGAAGTCTTTTGGTAATTTAAAAGTAATTGGTGCTTTCTCTCCTGGAGCTATAACCCCACCAGTTATTCTAGCAGAACCACCACCACGACCAGTTCCAAAAGAAGTATATTTAACAGTTCCAGCAGTTAAATCTTGAACTCTTCTAACTTTATTCGCACCGCTTTGCCATTCGGTAATTCTTAATTTATTACCAGTTCTTGCATCTCTTGAAGTTCTGACCTTCTCTCTTGCACCTCTTGCAATTATAACATTCCTTTGTTTTAGTATTTTTTGTTTTTCAGCCTGTGCTTTTGCTTCTTGAAGTTTAGCTGCAGCGTCGGCTCTCGCTTTGTTTTGTTTTACTAATGCTAGTGCAGCTTGTGCAGAAGCACCAGAACCACCAGTTTGTTGCTGAATAAAACTTGCTTGTAATGCTGGTGCTACTGAAAATCCCTGTCCATTAATAAAAACCTGTCCACCTTGTATTCTTACATTCTTTGTTGGTGTTGGACGACTGCTACTTCCTCCACTACTTCTTCTTCTAGCGGCTAATCCAGCAATAGTTTCAACTGACCTACCAGTGTCTCTTGAACTAAATCCAGTTCCAGGTGCACCTAATCTAACCATTATCTAATAAACCAAGATTGAGTATCACAACTATATCCTTCCTCTACTGAATAAGTAGGACATTCTTTTGAACTCACCTCATTTAATTCACACTCTAAATATTTTGGTATCTCTTGTGAACCAACTAAATTAATTTTTCTATTGTCAGAAGTAAAAATTTCTATTAAAGGAACTCCTTGAACATTATAACTTCCTTTATTAATATCTAAAAAACTAATTGAAAATTGTTTTGAAAGCTCGACGACAAGAGGATGAATTTGTTTACAATGTGGGCAGTTTTCACTATAGAAAAAATTAGTTGATATTGCACTAACAGAACTTAACAATAAAACTAACATTCCTAAACTTAAAACTATCTGTTTATTCATATAAAACAGACACAAAACTACTATTTAAAGTTTCCTAAAAACAAGAAAATAAAGTGGTGGGGAACAAGTCCCCACCGTGTAAGTTTTTTGTATAACAACTGCCAAAAAGATGGCAACATGGATTATATAACTCAATGTCCTGCAGGAGATTAAGTCCTTTGTACTTACAACCAATCGAGTTAGATGTTATCTACTCTCGACGATAAAAGGAAGAGAGATAAGTATTTAAAGCTTGTTATTAATTAATAAATATGGAGTTTGTTACTTTTTATAAAAAATGGATTGAACCATTTACTGCCGTCGCTGTTCTCATACTTGTTATAATCCTCGTCGCTAGATTGTCTGCTTACAATCATTTACAAAAAGAAATCGCAGAGAATTGTGGATGGGCTGATGAAGACACTCGGTGCTATTGTGAGAAGAGTGATGTTGTAGCTTGGGGTAATTCTATAAGGGATGAGGTTGGAGATATTAATTTCTCATTGACTGACGAGAATGGATAAATCCATGTTTTGATCTATTAATACACTCTAAGTTATCTATTCTATTGTCATGCTTGTTACCATTGATATGATGGATTATATTTCCACTTGGTATCTCTCCATATTCAAGTAACCATATTCTAATATGTTCTGGGCAACTTTGTCTCTTCCCATTCTTCTTTCTTTTCCATGGATGAGACACAGATTTATATTCAGCCATGTAAATTAATACACTCTATATTTAAATACTTTCCGTTCGCACTACTCTGTTAAGTTAATTGGGCTTATTGGATAGGTTTTTAAGTTTCTTTTAAGTTTCTTTTATATGGGAACTGACGCATTAAGATTAAGAGAAACATGGCAAGATTATAGTGGGGCAAACGCAGGAATTGCAGAAAAGAGTTTTTATGAAGTGTTCAAAGAATTATTTATAGGGACTAATTTTAGAATAAGACCAAAGCCACAAGATTTTAAGAATATTTATCTTGATGTAGAACTTGACGAGAAGGTTTTGAAACAAATTTATAATGTTCCAAAAGATAAAATAAAAAAACATGGAATTGCACCCGACTATGCAATAGATAATATTGATACTAAAAAAACAATTTACATAGAGGTAAAAAGACAGGATGGATGGGTAGAGGGTAAAGAAAGAAAAGTTGGTAGGGGAAATGCACATGAAAGGTCAAATAAATTTTTTACTCCAGGTTTATTAGAAGCATTAAGTAAAAAGGGAAAACTTGGAGAAGGTGTTTTGCCATTTTGGGTTATTTTTCAGGGAGATATAACAAGAGACCCGTGTAGAGTAAGGGAAGTTACTTTATGGTATGGAAAAGAGAAAAAACATTTTTTTATGTGGAGAAATCAAAAAGACATCACCCCACTAATAGACCATTTTAATAAATATATAAAACCCCTTTTGCTTTAAGTTAAGACTTATTAGTTTTTTCAAAAACATCCAGTCCCCAACAATCCCATCCTTCTTCTGTTCGTCTTGCGAACAATTCTACTTTTTCTTGTGTTGGGAACATTTGAGTTATTCCTTTTAAAACCTCTATGGGTTTTTCGCTATGTTTCCCTCGTGGAACTCTTACTAACTGACGAACATTTCTTGCACCCCTTGGTTGTGGGATTTTCCCCCTTTTAAAAACTAAACATATCTCACAATTTGATAAGGTGTATTGCCCTGGGTTATGATTCATCTTATCCCAAATAAATGCGATAGTTCTATATTTGAAACCCCATGCCTCCCCGAGTTCTATTGCCTGGGATAAATGTGGATTTGATGTCCACATAAATAAAAGACAATCTTCTTCAGCTATATCTGTTAAAGGTAATTTTTTTAATTCTTCTAACTTTAATGTTGGATATTTGAAAGAAGCGGAACTAATAAATATTTTTCTTGAAACATCCAACTCGTCTACCCCCTTACTACTCTTATCAAATTGAAGTTTGCCATTATAATCCCACGGGGGGTCGGCATATATTACAGAATATTTTTTGTTTGGTAATTTCGGATATAGTTCTGATAATGTATTTCGCTGTTTTCTTTTCTTAACATCCTCTTTGTAAATAGAATATCCTGTTACACTCATAGGATTTTTTAGATTCTTCATCTTATAAATCTTGGGATAATTGGATTAAGTCCATCCACTTATTAGGATTATTTAATTTAACACCCGTAGCCAATTCAAAAGGAGAACAATTAATTCCTTGATGTTTTCTTATGAAGTTATAATAAATAACAAATCCTTTTAAGATTGTATCAGCACTTTCTACGCTTCCGTGAAAGCCACGCATTATTTTAGTTCTATCTCTTACATTATTGTGAAATCTCTCAATAGGGATATTAAAGCCGTTGTTATCACAGCCCTTATTAACATTATGAAACATCTCTCCTCTTTGAAATTTATAATAACCAAAAGTTTGTTTTACTAACTTAGTATAAACTTTCCATCCGTCAGTCGTAATAGTAGTTATATTTCCCCGTGTTTTATATTTTGCAGTTTCAAGAACTTCCTTAATTTCTATCTGTCCTCTTGCTTTTCTAAAACTTGAAGCTACAACAAAACGAGTTTTAGTATCAATAGAATCAATAAGCCAATTTTGTTCGCCTACTCTAAAATGGGCTTGTTCATCTACTTGTAACTCATTTCCAACATTCAATTTTAATTTATCTGTGAATTTGCTTATCTTCTTTGAATATTTGATAACCCAATTATAGACAGAAACGTTAGAGGCGTTGTGAGGAAAGAATGCTTTAAGATGTGCTTGGACTTTTCTTGTGCTTAATCCATTAAAGAATAAGTCGATAGAACTTGTTATTTTTTGTGCGTTGTTTCTCATTCTAAAAAAGCCAGTTCTAACTATAAACTTCTTTCCGCACTTCTTACAGAAAAATCTCTGTTGCTTTCCGTGTGCCTTTGTTTCAAATGTTCCACGCTTAACGACTTCTTCGCTTCCACAATTTGGGCATTTTGTTTTTTGTTCTTGTTTGTTCATCTTATAGTTATTCGTCCTACTTTGTATAAATATAAGATATATGTAGTATTTAAACCTTTTGTTTTTTAATACTCTTTCGTCCTACTCTTTAACAATAAATGCAAAGATTTATAAAGAAATACTCCTATTATATATTAGGTAATAAATACTTAATAGGACTTAAAAATGGCAGACGCAACAAAAAACGAACTTAACGAATTGAGAGATGATGTCTTAGAAACAAAAATCT
>Ga0208647_1000115_pt1 | contig 34396 bp, 35 predicted proteins | sample AntAceMetag02UKA_FD_184765 | JGI IMG/M metagenome (GOLD analysis project Ga0208647, IMG submission 184765) | Saline lake microbial communities from Ace Lake, Antarctica - Antarctic Ace Lake Metagenome 02UKA (SPAdes) (version 2) | ecosystem: Environmental > Aquatic > Non-marine Saline and... | reverse complement strand
TGGCAAAAAAACAAGCCAACAGGTAATTTTATGGCAAAAAGGCAACCAATGAGAGCATTAGAGCAAATTAGTGTTTTTTATAAAAAACAACCGACTTATAACCCACAAAAAATAAAAAGAACACCTGAAGAATTTAAGGCTTGTTATAGAAAAAATGATAGTGTTAATAATAATGGTGAGCAATTTGGAAAGGGAACAAAAGGCGTTTTAATAAGGAAAACGGAAGAAGAACAATGGTATAAACACCCAATAAATTTAATAAAGTTTGATTTACCAGATGGTAGAAAGGGAAAACAACATCCAACCCAAAAACCAGTAGCCCTAATGGAATATCTAATCAAAACTTACACAAATGAAGGTGAGACAGTTTTAGATTTCACAATGGGTTCTGGTACAACAGGAGTAGCTTGTAAAAATACTAATAGAAACTTCATAGGCATTGAAAAAGATGATAAGTATTTTGAAATAGGAAAAGAGAGATTAAAACAACCTATACAAATAAAATGTTGTTGACAAATGTAAACAGTCTTTGTTGACAAAGTGCAACAAATAGAGTATTTTTAAAGTATATGCAAGTTTTTTGTATATACTTTTTTTGTTATAGAGGAGAATTATGAGTGACAACATAAAAGATATTGAAATTGTTCCTGTAATAGAATCTATAATTGAGTTTCTTGAAGACTATCCTGAAACCAATGTCAGTAAAGTATGTGAAACATTCGGAATAACATACTATATCTTCAATAAAAACTTAAAAAAACTCCCTGATCTTAGACTTAGATATAATGACTTCAAAGGTAATAGAGATACTTGCCTTGCTGAAAAAGGTAAAGTTGCTTTTGTCAAAATGGCAGAAGGCTATCCTTATGAAGAAGTTAAGACTACTTATGATCCAGAGGGTAAGATAAAAGAGAGAGTTGTATTTGAAAAGATAAAGCATCCTGATTATAAGGCTGCTTGCATTATATCTGGAACTAAACCTGATGCAGATGTTGTTGAACAAAAAGAGGTTGAAGATAAGACTGTTAAGACTAAAAGACTGTCTAATGAAGATTGGCAAAAGAAACATAAAGAAGATAATATGCCTAAGAATATAAAGCCTATGAAGTTTGAAGATAAGTAATGGCTTTTACAGCAACTAAACTAAAAAGACCTAAAGAAGTATTTGGTCCACAGGTAGGCCCACAGACTGCAGCAACAGAGTGTATGGCTTATGAGTTACTATATGGCGGAGCAAAATTCACAGGTAAAGGGCAAACTTTAGACTCACTGATATCAACACCTTTCGGACTTATGGAGATGGGAAATTTACAGGTAGGTAGCATTATAACAAGCCCTACAAGCACACAAACTGAAGTAATAGCTATACATCCTTTAGGTGTTAAAGATATTTATGATTTTAAATTTTCAGATGAAACAATAGATAGATGTACATTAGAACATTTATGGAAAATAAAATTTGAAAATGGAGATTGGTTCGTTACTGATACAGAAAAGATAATAATATTTTTAAAAAATGATTTAAAAGTATTTATACAAAAATATAATGAAGTTAAAAAAGAATGTGACAAAATAGTTGAAATAGAATCAATATCATTTTCAGGCAGAGAAAAAGCACAATGTATAACTGTAAACAACAGAGATGGATTATATGTTACTGGAAACTTTAATGTTACACATAATTCTTTTTGGTTATTGCTTGATTATCTACAAGATGTTGATGAATTTGGCGAAGAATGGAATGGAATAATATTTAGAAGAAGTATTCCTCAGCTGAATGATTTGAAAAAGAAAGCAAGAAAGATATTTCCTAAGCTTGGTGCTATATGGAATGAGTCTAAAGGTTTTTGGCTATTTCCTTCAGGTTCAAGACTCTATATGAAGTACCTTGCAAAAGAAGAGGATGTTGAGCAATATTGGGGTCATGAATATCCTTGGATAGGGATTGATGAAATAGGTAACTGGCCCACATACGAAATGTATGAAATCATTAGAACTTGTTGTAGAACTTCTGATCCTGAAGTTGCTAAAAGAAAAAGAGTAAGGTGTACAGGTAATCCAGGTGGTCCAGGTCACTTTTGGGTAAAAGCATATTTTGTAGATCCTGCTCCTCCATATACAATAATGACAGATGATTTAGGTAGAACAAGAGTTTTCATACAAGCAAAAATGACTGACAACCAGATAGGCATGGCAAACGATCCCACTTACGCACATGAATTGCTTTCGATAAAAGATCCAATTAAAAGAAAAGCTTTCCTTGATGGAGATTGGGATATTGTACCAGGTGGTTTTTTTACAAATGACTGGAGTGAAAAAAATATAATTCCTTCATTCCCACCTTTGACTACATGGAAAATAGTAAGGTCAATGGATTGGGGTTCTTCACATCCTTTCAGTGTAGGATGGTGGGCTATTGCAGATGGAAGTATGGCTCCTGATGGAGTTTGTTATCCTTCTGGAAGTGTAATAAGACTTGCTGAATGGTATGGTTGTGAGAAAGATAAGAACGGTGTATCAATTCCTGATAAAGGTATAAGGATGCACATTGAAGAAGTTACAAAAGGAATATTATATAGAGAAAAGAATTGGAATGTTTCTTATGGTGTTTCGGATTGGAACATTTTTGTAGAAGATGGTGGTTACTCTTTATATAGCAGAATGATAAAAGAAGGTAAAGGTAAAGTAAGATTTAGAAAAGCAGATAAGAAAAGGAAGCCCGGCTGGGATTTAATGAGACAATACATGACAGGGAAAAATGGCGTTCCTGACTTATATGTAATGGATAATTGCAGAGATTTTATTAGAACTATTCCTGCATTGCAACATGATAAAAGAGACCTTGACGATATAGACACTAAGTCTGAAGATCATATAGCTGATGAAGCAAGATATTTTCTTAACAGTAGAGCAAAAGACAGAAGATATCAAGCTCCAAGTCAAAATATACACAGAAAAAGATATGATGATTATAAAAATCATTACAAGAGGGTATTAGGATATGGCAAATAAAGAAAAAATAGATTCAGATGTATTATCATCTTATGTATTAGGATTATATTCAGACTTCTCTACTTTTAGAAAAGATAAAGAAAATGATATGCACCTTAACATTGACCAATGGGAAGGTCGATTTAATGTGAAGTGGAAAGGCGGAGAAGGTTCTGATTGGAGATCTAAAATATTTGTTAATATGACAAAGAGAAAATGTAGATCTGCACAAGCAATAATTAGAACTACACTCTTTCCTGGTTCAAGAATACCAATGAAGATAGAGCCTACTCCTGTAATGGAGGGCCCTTGGGCTAAAATGCTTGATAAGGATGAACTTCAATCAAGAGCAGATAAACAAGAACAAGTATATAAAGATTGGGCTACTGAAAGTGATATAGAGTCTGAATTTGATAAACTTTCTTTTGATTTAATAGTACATGGCAGTGGTGCTTGGCGTTCAAAGAAATTTAAAACATCTAAATTAGAAACATGGTTACCTGTAGAAGAAACATTTGTTAAATCTGAAGATGGCACTATTGATATGGAAAATCTCAGATATGAAAAGACTTGTATTAAAAAACAGATACCAACAGGTGAACACATTGATATATGGGATGTATTTATGGACCCTGAAGGCAATGATGCCCAAGACGGTATAGGTGTTATACACAGACCTTCTATTAGACCTGACGAACTTTTACAAATGGCAAATGACGATCCTACTGAAAGTTACGATATGGACGCCGTAAGAGAAGTTGTAAAAAACTCAAGTAAAGCAAACAGTTCATCAGGCAGTAATGAAGAAAATCCTAACAAAGATAAAAACGCCACAAGAAGAGAAACAATTACACTCTATGATTTTTGGGGTAAATGCCCTGTTAAAAAACTATTAGAATATGATGAAGAGGTTTTCGGAGAACTTATAGCAGATCTTTTTGATGAAGAAGATGATGATGTTTCTACAGTAGAAGTAAATATTGTTATTGCTGACAGTAAAACTATATCAGTAAAGATAAACATTTGTGGCAAAAGGCCTATCAATGTAGTTACATGGCTTAAACAAAATGGCACTCCTTATGGTCTTGGTATTCCTGAATGTATGAGAGATATGCAAGAGATACAGAACGGTGTAGCAAGGGCATATATGGACGCAAAGAAGTTTGATGGTGTTCCAATAGGTGCTGTTAAAAGATCGTTACTTGCAGATGGCGAAACTCCTGATATAGCACCAGGTAAGATGTTTGAATTACTTGATGAAGTAGAAAACCTTAGTCAAATAATTCAGTTTCAAACTATTCAATCTGGTAGTCAGAATCTTATAGATGGTCTTCAATGGTCTTCTAAAGAAGCAGATGATGATTCTGGTATTCCAAAGATACTTGAAGGTGAAGTAATAGATGTAGAAAAAACAAGATATGAAGTAGAACAGTCAATGAGTGGTGCTCACGCTTTTATTCTTTATATCATGAAGAAAATAGATAGGCACATTTTAGCTCCTCAGTGGTATGAGTATTATGATTTCTTTATGAGAAGTGAAGAATATATTCCTTTTTATGCCGATATGAGTGTAAAAGCTTATGGTTATGAAACATACTCAAGAAGAGTTAAATTAGCAAATTCACTTATGTTCATGCTTCAATCTATAAACAATATGAATAATCCTGAAGTAAATATGGAGACTAATTTTAAAGCAATACTTAAAGATTTATATGATTCTCAAAATCTTGATGGTTTCAAATATACTTATTCAAAAGAAGAAGTGGAACAAAAACAAAGACAGCAAATGCAGATGCAAGCTGAAGAACAAATGAAAGCACAACAGCAAATGCAGATGCAAGAACAACAAAAACAACTTCAAAAAGAAGTAAGTAATTTACCTCCTGAAATGCAACAAGCAGTAATAGCAGGTAAAGAACAAGGATTGATTCAATGAAGTTATTTGAAAAAGAAAATTATAAAGATGCGGAAACTGTAAAAGACTATTATAATAATACAAGTACAGCTTCTGCTATAAAGAATATACTTATTAGAATGAAAGATCATGAAGTTAAATTTCTTATTTCTCCTAAATGCTCAGTCGATAAGATCAGAGATTCACAGGGTGCTATAAGAATATTGGATAAGCTTCTTCATTTAGAAGAAAGTGCTACCGAATTTTTAGTTCATTATAAAAAATAGGAGGATTATTATTATGGGTAAAATTAAGTTACCACCAATTAAAACAAATGGTATTGAAGTAGGATCAACAAAAAACAAACTTGTTGTAGGGGCTGATGGAATACTAAAGCTCACAAAAACGACAATGGGAACAAGTTCGGTTCCTCTCACTTCTGCTACAGCAGATAACAAGTTTATGGAACTTAGATGTAAAACAACTGCTACATCAGGCGATAATAGACTTGCATATCTTAGATTCGAACAGAACGGTGCAGGTGGTGGTGGTGAGTGTATTAGAGCATTTACAAAAGCAACAGCAGCACTTGGTACAGCAAGAGGGGCTCATATTTCTCTCGATCTATCTACAGCAGGTTCATGTTCAGGTTTTGGAGCAGGTGTAGATGCGCAGATTATGTTAGCAGACGCATCTTATGCAAGTACACTTTCAGCACTTAATGCAGAAATTTATGGTTCAGGTTCATCTTCAGATATTTCTGGAAAAGTTAGTTTCTTTAGATGTGTTCTTGGTGGAAACGCTACAGCAATCACAAATATAGATGATGAAGTTTATCTTATGTCTATCCTTGGCGGAACTATTGGTTCAGGTAACATGGTACAAGCTGATGTCGATGAAACTAAAATGAGTCATAAGATTAAAATACTTGTAGGAACAACTGAAATGTTTCTCATGGCTTGCGATTCATAAGGATAACAATGAAACTTAATATAAAAGAAAGATTAATGACACTGGGCTTGATTCCTGAAAAAGGAAATATAATTACTCTAAGAGTAGTAAGAGAACTTTCTAATAAAGTTTCGTTTACAAGTAAAGAAATAAAAGACTTCGAAATAAGTTCTGATGAAACAGGCATGGTCAGATGGGATTCAGAAAAGACGAAAGATTTAGAGTTTGATATAGATATAACAGAAGCTGAATTAGGTATCATAAAATCTGAATTAATCAAACTTAATGATTCATCAGAACTTACTCTCGAACATGAAAGTATCTACAAGAAATTTGTAGAAAGTGTATAGGAGGTTTATTGTGAAAAAGATATTTCTAAGTTTTATTCTAATATCTATTATCGCAATACCATTATTTGCATTTAAAACTGTTTATGAAGAAGATGCAAGCATTAATGCAGCAGCTTTAAGTAAAACAATAAAAGTATATAAACCGAAAGACCTTATGTCAGTTGCAATAAAATTCACTAATGCTCTTGGTGTGACTCTTGAAACCTCTATTATGGTTTTAGATCCAAACGGAGCAACAAAAGAATTAGATTCGACTGACTGGTTAGTAGGAGAACAGGAAATAATTTATACTCCTCCTGAAAGTGGTTTATATCCTTTAGTAAAGCATAATGCACAGAATAATGGTATTGATCGTCTGTTAATAACAACAGACAAAGCAGACACTGGTAACGGTGTTTCAATAGAAGTTATTTGCGTTGAATAACTTTTATTATATACATATAGTGGCTTCTATAACATAAAAAGAGCCCCTGCAAAGGCTTCACTCTTATAAAATGTTATACCCACAAAGGAGGGTTTGATGAAACAGCAAGGTTTTGAACATGATGATGATTTTGGTGCAGGATGGGATTCAGATGGTAAGGAAGAGGTAAAGACACCCGAACTTGATTCGGCTTCTGTTGATACTGAAAATAAATCTGATGAACGAGATGACAACATTATATCTGATGATGATTTGTTTGATGATAATGATTCAAGTGATGATAATGATGTTGATGTTGACGGTAAAGAACAGGATGAAGATTCTTCAAATGAAGATAAATTAATTGATGATATTTTGAATAAAGAAGAAGAAGAAAGTTATAAGAAGCGTTATGCTGATACAAGAGCTTGGGCTGAAAAGAGCAAGTTGGAAGCAGATGCTGAAAAAGCTGAAATGAGATCAAAACTTGATGAAGCAACTAAACAGCTTTTAGAACTTAAAAAAACACATTCTTCTAAAGAACTTCAAAAAATGGATTTCGATGATTTGTTTGATGAAGATGTATCAGAATTATTTGAAACTTATCCTGGTCTTAAAAATGCAATGATTGGTATGGCAGAAAGGGTTTCTGATAAGAAGTCTAAAGAATCTTTTCAAGAACTTTATCCTAATGCCAGAAAACAAGCCGAAGCAGAAAGAAATAATATTAAAACTGCTGAAGATAAGTATTGGTCTGAAATCACAAATGAAGAATTTGGACATGAAAACGGCAAGGAAATTATACAAGGGAAGACCTTCAAACGATGGTGGGATCTTCCTATAAATAATAGACTTGCAGCACAGGTTAATTCAGACCCTCAAAATACTACTCTTGTAATTCATGCAATAGATAAGTTTAATGCGTGGAAAGCAAAGAAAACGGCTGAAAGAATTGATGCCAAAAACAAGACAATAAATAAATCCAAAATTGATTCAGCGGCAAGCCAAGTAAAAGCAAAGAAAACATCTGAAAGAAAACCCACATCTGGTGGAAGCTTTGATGATGGATGGAATTCGGTTTAATAACAAACATTTTTTTAACTATGAAAGGAAATAACAATGGCTGATTTTAATAAATATGGTGACTTACCTCCCATGAGCGCAGGTAAAGCTGCAAAAGAAATACTTACACAGACAAACCCAAAACTTAACATTCAGAGATATGCTAAGAAATTTATGAAGGCACAGAATACAACTGATCACGATTATTTCAGAAGGTATTCAAGACTCACTTACGCTGATGTTCCTCTTGCTGAAGGTGAAAACCCTGATGGTCAGAAACCAAGTACAAGTGATGTAAACCTTAACATGAAAGAATTTGGTGATTTCATCAGACTTTCTTCCAAAATATTTGACATGGATGCTAATGATGTACCTGCAAATATTATCGAACTGCTTTCTGAACAGGCTCCTGGTTCAATCGAAAGATTTGACTTTGCAGCACTTAAAGAAGCTACAAACATTCGTTATTCTGGTGCTGTATCTGCTGTAGGTGATGTTGTTGATGTAGTAGATGATTCTCTCTTTGAAGAAGTTGTTGCACTTCTTGAGTCTGATGATGCTAAGAAATTTACAAAGATTCAGACTGCTACTCCTAACTTTGGTACTCAGGCAATTACTGCTGCTTATATCGGTCTTGTACACAATGACCTTAAACCTGATCTTCGTGCTTGCTCTTCATGGGCTAATGTAAAAGATTATGGTGCTGGCCCTGCTGACAGTATTAGTGACAATGAAATTGGTTCAGTAAATGAGATCAGATTTGTAACTTCTAATCATTACCTTCCAACAGCAGATCTTGGCGGAGCAGTTGATTCAGATGTTATTAGGTCTACTTCTGGTACTGATGCTGATGTATATCCAATAGTGGTTCTTGCAAAAGATGCTATCGGTTGTGCAATGCTTAAAGGTAGAGATTCAATGAATGTTTTCCTTATTAAGCCTAAACCAGGTGCAAGTGATGCTCTCGGTCGCAGAGGTCATGCAGGTTGGTTGTGTATTCACGATATCGTTATTCTTAATCAGAACTGGATGTGCCTTGTATGGGCTGCCGCTTCAAAGAGAAGGGCATAAGGAGGATATAATGGATAACATGACAAAAGTTTTTTCTATCACTGGCGCTACTCTTGACACTCACGCTTTTGGTCTTTTTATAGCTTGTGGGTACACTCCTTCACAGGTTAATGTTCTTATGCCTGGAGCTGCAAAAACAGCTGTTATGGCTTTGATTCCTACAGATGGAACTACTGCTATTTCTGAAATGTCTATCATTTTAGCTGCTGCGGTAGCAACTAATGTAGAAAGATATCTTGGCGCAAAATCTATTGCTGCCAGTACGGATCATCCTGCTTATTTCAAACAGGTTGCTGGTGTAACAAGATTTTATAATTCAGTAGGAACAATCCTTGATGCTGATTATATTCATTGTGTTGTTGATGCTGAAGGCAATGAAATTGCTTATAGTTCAACTAATCCTTCATTTCCAAAAAAAGGCAAGATTTCAAAGGGTATCCTTATTGGAACTGGTCTTTTTGAAGATAGTGTTGTAACTACAATTACACTTATTCCATAGCAGTAATTAACAAACAATAAAGAGGTTGAGTGCTGCTTCGGCAGCCCTCCCCTCTTTTCATTTAAAACAAATATATAAAAATAATGGAGGGCTCCAAAATGGTATTTAAGAAAAAAGAAGTCAAAAGTGGTGGATTAAATAGCGTATTTGAAAAAGCTGTAGAACCTGAAGAAGTGAAAAGAGCACTTAATAAAGATGATATTAAAGCTGCACTCAGTGAAGTTATCAAAACTGCTGTTGTAGATGAAGCAGGAATCAAAGCAAAGTCTAAGAGAAAAAAAGAAGACATGAAGAAACTCATTGTAGTTCTTGGTCCTGTTCCTAATGATAGATTTGAAAATCCAAAAGTTGGTTCTGTAAATGGACTCAAATATGAAGTATATCGTGGTGTTAAAACAGAACTTCAGAGAATAGTAGTTAGACACATAGAAGATCATTTTATTACTTCGTGGGTGCAAATAGAAAATGCTGACGGCATCGTAGCAAAGCTTTGTCCAAGAAAAGTATATGAACAGATAGAAATACTTAACCCTGAACCTGTTGATCTTAAGCGTAAAGCTGAACTTATTGAAAAGAAAACAAGAGAAGTTTCAGAAACAATGAAGGATTATAAATAAAATGTATAGAACTTTTAGAGAATTTGGCGGTATGATCCCTGTAAAAGACGGTTATACAAGTTTTGGATATGCCGATAATGCAGAAAATATAGACCTTAGAAGTGGTATAATAAAGTCTGTTAAGTCTCCATTGCAAATAGCAACTGGATATTCAACTACTGCCGATTCTCTATTTAAGTTCAACGATCAGTGGATTGCTGATAACGAATATCATATAGATTGGCTTAGAGACAATATTAATCTTCATATATACACTGATAAAGCATCATCTGGAAAACTTCAATTACAGATAGGTGCTTTATCAGATGTATTGGGATTAGATCAACCTGCTAACCCTACTACAAGTACCGCTGTTGGAACTGTATCAGGAGCATATTCTTATGTTGTTGTATGGGAAAGAGAGATGGGAGACTACACAGATGTGTCACAACCTAATCAAACTCCTGTTACATTAGAACTTGCTTCACAACAAACAACTATAAATAGACCTGCATTGCCAACGAGTGCTTATGTGGTAAACTGGAAAATATATAGAACTGCTAACCTTGGAAGTAATTATTATCTTCTTGCCACTGTGCCTGTAGGAACAACAACTTATCTTGATGATGGCACTATTACAGATGATGATTTGATTATAACAGCAAACTTACTTCCTTCATATTACACTTCTACAAGAGTGAATGAACTTGGAATAGATATATTTTGGCAACCACCTATTGAAGATTTAGATGGCATTGCAGGTCCTATGAATGGAAGTCTGTATGCTTGGAAAGATGATAAGATACTAATATCAGAACCAGGATATCCTCAAGCATGGCCTTCTCAATATGTTGTGTCTGTTGGCGCAAAAGTAAAAAGAATAATTGTATCAGAATTATATGCAACTGTGTTACTTGAAAACGGTTCAGCAAGATTAGACTTCACAGAACCTGAAATAGCACTACCAAATAGAACAACAGGTAATGAGGGCAATGTAAATCCAAGAGCAGCAGTATTAACTCCAATAGGAACTATGTACCTTGCAGATAGTGGCATTGCTCTTGATAATGGTTCTACAAATGAAATAATATCCAATGATGGTTTTGATGAAAAATGGTTTAAAGAAAATGTTGATAACAATTCAGCATCTATGAACTTTATGGATGATTACTTATATATATTTCATTCAACAAAAACTATTTTAATTGATAATTCAGTAGTTAAAAAGAATAAAATAACAATGCTTGATATAATCGTACAAGGTTCTTATCAAGATCATGTTACAGGTGATCTGTATGTTTTATCAAATGGAACTGTTTATAAACTATATGGTTCTACTGAAATAACAGAGACTTCAACATGGAAATGGAAGAGTGGAAAGATAATCTCTCCTGGCGGTAATAGAATATGGGATCCAAACATTGATGTAAAAGGTTCTGGAACTATCATAGGAAGACTATATCTTGATGGTGTACAAGTAGGAACTGACTTTACATTTGATTGGTCTACTGAGTTTGGTAGATACTTGCAATGCCCTGACGGTACAGATGGTAGAGAATTTCAGTTTGAACTTGAAGGTTCATTAAATGCTGAAGTTTCTAATATAAGATTTGAGGTTGCAGGGTGGCAATAGGAGAAACAATAAATAGGAATATAAACACTTCTCTTAGAATATTAACGAGAAGACTTGAAATATTAGAGGGTAAACTTGCTTCACCTCAGTTTGGTGGTAAATCTCTTAGAAACATAGGAGCAAACGCCAACACTAAAAGAGCATTAAGGAATAATGAAGAAGAAGCATTAAACTTTAAAACATATAAAGTTGTATCTGCTGATTACACAATACTTTCAGATGATAGTTATATAGAGTGTACAAGTCCAATAAATATAACTCTATTGGCTTCAACATTAATGGAGAGACAAGAACTTAATATTTTAAATACCTCATTAGGTAATGTAACTATAATTGGAACAGTAAACGCAAGTACAGATAACAAAGTATATAGAAATAATAATGTAAAATTATTTGCATCACCGAGTTCTGGATGGAGAGCAGTATAATGAAAAAACTATTTTTACTTTTATTAGTAATATCACTTTTTGCAACACCGATACAAGCATCTTATATAAACAGATTTATACTTCAAGATGAAAGTGAAAACCTTGTAGGTGTAACAAGTAATGCTCTTGATGTGAATATAGCAGGATCAACAGGAACATCAGATGTCACTATTGTTGATTCACTTGGAAATGCAATAGATTCTCAGCCTGATGCAGATGGTGATTATCATCTCGGAGTAGCTTTAATTCAATCGATCATTTCTTCAACTAATAATTATACAGATACAAACCTTGCAAGCGGAGCAACCTTTACGGGCACAGCAGATGAAACATTCGGCGCTAATGGAATCCAGGTTTATCACTTTGCAGATCGTGATTGTATAATTTATATAGACCAGAGTTTAGATGCCACAAATTGGGATATATGCGATACTTTTGAATGTTTAGCTAATAATGCTTGCAGTAGAACTTTTGCAAGCGTAGCTCCTTATTATAGAGCTAGAGTAACTAATACTGACTTATCAGCAACAACGGCTTTAAGATTTGCAACAGGCATGGCACCTGTTATATCTACACTCCCAAGATCTTTGACAGACGATGACAGAGTAAAGGTAGAATCAACCATAACAGGTAAAATAAATTCAGACAGGCACGCTTGGATTTCTCCAACAAACACATTGAATGTAAATGAAAATTCTGGAATAGTAGGCACAAACTTTGATGGAACTTTGAAAGATCCTAATTTTTGGACTGAAACAGTAACAGGTTCAGGTGCCGTAACACAAACAGGAGAAATTAAACTTACAACCGGAGTAACTGCGAATTCAACAGCTAAATATAATTCTGTCAGAAGTGGTAGATTTGTTGTAGGTTCCGCTTTAATTTTCACAGGTGCTTATAAATTTAATGATGCCCTGGTCGCTGACAACATTAGAAGATGTGGAGCCTATGATGTAGATGAAGGCTTTTTCTTTGAATTAGATGGTTTAACCCTCAATGTAGGTTCAAGAAAAGTTACAGTAGACACATTAATTAGCAGTGGTGATTTCAATGGTATATATGGACCAAATTTTATTATAGATCCTGCTGTTTATTATAAACTTGATATTGAGTGGACTCCAATAGGTGCATTTTATTATATAAATAATAAGCTTTTACATAAATCTGTCGGTGGTCATTTGACAAGAAGATTAACTCAGCCAATAACTTTTGAAAACATTAACAGTAATGGAAACATAATAGATGTAACTTTTGACTGTTTAGGTGTTGTTATATCTAGGGAAGGAAAACTTAGAACGGCATCAACATATAAATATATCAGCGGAGCAGCAAACACTCTTTGTAAGGTTGGGGCAGGAGATTTACATTCAATTAATGTTACTAACAATTCAGGAAGTGTAACCGTTTATGATGGCACAAGCGCAGCAGGAATAATAATAACAACCATAGATTCATTGAAAGTTCAAGGTAGTTTTCTGTTTGATGCTCCTTTTAGCACAGGATTATTTATTGTGACAACGGGATCTGCAATAATAACTGTAACTTATGAATAATATTTAAAATAATCACAAATAAATATCAACGAAGAAATGAAAGGAGCTTAATATGTCAGTATTGGGAATAATAAGTATGGGAATAGATGCTTATAATGCTTATGAATCTGGAAAAGATGCAAGAAAAATGGCAGGAGCATCCGCTGATGCCGCTATTACATCACAAGCAATGGCGGATCTTCAATATAGCACTACAAAAGAATTATGGACTAACTATAAAAAGAATATTGAACCTGTAGATAATTATTTAGTTCAAAAGAAAAAAGAACTTGTAGAAGCAGGATTTGAAGCAAAAGATACAACATTTAAACCTGACTATCCAGATGATCTTCCAGGACTCAGAGAACAAGAGGAAGCTATTAACAAGGGTTATGGTTCTACACTTGCTAACCTCAGAAGAGATATGGCTACAAGGAATCAGTATGAACCTACCACTTCTGCACTTGGAAAGTCTCTTGAATCTTCAGCAGGATTTAGAAGAGCATCGGATATAGGGCAAGCAAGAAAAGATGATATCAACAAACAAGCTCTTTGGGATATAGAAAGACAAGATAAAGAAATTCAGAATGTATCTAACTGGTTACAGCTTATGCAAGGCATACCTTCATCTGGTCAATCTGCTCCTGTATCTGCTATAAGTTCTGCATCGAACAGTTTGAACAGTAGATCTAATTCATTAAGAAACGCTGCTAATACAGCTCAGAATAATGCTAATAGTTCTTTTGAAGGTATAGGCAGTTTTCTCAGTAACATGACTCGGAAAAATTCGGGATCATCAAGTTCATCAGGATCTTCAGATTTTGATTTTGGTGCTTATAATAATTTTGACTCAAGTCTTGGTACAAGAAATATTTCTTATTAAGGAGTTTGATATGAGTTTTGCAAAAGGGCTTGCAGGTATTGCAAGAGGATATATGAACGCTGAAAATCAGCGTATGACAGAAGATAGAAAAAGAAAACAGCTTGAAGCTGATAGAACTTACAACGAAGAAAAATATCAAGGCAGATTAGCAGATCAGAGACGATACAATGAAGAAAAACAAAAAGAAGATCGCTCTTATACAGAAAGTCAGCAACAATCACAAAGAAAATATCAAGAAGATAAAACTAAAAGTTCAAGAGAATATGAACAAGAAAAGTTTGAACGAAAAGTATTAATTGATCTTGCAACTAAATTACCTCAAGTGTATAAAGACGCTTTTAATCAAACTGGAAGTTATGAAGCTGCTCAAAAAGAAGTAGATAATGTTGTTGCCATGTATAAAAAAAATGGTGTTAATGTTCCTGAAAGTGACTTTTCACAATTTCAGAGTGACGGTAAAGTATATATGAACACTCCAAAGGGTAGACTTTCATTTATTCCAAAAGAAGTTATTGAAAAAGGAATGAATGAAGATATAGACAAATTGTTTACAAAAGAAGTTGCTTCTACTGTAGAGGGCGCAATGAGTTCTGGCATGGGTATAGATCCAAGCACAAGTCAAGCTACAGGCAGTATGCTTTCAAATGTAGATAGACCTCAAACTAAACTTGACGGTTACCAAAAGACTCTTAAATATGAGGGTTCTGGTACAGAGGGTATGCCTAAAAGCACAAGAGAAAAGATCAATGATGTTAAGCTTCAAATTGAAGAATTAAGATTATCCAAAGCTAAAGGTGAACTTAGTCAAGTCGTTGAAAACAGAATGATTGAAATATCTAAAAGATTGAATGTACTCTACAAAAGGATGATTGATCTCAAAAAAGGTTCTCCTGGTGACATAAAAATTCAAGAAGAAATAGAAGATTTAAAAGCTGAACTTGAAAATATATCAGCAGGATCTTCAGAAAAAACTCCTGTTGTAGGAACTTTAGCAGGGGGAGTAAAAAACTTCCTATGAGTGGTTCTAACGCCCCTATATCAAGACAACCGTCGACAGGAACGCTTGATGGTGGTAGAATTGAAACAACACCTTCTACTTCTGAACAGCAAAGTAAAAGAAGAAAATCTTTATTTCAATAATTTTCATTCAATAAAACGGATTAGGACTTAAAACATGGCTTCATCAAGATATGTATATGATAAATTAATGGCTAATGAACCTGCATTTAAAGCGTTAACAGAACAGGAAAGACAGACTGCTGCTGATGATATAGCAAACCAAAAAACTACACAAGAAGAGTCTCCTGAGTCTGTACAGGGTGGTTTAAGTAGTATTCAAAGAAATCAATCTTTGCCTTCTTTAAGTGAATCTATATCTTTACCAGAGTTATCACAACCTCAACAGCCACAACAACAGCAAGTACAACCTGATAATGAAACAAACTCTATATTTATGAATGGTCAGAAGACTGTATTTGGCGGTGATGAAACTGCTGTAAAGAATGTTATTGATTACGATGATACAATAGACTTTGTGGATAAGTTCAATCCATTAAAAGAGAAAGGTATAGCTCCTGAAAAGGCCGCTGTATCTGCTTTTGCTTATGGAGCAATAAAGAATAAGATACAGAATGTTTCTCTCAAAAAACTTTTGCAGACAGGTAGAGAAACTTTCAAACAGAGACTTAAAACATTAGTTCCAACTGCAACAGATAATGTAGTTGATAATATGACCAACAATGCTTTTAGAAGAGTTGCAAAGGGTGATGTGACATTGAATGACTTTCTTGTAGAAGCAGGACAGACTAACTCTGTAAATGCTCCTACAATGGAATCGGTACAAGTAGATGCTTCACAAGATCCTTCTGCATCAACAGCAAGAGAAGGTAAAGATATTGCTGAGTTCATATACAAGAATGTAAAAGCAGATGAAAGTGATAGAAAGTTTGCTTCTAAAAACTATTATGAATATTTGATGTTCCAAGATGAAAACAATCTTATTAATGAAAATGAAAAAGTAAAGCTTGATTACATAAATACTAAAATGGATATGTCACTTGATATAGCAGATGATAATGAATATGAAATATCAAAGAAGAGTTTGATGAATGATATATTCAATATTATACCTGAGAAGTCTATGCAATCTTTTGAATACCCTGGTGATGTAAGAGAAAGCAAAGCTAAAACCGTTCCTACTGATGTTGAAGTAAAGGATGAAATTCCTACAGTTGTTGATGAAGATGATTTTTTTGAAGTTCCTTATTCTGATTATAGACTTAAAGATCTTGCTCAAAATGTTAAAACTGCTCCTGCTGCAATAGGTACAGGAATGACAGGTGGTATGTCTATGCCTGGAACTGCATTAAGATTTATAGGTGATGTAACAGGTCAAGAAACCTTAACAAACCTTGGAAAGACTGCTATTGATTATTGGACTAAATCAGCAAATGAAATGAGACCTAAATTTAAAAAAGGTTCAAACTCAGAAACTGTTGCAATGGCATTAGAAAACTTAGGAATGATGGCTCCTGCAATGGCTATGGGTGGAGGGCTATCTGGTGCAGGTGCTCCTTTTGCAGCAACGGTTGCAGGTGCTTTATACGGTGGTGCACAAGAAGCTTCAAGCACTTACAATGATTTTATAGATAATGAAAAATGGTCTCCTTGGTCTGCTGCAGGAATGGGATTACTTCAAGGTGGTATAGAAACTGCATTTGAGTATTTCCCGATGAAAAAGTTATTTGGAAAATCAACAGCACCAATTTTAGAAAAGCTTGAAAAATATCTTGTGTCAGAACTTATAAGTGAAGGATTAACAACGGTAGCACAAGGTTTTTCTGATACAATAGCAAAAACAAAAGATGATGAAAGCTATGAAGAAAATTTATCTAAGTGGGCTAAAACCTTGCCTGAGCAAGCAAAACAAGTTCTTTTTTCTACTCTCATAATGGCAGCAGCAGGCGGACCAATAGGCGTTACAAGTCAAAAGTTAGCAAAAATGATTTCACAACCTAAAGGCAAGATTGATATAAATACTATTAAAAATCCTGTTACAGGTGAGAAACTTACAGATAATATTACTCCTGAACAGAAAGCACAGCTTGACGAACTACAACAAATAGAAGCTGATAGAGGTGTAACGGTAGACCTCAATGAACAGACTAAGCCAGAAGTAATAGCAGAAGATATTAATGTAAAAGAAAAACCTCTTGTTGAAACAGTTAAAGACAAAGTTGAACCTAAGAAAAAAGAAATTATAAAACCTAATGAAAAACAAATAAAAATTATTAATATATTGAAGAAAACAACATCATTATTTAAACAAAATTTTTTATCCTCAACACCAGAAGCTATAAAAAAACATATTGATAGTTTAAAAGATTCATTAATGGTTGGCGAAGAATTAAATATTAAAAATGTTGGAGTAAATACTGATAAATTAAAAACTTTTATGAGTAATCATATTAAAAAAATTATTAAAAAAACTGGTGTAAGTGATGGCGATATTAATATTATATATAAAAGACTTACAGATGAAATAAATAAAGCAGGAAATGAACTTGTTCCTATAAAAAATTTATTAGATAATGTTATAAAAAAAGCGTCTAATGAAATAAGAACTGGAACAGTACAAGAAAACATAAATAGAGAAGCAAGTTTAAGTTTAAAACAAAATAAAAAAAAATTAAAATATTACCAAGGAGAAATTGACGCTAATTTAAATAGAACTAAAGAATATAAAAAAGAAATAAAAGAATATAAAAAAAGAAAAGAAAATTATAAAGGGCAATGGGATAGTTCAATAAAATTAAGAGAAAGATTTATAAAAGAAAACAAAAATAGATTAGTTGAATATAAAGAAAAAATAGAAACATTTAATAAAAAAATTAAAGAATTAAATATTGAAACAGGTAAAATTATAGGGAAAACTAATTTTGATATAGAATCTAAAAAAGAAGTAGAACCAGTACAGGAAACAGCGATTTCAAGAGCAATGAAGTTAGCAAAAGAAAAGAAAGCTAACAAGAAACCTCTCGTTGAAGCTGTGAAGACTAAAGTAGAAGCTAAAAAACAAAAGACTATAATCACACCACAAAAACAAGAAGTACAGCCAGAAGCTAAAATAGAGCCTGTTAAAGTTAAACCTACACTCAAAGAAACAGTTAAGCAAAAAGTGGCAGTAAAGAAAGCTGATAAATATACTTTTGATATTCCAAAAGATAAGTTTTCAATATATAAAGTAAACACTCCTAAAGGTGTTAAGTATGCTGTGAAATTGCCAAAAGAATTATCACAAAGTTTCAGTGATCCGTTTTATGATACTATTGAAATTGCTGAAAAAGAACAAACATTTGAAATAGAAAAAGAAAAGCGTAATATTGCTTTTAATAAAAAACAAGAAATAATTAAAACAGAAGAAACAATAAAGAAAAAAGAACAAGAAAATGTAGATGGCTTTGATAAAGATATGCCTAAAATGCGCAGAGGTCAAGTTATAAAAGCATTAAATAAAATGTTTAATTTTGATGGCAAACTAATGACAAAAAAAGAAAAGGTTAGAGAACTTGTAAATGACAATGCTAAAATAAGCGTAGAAGAGGTTGATAAAATTCAGCCTATGACAAGGTTGGCATCTAACAGAGCGAATCAAAGAGAGCAAGACGCTCATGAACAGAGAATAAAAGATTCAGGTAAGAAAAAAATATATTATGTAGGTGGATATGATTTAGGCAAGACTGCTTATGACTATGCTAATCATCTGATGGAGAATAAAACTAAACCAACTGTAAAAGAATCTTTGACTGTTGAGAAGAAACCTTATGAATATAAAAAAGGAGAACTTGATAAAAGAAGTAGAGCAATGAGTGTTAATGCTTCTACAAAATCGTTGGATAAATTTTCATTTGAAGAGTTAGAAGATTTAGCTTTATTTATGGAAGGACAACAACGAAGAGTATTATCTGGTAATAGATCAATAGGTGAATCTTCAAAAGATTCAGCTATATACGGTAAACAAATAGATACTATAAAAACAGCAATAGAGTTTAAGAAAAATCTTGAAGAGAGAAGAAAGAAAAAAACAGACATAGAACAAACATATAAAAATGCTTCACAAAAAGCTAAAGATGTTGGACTTAATCCTTATTATTTTGACAAACCTAAAGATACTAAAAATGCTGTTGATGTAAGACCTGCAACTTCTAACACTGGTCTTAATGGTAAAACAATATTAAACTTTGAAAAAGCAACCGAGATATTAAATGAAGCAATAAAAAATAAAACATCAGAGAAAAAAACATCTGTTGGTGATATGAGTGAAAAAAACGTTACATCAAAAGGTAATTTAATAGCAGGTGAATACTATGGTAAGAACTTTCCTGAAAGTTTTATATCTAAATTAAAAGAACTGTTATCAGGTGTTCTTCCTAAAACTCCAAAGAAAAAAGAAGATAAAATAATAATTCCAGGACTTGCTAAAGTTATTGATATAGATGTTACTCCAATAAAGAAAAAAATTAAAAAGTCAAATAATCCTATTGAAGAAATAATAATTCCTTTTGCAGATAAAACAAGAGAAAAAATTCAATATTCAGGAGTGTTCTTCGATAAAAAGAATCAAAGAATACAAGCAACCAATGGTGGCATTTTCATTACTGTAGAAGCAGATGTAAAAGAAGGTGGCATTTTTGAAATAGATAAAAATAATAAAAAACTAACAGGTAAAAAATTAAATGCTGAGTTCCCTTATGCATCAGAAATAATTGACAATTCAAGCAATCAAAAATATAAACAAATGAAAACAGACGATCTTTTAGATAAAGCAAGAGGTATGTCTGCTGTTGAAAAACTTTTACAAAATAAAGACGATGTGTTAGCTAAAATAAAACAAGGTGATTTAGAACTTCGTATAAATCCAAATAATTTGCAAAAGGCATTAGAGACTTTTAAAAAGTTAGGAATAGATGAAATAGAAGTTTCAATTAAAGAAGCCTATGAACCTATGAGAATAAGAGACGCTAACAATAAAAAAAATATAGCTTTTATAATGCCTATTAGAAATTCATTCGCTAAGGTTACTACTTCATTTGACTTGAATAATCCTACTGGTAAACAAGACACTAAGCTACAAGCAGTTGACAAAGAAATAGAAAATGCTTGGAAAGAAGTTAAGAGGGCACAAGGTAAAATACTTGGCGGTTTAGTACCAATGAACGCACCGCTTGTTAAAGCTTCTGCAAAGCTCATTAAAGCTTATTTTAAAAAAGGTATATATAAACTACAAGACATAACTAAAAATGTTCTCAGCAGAGTTACAGCAGATAAAAGAAACGATTATATAAAAGGATTAAAGCAAGCAATGAATCAGCTCATAGATGATCCTAATACTGATACCTCTAAAGTTGGTATGACTAAGGATGAAGTTAATGCTTATGATCCTGATAAAGTTGTAGAGCCTGTAAAAACTGATACAAAAGAAATAAAGAAGTCTGAAGAACCTGAATTAACTTCTGTATATGACACCATAGAACAGTCTGAAAAGTTATCTAAAATAAAAAGAAAGATAACAAAAACTAAAATTATAAAATTCTTAAAAAGAAACATAATAGATGAAAGTGCAAACATAAAAGACTTCTTATACAGCCTTGGTGATGCAGGAAAAAAAGTAGTAATGCACCATGATTTAATTGCAGGTGCTTCTGCAAAAGCTGTTAAGAAAATAAATGAATTTACAGAGTCTATATTTGGAGATATGAATAAGACTGAAAAGAAACATTTTGATGCTTATATATTTGCTAAAAGATCTCTTGAAATACTTAAAAGAAAACCTGATTTTACATTTCAAAATAATACAAAGGTACAAGAATTTCAGAAGACTATAAATAATATTCCTGCTGATATCAAAAGTAAAATAGAGGATAAAGCTAAAAAGTATTGGTCTGCATTTGATGAACAGTTAAGTGAATTAGAAAAGAATGGTTTAATAACTAAAGAAAGTTTAAAGGCATTAAGGGAGACAGGCGAATACTATTCTCCAAGACAGGTTCTTGATTATGTAGATCCTGATATGACATTTTTTGATGGCAGTAAAAAGATAACAGTTCCAAATAGTGGAATACAAAAACTTACTGATGAAGGTTCTTTGAGACTTATAGAAACAGATACATCAATATTATTACCTTCTGTAATAGCAAGAACTCAAGCAAGGATATTTAAAAACATTGCTAACCAAGAAATGTATAATTTAGCAGAGTCTAATCCTGAAAACGGTTTAGTTCAGATTGCTGAAAAAAATGAAAAGTTACAGCCTGGATTTGAAAAAATAAGTGTTATGATAGAAGGACAGAAACAAGAAATGATTTTGCCTTCTGATTTAGCTATTGAGTGGATTAAAAGTGATCCTATTTTTTCTATGATGCAAACTCAAATTTTACAGATATTCTCTGGAACTAAAATATTAAAAATGATGGCAACAGGCGTTAACCCTGAATTTATAATTACAAACACTCCAAGAGATATAGCACACATTCTATTAACCACAGATGCTTTTTCTTCTACACTTCCTATTGCGGGTGCTCAAATTGCTAAAAGAATGTCTGAAGTTTTTACAGATGCTGTTTCAAGAAAAGGAAGATATAACGATTATATAGATGAAGGCGGTGGAATGGATTTTCTTTCTAATCAAGGTAGATTGTTTGAAAATACTGTTAATAAAAAGATAGAAAAAGTACAAGGTATTTTAAGTTATTCTGGTGAAACTTCTGAAATATTAACAAGACTTGCTTTAAGAGAACAAGAATTAATAAATATTGCTAAGAAAAAAGGAGTTAAAGTATCTGAATTATCTTTAGAAGACAGAAAAGAAGCAACATGGAAAGCAAGAAACTATCTTGATTTTTCTCAAGGCGGTAGAATGACAAAGGCTGCAAGCAATATTATACCTTATCTAAATGCAGGAATACAAGGTTCAAGAGGTATATTTAGAGCAAGTAAAGATAGACCTGCTCAAACAATGTATAAAGCGGCACAACTTGGAGTAGCAAGTACACTTCTTTATATGTTTAATGTTGGATCTGATGAAGACGAATATGATAAGATTTCTCCTACAGATAAAAGAAACTATTTTAATATACTTATACCTAACAGTGAATATATTGACAAAGAAGGCAATACGAGAAAGAGATATGTAAAGATTGCTAAAGACCAAGGACAAAGAGTTATAAGTTCTATATTTGAAAACCTTACCGCAATGTCATTGGGTAAAGAAGTAGATCCAGAACAGATAGTTAAAACCATACAAGACTTTCTACCGTATATGCCTGCACAAGGGATTCCTCCTACATTGGATGCCATTATAGCTTACTCAGCAAACATAGATATATGGAGAGGTCAGCCTATATGGAAGGGTAAAAAAGTTAAACCTGAATTAGAACAAACCTCATATACACATCCATTCTTTAAAAAAGCAGGTGAAACATTGGGTATGTCTCCTGACAGACTTAAAGTCGCTCTTGAACAAATATTCACTTCTGGAAACATTTATACTTCATTAGGCGATTATGCTTATACAAAACTATTTGAAGAAGAGAGAAAGAATAAGGATGTTATTCAAGATAGAATACTTAAAATTCCATTCATAAGAAAGTTTTTGAAAAAGACAGACTCATACTATAAGTATCAGAAAAAAATTGATGAAGCTAAAATAAAAGCAAACTCAAAGGCTTATGAAAACACTTTGAAATTAGATAACATGGTTCAAGATTATTTTGATGATAAGAAAACAAAAGAAGAAATAGAAACTTTTATTAAAAATCAAGAGACACCTTTAGAATCTAAAAGATTAAGTAAAAGATTTTCTGATAGCGAAAAGTTAAAAGATATTCCGGATAGAAGATGGTGGATGCAAATAAAAAGACTTACACCAGAGGAAAGAGCTAATCAATTCTGGCTTAGATATGAGCAATCAACAGAAGATGAAAAGAAACAGTTAAGAGAAGTTTTAGACAAACTGCCTGGTATTAAAACAAAAAGATTTCTTGATACTTTGAAAACTAAAAATATAAGAGATGCAAATTTCAAGCAGTCTTTAAAAAAAACTGGTAGAATTAGAACAACAAGGCGAAGAGTGAAAAGAAGATAATATAATAAAGTAAAGGAATAAACATGGCTACAATGACTTTAGCAGACATGATTGAAAAAGTTGCCTACGCTATCCATGATCCGAATCATCAACGATTTACAAAGAAGCAAATAAGAAATGCTATTGCTGATGAAATGACATGGTACTGTAAAGATCTTGGAATCTTAAAGAAGATATCAAAGTTGATTATCTTTACTAAGGGTGTTGCTATTTACAAGATAGCTTCTGACTGTATGGAAATAATCAGGATGAAGATGGTTGGATATAGTGGACAAGTTATAAGACCAACTACACAAGAAATTATTGATATAAACCAAAGTAACGGTAATGCTTATGGCTATGACTTTGAAAACAATTATGATGAAAGCAACCAGGGAACTCCTTCATACTTTCTAAAAGACACAGTAGAGTATGGATATATAAAACTGTTTCCTATACCAAATTTAAGTGGTGCTGCTACTGCTGATGGAGATTATGGTGCAGCAAGTGTTATTACAGTCGGAGGAGAAGCGGTAGACACAGAGGGTGAATTTGGAATACCAAGATACTTTACTGATGATTCAGGTACATTCATAGAAGCTGATACAGGTGCTATGTCAACTGACGGTGATGTAGGGGCTCCTGTATTGTTTGCTGCTGATAATGGTGGTGCGTTGTATGATTATTACAAAACAGCAAGTGTACCTGCATGGGCTACAACAGCTGATGATGCTAACCTTACTGAAGTTGTAGTAGACACTGTACCAGACTTTATGTTAAAAGATTTTGAATTACTTGCTGCAAGTAGCATACTCAGAACTTCAAGAAAAAAAGAAGATAAAGAAGAAGCTGCTTATTATGCAATGGAATTTAAAAGAGAAAAACAACAAACAAAAAGAGCTAAAAACAATTTAGCTTCATTACATAATAATTGTACTCCTATGTAGGGAGTTGAAAGGGTTTAAAATGAAAAATAAAATACTATCATTTATTTTGATTACTTTTATGATTGCAAGTGTTTCTAACGCTGCAGTAGTAAAAGATGGTAAGAGAGAAGAAACTTTTAATAACATAGTTACTTCCGTATTAGCTGTAACAGGCAATGGAACTATTGGCGGTAGTCTTGCTGTAACAGATGCAGTTACCGTTGGAACCACACTCACAGCAGGGGCATTAACCAACGGCTCTTTTGATATATTTACACAAAATACAGCACTTGGCACAGGAGACACTAAAGGTTTATTAGTATTAAAAGATGGTAGCACAAATCCAGTATTCAGATTAGATCTTAATTTTACTAATCCTGTTACTTATTTAAGTTTTAATAGCCTATATAACTCAGGATATAATTCAACAGAGGTATTGAGATTAAAATCTGATTTAAGTGCTGAATTTAGAGGAACACTCACAACAACCGACAAATTAACTGTGTCCGCTGGGAATGTAACAATAGCAGTTCCTGTTGTTCCTGCGAATGCAACAGCAACAGGTGTGACTGGTGAAGTATCATGGGATGCCACACACATATATATATGTGTTGGTACTGATACATGGGTAAGAGCAGATATTGCAACTTGGTAATAAAAAATAATAGGAGAATAATAATGATTAAAAAAATATGGATAATACTTTTTGTTTTTATATCAATATTTGGTATTCATAAAGCACAGTCTATAACTGCATATTTTACACAGTTAGCACTTGAAGACTTGTATGTAACATCAGGAACAGTAGCTGCAGTAACAGATAGTCACGGACGACCATTTAAAAGTCCTTCTGGAATAGCAAGAACAATGACACCTATTAATCTTGCTAATATTGCTACTCAGTCAGGAGAAACATATCCACCTGAAACTACAAATGAATATTGGTATTGTGTTAAAGATTCTCCATATAACGCTACAGGAGATGGCATTGCAAATGATTATACGGCTATAAATACAGCGGTTACGGCTATCGGTGTTTCAAACGCTACTCTGTATTTTCCTTCTGGAACATATTTAATAAGTTCAAATATTTCATTTAACGCAAACACAACTTTGTATTTTGACAAAGGGGCAATTTTAAAGCCAAATACAGGAATAACTCTGACTATATCTGGTTCAATAAGAGCAGGTTTATCACAAATATTAGACTTATCTATTGGTTCTCTATCTGGAAATGCAAAAAATGATGTTATTTTCCCTGAATGGTTTGGTGCAGTAGGAGATGGTACAACAGATGATTGTTCAGAAATAAATTTAGCTTTATCATTTGCTAATCGTTCTTCTTCTAAAGTTGTATTACAAAGCAAAACTTATAATATAATTCCTGCTACTGCTGTTGTAGATGAAGCAAGTTCTTCTGTGTTAGCAGCTTTCGTAATGACTGATAATTTTGATATAGAAGGTATTGAAGGTGCAACTTTAAAACTTGCAGATGGCCAATCAATAGATGCAAGTCCACAACATCTAAGAATGTTTTTCAGCAACTCTACATTATCTAACATACACTTTAATAATATTATTATGGATATGAACGGAGCAAACAATAAAATAAGTCCAAATAGAGGATCAGGTACTTATAATCAATGGACACAAGCACATATCCTTTTTTCTGGAACTCCAAGTGGCATTGCAGCAAAGGCAGATGATGTTTTAATAGAAAATTGTAATTTTATTAATACAGCAGGAGTTACTTGTATTGGTATGGCTCAATCAAATACAGCGTCTACTATTCTTGGCAAAAGGTGGATTATTAGAAATTGTTTATTTAATAACAATGGTCTTGACTCAGGAGATCATTCATCGGTATATGGGTGGGCTGATGATGTGCTTATTGAGGGAAATACTTTTACTCAAGATGCTATGTTTGTAGGAGGCGTTGGAGGTCTTGTTGCTTATGAAGTTCATGGTGCAAATCAGAGATTCATAAACAATAATGTCAAAAACTATTATCAAGGTATGTGGGTATCTTCAAACTTGACCTCAGACTGCGACAACATAATTATCTCTGGTAATAACTTTTCGCCAATTAATTTTATAGGTGTTGATTTTTACAGGTCTACTGCACCAGAATCTATTATCAAAAAGGTAGTTATAGATGGTAATACCTTTGGACTTGATGATAGTATTCCTACTGGATCGGTTCCAGACCTAAAAGTGGCTGTTTTAATAGCTCCTAACTATGCTATCACCGATGTTTTGATTTCTAATAATATAGCTTCTAAAGTAGGTGTTGCTAAAGCCTCTGCATTCATAGCGGTATCTCCTCAGGCTGTTGCAGGACAAACTCATGATAAAATAATTATAGATGGTAATTACTGCACAGGATTTAATCATGGCGTGTACTTGACCACTAATGCCACCAATGGCCTTGGCACTGTAACTGTAAGAAATAACACTTTTTCGGATATAACACCAACAGCAGTTTTTACTAATTCAATAGGCATTTATGCAGGGCTGACAGGAACTGCTTCGGCATTTGTAAAATTAATAATTAGTAATAATGAATTTGTTGATACACGAACATCACCATTAGCGGATTACGGAATATATATTGAAGGTATATATACTGAATTATATAAAAGTGGAAATACCTTTGTTGGTCAGACAATATTAGATTATACAGAATCTTCTCCAACTATAACTACAAGATCAGGAGATTTTGATACAGTAGCGTTCACACCTACTTTTAATGCAGGTACAGCTATAACCATAGGTGATGGTACTGTTGCAGGTCAATATTCTTTAAAAGATGATATTGTTCATGTGCAAGCAACTATGACAATAGGTTCAACTACTACCATACCAGGGGGTAATTTGACGCTAGTCCTTCCTTTTGCATCAATTAGCGCAGGAGTAACATATCAGGGAACATGGAGAATTTTTGATAACACCGCTGGAACTTTTGCTTTTGGAACCTTAGTTATAGATGGCACAGCAAGTATTGCAACATTTCAAGTATCAGGAGGCACATTCGCAACTCATGCTGCACCTATAACCATAGCAGCTTCAGATGTTTTGAGTGTGGACATAGTTTATAATAAATAAATCAACAAAGGACACTACAATGCCAACACTCATAACTATACTTAAAACAATACAGACAATGATTAAATCAGGCATACCTTGGTATGTATGGTTGTTTATATTTGTAATAGCTTCAGTATTCTCTATTCCTGCAATTATATCCTTTTACACAGCATATAAGATTAAAAACGCTCCATGTATGAATAGTAAGATGTCTTGTGCAGATGCAGTTATGACTTCAGATATATTCATTTCAATAAATAAAATTGCTCCTGCTATATCTGAAATGCAAAGAGATGTTAATATTTGTAAGGATAAACTAAAAGAAATGAGAAACGATAATAATAGTTTTAATTCTCATGTACAGGATTTAGCTCTCTTAATGGCAAGGTTACAAGGCAGTCTTGATACCATACTAAGTCAGGGAGGTCGTAAATGATTGACTACGAAGCTGCTCAGTTAGGTGTCAGGAGCATGGATAAGCTTATAGAACATTATAAAAAGAAACATCCTGATAAGAATATGACTACTGTAATAATAAATGTTATTGCAAAACATCAAGATGAATGTGGTTTTGGAAGGAATGTTCATGAACAGTTACAGTCCAGAATGGTTTAAAATATTTGAATTAGTAGATAAAAAAACTTATGAAAAATATAAAAATAGACCTGATTATTTATTAAGATTTTTTGATCCAAGAATACTATGGACTATGGATTCTATCAGAAATCACTTTAAACGCTCTGTAACAGTAAATGATTGGTATTGGGGTGGTAATTATCAATATAGAGGATTAAGACCTTTTAATTGCAAAATAGGAGCAATATTAAGTATGCACAAATATGGCAGGGCTATTGATTCTAAAATGGAGGATATGTCTGCTGAAGAAATAAGACAAGATATATTTAATAACCAAGATGCAGATAGATATAAATATATAACCAGGGTAGAAATGAAAGTTTCATGGCTTCATCTGGATACAAGTAATGTAGATATAAGTAAAGGTATAATAAAAATATTTCCTTAGGAGGAACAAAATGGGTTTATTTAGTTTTAATAATTTAAAGAATGGTGTAGCAAAGAAGGCAGTTGATTATCTTTTGAATAAGAAGGATGCTCTTAAAACATTGGGAGCTATGGCAATAGGATTAGTCAAAGAAGAGGTAATATCTTTCCTAAGAGATCCTAAGAGACTTCAGGATGCAAGAATAGCTGTTGTTGATTTTCTTAATGATTTCATAGACACCGAAAGTGAAAGACAGAACTATGTTGACGGACTTAAAAAGGTTCTTCCTTTTATTGATCCAAAAGATATAGACACTTACATGGGAATTGAAAAGATATCTCAGCTTAATGACTTCCTTCAGAAACTTGAATTTAATCTCAGAGAAGAAAGAAAAGAGTTGAAATGAACAAGGAACTTTTAACACAAGTATTTACAGAATCATCTAAAGACGGCCTGCTTGTTGTTATGACTGCTTTATTATTCTTTGCATATCAATTTAAAGATAACTTTAATCATTGTGCTTACTGCCTTACAGGAGCCTTTATAATAGCAATGATAAGAGTATTTTTGAAAACATATCTCTCTATCAAATATAAAAAGAAACTTTAAGGTGATATCATGGCAATAAAAAGGTTTAATGAGTCAGAAGAAGATTCTAAAAAAAGAGCAAAAAAAATAAACAATAAGTACAGCAGAAAGAAAACAAAAGCCGATCTAAAACAGATGCACAAAGAAGCATTTTATCAGAGAAAAAATAAAGCTCCTTTTTTCATAGAAGAATTGGGAACAAGATTTGATGATTTTGTTGATGGTTTTGAAAACAAAAGAGATCTTGAAAAGAAAGTGAACAAAACTCCAATGTCAGGAACACTGGCAGGAATAGTGAGAGAGCCTATGAAAAAGAAAAATAAAAAGAAAACAATGAAAAAATAACACTTTCAAGCCCACCACCTTTATACTATATTATATATTGCCTGGCATATCATGTGTCAGGCAATTCTTTTTTAAATAAAAAAAAATAAAGTGTTGACATAGGTTTTAATAGGTGATATAGTTGGTGTACTTGAGTGGTACTCAAGTGGTACTCAGGTGGTACTTGAACAATAAGAAAAAGGAGGTGAAATAGTGACCGACAAAGATGAAGACAACAAAATAAGAAAGGTTTTTCATTTAATGACAGATACAGATGATTATGTGGAGAAACAAAGTAAAGAATTAGGTTTATCAAGAGGACAAGTAGTTGACAAGCTTGTACGAGAAAAAAAGAAAAGAGGAAAGTAAATGAGTCATGTATTAACAATTATTGCACAGAATGGTGGATCGGTACCTTATACAAGAAAAGAAAACAGCTTATGGCCTGGTGAAGAGTTTCAGGAACTTGACAATGGTAAAGAAGAGAAGACAGATGCAACAGGCAGAGTAGTAAAAGGAATTACAAAGTACGGTATCATCTGGGCTACAATAGAAGGTTCAGGCAGATTCATAGGCAAATATTCAAAAATATCTCACATTAAGACTGTAGTTGAAATGATAAATGGAGCTTTTGATGATGAAGAGGAATACTTTGTTATGCCAACTCAGACAGAACTTAAACAGATAATTAAAGATACCAAGGGTGATGTTCCTGCATATTTTAGAAACTAAAAATGACAAAGCCACTTAAAATTATATGTCAGAACTGCTTTTGCATATTCAGAGACTATGAAGCTACCAATGGTTGCTTATCTCCACAGATAGATGTGAAGATGTGTCCGCAAAGATTGCTCTATCACAGGATAGCAGCGAAGATGAAAAGCATTAAGACAGGCAATGACGGTAAGAGTCTTTGGTTAAAGGAAACAAGAAACTTTAAGAGAGAGTTTTTAACAAGAGTTAGAGAGGGATAGATATGAAAGTACATTATTTTGAACAAGAAAAAGCAGATGAAGATGATGGTATTTTAAATATGGCTAAAGCACAAGGGTATGTGCCTTGCGCTTGTTTATTAGGTGGCAACACTGTAATGGGATTAGTTCTTTCTGGTCATAACCCTTGCAGCGGCTGTAAGTGTGATAGAGCTAAATGCAAAAGCGACTTTAAATCATGACAGATACAGATGATTATGTGGAGAAACAAAGTAAAGAATTAGGTTTATCAAGAGGACAAGTAGTTGACAAGCTTGTACGAGAAAAAAAGATGGAATGGATAAGTGTTAAAGATGAATCACCGGATAATGACACTATTTGCGTAGTGGGATGTTTTGATAACACCTATCAATCTACACAAGTATTTTATCAGATACAAACATATCGAAACAAAGTGTTTTTTAATGATAGTTTTGATATGACATTAAATAACATAACGCATTGGATGCCTTTACCAAAACCACCAAAGGAGCAATCATGACAGATACAAGAATGAAAACCACTTATTCACTTTGGGCTTTATTCAAGAATTGCAGAAAGAAATGTCAGATAAGATACTTACTTGAATATGTATCACCTGATAAAAATGATAATTTCACATACGGTACACTCATACATAACTGTTTAGAACACTGGTACAAGACTAATGAAAGAAACTTTGATGCTGAACTTACTGAAGCTGAATTGAAGATAGACCAAGAAATAAAATCTATTGCAATGATGGATGAATACTTAAATGTATATCCTACTGAAGATTTTAAAGTAATTGAAGTTGAATATGAGTTTGAAGATGACATTATTAATCCAGAAACAGGACACAAGAGCAGAAGCTTTAAACTTGGCGGTAAGGTAGATGGAATAGTTCAGAAACCTGATGGCACATACTGGATACTTGAGCATAAGACAGCAAGCACTATTGATGCAGGATATATCAGTAAGTTATGGACTGACTTTCAAATACTGCTCTATGCTTATTCCGTTGAAAGAACTCTTGACATCAAAATAGAAGGTATTATTTATAACATACTTGGTAAGTGCGGTTTGAAAATGGGTAAGGGTGAATCAGAAGCGGAATATCAGGAAAGATACGATGCTCTTGTTGCTAAATCTAAATCAGGTAAGAGTTCAGCTAAACGAAAGATGTCAGAAACAGAAGATATGTTCTTTGATAGATGCACAGAGTGGTATCAGGATAAGTCAAATCAGGTATTTCATAGAGAGGAGATACTATTAGATAGAAATAGAATAAAAGAGCTTCAGATAGAATTATGGGATCTTACAAAGAGTTTCCTTGAAGCACAAAAGAGAGGAGTGTTTTATAAAAACAATACATTTTGTACTCAATTCAATAGTCTTTGTGAGTATTATCAATATTGTTCTTCAGGAGAGAACCCAATGATACTTGAGAACTTCTTTATAAAAAAAGAAGCACATGAAGAATTAACAACAGAAAAAGAAAAAGTATTTTAATGGGAGAACATTCTAATTATTTGATAGAAGAATATTACAATAATTTATTAGACGATAATTATGGATATCCCACAGAAGAAGATTATGAAGGAGATAAAATGTTACCAACAAAAAAATCAGAAATAATTACAGATTTCAGTCAGTATAGCATATTAATGTATGGAATAGCGAAAATAGGAAAGAGTACATTCTGTTCTAACGCAGAAAAAGCATTGTTCATTGCAACGGAACAAGGACTCAACACTCTTTCAGTATATAAGATAGATACATTAAATTGGCAAGAGTTCCTTGATGCTTGTGCATTGATAGCAGAAGGTAAGCATGATTACAAAACAATAATCATTGATACAGTAGATAATCTTTATACATTCTGTGAAGAATACATTTGTAAAAAGTATGGTGTTGATGCTCCTAATGATGGGGTTCTTAGTTTCGGTAAAGGTTCAGCACTTATACTTAATGAGTTCAGAAGAGTTTTGAATAAGCTTGCAAGTATGCCTTACGGACTCATAATGACAAGCCATGCTTATGACAAGGATGTAGATGATCGTACAGGCAAGTACACAAAAACAGTTCCCACAATACCAGATGCAAAGAAAAGCAGCCCTTACAGGTTTATTACAGGCTTTGTTGATATGATTCTATTCTGTTCACAGGAGAAGGCTAAAGTTGATGGAGAACTTAAAACGGTAAGAGTGATTAATACAAAACCTTCAATGAGTTTTGATGCAGGAGACAGATCAGGTAAGTTACCTGCTAAGTTACCATTGGACTTTAATAAATTCATAGCATACTTCAACACAGCAACAAAAACAAATACAATCACAACAAAGAAAGAGGTAAAATAATGTTAGATCTTACAGTTTATGATGAAATTTATGAAGCAACAGAAGTAGAAGAGCAGAAGACAGACTTTAAACCAATACCTGATGGCAATTACAATGTTATGATAATGGAAGCTGAACTTGAAGAAACCAAAGAGTCAAGAAAGCCTATGATTGTGCTTCAAATGAAAGTTATGGTAGGCAATCATACAAACAGAGTTCTTTTCAAAAACTCAGTTATCAATTCAGCAAAAAGCCTTAAATATATCAAGAAAGATTTTGCAGTATGTGGACTGAAACTTGATAAATTCTCAGATATTGAAAACAGAGTAAGTGAACTCATAGGACTTAAACTTGAAATTTATGTAAAAAATAAAGGTGAGAACCAGAATGTTTATATCAACAAGTGCATAGATGATATGTCCATTGATGAAAGTAACAGTATTACTTCAGGTTACAGTAATCCGTTTTAGCATAAACCATTGCAAGCGGTTTGACTTGCTATAATTAATATTTTTAGTGGCCTTTTAATATTAATTTAAATGTTCAGCTGGCAGTGGTGCTTTACTTGGTTCGATTCCAGGCGGCTGAGTTTGAAAGGGAGGTAAGTATGGAACACTGGCAATTACAACAAAAACAGTCATTGCCTTTAGAATGTAAAATAGCAATGACTGAGAATAAAATTACTGATTGGTATAATCATTTTAATGGAAAAGTTTATATTTCTTTTTCAGGCGGAAAAGATTCCACTGTTCTTCTTCATATCGCCAGATCTCTTTATCCTAATATTCCAGCTGTATTCGTAGATACAGGTTTGGAATATCCAGAGATAGTTGATTTTGTAGACACTGTCCCTGGTGTTATATATCTTAAACCTAAAATGAATTTTAAGGATGTTATTACAAAATATGGGTATCCTGTGATATCTAAAAAGATATCTAATGTAGTTCAAGGGGCAAACCCTGGCACAAATAGACTTAAACAACTACAAGGAAATCTGATTAATAAAAAAACAGGCGAGCTTTCTGCGTTTAATTGCAAAAAGTATAAATATTTATTGGATGCTCCTTTTAAAATTTCTGACAAATGTTGTCATTACTTGAAGAAACAGCCTGGTGATAACTTCCAAAAGGAAACAGGGTTAAAACCCATGTATGGACTAATGGCATCCGAAAGTAGGTTCAGACAAATAGACTATCTTAAAACAGGCTGCAACGCCTTTGATATAAAAAAACCACAATCACAACCTATTGCTTTCTGGAACGAAGATGATATCTGGGAATACTTAAGAAATAAAAATGTTCCTTATTCTAAAATATATGATATGGGATATGAAAGAACCGGATGTATGTTTTGTATGTTCGGTGTTCATCTTGAAAAGGGTGAAAATAGATTCCAAAGAATGAAGAAGACACATCCCAAACAATATAATTACTGTATTAATAAATTAGGATGTGGAAAGGTATTGGACCATATAGGTGTTAAATATGATGATTATATAGAACCGCCAGTACAAGAAAAACTTTTTTAGGAATTGCAAAAGCGGTTAGCAACATCCCGATATCCTTGGTTAGATTCCTGGCGGCTGAGTTTGAAAGGGAGGTAAATATGGAAAAGCAATTAAGTCGGCATTTGTAAAAAGAATATAGGAGTGTGATATGATTACAAAAACATTTATATGTGATAAGTGCGGAAAATCAGTGGGTGAGACAGATCTCATCAATCTCAAAATCAATGCAAAACTGGTAACCAGCCGCAGTCAACAGCT
>Ga0208647_1000113_pt1 | contig 35190 bp, 37 predicted proteins | sample AntAceMetag02UKA_FD_184765 | JGI IMG/M metagenome (GOLD analysis project Ga0208647, IMG submission 184765) | Saline lake microbial communities from Ace Lake, Antarctica - Antarctic Ace Lake Metagenome 02UKA (SPAdes) (version 2) | ecosystem: Environmental > Aquatic > Non-marine Saline and... | reverse complement strand
ATATATGTCCTTTAGTTGTTTTTGGATGTACATATGATATAATTAATTAGGGAGAGTGATGTTATGAAAAAGATACTAAATATCATATTAACATTTATTATTGTATTAGGATTAAGTGGTTGTACAGACATTGATCCTTTGGAAACACGATTAGATGAACTGGAGTTGCAATTAAAAGAATTACAAACTGAGATGGATGCGAAGGATGAATTATTGGATACCATCATATTAAGTATAGCTAACTTGAATGACACAGCATATGATGATGCTAGTGTATTGGAGTTAATAGACTCACTACAATTATGGCAAGATAATCATGCAGATAATGATACATTATATGATGATTCTAGTATATTAGAATTAATAGCTGAATTACAATTATGGCAAGACAATGTAGATAATGCTCCATATAATAGTACTGTAGAATCTGATGTAGCATTATTCAAAGTAGAAGTTGATTATATTGAAATTAATAGTACTCAGGAAGTAATTTCTGTGACAGTTGAGATTACTGCAAAGATTGAGCTAGAAACGAACTTAGGTACTTCAACTTTTGGAGAAGCTGGCATGATTATAATAGAAATAGTTAATGTTGCAGATGAATCAGTAACCCTTCATAGTGAATTGTGCAATGTTATATTTACTCACGATACATTTTATGTACATTTAGATGAATCTGAGAAGTTAACAAGAACTCTTCAATTTGCGAGAAACGCTATTAATGGTAGTTCTGAATGTCAAATAGAATCTCCAGAAGGATTATATCGAGTAATGGTTGGGTTACAATATCCTGGAGAAGATTGGATTTATACTGATATAGAAATTAATGTAACAGATTAAAATTCCCTTAACTGATATATTTGCTAATCAGTTTGCCATTTTATCACTCCTTTTCATACAAATTAATAGTCAAATCGCCCTTCTAAGGCGTCGGCCGGGGGTTCGAATCCCTCCCGGAATGCCATTTTAAAGCAAAAGCTAGCCCTTAAAGGTTAGCTTTTTTAATTTAATCTAGATTTTGACATAACTTATGTACGTCAATTTGACATCTAAAAAGATTATATAGTGTTTTCATTTAGCTTTTTTAAATGAAAAATAGTTAATAATGTTTTCATTGTATATTGTATAATTATATGTTAGACTAGTTAATGAGGTGATACAAATGTTATTAAGAGAGAAATATTTAAAAAAAATAGATCCGTTTATTGAATCTGATTTGATTAAAGTTATAACAGGAATGAGAAGATCTGGAAAGTCTGTGTTATTAACACAAATTAAAGATAAAATATTAGCAAAAGGAGTTAAAGAAAAACAAATCCTTTTCATTAATTTTGAATCATTAAAATACAAGTCATTGTATAATGCAGAAACCCTTTATGCATATTTAAATAAGAAACTAGATGATAAGAATAAGAATTACGTTTTTTTTGATGAAATACAATTAGTAGATGAATTTGAAAGAGTATTAAATTCATTAAGAGTAGATTATAATATCTCAATATTTGTTACAGGATCAAATGGGGATTTACTATCTGGCGAACTTGCAACTTTATTATCTGGTAGATATGTAAAGTTCGATATATTTCCTTTTACATATCAGGAATATATTGAATTTTTGAATATAGATCCATTTGAAGAAAAAGTATTCAAGGATTATATCCTTTTTGGTGGGTTACCTCAAACATACAGTTTTAAAAATGTACAAGAAAAAGAAGCGATTTTAGTTGATATATTAGATTCTATCGTATATAAGGATATACTCATGAACTTGTCAGCCAAAAACGTAGAAACAATAAAGAGGTTTATCAATTATGTAGTACAATCTACAAGTCTAGATTTTAATGCACAATCTATAGTAAAATACTTAAAATCAGAGAGAATCAATACAACACCAGACACGATTTATTCATATATAGATGCAATCTTAAATAGTTTAATAGTTAGAAAATGCTCTAGGTATGATATAAAAGGGAAAAAGATTCTTAAAAGAAATGAAAAATACTATGTTGCAGATCTTGGTCTTAGGAATCATACTTTAAACTTAGAAAAAATCGATTACGGTGCATGCTTAGAAACAATTGTATATAATCATTTGATTGCTGATGGGTATGAAGTTAATATTGGGAAAATTGATGATTATGAGATTGATTTTATTGCAATAAAACCAGGAAAGAAAATATATATTCAAGTTTCATACTTGTTAGCTAATGATGAAATAATTAACCGTGAATTCAGAGGGTTAGAAGCAATAGAAGATAATTATGAAAAAATAGTTATCTCATATGATAAAGTTGATTTTTCTAGAAATGGAATAAAGAATGTAAATATAATTGATTTCTTAATGAAAAAGGAATTTTGATATAACAAATAAATAAACAAGAAACCTTCTAAGGCGTCGGCCGGGGGTTCGAATCCCTCCCGGAATGCCATTTTAAAGCAAAAGTTAGCCCTTAAGGGTTAGCTTTTTTTATTGGAAATATTATTGTTGAGTGGTATAATTATAAATGTATAGATGTTAAGAGGGGGAGATTGTAGTGAAAAAGATACTGTGTTTTGTATTAACGCTAATTATTGTACTAGAGTTAAGCGGGTGTTCTAATACTGAGCCGATGGATATACGATTAGATGAACTGGAATTACAAATAGAAAAACTACAAACTGAATTGGATGCAAAGGATGAACTATTGGATAGCATGACAGAAAATATAGTTAACTTAAATAAAAATATACATGATGATACTACCGTATTGGAATTAATAGCCTCTTTACAATTACAGCAAGATAACTATGTAAATAATAATAATGTATTAAGACAATTAATAGCTTCGTTACAATTATGGCAAGATAAAAATGCACCTATTGAACCACTAGATAATATTGATATAAGTAAGTATGTTTTACTATATGAAGAAGGAGAGTTTCAAATTTACATTCTTGAGGTTATTCCTGATGCTCAATTTAATGTAGGAATCATTGTACAAGACTTAGATAGCTTTATTAATGAGATATGTGTCTTGGAAATTACCACTACTAATGCTCATATCGTAAGATATAATGAAGAATATATATCACTTAGAAGTGGTGTAAGACTAGGGTTGTTTGATACATATGATTTAATGGAATATGGGGTTCAATTTACTTGTTGGGATTTTGATTAGTGCATTTTAGGTCTTTAACACGATTTTACACTATCTCATTTTAAAGAGTTTTGTTTGAATATGGAAAAAAATGATATAATTAAATTGGGAGAAGGTGACGTTGTGAAGAAATTATTGTTTGTATTAATAGTTATTATGTTTTTAACCGGATGCAGCGAACCAGTTGAAGAACATGATCCTATATTTGTAAAAGAAGTAGAGGATATAGCAATAGAGGAATTTGAGTTACCAGCTGAAGTTCTGAATATTTTTGAGATGTATAGTATTCAAAGTTTTTACGAGGTAAATCAGACAATCTTTATTGTCTATTTAAATGGTGAATCTGAGACTATTACAGCATTGGATTATAATTTCGATATTCTCTATTCAATTGAAGGACTTGATTTTGTCGGCAATATTAAAGAAGCACACGATAATTATACAATGATTCCAGTTTCCAAAGATGACAAATATTATTGCATTATTAATTCATATAAAGGAGAAGAAATAATCAGTATGGAGTCTGGAGGGACTATGTGTGAGCCTCTCTATTTAGGAGATGGTGATTACCTTTATGTTAATAGGGAGGACAGTGACACAAACCAAAAAATCTATAAAGTGATTAAGGTGAATGCTGAAAGGGAAACTATAATTTATGAGTTTTATGGTAGTACTTCAGTTAAAGTATTTTCATTAGAAGATCAATCTATGATTTTTCGAATTAGATCAGAGGACAAAAGTTCTTATGATTATGTTCATATAAGTATTACAGGGGAAGTGATTCATACCGAAACGACAAGTAAATATAATGTTATACCTTTAAGTGATGGATACTTGTTTGAAAATGATTATTCTGTTTATAGACGAGATTTTGATTCAAATGAAATTTGGGAGTACCAAACAGAACCTGATTTGAGCTTTAGAGAGGAAAATGAGAATAGTATAATTTTCTATTTAAGACTTGCTGATAATAATGATGAATTAGTGGAGGTTTTTAATGATGGAACCTATCATTCAGAAATCCAGCTACCTGATCAAAAAAGACAACTAAGGAATTTTGAAATAAGTGAGGAATTAACCCTTGTACAATATTCACATTGGGATGAATCTGAAGATTATCCCCAGTATTATGTTGAGATGCAAGATGTATCTGGGAATGTTGTTTGGAGCAAAGTATATGAAGAAAACAGGTCAATTATTGTAAAGAACGATTTGATTTATATGCAATTTGAATCAGTTGATAATGAAATTGATCTTTATATAGAAGTTGTAGATATGAATGGAGTTACTTTACGAACGGATATAGTGACTGGACAATTAATACATATTAGAGATAATGGGAATTATATCGTGGTGAATAATAACTACAACGATGAAACAGATGAACCGATTATTGTTGATGGAAGGAACTACCTAAAAGAAGTTAACACATCAAATGAATTGATTTGGAAACTTAATATACCGAATAAAATACATCTGTTTGAGATTGTAACTGATGATTTGTTTGTAGTTAGTAGCTATAGCCTTTGTAGTAATAATGATATTATATGCACTATGAATTATAAGACTGTTATAATAAATGGAAACGGTGAAATATTACAAGATTTCACCGAGTACGGAAAAAGTTATCCTGTGTATATCGACAATGAAAAAATCTACATGCATACTACAACACCAAATCAAGTTAAAGTGTATAATCAATCGGTAGATGAAGTAGAATCATATAATATAATCTATGAAAGCAATTATGGGTATCTAGCAATAAAAGATGGGAAATTAATAACCATAAATATCCCTATGGAATCAAATGGGCTATTTTCTAGATTGTCTTATCTCTTTTATTAAACAGAAGTTAGGATAATTGTTTGTTTTTCCCCTAAGTGAGATAAACTGAGCTGTATCATAAATAACCTAAAAGAAGGTGGAATTAGTCATATTTGAAGCTGGATCAGTAGGAAAGTTAATCAGCTATTAATGTGTTGTTATACAAATGAAACTATGCTAGAAACCTTCTAAGACGTCTGCCGGAGGTTCGAATTCCTCCCAGAATGCCATTGAATGCAATGTAGTAAAGCCGTTTATCGGTCTTACTACTTTTTTATTTTAACCATATTCCATAATTTGAAGTCTTTGAGGGAAACGGATTGAAAAGACAATTGATTAATCAATATCAGTACAGTATAATAAGTGTAAGAACAAAGGGATAGCAAATAAACAAACAGTATACATAAAATTGTTCTGTTTGTTTTTGTTTGGAGGATTTATTATGAGAAAAGTATTAGTAATGTTTGGGTTTATATTGCTCTTAAGTAGTTGTAGTCCAGATACAACAGAAATACATATAGTTATGTTTGAATCTAATGGTGGAAATGATATTGCATCTATTGAAGTTGAAGATGGAAAATCCATATTAGAACCCATAACTCCATTAAAAGATGGGAATACTTTTTTAGGATGGTATACTGATTCAACATTTAATGATTCTTTCAAGTTTACAATACCCATTGTTAGTGACATTAAACTACACGCTAAATGGGAAATAAATCAATATACCCTCAAGTATATAGACCATGATGGGACTATATTACAAACAAAAGACTTTGAATATAATGTAGACTTATCATTTGCAACAGCACCAACCAATCCAATAAGAGAAGGATATACATTCAATGGATGGATAAGAGTACTATATACATTTACTAGTGGAGGCATAACAGTCCCTGCAACAATGCCAGCAAATGATGTAACGTTTATTGCTATGTATACTATTAATCAATATACCATTGAATATGTGGATTTTGATGGAACTATATTACAAACAGAAGACTTTGATTATAATTCAGACTTATCAGTTTCAGCAGCACCAACTGATCCAACAAGAGAGGAATATGCATTTTATGGATGGGACATATCAGTTCCACCAACAATGCCAGCAAATGATGTAATAATAACCGCCACTTATTTAGAAAAGAGAATAATAACTGGAACAGGAACTGATATAGAAGATAGATTTGGTTCTAATATAATTGTTGAAGGAGACTATATTATTATTTTAGCGAGTGATTATAATCTTCAGGGAGCAATATTTGTATATAAATTCAGTGACCCAGACTATGAAAGGGTGATAACTGAAACTGATACAGATGATAGATTTGGTTCTAATATAATTGTTGAAGGAGACTATATTGTCATTGGTGAATGGGAATATAATGCTTATCAAGGTGCAATATTTATGTATAAATTAAGTGATCCAACATATAAACGAATGGTAACTGGGTCTGATAGTCGCGATAAATTCGGTTTAGGAATCATTATTGAAGGAGACTATCTTGTCACTGGAGCATATGAATCTCAGAGTGTAATAATTGTATATAAATTCAGTGATCCAACATATGAAAGAGTTATAACAGGGACAGGAACAGATGATAGATTTGGTAGATCCATCCTTATTGAAGGAGATTATATCGTCATTGGAGCAAGTGGTTATAATGAATCTCAGGGTGCAACATTTGTATATAAATTCAGTGATCCAACATATGAACGAATGATTATTGGAACGGGAACAGATAGCAATGATTATTTTGGTGAATCAATCCTTGCTGAAGGAGACTATATTATCATTAAATCAGAACATTATAATGAATCTCATGGTGCAATATTTGCATATAAATTTAGTGATCCAACATACGAACGAATGATCTCAGTAACTGAGAACAATGATTATGCTCATTCTATTATCTATATTGAAGGAGACTACATTATGATTGGATATAATTATTATCCTTATGTTAATCTTGATGAATTGTATGTATTCAAATTCAGTGACCCAACATATAAACGAATAATAACAGATTTGAATGCAAATGATGGATTTTCTATTATGTTTGACATATTTGTTGAAGGAGACTACCTTGTCTTTGGAGATTTTACTTATAATGATTCTCAGGGTGCAGTATTTGTATATAAATTAAGTGATCCCTCGTATGAACGAATAATAATAGGTACTGGAACTAGTCCCATAGATTTTTTTGCTGATGTACTCTTTATTAATGGAGATTATATTATTGTTGGAGCATATGATTATAATAGTAATATGAGTGATATATATGTATATAAATTCAGTGACTTAACATATGAAAGAAAGATATCGATAACAGACTCAAATGGAAATTACGGTTATAATGCACTTATCGACGGAGAATATATTATTGTTGGAGCATATGGTTATAATAATTATCAAGGAAAAGTATATATATTCAGATTTCTAGAATAAGCTTAATATTGACAGAAACCTTCTAAGACGTCGGCCGGGGGTTCGAATCCCTCCCGTAACGCCATTATAAAGCATAAGCTAGCCCTTAAAGGTTGGCTTTTTTTATTTCCTCATATCTAGTTTTAGACTTTTCAAATTTCAGTATTTAATCTCATATTCGATTTTATCACACACATATTTAAAAATTGATGTAACCACACTTCTAATAATCTTTATATAATTTTTTGAAAAAAAATACCATGTTTTTATTCAATGCCTTTAAACAGTTAATTATGTTATTTTTATTAACACTATTTTTTTTGTAGAAATTAGAACTGGTGGTTTTTGATTTTTCAAGTATAAATTCGAATCTAGAGTAGAATATATGATAAATTCGAACCATGGATAGAATATATGATAAATTCGACTTGTGGTTAGAATAATTGTGTTGTATAATGGTTTTAAGTGAGGTGGAATATATGAATTATGCAATTGTTGGAGATATTGTATCATCAAAGTCAATTGAACAAAGAACAGAAATGCAAAACAAACTTCAAAATATTCTAGATTCAATGAATAAAGATTATTCAAGGTGCTTTATCAAGAAATTCGCTATAACATTAGGCGATGAGTTTCAGGCGTTATTTCAAGATTTTAAATTTGTATTAGAAATTGTTTATAAAATACAAGTAAAGATGTGGCCAGTAAAAATAAGGTTTGGAATAGGTAGTGGAGAAATATTAGTTAATTTAAGTGATTATGACAATCCTTACAATTCAGATGGACCAGTTTGGTGGAATTCACGCAATGCAATTAACTCAATAAAAAAATATAACATGACAAATAAGATTATGGACCAATCAAATGTTATGATTAAAACTAATAATGAAAAATTTGATGAATTATTAAATTCATCACTTAGTTTGTGTTATTCAATAAATACGACTTGGACTAAGCCACAAAGAGAATTGATTCATTATATAATTTTAAGATATGGATTATCTGATAATTTTGTAAAAAAGAATCTTGCTACAGAATATTCACAATCTGAATCTACAATTTATAGTAAACTTAAAATTTCAAAATACTATAACTATTTAAGGATATTAAATGCTATTGAGAAATTTATGATTTATCGCAAAGGGGAGGAAGGAAATGTTTAATATTTTAGTAATTCTGTTATCTGTTCACTTCTTAGTAGACTATTTTATGCAAAATAATGAATTTATAAATAAAAAAAACGAACTAAATTTTACAATTAGAGATTTTTACAAACATCCATTTATAATCCATATTGCTTTACAATTTATGTTATCTTTTATAATACTATTTATGTACATTCCAGATAGCAGTATATTCATAATATACTTAATATTTGGATTCTTATTACATGGGTTTATTGACTTGTTTAAAATATTTTTCAAAAGGAAGAGTAGCACTAAATATCGAAGTATTCTTTATATATTAGATCAAGGTGCACATATCGTAATATTATTAGTCGTTTCATATATGATAGAAAAATATTTTTCACAAAGTATTTTTTTCCAAGAAATAACTGATAATATATTATTTTTCAAGTATGTTTTAGCTGTAATATTAATTACTAAAGTTGCTAATGTAACATTCAAAGAAGTATTTGGGAAATTCTCAGGAGATACTATTTCTGGAGTGGGCCTAGTTAATAGAAAGAAAAGAAATACAAATAGCACAAGATTTTTAAAGACTCTAAGTGATGATAACGGAAATGAAAAGGCTGGTGCAATAATTGGTTCCATGGAAAGATTACTGATATTTATTTGTCTCTCAACAAATAATTTTGCTACAATAGGATTTGTTTTAGCTGCAAAATCAGTTGCAAGATTTAAGAAATTGGATGAACAAAAATTTGGAGAGTATTTTATAATTGGAACACTGTTTAGTATATTATTTACAATAGGTGTATTCTATATGCTTTTTAAAGTCTTTTAAAAATAGGCTTGAAATACTGATGTACGAGGTATCATTCAGGGACCATGAAATCCACCACAAGCAGAGTAGGGAATTTTGCATTTCTTAAACTAGTTATAACTGTGTTTTCATATCTAAAAATCATCAAGAAACCTTCTAATGCGTCGGCCGGGGGTTCGAATCCCTCCCGGAATGTCATTTTAAAGCAAATAACTAAGCCGTTTAGAGGTTTGGTTATTTTTTTTAGCTAGACCGACGGTGTTTCAGACCACTATTTAACTAGGCTGTTTCATATACAGAAGTTAAGGTCATCAATATATTTATTTAATCTATCTATCTAGTGTTATTTACTGACTTCTTTTTTTATGATATAATTCATTTTGTTAAAAGAAAATAAAATTAGAATATTAATCAAATTTTTCATGTCAACTGGTCGGTTGACATTCTTTATACTTCATAGCATTGATATAATTACAATAATTGTGTAAGATGAAATAAGTAATAAAGGAGGTACAGATATGAATATTGGAAATATAATAAAAGAAGCCAGAATCAAAGCTGGATTAAGCCAAGAAGAACTTGGTAGCAAGGTGTTTGTGTCAAAACAAAGTATTTCAAAATATGAGAATGATAATAGCATTCCTAGTGATGAAATTTTGTTTAAGTTACAAGAAATATTGAATGTGAAACTTCAAATTGATGATAAAAGTGGTGTCTATAGTTTTAAGAAAAGTATAGTTTATACTTTTGTTATTGCTTGTGCTGTAATACTCTTCATCTTAAGTTTTTCAATTGTAAGACTAAACAATGAAGTAAATGAATATGAAATGTTATTAAGTTCAAAAAGCTTAGATTATAATGGTATCGAAATTTCTTTTCTTGAAAACACTTTAACAATTGGAGATAAGGTATATTTAAAAATTAATATTCACAATGGTACTTCAAGTCAATATTCAATTAAAAGTAGTCTATTTACTATTGAAGGTTATGAAACAAACATTGTATTTATTGATGATTTTGCAGATAGATATAAAATGATAAGCGTAGGTATTTTGGAAAACGGTGATTACACAGTTTTTTTAGAAATTGAAATACTAGCTAATTCAGACATGTACTTTCAATCAGAAGAGAATCAATTGAAATATGCAGGACAAACAGTAACTTTCTTTGAACCCTCAAGTTTATATTCGAGTATATTAGATTGGGATAAATGAGTTATTAGCATGATTTATATAGGAAAAAACTATGTTGAATCCTTCTAATGCGTCGGCGGGGGGGGCACCCCTTTAAATTTCGTAATATTTTTTAAAAACATTTACTTGACAGAAACAATTTCATTTATTATAAATGATTTCAGATTGAGAAAGGAAGACTATGGTCGACCTTTCCTTTTTTATTTGGCCGGATATAGTGTTCGAAAATTTTCAATTCCTTCACAAGCTCATAAAAAAACTGACTTAATAGTTGAAATTTTAATTAGATATGCTATAATATGTATGTACGATAATGCGTACGTTAAATTGCACGTTATAGTGTACGTATAATATTGAAAGGAGAATTAAAATGAATGTACTACCTATTGTAAAAGCTACTAATGTAACTAGTTTGAGAAAAAATATTAAAAAACAATTCGATTATGTTACGGATCAAAATACAATTTTAATTGTTACTAGAAGTGATGATAAAAATGTTGTAGTAATTGCGGAAAATGAATATGAAAAAATGATGAGAAATATTAATAATCTAACATATAGTCTAAAACTTTTGAAATCTGCTGATGAGGCAGAACAAAGAGATTTTATCGAGGTTACAATGTCTGAATTGGAAAGTTATGAATAATGAATATATCTTTCACACAAATTGGTTGGAATGATTACGTTTACTGGCAGACACAAGATAAAAGGACTATCAAAAAGATTAATAAACTAATAAAATCAATTGAGAGTAATGGTGCTCTTATTGGAGAAGGAAAACCAGAGTTTCTCAAATATATTAGAGCATACTCACGGAAAATAGATGACGCAAATAGACTCGTCTATAAGATGACTCCAACAGATATTATTATTTTAGCTTGTGAAGGACACTACGATGACAAGTAGGAGTAATTAAGTTTTTCATTTTATAATATTTATCTAACACGTTTAAGAAAACTCCCACTTCAAGCAAAACAAAGTTATGGTAAGTGGGGGAGTGTTCACTTATTGATGTAAACTGATATACTTAAGGCACCATCAACTCTAATACATACACCCAAGTATGTGGATTTCTAATGACTTTAATTAGTTACAAATGAGTTGCCATATATTAAAAAACAATCCAGAAACCTTCTAAGGTGTCGAATGGGGGTTCGAATCCCTCCCGGAATGCCATTGAATGCACAGTAGTAAAGCTGGTTATCGGTCTTGCTACTTTTTATTTTATACATATCTAACAGTTTAGGGAGTACGAGGGAAAAGGATTGAAAACCCATGTTTCAGATGGTCAATATTGTCTCAAACAATCATTCAAAAACCTTCTAAGGCGATTCTTGGGAGTGGTCTAATCTCTCTTAAAATATCATTGCAAAGTAAAAGTTAGCCCTTAAAGACTAACTTTTTTTTGGATTATTTTATCTTTTTAAAAAAAACTATTTGTTTACAACTACATCCTTATGATTTTTGTAAAGACTCTGACTTAACAAATGAACAATATTAGCTGATAAGAATAAAGCAATTACAAATAAGATATAATAAATAATATATCCAATAGTGAGATTTTCAGGAAAATACGTTCTTACAAAAAGTCCATCAAGAACCTCGTATATAAATATACGTGCCTCAAATATAACAAATGGACGAAGTAATAAAGCCCATGAGGCAGAAAATATTATTCCAATCCAAATAACCATTCTTTCTGATTTTTGGATTTTAACTGTGCTTAAAGTTATATAAGCATAGGAAAGTAAGGCACCATGACTGTAAATAGCTGCATATACACCATAAGCAGGATAATCTTCATAAAGATAGTTACCAAATATAATCATTGCAGCAAAGTAAATAACGCCTGAAATAAGAGATGAATACACACCCCATGCTTTGAGAGTGCTTATATTGAATAACACAATTATTGGAACAATAAAATATGCTACTGTAGATAATTCTACTGGTATTTTCCATGGAAAGATTATTAGGATTACAATATTGTAGACTAAAAGAATAAGTAATTGAATCTTAAGAAATTTAGATCTCGTAATTTCTTTTTGTTTCATTACATATCGTGAGTAAAATACCAGTATGATAATCCAAAAAAAGGAGATGATATTTAAATGTCCCATTTTCTATATCATTCTGTAAATCTTTGTTCTTCTAAATGAATGTATCAATATTCCAAGTTTTTCCATAATTGAATCTCCTATATTTTGTATATCAACATTTTACCACATGTCTATATTTCTTCAAACAGGAAAGAATAAGTAAAAGTATTAACAAATGTTGCAATACTGAAAGAAAACATAAATACATATAGAAATTAGAAGGTAATAATCATTACAAAATTGACCAATAAAATAGATTTTCTACTATCTGTTTTTATTGTAATACTGAATTTTGGTCCTTTTGTTCTATAATTCAACCTGAATATATGATTATTGTTGCATTTTTAGATATTGTTTTATAGCTTAATTTAGATTATAATTTATGTAATAGATGTTTTGTCTATTGTTGTAAGTTTTGAAAGATTATGAATATCAAATTACATAAAGGAAGAGGTTGAAATCATGATATTAAGTTCACTCGCAATTAGTGATGTTCAAGAAGCTTGGTGGCTTTATGCTGTTGGTGCCTTTGTAACACTTTTTATTATCTCAGGATCATTATTCTTTGCCTACCATGCAAACAAAAAATCTCAAGAATTAGGAATGCCTAAAGAAAGTATAAAGAAAGCTATAGTATCTTCAATAAGTTTTTCAATTTTACCTTCTATCGGTATTTTTATTGGAGTTATTACAATGTCTGGGTTCCTTGGTATTGCATTACCATGGATTAGATTATCTGTACTGGGTGCATTGCATTATGAATTGATGGCAGCTGACCTTGCTGTTGAAGGTGTAACTGCATCTAATATCACAGTGGAGAACTTTGTCACTATCGCTTATACAATGACGATCGCTATTGTATGGGGTAGTTTATTCACTTTATTCTTCTTTAAAAAATATCAGTCAAAAGTCGTTGATAAAGCAACTAAAAAAGAAGGAAGAAGTTTTGGACCACTTTTATTTCAATCAGTCTTTATTGGGTTAATATCTGCGTATTTTGGAGATGCTTTCTCAAGACTGTTTGGGTATAACACTAGAGAAATTATTGATGGTGCATATACCGATAATGTAATTAGGAGTACAACGGTAGTACCATTGATTGTATTTTTAGTATCATTTATAGTAATGATGTTTTTGGATTATTTAGTGGAAAAGAAAAATGTTAAATGGATTGAAAACTTCCAATTATCATTTGCGATGATAATCGGAATGGGTAGTGCAGTATTACTTGGGATTGGAGGGGTTTACTAATGGTTGATGTTTATAGAGAAAAAATGCATAAATACGGTAGAATATTTATGGTTATGGGAATATTAGTAATGTTTTTAGCTCCTACAGTAATTTGGTTAATGACGGGTGTAGCTCCTAATGCTGCACAAATGGTTGCTGGTGTTGTTGCATTATCAGTTATATATTTACCTGGTGGGTTAATTGAAATGATGACGTATTCACCATTACTTGGAACAAGTGCTACATATCTTGCCTTTGTAACAGGAAACTTAATAAACTTAAAAGTACCATGCGTTATGAACGCAACAGAAATATGTAAAACAGAAATTAACACTCCAGAAAATGAAGTTGTAAGTACAATTAGTGTTGCTTTTAGTTCTATTACTACAGTAGTGATTTTATCACTTGGAATTTTAATGTTAATTCCATTACAACCAGTACTGCAATCTGAACTGTTAGCTCCTGCTTTTTCGTGGGTAATATCTGCTTTATTTGGAGCGTTAGGTTATAAATATTTTAAAAACAATTGGCTATTGGTTATTGCACCAATTGTTGTTGTAATTATTTTGAGTATTCTAGTGCCTACGTTTGTGAATAGTCAGGTTATAATAATTATAATAATTGCTGTAATTGCAACGTTAATTTCTTCTAAAATTCTATTTAATAAAAAGATAATCTAGGGGGTTCATATGATAATTTTATATATCTTACTAGGAGTAGTTAGTGTAATATTACTTCTATTGTTTATTGCTTTAGTTAATAGTTTCATCATTAAGATTGATAATAAAATAAACGTATCACCTGAAATTGATAAAGATTTAAGTACAGTGTACGCCAAAGAATTCAGTAAAATGATTAAAGTTAAAACAATTTCTTATGACAAAGAAAAGAAGAACTTGAAACCATTTTTAGACATGCATGAAATAATGAAAGAAATATTTCCTAATGTTTATAAGGTTATGGAGCAAACTATTTTTGAAGGAGGATCAATCCTTTTTAAATGGATTGGGAAATCAAGTGAGAAACCAATCGTTTTAATGGCACATCAAGATGTTGTACCTGCAAATGAAAATTCTTGGGATTTTGAACCGTTTTGTGGAAAAGTAACTGACACTGAGATTCTAGGTAGAGGTACACTTGATACCAAATCAACACTTTATGGCATATTCAAAGCAGTTGATGAATTAATTGAAAGTGGTTATACTCCAGAACATGATGTTTATATATCGAGTTCCACTGATGAAGAGATAAGTGGTGATGGAGCACAGTTATCTGTAAATTTCTTACAAGAAAAAGGGATAACTCCTTATCTTGTTTTAGATGAAGGAGGAGCAATAGTAACAGGTAGTCTCCCCTCAGCCAAAATGCCTATCGCGTTAATTGGGGTATTAGAAAAAGGGTATTGTAATGTAAAGTTTACAGCTATTGGAAAAGGAGGACATTCTTCAACACCTCCAAAAAATACACCTATAGTAAGATTATCTAAATTTGTAACTGATGTTGAAAATAAATTTCCACTTAAAACAAAAATGATTCCTGAAGTAGCTGATATCTTTAAAAAAGCAGCTCCTTCAATGAGCTTTGGATATCGATACTTATTTGGTAATATGTGGTTATTTAAGCCTTTAATTACTTTCTTATTACCAAAGATAAATTCTTATGGTAGAGCTTTACTATCAACTACAATAGCATTTACTATGTCAGAAGGTAGCGAATCTGAAAATGTTATACCTTCAGAAGCTTATATTTTGGCTAACCTTAGAACACATCCTATTCAGGGTATTAAATCATCTTTTGAAGCCTTAGAAAAAATAGCTTTAAAATATGATGTTGAAGCGAAGTTACTGGGAGGGAGAGAAGCATCTCCAATATCAAGCACTAGTAATGATGCTTATAAGTACTTACTTAAAACAATTATTGATAATTATCCAGATGTATTAGTAAGTCCCTATATTATGTTAGGTGGAACTGATTGCAGATTCTTTTCAGAAATGACCGAATCCGCATTCCGTTTTAGCCCAATCAGGATGTCTAGTGAGGAAGTTAAAAAGATCCATGGTAATAATGAGTCTATTAAAAAAACAAGCATTGTTGAGGCAATTACTTTTTATAAATCTCTGATCATAAATCATAAGATATAAATAAGGGAGGGGAAGACTTTGAAAATATTTTTGATTATATTTTTAGTTATAATAATTCTTATTAGTTTGTTCTTTATAGTAGTTGTTGATGCTAAACTTCTTTTTTGGTATATAGTGGATAAAAAAAATATTAGATATAAAGTTGTGAGAGAATTCACAAATAAGAAACAAAAAATTCTCATACTAGGAACATTGCATTATATGCACCATAACTTGCCAAACTACAGTTTTTATCATTTGAAAGCTGTACTTGAAAATGTAAAACCAGACTTACTATTAATAGAAAGCAGACAAGAAGAGATAAACATTGGTAATTTAGCAGATGGTCCTCTTGAAATGTTTTACCTGCACATGATTGCTAAAGAATTAAATATTCCTGTTAGAGGTGTAGACTGGTTTTCATTTAATGAAACAAAACCGGGAACAACCAATAAACTAAGAGATAAAGTAATTACTGAGAACATTATGAAAGAATCTAAAGAATACACAAATATTCTAGTGGCAATTGGTGCTACACATATGCTTGTTGAGTCAAAAAGATTAACTAAGATTGGATATGATAGACAAAAACTTACTAGAACACAATTAGATTCATTATTTGAAACTAAGGATACTACTTTTTCATTCCCAGATAATACAAGAGAATATATTAAATTTAGAATTGAAAGAGAAACCGCTGCACTAACTACAAGAGAATTACCAAAAAAATGGAAAGAAGTACTTGAAAATAGTATAAAGAGTTTAGGAATATTTATTAATAAATTAAATTAAAAGGCAAATGCAATTGCATTTACCTTTTTCAAATTGTTACTATTTCTACAAATTATGTAAAAGGTGTTTAAATGCCTTTTATTTATGACGAAATAACATGGTAATTGTATTATTTTACTAGAGTATTTTTCCTAATTAATACATACCCAATTATCGCAACAACTAGTGCCCCTAAAAATCCAACCCACAAGTCTGTCATTGTATCATAAAGTCCATAATCTTGAGGAAAAACTAGCGATTCATTAATCCATTTATATCTCTGCATATTACTTCCTGTGGTATTATCAATAGTAAATGAAATAGTATCAGCAAAGAACTCATAAAACTCCCATACAACTAATAACGTTATCGCAAATGTATAAGCGAATAAACTCATCACAAATGGACTCAAATTAAATGAACTTTTCTTAGATTTATTAAAAATGTATAATGTTTGAAAAGCTACTACTGATATTGTAACTCCGCTTAAAGCATGTGTAAACTTATCAAAGCCTTTTACATTAACATAATAATCATTCATGAAACCTAAAACAATTGCAATAAACAACATAAACAATAGAATTACTTCTAAAAAATCTGGGATATCTATGTCATATCTTGATTCCACTATCCATGGAGATAAAATTGCAAAAGTAGTCAAGAACACTAAGAACAAGTTTGACAATCCAGCATCTCTAACTGCTGCAGTATCTCCAAACAGTAAAGCTCCTAAAGAACCTAATAGTTCAAGAAACAATATTAATAAAAATATAAAATATAGTAATTTTAATTTTTTAATTTTCTTTTTTCTCATTTATTTACCTCCAGTTTTTTTAAATCCTTTACATTTACAAGATAATTATATCATATTTAAAACAATCTTTTTACATTTACAAAATAAAAAAAGCACACATTAGAGTGATCCTAATTTAGTTGACACTAAATAAAAAATAGGTTTGTCCATTTTTTTTGGTTTAATACAAAGGGAATGATGAAAAACATTTTTTTCATAAGTCATAATTATTAACAAACTGTTAGACTTAAAACGCTAAATAATATACAATACTTAAAAGTAGTTGTTTATATGAGTATTGATACAATTATTATGTATATCGTAACCTTTGTATTACTAATCGTCTCATTCATTTTGGATAAAGAAAAAACATTTAAAGGAGTAAAAAAAGGAGCTAAAGCGTTTCTTAAGTTAATGCCTATTTTATTACCTTTATTTTTATTTATAGGAATTATGTTAGCTATTGTAACCCCTCAGTTTATTTCTAATATTTTAGGTGCTGATAGTGGATTTATTGGAATGCTATTTGCACTAATTGTAGGTAGTATTACCTTTATGCCCGCTTTTGTATCTTATCCACTTGGTGCTCAGTTATTAGCTAACGGAGCTGGTGTTGCTCAAGTAGCTGCCTTTTTAGCAACATTGATGAGTGTTGGGATTGTTTATTATGCTGCTGAAAGCAAGCTATTTAGTAAAAAAGCAGCAATTTATCGTAATGTTATTTCATTTATTGGTGCATTACTAATCATTCTTGTTGTATTGGTGGTGTACTAACATGAAGAAATTTATTATGAAAAATAAGTTTTTAGTACTTTCAGTAATCATTCTGGTTGTCTACATCTTTATCGACATCTCAGTAACGATACAAGCATTTAAAAATACAGGAAATCAGCTTTGGAGCATGTTGTTGATTGTACCTCCTATATTTTTATTAATAGGATTATTTGATGTTTGGGTGCCTAGAGAAAAAGTGATTTTATTAATGGGTGAGAACTCAGGGATAAAAGGAATGTTTTTAGCGTTCTTACTGGGTGCATTATCAGCTGGTCCTACTATGGCATCTTTCCCTGTTGCATTGATCATGTTAAAAAAAGGAGCAAAGTATTCTAATGTATTATTCTTTGTTATGACATGGTCAACATTGAAAATACCAATCATTATATTCCAAGTATCTCAAGTAGGTCTAACACTTACTGCAATTATTAATATAAGTATGTTATTTGTATTTATTATAGGAGCTATCTTTGCTGAGAAACTATTTACAAGTGAAGAAAAACAACAGTTCTATCAAAAAGCAATAAATTATAATAAACAATAAAGGATAAAAACACTTTAAAAAGGGATTTTATATAATCCCTTTTTACTTATCAAGTGTATATCTCGATATCAAGATAAAATACTTATATCTTAAGTTAGATTCAATAGAACAAATAGGATAATATTTAAATTATAGGGGATGTAAATGGATTAATATTGACTAATGATGCATTTGGTCATCAAGCAGGGGACGAATTAATTAAACAAATCGGAGATATAATTTCGTCATGTATTAGCGGCAATGATATTGCCGCTAGATGGGGTGGAGATCAAATTCCTATCGAATCTAAAATCATCGCATTGGCTGATTCTTTTGACGCTATGACTACAGAAAGAACATATCGGGTAACTCCATTATCATTAGAAGAAGCAATCGTTGAGATGAAAAAATACAGTGGGACACAGTTTGATAAAACAGTAGTCGATGTATTTATTAATAAGGTTTTAAAGTAAACTGCAAAGAATAGTTTTATAAGATAAAAAAAATAGAAAGCCATTATTGGGAATAGAAAAAGACATATTAGATAATTAAATATCTAGTATGTCTTTTTTTCAAACTATATTAATGATGACAATAGTGATTCTTTACAAACTGTACCTTTTAATCGATTTTGAGAATCAACGATAGGTACTTCGTAATCTGTGTCACCTAGTAAAGGTATCAAATCTTTTATAAATTCTTGACGATAAAATGTTTTGATATCATTTAATACCAGTTCTTTAATTATGTGGACTCTTGAATCGGTTAATTTTTTTAATGTTATGTAACCTACATATTTGCTGAAATCATCGACAACATAAGCATAATCTAGATTGTATTTCTTTAACATATCTCTTGCTTCAGTTCTAGAATCACTTTCTTTTAATACAAAAGGCAAATCATCCATAATCTGTTTTGCTCGGAGTACTTGAGTTTTGTCAACATCTGCAATGAAATCTTTTACGTAGTCATCCGCAGGGTTTTCAAAGAAGTCTTTAGGTCGTCCTAACTGAACGATTTCGCCATCTTTCATAAGAGCAATACGATCTCCTAATTTAAAAGCTTCATTCATATCATGTGTAATAAAAATAATTGTTTTATCAATGTAGTCTTCTAAGTTCAAAAGCTCGTTTTGCATATCTCTTCTTATTAATGGATCTAATGCACCGTATGGTTCATCCATTAGTAAGATATCTGGTTCAGTTGTGATTGCTCTTGCTAAACCAACTCGTTGTTTCATACCACCTGATAGCTGGTATGGGTAGTATTCTTCCCAACCTTTTAAGCCAACAACTTCAATTGATTCTAATGCTTTTTCAGTACGCATTATAGGATCTATTTTTTTTACTTCTAATCCATACTCAACGTTTCTTAACACAGTTCGATGGTTCAGTAATCCAAAACTTTGAAATACCATAGATATGTTGTTTCTACGAAACTCAAGTAAATCTTTTTTGTTAAGCTCCATTATGTCTATTCCATCTATTTTAATTTGCCCAAAGGTAGGTCTATTTAAAAGGTTGAAGCAACGGATTAATGAAGATTTTCCACTACCAGATAATCCAACTATAACAAATAACTCGCCCTTTTTAACATTAAAATTCACATGTCTAACACCAACTGCGCATCCTGTTTTTTCTCTAATTTCTTCGTTGCTTGAACCAGCTTTTTGTAATTCTTTTGCTTTTTCTAATTTCTTGCCTTTTCCAAAGATTAATTGTAAATCATTTACTTCTACATATTTATTCATCAGTAGCCATTCCTCCTTCAAGAGAATTAGCAAAACCTTGTAATAAACGATCTAGTATAATTGCTAAAAAGACAATCGCAAAACCTGCTTGAAATCCTCTCCCAACTTCTAATCTACGAATAGAAATCAGAACTTCTTGTCCAATACCTTCTGCACCGATCATTGAACTAATTACTACCATTGCCATAGCCATCATTGTTGTTTGATTTACACCTGTCATGATTGTTGATATGGCTTGTGGTAATTCAATTTTAGTTAACATTTGCCATGGTGTACTTCCAAATGATTGGCCAGCTTCAACAACTTCTTTATCCACATTTGATATTCCTAAATAAGTTAATCTTATCAGTGGGGGTATAGCATATATAGTTGTCGCAAATACAGCAGGTACTCTACCTAAACCAAACAACATAATTGCTGGAATAAGGTAAACAAACGAAGGCATGGTTTGCATTGCATCTAAAATTGGTTTTAATATGTGCTCTAATCGACTGTTTTTGGCCATAAAAATTCCAATTGGTAAACCAACAAACAGTGAAACAATAACACTTATTAATACAATTGCAATTGTGTAAAGCATACTTTCCCATAACCCAAACATACCAATGAAAAACATCATTGATGCTAGTATGGTAGCCATCTTATATGAGTATAGTTTTTTACCAAGATAAAATATTAGTAAAACAATTAACCACCACGGGATGAAAGATAATCCAGATTCAACAATGTTGAACGCATTCGCAATGACAAGAGTTACTAAATCAAAAAAATCTGCTAAATTTATTAATAGCCAATTAACAATTGCGTCAAAAAAGTCAGCAATTGAAAACTCTAAAAATTCAGGAAATTGTATCATGATTAATTCCTCCTTCTATAATAAATAAGAATGTCATTTGACATTCTTATTGAATTGCATTTGATATTCTTATTGAATTGCATCAAGTACATCTTGGTATGCATCTGCAGTAACCCAAGATTCCCACAAATCTGTGTTTTCTAGTAAAAACCAAATAGCAGCTTCGTCAGCTTCAACTTCGTTTTCTTGCATGTAAGCAAGTGCACTGTTTGTAATAGCAGAAGATGTTGTATAGTTTTCTAAGAATGCAAATACTCCTGGGTAACTTGATTCAAAGTCATTATCAACTACGATATTTACATCTACACTTGAGAATGAACCAATACCATTCGCAAAGTCGTCAGGATTATATGCGCTATCTTCTAATAACACCATATCATATACTCCAAGTGCCCAAGTTGGTTCCCAATTGTATCCAACCCAAGGTTCTTCTTGTGCATAAGCACTAGCAAGAGTTGCGTTTAAGGTTGCACTTGAATCAATTGTTTTAAATGTAAAGAGTTCATCTAAACCATATTCTATCATTTTAGCATGTAAATGTAGTGAAGCGCCCCAACCTTCTGGACCACCATAAATAATTCCTAAATCTCCACCTTCAGGATTAGGAAATAGTTCTGGAAAATCCAATAAATCCATTACAGAAACTAAACCTGGATTTTCAAGTTGTAAATATTTAGGGATGTATAAACCTTGTGCATTATCATCAAAGTTAGTCCCTACTTCAACATATTCCTCATTCGCGATATCGTCTGCGTATGTAAGAACATTTTCACTCCATAATTCCATTGTTAAATTAACATCATTAGTTTTTAAACCAGATACCATAATTGATGTGTCAGCTGGAACAACGTCAACTTCAATTCCATACCCTTCTTCAATAATGATTTTTGCTACTTGATCATGGAAAGCATTTGAGTCCCAATTACCTTCACCTATAATAATTACATTAGGTTGTTTACAAGCAGATAATGTGATTGCAATAAAAAAAAGCAATCATAATTGCTAATAATTTTTTCATATTTTTTCACGTCCTTTTCTATACAATTATAGCATGAATCAACATTTTTTTCAAGCGATCACTTATTTGTCAAAATTACAAAAACTAGATACTTTAATCAATATGTCAATATAAGTAAATCTATTACTTAGAAAAGCTGGTCAAATGTCAGTTGAAGATGTTGCATTACTTGTTGGAATAGATGTTTCTAAAAAAGAGTTTTGGAATAGTAGTTTAGATGTAATTGTGAAAGAAATAGATATGTTTTTTGAACTAACAAAATAAAAATTTACAAAGAATGATATTAACAAATATAAAAGGAATCTACTTTTTTTGGTTATAGTTCAGTTAATAGTGTTTTTTGATTGCTTTAATTAATTCCTCACCACATTCATTAATCTTTTTGATTGCTAAGGGGTTACTATTAACACTTCCTTTTTCAAACATATTTAGATATGTCTGATTGCATACAACATCATACCCTAAATCACGTAAAGGCATGGACATCCCTTTTGAAGTGAAACCAATGTCATCTTCTGATTGTTGTTCACAAATTGCTATTGTGGCTCCGATTTTCCTTCCATTCATTGCGTTAACACTAGTCCAAATGTGTCTATTATTTTCATCAAAGACTTGATAACAATATAATCTTTCTATGAATTTCTTCATGTCCGATGAAACATTCCAATAATATGTTGGAGATATTAATACCATAACATCTGCTTTCTCAACTTTTGTATATAATTCTTGCATATCATCATTGATGACACATTTATTAGTTTTGCTACAACATTCACATCCAGTACATCCTGCGAATTGATAATTATTTATGATTTCTAAATCAACTTCCTGATTGTTACAAGTTAAATATTCTTTCAATATTTTGCCTATTGTATGACTGTTTCCATTTTCTCGTTTGCTACCAACAACAATTAGTGTTTTCATTAAATACCTCCACATAAAAAGACACTGTAATATTAAGTATTTCAGTGTCAAATTTCATAAATAGTATATCATATATACAAATATCAAACAAATTTCTCTTTTTTCTTGTGTCTGTTTTAAGAATTATCAATAATTTCAATTTAGATGAGACAAACCTAATTTGAACTCAGTTTAGCGGATGTATATATATAAGAAAGAAACATTTTTGTACAATAATAATGTATAGAGATGTGGTTTTATATGTTATGATTTAGGATAAGGAAGTGGATAATTATGAAAAAAGAGATTAAGTATCTATTGATATATATATTATTGGCTTTATTACCCATTATTTATTACAGAATTTATTATTCCTTTATTTACTCAAACTATCGTATTGCTACGTTAAGTGACAAAGTAACACCATTAAGTTTAGAATTATTAGGAATAGTGTTCTTTATAATTATTGTCTCAAAATATACTAGTAATATACAATATAAGACATATGGAATTCTATTACTTTCTACTCTGGTACAGACAGCTCTTGATGTTATTATATTTTTAGATAATTCTCACAATTTATATGAGTTCTATTACAATCTATATTTAATAGTGTTCTATAGTTTAATACTTGTATTTGTGATAGGTTCAATAAGTCAGTTCTTGAAGTATAGGAATAAAGAAACAATATTATTGTCTTTATGTTTATTGATTATTAGATATATTATGTATTCTGGTCCAATATTTCACTATATTTCTAGGAATTTCGATTTATGGATATATAATACATATATTTATGTAATATCATTACTCGTTATTTCGGTATCAGGTTATGTAATCTATAAATCTGTTAAAAATAGCGAATACAATTTATCGGATAATAGCTAACAAAAAGAAAAAACTAGGAGGGTATTATGAATCAAAAACTAAAAGGAATTTTAACATCAATAGGTGCATTGATTATATTTATAATATTGACTTTTGTTGTCTCAATCATTGTCTCTACAACTTCATCTGACGGGTGGGCGGGTCTTGCTGCTGTAATAATGATGCTTTTTGCTACTGCCATTGGATTGCTTATATTATTAGTTGTAGGACTTGTAATATATTATAAAAATAAATCACAATACGGATTAGGTCTAATTTATGGTATATTAGGTATCGTAATCTTAAGTGTTGTCTCTTCAATATTGATTTCTTTGTATAATATGGCTGTTTGATAAGAAATGAGGAATGCAACTATGAAAAGACCATTCAAACCATTTCCAATTTTGTATTCTACTCGGCTGATTCTAAGGAAGTTGAATTTAGATGATATCCCTTCACTCCTCAATTATCAATCAAATAAAGAGAACTATCCATTTGATGATATGAAGGAATTTAGAGAATTAGATGAAGCTAAGGTGTACATTGAAAAAATGAATGAATGCATTGAACAAAGCAAGTAGATTATTTGGGCAATTACACTAGCGGAGACTGATGAAATAATTGGTTCAATTTCAGTTTGGAATCTGAATGAAAAAGAAAATAAAGCAGACTTAGTAGGCGTATAATCGCTAAAATTAAACAATTCAAGCATTTCATGATCAAGAGAATTTCCTCCCATAGATAAGATAGAATTAAATGTAGTAATAAAATCCGGATTCATCGAAACATCAACGATAATATCGTTGAGTTTCGATTTAAGTAGTTTTGAATATTCCATAGAAAAACCTCCTAAAAGTATTTATACTTCTAGGGGCTACACCGCAAATTTTACCAAGTTTGTCAAGTCTTTTCTTGAAATAAAGTTCGAAAAAGGCTGAAAATTACAAAATAAAAAAAGACCCCCTCACAATTGTGTGAGAAGATCAGTCTTCTTTTTCTTAACTTAATGACATTGGATATTTGTCTCTTTTTTTCGAGCTCCAATACAGTTGTATATTGAAAGACCGTTTTGTAGATGTTATAATTTTACTGTAAGAGGGAAGGAAAGATATTATGGATGAATATTTAGAAAGGAAAATTAGATGAAAAAACTGTTTGTATGTCCAAAACAATCTGGAAATACATATAAGGTATGCAGTTATGTATCAAGTAATTCAGATGTTAAGCTTAAAGTTGTAACTAAAACAACAAAGTATGATTTGCCTTACTATGATGTAATTATATTGGCTTCAGGGGTATATGTTGGTCGTGTTCATAAAAATATTATAAAATGGATAAATAGTATTAAAATAAATACTATCAATTCGAATACAAAAGTCTATTTCTTTTTAACATGGATTGGTAGAGGGAAATCTGACAAGGTTGTTTTTGATAAAGTAAAGAATTTATTGAGAGAAAAAGGTATAAAGCTTGATGATAACTATATGAAATGCTTAGGTAAAAGTTTTGGATTTATAAGGAATTCTCATCCAAATGAAGAAGAATATAAAAATGTCTTGTTATGGGCAAACAAACTATAAAAATAATATTTAATTATTAAAAAGAGGTATAAAAAACGGGTGAAAAGATTGAAAATCCATGTGTTGTATGCGTATTTTAAGTCTCCAACATTTGTTAGTGCAGTTTAGGAGTCATTTACTGGCTTCTTTTTTTATTTTGTATTAGTGAGGGATGAAATATAGCCAATCTAATAAATCAGTTTGATAATCAAATCATTTAGTAGTATAATAAAAACAACTAAAACAGCAAAATAATTTCATATAATATTCAACATGTTGTAACTTAATTTTTAAAAATCGAAATATGATTATTAGGAAGTAGAGCTATGCATAAAAGAATAGTTATAATATTGGTTTTGATTTTAATAACCTTAACAGGTTGCAGTTCAAAAGCAGTAGACGATGCTTTTACATTTAGTGTGCTTTACAATGAAACTCAGGACAACCCATATGAAGAGGACTGGGTAATTCTAGAGGAATACAAGGATGAAAATAATGTGACAATGGATATTAGGCTAGGAGATAATGCAGATTATGAAAAGGCAATTGAATTAAACTTGAAATCAGATTTTCCACCAGATGTAATTCTAAAATGTTGGCCGGATACTATAGAAAGTTACGCGAATGATGGACTATTATTAGCAATAAGCGATTATGAATATTTGATGCCGAACTATAAAGCATATATTGAAAAAAATAATTTGCAACCTGAAATTGATGAATTAAGATTGACCAATGGTAAATATTATATTCTTCCAGGTTATCAACGAGAGCTTCAAGTTCAGCAATGGATTTATAGACAAGATATCTTTGAAGAAAATAACATTTCTATGCCAACGAATTACGATGAATTGTTTGAAGCATTGGTTATACTAAAAGAAATATATCCAGAATCAACTCCGATAACAGCGTCATGGGGCGGGGCACACTTATTGAGTATGATGGGTGCCGGATATGGGATACCTGCAGGTTGGTCGGGAACAAGATTTTTTAATGAAGAGAATAATGAATGGGAGTTTTCACCAGCAACAGAAAACTATCGAGAGTTATATAGATTTCTAAACAAAAGTTATACTGCCGGAATATTAGATCCAGCGGTTTTTGATCAAAGTAATGAAGAGTTTATAGAAAAGATTGTAAATGGGAAGGCTTTAGTAACCGTAACTTGGGTTTCTTCAGGATTTGATAACTGGAATGAACAATTAGAAGAGAACGGAATATCAAATGGAAAATGGGCCGCTTTACCAGCTATGGAGAGTACAATAGGAATAACTGCGCTCCCACCTGTAAATACATTTAGAAAAGGATTAGTTATATCTGTAAATGCTACAACTAAACCATATTTTGAGGATATGATTAAATTCCTAGATTGGGCGATTTATTCTGAAGAAGGCATTGAACTTAGTTATTGGGGAATTGAAGGGCTGACATATGAAACAACAGCAGATGGCAAACAGTTCTTACCTGATATAATTACTCCAAAAAATTTAAACGGAACAACAAGGATGTCGGAGTATGGGTTTGATTTAATATTTAATCTAAACGAAGATGAGGAATTTGAGGACTATAAGAAACCAGATGACATAGTGATATTTCTTAAAAATTCTGAAAAAGCAAATGAAACTTTACAAAACAGTCCAAAGCTTTTATTAAGCGATAATGCGTTTGAAATGGCTAGAATTATTAGTGAAGATTTATCCAGCTATGTAGGCGAAACGAATAAGAAATTTATAACTGGGGAATTAAGCATTGATGAAGATTGGGATACTTATTTAGCTAAACTTTATGAGTTAGGATATGTGATTTTAGAGAATATATGGAATAATGCTTGGATCGAACAAAATAAATAGAAAGACATATCAACTACACCATAAAAATAAGCTTACTTACCAAGAAGAAAATTAAGGGTGAAAATCATGCATACATTGAGGACAAAAAAAGAAAAGAAAAGATCCGTAAGGTTTGTTTTTCTTTCGAAATATATATGGGTAGGTATAGGTTTGATTTGTGTTCTTATAACTATTGTCTTATGGAAAACAACTGAAGTAGGTAATTTAGAACAGTTATCGCAAAATGTGGAATCAATCACGGAAATTTATGCTAGCAAAATTGAAGGAAGAATGGATACCATCAATTTTGATTTAGAGGAACTTGCAGGATATGGTCCCCCAAATACTCTTGAAAAAGAGGATGACTGGGATATGCGCTCCAATTTTTATATTCAAAATATAATTGGTATTGCGAATATTGTTTGGCTTGATGAAGACTTAATCGTTCGCAGAGTCATGCCAACAGAGAATAGCGAATATACCATCAATAATAAAATAAATGGCGTACAATACAATTTTGATTACACAAATTTAATATTCCCAGTTTATAACGATGATGTTATTGTTGGGTTTATACTGGGTAATATTGATGTATCTAAGTTAATCTTATCGGTTGGTTATGAATTTGAAAATGATTACATGATACAAGTATTTGATGAAAATCAACTTTTAGCTTCTTCAGATAATTGGCAACAATTAGAAGTAGATATCTCAGCAAAAAGGGATATATCTTTCAACAGTAAAACTTTTAGTTTTGTGGTAACTCCAACAAAAGAGATGGTGTCTCTAAACATACGTAATTCATATTTTATTTTGATTTTTGGACTATTACTATCTATTATAATTTCAGGATATTTTATAACTACAAAAAGAACTATAAAAATAAAAACAGAACAAATTGCAAAAAACAGTAAAAGAAACGAAATAATTGTGGAAGCATTTCAACGAAATTTTCAATCAAACACTGAAAGATTTGATTATATATTAAAAGAGATAGTGAATTTGAGTGAAAGTAAGACTGGATTTTTGTTTTCAATAAACAAGGATGGAAAATCTGAAATAAATACATATTTTTCTATATTTACTAAAGAGAAGTGCGATCATTCATCATTGCAAAATATAATCAAAGAAAATCATCTAATTCAGGAATCATTAACTGAAATGGTACCAGTAGTAGAAAACAACTATTTATCGAAGCCTAACATCCCCAAAATGATAATTTGTGGTGAAGAAGTACATCGATTTACAGCAGTACCAGTACAAGGGATCAATGAAAAACACATTATTGTTTTGATTAACAAAAAAGATGATTATAGTAGAGATAATACAAACCAAATTTCAATATTATTAACTGGTTTATGGACTATGTTTGAACGTGCAGAACAAGTTAATGAAATTGAGTATATGAGTTTTCATGATAGTTTAACTGGGTTATATAATAGAAGATTTTTTGAAGAACAATTAAAAAGGTTAGATAACCCTAGAAATCTACCATTATCAATTATTATGGGAGATGTAAACGGATTAAAATTAATCAACGATGCATTTGGTCATAAAACAGGAGATAAATTACTTGAGATGATCGGAGAAATTATATCAACAAGTATTAGAGGAAATGATATCGCTGCAAGATGGGGTGGAGATGAATTTACTATATTGTTACCAAATTCAGGAGCAGATGCTGCAGAAGTTTTGATTAATAGAATTCAGAAAAAGATTAAGTCAGCTTCTTTTGAACATGGGAAAATATCTATTTCGTTTGGGTTAGATACAAAAAAAGACAAAGAAGAAGATATAAATGAAAAATTTACTTCAGCTGAAGAATTTATGTATCAAAATAAACTTGAAGAAATTAATAGTATTCGTGGTCAAACAATTAATACAATAATGACTACATTATTTGAAAAAAGTATTGAGGTTAAAGAGCATTCTATGAGAGTATCAGAACTCTCTGTTTTGATTGCTGAGAAAATGGGATTATCAAAAACAAATACAAATGATATCAAAACGATGGGATTAATTCACGATATTGGTAAGATAGTTATCGATTTGAATATCCTGGATAAACCAGGTAAATTAACAAAAGAAGAAAGAAACATCATTCAACAACATCCATTATCAGGTAGTAGAATGTTAAATTCTTCACATGAATATTCGAGATTAGCAGCAGGAGTACTCCATCACCATGAACGTATTGATGGTAAAGGATACCCAAATGGAATATATGGAGATCAAATTCCAATTGAGTCAAAAATAATTGCTGTTGCTGATGCATTTGACGCAATGACTGCAGAAAGACCGTATCGTTTAACTCCGTTATCTTCAGAAGATGCAATAGCTGAGTTGCGAAAACATAGTGGAACTCAATTTGATAAGACAGTCGTTAATGTGTTTGTTAATAAGGTCCTAAAGTAAATCGGAAAGAATAGGTTAATAAGATAAAACAACTATGATAATAAATAATAGAAGAAAAGAGACTGATTGTCCAATGTCATTAAGTTAATATAGAAACGGACAACATATGACAAGTTTGAAAATAAAAAGGTTCTATGTCAAGGATTGGGGTAGAACTAAATAAAAAGAAATAATGAGACATTGAGATGAATAAATCTTGATGTCTTTTTATTGTGCATGGAAATTAGTAAGCCCAACAGCATATTTAAGTTGTCTAAAAGACGTTTCTATCCCCCAACGCATTTGATAAAGATGTTTAATATCTTCGCAAGTAAAATCATCAAATAAATTCGTGATTACACATTGATAATCCCCAGAATCAAGCCAAAAACGAACAACTCTAAAAGTCAGAGAGCACACAGGGTTTTCTGTATTTGAGAAATCAAATCTAACTATTGAAGGAGAAAATCTATAATTAGGCAATGACATATACTGTTTCTTTTGAAAATTTGAAACATTAGCAGTAATAATTTCATCAAACTCTTCCTCAGTGAAAGTTAACCCAAATAAAATACCATTACTATGTATATCTTTCACTCTCATAACATAATTCGAATGAATGTTTTCGATATGAGCAAAAACATTATAACTTTCATACCCACGATAGATAACAATGATAGACTTGTCATCAACATTAGGTAACATATCAATTAAAGCACCGCGCTCATCTTTCCTTCTAACGGGTTGAACAATCGCATCAGTATAGGTATTGTTTAACAAATCAAACATCGCTGAAAGAATTAATTCGTTGTGACCTTTATGTGTTTTATTAGAAACAAAGGATTCTAAATCGTTAGGGTTTCTGAACACATTCAAACTAGAACCATCGACAGCCAATAAATTATATCCTCTATATTTTTTTGGCTTTCGTAAAGAATTACTAAAATCATAAAAACATGAGAAAAAGCAAATGGAAGAATCTTATCTCTCGCCTGAACAAAAGCAGACTTAGTAGGCGTATAATCGCTAAAATTAAACAATTCAAGCATTTCATGATCAAGAGAATTTCCTCCCATAGATAAAATAGAATTAAATGTAGTAATAAAATCAAGTTTCCTTGAACGAGTAAAATCGGAATCCGGATTTCTAATAAAATCCGGATTCATCGAAACATCAACAATAATATCGTTGAGTTTCGATTTAAGTAGTTTTGAATATTCCATAGAATAACCTCCTAAAAGTATTTGCGCTTCTAGGGGCTACGCCGCAAATTTTACCAAGTTTGTCAAGTCTTTTCTTGAAATAAAGTTCGAAAAAAGCTGAAAATTACAAAATAAAAAAAGACCCCCTCACAATAGTGTGAGAAGATCAGTCTTCTTTTTCTTAACTTAATGACATTGGATATTTGTCTCTTTTTTGTTGCAGTTTTGGATTGAAAATTGATTGAGCATATATGTATTTTAGGTAAATAAAACTGCAGGACACTTAAAAGAAGAGAGTAAAATACTACCAATAAAACAAAAAAACGCATAAAACACGTTTTTTGTTTAAACAGATTTATTTGTTTTTGTTATTAAATAACGCTGTTCATTACATCAGGGAAAAATGTCGATACGACAACAAATGCCAAAATTATGAAAAAGAGAAAGGCAATTAGTTTTTTCTCAGCGACTAATTCAAGACCCGCAAGCCCAGCTAAAGCGTAGATTAAATATTGTTGAACGAGATTGAAGTAACCAAGCATGTCTTCCATTCCATCGAATGTAAATCCAGCTAAAGTTTGAATATTCTTGAATGCGTATACTAAAATGATTAAAAAACCTAAAACAGAACCTAAAACACTGTAGAATTTTTTCATGATCTCCTCCTTGAGATTTATATACTTTATTATATTGAAAAAGAGACGGATTTTCAAGAAATTATTAGGCTTTAATAGAAATTTTAGATTGAAAATCAATAAAGCATTTATAATAAACTTCAAATAGTTGCTTTTGATAAAATTTCTAGATATAATTATTAGAGCACATATAAACAATTTATATGATAATCAAATTACCAATTTTTTTAATGATTATCAGGAGTAGGAGAAAATATGAAAGTAATTAAAAGGATTTTTAGTATTGTTTTCTTTATTGTATTAGTAATTGTAATACTAAATATATTACCTAAAACACAATATCGAAATGATAACCCCTGGCTTAAAGAAAATAATAATGGTGAACCATTAGTTATAGCTCATGCTGGAGGACAATTTGAAAATCCAGGAGATACAATGCGCGCCTTTCAATATAGTTTCGATTTAGATGTTGATGTCTTAGAAATGGATGTCCATTTAACAAGTGATAATATTTTAGTCACAAGACATGGTGAAAATGAAACAGGAAACATTCGTCATATGTCTAATTGTGATACTGTTATTTGGGATGAAACTTACGAGTGGCTTTATGATAGTTGTAATTTCGGATATAACTATGAAGATAAAGATGGAGCTTATCCATACAGAGATATGACACAAGTTGAGTGGGTTGAAGCAGGAGTCTATATGACGACTCTAGAAGAAATATTTACTGCTTTTGGGGATGATACACTTTATATCATTGAGATTAAAGCTGATGTTGATGCACCAAGAACAGAAACTGCAGATGTACTAATTGAGTTAATAAATGATTATGAGTTAAATGACTATGTAGTTGTTGCTACTTCATTTGAAGATATCAGTAACTACATAACAACAACTTATCCAGATACAGTACAATCAGCATCACATGATGATGCTCAAGATATGGTTATTAAAACATATTCATTTACAAGTCTATTTTTTAAACCTGTTAATAATTCATCTCTTCAAATACCAACTTCATTTACTATCCCTGTAATCAATGAATTAAACTTAGCTACTAAAATACTCATAAACAGTGCGCATAAACATAATATGGCAATTCATTATTGGACGATTAATGATTCACAATTAATGAAAGATTTAATAGCACTTGGCGCAGACGGAATTATCACAGATGATCCAGAATTATTAATGGAGATTATTAATACAAACTAAGTATGTTTTAAGAAAAATATGATATAATAATAATGAACAAATACTAAAAAAGGGAGTGTTAAAAATGTTTAGAATAGTTAAAGAATATGAAAGGGCAATCAAATTTAGATTCGGAAAGTTTGTTAAGGTAATGGATCCAGGCATTAGACTGGTTATTCCAATTATTCATGAAGCTAGAAAAGTCGATTTAAGAACAATTACTCAAGATGTTCCCCAACAAAAATGTATTACAAAAGATAATGTTACAATTACAATTAATGCAGTTGTATATTATAAAGTTTTTGATTCAAAGAAAGCTGTGTTACAAGTTAAAGACTGTTACTTTGCAGTTACTCAATTAGCACAAACAACTTTAAGAAATTCTCTTGGTGGGTTTGAACTAGATGAGTTATTATCTAATTTAAAAGTTATTTCTAAAGAGATTAAGGAAATTGTTGATACTGAGACAGATCCTTGGGGAATAAAAGTTGAAAGAGTAGAAATTAAGGATATTAAAATTCCTGAAGATATGGAAAGAATTATTGCTAGAGTAGCCGAAGCTGAAAGAGATAAAAGAGCAATCATTGTAAAAAGTGAGGGAGAAGTAGGAGCAGCTCAAAAATTAGCTGATGCTGCTAAGATTTTATCAACTGTCCCTGGTGCAATGCATTTAAGAACTTTAGCAACTATTAATGATTTATCAGGTGATAAATCAAACACAGTAATATTTGCTATTCCAGTAGAAGTATTAGATTCGTTTAAGACAGCAAGTGTAATAGATACAGTGAAAAATATTGTAAAGAAATAAATAGACATAATAAAAAAAGACATTTTAGATAATTTTGTATCTAGAATGTCTTTTTTGATTTAATTATGACCAAAGTAAAGAAAGATATTTCAAACATAAAAAGATGCTAATAAACACAAGTTTTATGTGTCTACTAACATCTCACTCTTTTATTATTTTTATATAGATTTTGTAAAGCAAGTAGTAACTAGAATCTTCCCACAATCACATCATCTTCATCAATAATTCCTGCAGCTACTAAAGCTCTTTGGAAAGAAGTAGACTCCCTTGACATTCTTACTGTAGCACCTGCAATTCCATCAGATGAATTTTGAGCAGTCTTTGTAGCACCAGTAACTAAATCAACACCAAAGAAATTATCTTCATTAACACCTAAAGCCCATCTCTCAACAGACCAATCAACTAGTGATGTCATATCATTTACACTTTTACCAATTAAGTATGCTTCAATTCTTTCATAGTTTCCTTGCCATCCACCTAATGAATGACGTCCTGATGTTATTCCTAACTCAGAAGGCACGCCACCTGTAAATGTTACTCCTGCAGCTTCTAGTAATTCTTGCATTGTTGATGATGCAGATAATCCCATAAATACACCAGCATCAGTCATTACATGATAAAAATAAGAGATGCTTAATAAGTTTTTAGTAGATAATTCAGTCCATGATTCAGGTTTCAATAATCCGCTACTAGAAGCTCTAACAGTAGGGATAAATCCTCCAGCAGTTCCATCAACTGGTACTGTACCTATAGTCTTTGAATAATCATAACCACTAGGCAATAAAATTTCAAATTGATATCTTGTGACTGGTTCAACAACTAATAAAGCAGCATTCCCATCAGCATCCACGACAACACTGTATAAACTCATCATGTCATGTGTATCTATATCAAACATTGATGTCCCAATAGCATAACTAGAACCTGGTGTTGCTGCAACAGGTATAATATTCAAATCAGCACTAATTCTTGCAGTCCCATCTTGGCGAGTATACCAACTATTATCACTGCTTTTCCAAAATAAAACTTTAGCATCAGTGATTAAACCATCTGAATCAATAGTTAATGTTGTTTCAATTTTTTGAGATGCATCTTCAAGTAAAGTGCCTGATGCTTCACCTTTCCATGAATAACCAACATAAGTACCAGCTAAAGATTCAACTTCAACTTCAACTTCAACTTCAACTTCAACTTCAACTTCAACAATTTTTTCAACTTCAACTTCAACAATTTTTTCAACTTCAACCTCAACTGTTTTTGAACATGCAGTTAAAGAAAACGCTGCAAATAATAATAGACCTAGAATAAATATTTTTTTCATATCAAATCTCCT
>Ga0208647_1000112_pt1 | contig 35266 bp, 39 predicted proteins | sample AntAceMetag02UKA_FD_184765 | JGI IMG/M metagenome (GOLD analysis project Ga0208647, IMG submission 184765) | Saline lake microbial communities from Ace Lake, Antarctica - Antarctic Ace Lake Metagenome 02UKA (SPAdes) (version 2) | ecosystem: Environmental > Aquatic > Non-marine Saline and... | reverse complement strand
GCAATTCGGCCGGAATTAGATGGCGCTCAAATCATGGAACTCTTAGAGATAAAACCCGGTCGCGAGGTTGGAATTGCTTACGATTATTTGTTGGAGTTGCGCCTAGATCAGGGCGAGGTTGGCCCAGAACGAGCAAAGAAACTCTTGCTCGAGTGGTGGTCGAACCGCTAAGGTTGAAAGGCTGCCTAGGCAATACCAAAGTAAAAAATGCTAATACCCTCCTGTCACGGAAAGACCGTGGCCGCTTTAGACCGAAGGAGGTGGGTTATAAATGCATAACTACGAGCTAATGGTCATTATGGACCCCTCACTAGACGAGCGCATTGTCGCTCCAACACTCGACAAGTTCCTAACGGTAATCACCGCAGCTGGTGGCACCCTGGACAAGATCGACATTTGGGGCCGACGTCGCATGACATATCAGATCCAGAAGCACTCCGAAGGGCTCTACGCAGTGGTTAACATGAACACCACTTCAGAGTCCGTGCAAGAGCTTGACCGTCAGCTAAACCTGAACGAGTCAATTCTTCGCACCAAGGTGCTCCGTCTGGAAGAAGCAATTTTCAGCATCAACCCAATCGAATTCGTTCCCGAAGAGAAGCCTCCTCGCGCAGGCCGTGGTGGCCCTCGTGGCGGCGGCGCTCGCGGTGGCAAGCGTCCAACAGGCGCTAAGGCCGAATAATGGCTGGCGAAGTAGTCATAACAATCGTTGGCAACCTAGCTGACGATCCGGAACTGCGCTACACGCAGGGTGGAATCGCCGTGGCGTCAGTCCGCGTTGGCTCAACCCCGAGAACCTTCAACCGTCAGACAAATGAATTTGTTGACGGCGAAACCGTATGGATTCGCTGCACCGCTTGGCGCGAGGTTGGCGAGAATGTCGCTCAGTCCCTAACCAAGGGCGCACGAGTTGTAGTTACCGGTCGAATGAAGCCGGCTTCTGCTTACCAAACCGCTCAGGGTGAAGCCAGGGCTTCACTTGAGTTAGAGATTGATGAAATTGGACCATCACTTCGCTATGCAACAGCAACTGTTACAAAGCGTGCCCGTGAAGGCTCTGCACAGGTCGAATCCCCATGGGGTGGAGCTCAGGCAGAAAAGAAGCAGGCCAATTCTGGAGCGGATGCCTGGGCTAACCCAGCAGAAGCCCCATCCGACGAAGCACCTTTTTAGAAAAGACCTAGGAGAAAAACAATGGCAGGAAAGTCAGCTGACCGCCGCAAGCAGATGAACAGTAAGTTCGACAAGCTTGCTCCGGCAAAAACAATCAAGATCGAGTTCATCGATTACAAGGACGTAGCAACATTGCGCAAGTTCGTAACCGAACGAGGCAAGATCCGTGCGCGTCGCATCACCGGTGCGACCCCACAGGACCAGCGCAAAATTGCTAAGGCCATCAAGAACGCTCGCGAGATGGCGATAATGCCATACTCCGGTGCCGGACGCTAGAGGAGAATCACATGTCGAAATTAATTTTGACCAACGAGGTCCAAGGTCTCGGCTCAGCCGGTGACATTGTTGAGGTGAAGAACGGTTACGCGCGTAACTTCTTGATCCCAACTGGACTTGCAGTTATCTGGAGCCGCGGTGGCGAGAAACAGGTCACCCAGATCCGAGATGCTCGCGATGCTCGCGCCATTGCATCTGAAGAAGAGGCACTAGCGATTAGGAGCAAGCTCGAGGGTGTTCTGCTCACCATCAAGTCAAAGGCGGGCACTAACGGCCGCTTATTCGGCGCAATCAAGACTTCTGACCTGGCTGATGCCATTCAGGCCCTTGGTTTCGGCGAGGTAGACAAGCGTAAGATCCAGTTTGCATCTTCAATCCGCACCTTAGGTAACTACGAGGCAAGCGTTCGTTTGAACTCTGACCTTGTGGCACGGGTTAAGCTTCAGGTTGTTTCTGCCAACTAGCACAATTTTGTGAAGGGCAACCCACACTTTTTTGTGTGGGTTGCCCTCTTTTAAGTGGGGTGTTTTCCACAACCCTAACCCTGAGCCTTAGGCTTTTCATAGATTTAATTATCCACAGGCAGAACTCAGTAAAACACTGGGCAAAAGCCAGATATCAGTTTATTTATCCACAGGTTATCCACAGGCGAAGACAGAAATCATCGGCGTGTTTCCACAGGGTTATCCACAGTTATCCACAGACTCATTTGTATGCAAAGTGTCACTGCCCCAAGCTATACCTGTCTTATCTAGTTCTGGAGGAACATTATGTCGATGTTGTCAACCGTTACAGCATCTGACCCACGAGTAGCACCTCACAACCTTGAGGCAGAACAATCCGCTCTCGGTGGCATGCTGCTGAGCCAAGAAGCGGTCGCCGAAGTTGTTGAAGAAATAGCCGGTGTTGATTTTTACGCGGGTAAACATGAACTTATTTACAACGCAATCTTGAACCTGTTCGGTCGCGGTGAGCCAACCGATGTAATCGCGGTTACCGATGAACTGAATAAGCAGGGAAACTTACTAAGAGCCGGAGGTTCCGACTATCTGCACTCCTTAGCCAGCTACGTGCCAACTGCTGCTAACGCCGGCTACTACGCGAAGATCGTTGGTGACAAGGCTATTTTGCGCAGACTCATTGATGCCGGAACCAGAATTGCTCAATCCGGGTACGACAGCCAGGGCGAGGTAGAGGATCTTGTGAACCAGGCTCAGGCAGAGGTCTATAAAGTTTCTAGCCAGTCTTCTAAAGAGGATTACGTCGGTTTGAGCGATTCCCTAGAAGCTGCAATCCACGACATCGAGTTGGCGCAGAACCGTGGCGGGGAAATGACTGGAACCCCAACCGGCTTCACTGATCTTGACGCCTACACCCACGGGTTACACCCCGGACAGCTAATAATAGTCGCCGCACGGCCGGCCGTTGGCAAGTCGACCTTTGCGCTGGATATCGCAAGGAACGCATCGGTCAGACACAATCAAGCAACTATCTTTTTCTCTCTTGAAATGGGACGTTCCGAGATCGCAATGCGTATGTTGAGCGCAGAAAGTTCGATTTATCTCCAAAGCATGCGCAAGGGAACAATCTCTGAGGGCGACTGGACCAGGCTTGCAGCTGTCCGCGGTCGAATCAATGACGCTCCGCTATACATCGATGACAGTCCAAACATGTCACTGGTTGAAATTAGAGCCAAGTGCAGGCGTTTGGCTCAGCAGGTCGACCTGAAACTCGTGATTATTGACTATATCCAGCTTATGTCCAGCGGCAAGAAGGTTGAGTCTCGTCAGCAAGAGGTTTCCGAGTTCTCAAGGGCGCTGAAGCTCTTGGCTAAGGAGCTAGGCCTTCCAGTTGTTGCGCTATCACAACTAAACCGTCAGGCAGAGCAGTCAAAGGACAAGCGCCCTGAACTTTCTCACCTCAGAGAATCGGGATCGCTGGAGCAGGATGCTGATGTTGTGGTGCTGTTGCATCGAGAGGGAATTTACGAGCGCGATCACCCCAGAGCCGGCGAAGCAGACCTGATCCTTGCAAAGCAGCGAAACGGACCGACCGGAACCGTCACGGTTGCTTTCCACGGTCAGTACTCGCGCTTTGTAAATATGCCAAGCTAATCCCGTGCAAATCCTCTTTGGCCTAAGGGCCACGTTCTCTTTTGGTCTCGGTGTATTTATAACCTTCAGTCAAGCCCACACCTTTGTTGTCGGTACGGCAGTCATGACTGGTTTCGGACTAGCAGTCGGCCTTAGTTCTCTGGCCTACATTCTTCGCACCAAAAGCCTCAACCAATTAGCCCCATTGATGCTGATAGCAACGCTCATCGGCTTATTGAGCGCTGGCACCTTTTTGTATTCAGACATCCAACCCCTGGTATTTTTGCCCCTGGTAGCACTGTTTGGGCTTTCTTTTGCTGCGTTCGAGGGCTATCTGGCAAAGCGGGAGGGCTTTCGGGTTGGAGTGGGGCGAGATTTTGCCTTGAGCGCTGGTTTCAGCCTCGTTCTTGGGTTGCTGTTTTTAGTTGCCCCACTCGATGAGGTCAGTGCCGTCGGTTTCTTGGGTGCATATCTGGCGATTAGCGGTGTTTTCTGGGGTATAGCCGCAGCCACACCACAACCGAAGTAGGCTTGACGCGTGAAGCGATTCGGAAACCTCAAAAGTTATATGGTTATGTCAACCATTGCCGCCCTGTTTGTTGGGCTCATTGTTCTTTTTGGAACCAGATTTGTTGAACAGGCGATTATTTGGGGCCTAGTGACCTTCATAGTCTCGCTGGTGATTATCGCCACTCTTGATCTGAGCTTCAAGCCAGATGACCCAGACCCCAACAAGCCGCGTCTTCGCTAACTTTCGAGTTAGTCAGTCCTCTAGATGATTTGTGAGGGCCTCGGCGAGACCCACGTAAGTATGTGGCTTTAGCTTTAGCAGTCGGGCTTTTGTTGCTTTAGAAACCTCTAGTTTGTCAATAAAGGCCAACAGCTCGTCTTCGCCAACACTCTTGCCTCGTGTCAGCTCTTTCAAAAGCGCGTAAGGGTCTGAAATCTTTGACGCTCCACGCGCGACATCAGCCCTTATCGCGGTTTGAATTGCTTCTCCAAGAACTTCCCAGTTTTCAAGCAGATCAGCCATGAGCACACCTTCACTGATTGCTATTTCATCGAGACCGCGGTTCACGTTGTCGATTGCAAGTACTGAGTGGCCAAAGCCAACCCCGATGTTTCGCTGAGCACTGGAATCGGTCAGATCACGCTGCATTCTTGAGGTGACAAGAGTCTGAGCTAGAGAATCAAGTACTGCGCAGGAAAGCTCGAGGTTTGCCTCGGCATTTTCGAAGCGAATCGGGTTTATTTTGTGGGGCATCGTTGATGACCCAGTGGCTCCGGCAACCGGTATCTGCTTGAAGTATCCAATTGAGATGTAGGTCCACAAATCGGTGGCAAGGTTGTGGAGAATTCTGTTGAAGTGGCTGATGGTTGCGTAAAGCTCAGCCTGCCAGTCGTGGGATTCGATTTGGGTTGTAAGTGGGTTCCAGTCAAAACCTAGGTGTTCAACAAATTCTTTCGATTCCTTGGCCCAGTCGACATTTGGCGCTGCGGCTAAATGGGCAGCGAAAGTTCCGGTTGCTCCAGAAAACTTACCTAGAATCTGCTGACCGGCGGCTTTTGTGGTCTGGCGTTTTAGTCGGTGGGCGAATACTGCCAGCTCTTTGCCCATAGTGGTTGGGGTTGCAGGTTGGCCGTGAGTTCTTGAAAGCATTGGAATGCCAGCCATTTCCTTGGCCATTCTCGAGATCTTTACGATCGTGTCCTTGGCTCGCGGCAACCAGACCCGCTCGAGGGCATCGTGAACAGTTATTGCGTAGCTGAGGTTGTTTATATCCTCCGAGGTGCAGGCGAAGTGAACCAGTTCGGCCAGATCGTCTCGCTTCATAGCCGAGAGGGCATTCCTCACGAAATACTCCACTGCCTTTACGTCGTGGCGAGTAGTTGCCTCTATCTCGGCGAGTTCCTCGACGGAAGCGTCTGAGAAATCTGCTACTAAATCATGCAGTTTGGTTTTTTCTTCGAGGGAGAGCGTTTTACCGGTTCCGAGAAGATCCCTCTCAACCAGCCAAATCAGCCACTCGACTTCGACTAATACCCTGGCTCTGTTAAGACCGGCCTCACTTAGGTGCTCGCCGAGCTCCCTAACCTGAGGTAGGTAGCGGCCATCTAGGGGGCTTAGGGGTTGCGAAGAAAGAGTCACCACTCTATTTTGCCGTACTTGGGGACTGAGCACACTGCGAGTATCCAAGTGTTTGTTATTTAATGTGCCCAATTGGCTAGCGAATTTTCAATACCTTCAGTACTGCCCTGGTGAAGAAGCTCGCAATACTCATTACTATTGCAGCCAAAATTGCCCAACCTAGGGATTCAATTTCTAGACCTTCGGAGGTGAAGCCATCGATGCTGAAGACATCCACCCCAATTACCGTGCTTAGCCAAGCCACTAGCAACAGCAGCGCACCGTTGATAACAAAAGCGATAAGGCCAAAGGTGATGATGTAAAGCGGGAAGGCAAGAATCTTTATTACGGGGGCAATGATGGCGTTCACCAGCCCAAAGACCGCGCCAACCACCAGGAACGAGCCTGCTATGTTCCAGAAACCAGTGCCTCCGTAGGGGGTTAGTTGAACTTGCGGGACCACCGAGGTGGCAACCCATAGACCGACGGCATTAACAATCGTGCTAACCAGAAATCGCAACATCGGGCAATTCTTTCAGTAAAAGAGCTAAATTAGGTGGCGTGACCCCCGAAAATCAGCCACCAATGTTGCAGCTTTTAGCGCCCGACGGAACCTACGGCGTGCCCAAAGGGTATGAGGCGTACGGAAAGATAATCGAGGGACTCGATCAAGACTTCCTCAAAACGCTCTATACCGACATGGCTCGCATTCGCAGGTTTGACATCGAAGCAACCGCTTTGCAGCGTCAAGGTCAGCTGGGCCTTTGGGTTCCAGCCATTGGCCAAGAGGGCGCTCAAATTGGTTCAGGACACGGTGTCGGTAAAAACGATCACATCTTTCCAAGCTATCGAGAGCACGGAGTCGCTCTGACTCACGGAATTGAGCTGATCTCGATTCTGAAAATGATGCGTGGAGTTAACCACGGTGGTTGGGACCCAGAAGAAACTCGTTTTCACCATTACGCGATTGTTCTTGCGACCCAGGTTTTGCACGCGGTCGGTTATGCAATGGGTGTGAAGCTGGATGGCAAAGTTGGCACCGGCGACCGGGACAAAGATCTAGCCGTTATCTCCTATTTTGGAGACGGCGCGACCGCAGAGGGCGATGTTTCTGAAGGCTTATTGTTTGCAGCGGTCAACGAATCACCGATTGTCTTTTTTATTCAAAACAATCAGTGGGCAATTTCCTCTCACATTAACAGTCAAACCAAGGTTCCTCTTTACACCCGGGGAGAAGGCTTCGGTGTTCCAGGAATGCGCATAGACGGAAATGATGTTTTGGCTTGTTATGCGGCAACCAGGCTTCATATGGATAACGCTAGGTCCGGAGAAGGCCCGTTCTTGCTGGAGGCGCTAACCTACCGAATTGGTGCCCACACAACATCGGATGACCCGAGCAAATATCGGGAAGAAGCAGAAGTTGATGAGTGGAAAGCTAAGGATCCGATCAAGCGATTCGAAATTTTCTTGCGCAGGCAAGGCATCGGCGATGACTTCTTCGAAGAGGTAAAGGTTGCCGGAGACGATCTAGCTAAAAAAATTCGCGCAGAGACCTTCGCTCTCGAGGATCCCCCACTAGAAAACATCTTCAACCACGTTTACACCGAGCAGCACCCCGAAATTGACAAGCAGCGAGCCTGGCTCGAGGCTTACGAAGCACGTATGGGTGACCATGAGTAGCTACAAGGACATGGCAATCTCCAAAGCCCTAAACGCAGGCCTGCAGCAAGCGATGATGAAGAACGAAAAAGTTCTAATGTTTGGTGAAGACGTTGCAGAACTCGGAGGAGTCTTCCGGGTTACCGAAGGGCTTTATAAAGAGTTTGGCCAAAGCAGAATATTTAATACCCCCATTGCAGAGTCTGGAATCGTAGGAACCGCAATTGGACTGGCCATGCGTGGTTATCGCCCAGTGGTAGAGATTCAGTTCGACGGCTTCGTGTTCCCAGCCTTTAACCAGATCACAAGCCAGCTTGCAAAACTCACTTACCGGTCCGAGGGCGCAATGCAGATGCCGGTGGTTATCAGGATCCCTTACGGCGGAGGAATCGGCGCTGTTGAGCACCACTCTGAGAGCCCAGAAGCATATTTTGCCCACACTCCTGGACTGAGAGTTGTCACACCCTCGAATCCAAACGACGCCTATTGGATGATGCAGCAGGCCATCGAGTCTTCGGACCCGGTGATCATGCTGGAGCCAAAACGCCGCTATTGGCAAAAGGGCCCGGTAAATCTTGACACTGCGCCAATGCCGCTTCACAATGCAAGGGTCATGCTCGAGGGCACCCAGGTAACGCTTTTGGCCTACGGACCGATGGTCACGGCCGCACTTCAGGCTGCGGAAATTGGTGCCGAAGAAGGTGTGAGCATCGAGGTGATTGATCTTAGGTCGCTATCTCCAATTGATTACCCAACAATCATGGCTTCGGTCAAGAAGACTTCAAGGGCAGTGATTGTCCACGAGGCTCCAACGAACGTTTCGCTCTCCAGCGAAATAGCGGCTCGTATTTCCAACGAGGCCTTCTACAACCTAGAAGCTCCGGTGATACGCGTCGGTGGTTTTGACACCCCGTATCCACCTGCGAAGCTAGAAGAAGCTTTTTTGCCTGATGCAGACCGTATTCTTGAAGCTATCGACAGGTCTCTGGCCTACTAGGGAGTCTCAAAATGACTATTGCCAAGTTCCCACTGCCCGATGTCGGCGAGGGGCTAACCGAGGCCGAGATGGTCAGCTGGCTCGTTGCCCCGGGAGACCATGTAACGGTCAATCAAACGATCTGCGAAATAGAAACGGCGAAATCAGTTGTCGAACTGCCTTGTCCTTTCGAGGGTGAAGTAGATGAACTTTTGGTTCAGGTTGGCGACACCGTCGAAGTTGGCACCCCAATCATTTCAGTGAGAGTTTCAGGCGATTCGCCCATGCTGGTGGCGGACAAGCCAGACGCCCATCCTGCGCTTGCTCAAGAAGCGGACACCGGAGCCGAATATAAGATCCCAACTTTGGTTGGCTACGGAGATGCCGGCGAAGCCAAATCCCGCAGAGGCCGGCCCGTAAAGCCAGCCGCCACCGCAACAGCGGTGCCGGTGGCAATGATGAGCGCCGCGGCTATGGCTTCAGACGCAATCATTGCGAAGCCACCAATCAGAAAATTAGCCAAGGAACTCGGCGTGAACTTGGCAGTAGTTAACGGCTCGGGAACGCGAGGCGAAATAACTAGAGAAGATGTTATTTCCAGCGCCAGCCAGGCCAGCGTCTTCAAAAACCTCACCACGCCAGCGGTTTCCTCCGAACGAGAAGAGCGGATCCCGGTCAAGGGCATGCGCAAGGTAATTGCCACGGCAATGGTCAAAAGTGCCTTCACTGCTCCCCACGTCAGCATCTTTGTTGATGTCGATGCGACTAGAACCATGGAATACGTAAAGCGCCTAAAGGCATCGGTTGATTTTGCCGGCGTGAAAGTAACGCCACTTTTGATCATGGCTAAGGCCATAATCTGGGCCGCCAGAAGAAACCGAATGGTTAATTCGACCTGGTCGGACACCGAGATTATCGTTCACTACTTTGTGAACCTAGGCATTGCTGCGGCAACCCCGCGGGGTTTGATAGTTCCGAACATCAAAGATGCGGACGCGATGAACATGATCGAGCTAGCAACAGCGATCGAAAAGCTTGCTGCAACTGCCAGAGAGGGCAAGACCACGCCGGAGGACATGAAGGACGGAACAATCACCGTCACCAACATCGGTGTTTTCGGCGTTGACACCGGAACCCCCATTTTGAACCCGGGTGAGGTTGGAATTGTGGCCTTAGGCTCCATTCGCAAAAAGCCTTGGGTGGTTGATGATGAGATTGTGGTCCGCCAGGTCACGACCATTGGTGCAACTTTTGATCACCGGGTGGTTGATGGTGACGTCGCCTCTAGGTTTGTTCAGGATGTAGCAAGCGTTATCGAGGAGCCAGCTCTACTGCTTGACTAATCGAACTTGACAATCGTTTTCAATAGTGGTAGGTTCTGGCCATGACTACTAAAACCTTTAAAATAATGGGCGCGATTGTCGCCGCAGTAACAGCTGTATCTTTGTCTGGTTGCGCCTCCTCGGCAGCTGAAGAAACTCAATCAGCATCCGAATCCAAGCCCACCATCGTCGCCACCACAAACGTGTGGGCCGATATTACGGGCCAGGTTGCCGGTGAATTCTTTGATGTCACCGCTCTTATTTCTGACACCTCAATAGACCCACACTCCTATGAGGCAAGCGCCAGAGAGCAGCTTGCTATCAGCGAAGCTGACCTGTTTGTTGTGAACGGTGGAGGCTACGATGATTTCGCATTGACTCTGGCCAGTGCCACAGAGACTGAGATGTTCAACGTCTATGACGTATTGGAGGCAACAGAGCTCGAGGGTGGCGACGAGCATGCAGATGAAATTACAGACGAGCATGCAGATGAAAGTGCAGACGAGCACGGCGATGAGCACGGCGATGAGCACGGCGATGAGCACGGCGATGAGCACGGCGATGAGCACGGCGATGAGCACGGCGATGAGCACGACGGATCTGACCATGTTTGGTACAGCCTCCACTCAGTTGAGCAAACAGCGATCTCGCTAGCTCAAAAGCTCGGTGAGTTACAGCCTGAGAATGCTCAGTATTTCGCGGCCAACGCAGATGCTTTTGTTAGCGAGATTGCAGTTCTGGAGCAAAAGCTTGAAGCCCTCAGCGCCATGGATGGGCACTACTTCGAGGCTCACCCTTTGGCAGCGATGCTGTTTGCTGATCTAGGCTTCGAAAACCTAACCCCGGAAGGGTATGCAGAGGCAGAGGAGGCCGGGTTTGAGCCGTCCGCAAGAATCTTGGCTGACTCTCAGGCGCTTATTTCTTCAGGCCAACTTCAGTTCCTAGCAGTGAATGCGCAGGGAACCTCGCCGGTTCTTGAGTCCCTCAAGAAGCTGGCCGAAGAGTCAGGCGTACCGGTTCTGGAGTTTGATGAATTACTGCCAGAAGGCTCTAACTACCAGGAGTGGATGGAGTCGAAATTGGATTCCATCGCCGCTATCAGGTAATTAAAACATCTTCAGCCGGTCCTCGATGAAAGTCGTTGGCCGGCTGATTTTGTTTAGATAATCATTTTCAATAAGGAGTAGTGTCTAAAGGATGAAACGTTGGATATTGGGAAGTGCGATCGCGGCTTTTGTCGCACTAATCGCTGGCCTTACCCTCGGTCCAGTCATTTTCAGAGACGCCCCAGCTACGCCCGGCCCAAGCCCTGATCAGAGCCCAACCCTGACTAGAGACGGCATGACCGGGACTATCAAAGTTGTGGCATCCACCAACGTGTGGGCAAGCGTTATTGAGATCATAGGTGGCGATTGGGTGGAGGTAACGGCCATCATCGATAGCGCTGCCCAAGACCCTCACTCCTACGAGGCAACGGCTAGAGACCAGCTTGCGATTCAGGATGCGGAATTAGTAATTGCCAATGGCGGCGGCTACGACGAATTCATGGACCAGTTAGTTTCTGCAACCGATGGCGACAGAATATTCTTGGAACTCGTTGAAGGCGAGCATGGTCACACCGAAGATAACCATGAAGCCACCGATGCTGAGGCCGCTGTGGTCGATACACATGAGAACGAACACATTTGGTATGACCTTCACGCTGTCGCAGAGGCCGCTGAATTGATAGCCGAGGCGATCAACGAACTGAGGCCAGAAGCCTTTGACGATGTGAATCAGAACTACGATTTCTTTGCATCTGAGCTTGAAAACCTTCAGCTTCGGGTCGATTCGCTCAGGGATCGAGCTTTGGGCTTGGGCGTGATTGCCGTTGAGGGCGTTGGAAACCTAATGCTTACTGATGCTGGTTTCGAAAACCTGACTCCGCAGAACCTTGCCGATGCAATTGAGGAAGAGCGCGAAGTTCCGCTAACAGCTGCCGATGAGGCCAGGACTCTGATAAAGAACAAGCTTGTGGTGCTACTTGTCACCAATACTCAGGTTCAAGATGCGGTTTCGGCGGACCTAGTGAAAATGGCGGAATCGGTGGGGACTCCGGTTGTGGAGCTCAGCGAAGTGATTCCGAGTGAAGACCTGGACTACTTAGATTGGATGGCATCAGTTATTGATCGACTTCAACAGGCGATTTATTAAATGACAGCAGTCTTAAGTGTCCAAAATGCGACCCTCCGGTTCGATGATCGAGTTATCTGGCAGGGTCTAGATTTTGACGTCCAGCCCGGAGAATTCATTGCGCTAATTGGGGCAAACGGCTCCGGTAAATCGATGCTGTTGAAATCAGTCCTTGGCCAACAAGAACTCACGGCAGGGTCAATCGAGTTTCTTGGGAAAATCTCTACCGCCGGCAGCACCGAGGTTGGCTACATCCCCCAACATCGATCCATGGACTCCCAATTGCCCCTTCGGGTCTTTGACTCCGTTCGCCTAGGCCTGGACGGGCATCGCTTTGGCTTGCCACTGCCAGGCAAAAAAACTAAGCAGCTTGTTCTAGGCGCCCTCGAGCAGGTTGATGCTTTAGACCTGGTGGATAAGCCAATCGGTGAGCTCTCCGGTGGCGAGATGCAACGAGTTCGAGTGGCACAGGCTATCATTTCCAAACCCAAGCTCATCCTGGCCGACGAGCCACTCAGTGCGCTTGATCTAAACCACCAGCAAACAGTTAGCGGTCTGATTGCTGACCAGGCTAAAAAGCAGGGCGCCGCTGTGCTGTTTGTGACCCACGATCTAAACCCAATTGCAGATTATGTAGACCGGGTTCTTTACCTAGCTCAAGGCCGATACGAAATCGGAACCACCGATGAGGTAATGCAGTCCGAGGTGCTTTCCAAACTCTACGGAACCGAGATCGACGTAGTTAGAAACCAAGGACGAATCGTGGTTCTTGGGGCCCACGATCACAACCACCACGATGACGAAGAGTGGTTGTGATGGAGCTCTCCGACGTTTTTGACTTTTCAGACTATGACCGGCTAATTCCGCTGGTTACTAACTCGCTGTGGGCGGGGGTATTGCTGGCTCTAGTAGGCGGCCTGGTTGGTGTTTTTGTGATGAACAGGGAACTGTCGTTTGCGGTTCACGGAATTTCTGAACTTTCATTCGCGGGAGCGGCAATTTTCTTGCTGTTCGGTTTCGACGTTGTATTTGGTTCGGTTGTCGGCTCAATGATTGCCGCGCTCATTATTGCCTTGCTGGGCGATAAGTCAAAGGATCGAAATTCAATAGTCGCGGTGCTGATGCCGTTCGGGCTGGGTATAGGAATTCTTGCGCTCGCGCTTTATCCGGGAAGAGCTGCGAACAAGTTCGGCTTGCTAACCGGGCAGATAGTCGCCGTAGATGATCCAAAGCTGGCGTCGCTAGTGGTTATCAGTGCCGTTGTTTTGACGCTCTTAGTGATTATGTGGCGGCCGCTGTTGTTTGCAACCTTGGACGTTGAGGTGGCCGCAGCCAGAGGCGTGAACACTAGGGCGCTTGGAATCGTGTTTGTGTTGGTTCTGGGCTTGGCTGTTGCAGCTGCGGTTCAGGTGGTCGGCGCGCTACTGGTTTTAGCACTCCTTGTAACTCCAGCCGCCGCCGCACTTCGATTGAGTAAGAGTCAGCTTTGGGTTCCGGTGTTGAGTGTCTCGTTCGCACTGGTGGCGATGTTGGGTGGAATTCTGCTTGCCCTTGGCGGTGGATTGCCAATCAGCCCCTACGTGACGACCATTTCGTTCCTGATTTACCTGATTGCACGCCTGATAGCTTTCGTGAAAGCCAAAGGGGTAAAAGAAAAGGTCGTGGTGCGCTCATGACCATACGAAGGGCAACCTGGCAGAAAACAGCTGTCTTTGAGGCTTTGAATCAAGATCAAGTCTTTGTTTCTGCCCAAGAACTGCACCACAAACTTTTCTCAGCAGGTCAAAAACTAGGGCTAACAACTGTTTATCGGGCCCTGACTGATTTGGTTGAAGCCGGCCAAGCCGATGTTTTAGCCGGCGAAGACAATGAAATGCGATATCGAGTCTGCAGTAACAAGCATCACCATCACCTGATTTGCCGAAAATGTGGCACCGCAGTTGAATTTGATCTGGATGGTTTTGAGGCAGAGGTAAGCGCCTTGGCGACTAAACACGGTTACAAAGAAGTCGCCCACAGCATCGAACTTTTCGGAATTTGTGAAAAATGTGGCATGTCGGCTTGATTTTCTTGATTCAGGACTTGCTTTTGTGTGCCCGAGCCTCCTAAACTTGCATGGTTGCACGGGCTCCGGCCCGCTCAAACCCAAATCATTAGCTTCGGGAAAACACGCCCTTAGGAGGAAACATGGCAGCGTATTGCCAGGTGACGCAAACAGGACCGCAGTTCGGTCACAAAGTTTCGCACGCTCAGAACAAGACCAAGCGTCGTTTTGACCCGAACATTCAAAAAAAGACTTACTTCGTTCCTTCATTGGGACGCAAAGTTACCCTGACCCTTTCTGTGAAGGGCATCAAGACAATCGACGTTCGCGGTATCGACTCGGTAATCTCCGAGATGGTTTCTCGCGGCCAGAAGATCTAGGAAGCAATAGATGGCCAAGGATAAGGACGTACGTCCAATCATCAAGCTGAAGTCCACCGCGGGCACCGGCTTTACATATGTAACCAAGAAGAACCGTCGTAACGACCCGGACCGTATCAGTCTGAAGAAGTACGACCCAGTAGTGCGTAAGCACGTCGAATTCCGCGAGGAGCGCTAAACACATGGCAAAGAAGTCGAAGATTGCTCGTAACGAGCAGCGCAAGGTAATTGTTGAGCGCTACGCAGTAAAGCGTCTAGAACTAAAGAAGGCTTTGGTTGACCCAGCCTCAACAGTCGAACAGAAAGAAGCAGCCCGCGTGGGACTTCAGAAGCTTCCTCGCAACGCAAGCCCAGTGCGCGTTCGTAGCCGCGACCTGATCGATGGTCGTCCACGTGGAGTGCTATCCAAGTTTGGTATCAGCCGCGTTCGCTTCCGCGACATGGCACACAAGGGTGAGCTTCCGGGTATCACCAAGTCAAGCTGGTAAATACTTTTTATAACTAATCCCGTCTACCTAGGCCAAAGCCCTAGTAGACGGGATTTTTTGTTTTATCCGAAAAGCCTGTCCGCAAAAGAACAGCAGAAATTACTTGGGAATTCGGATTGCTAAATTCTGAGCGAGGGTATTTTTTTGTTAAAAAAGTCATAAAACTGCCTACATCCCCCAAAAATAGCGGAAATCTAAGCGTGCAACACGCCGAAGCGAGAGCATTGACACGGGCTTGGGGGCTATAAGTTGATTGAGACATAATTGTCCACAAATTGTCCAGGAGGACCATATGAACAAGAGCGAGCTAGTTGCCGCAGTTGCACAACACACCGGAGAATCTCAGGCAGCAGTAGGCCGAGTTATCGACGCAATGTTTGACACCATCGGCGCATCAATTGCATCAGGCGACAAGGTCACCATTCCTGGTTACCTAAGCGTCTCCAAAGGTCACCGCGCAGCACGTGCGGGCCGTAACCCACAGACCGGCGCAACCATCCAGATTGCAGCAGCTAACACCGTAAAGGTTTCAGCAGGCAGCAAGCTAAAGGCGTCAGTCAAGTAACTCAAGTATTCAACTAAGAAGCGGCGTCTTTGATTAGACGCCGCTTTTTTGTTTCTCTGGAATAGGCTTGGAGGCATGAATAGCAAGTCGCGCTCCTACACTTTGGTTCTCATGCAGTTCTTGCTAATTGCGTTGTTGCTGTTGTCCCCCAGGCAGGAATCTCCTTACGGCGCGGCCAGTCAGATTGTTGGCGTGTTGGGAGTGGGCCTGATCGCTCTTGGCTCAGGTGTGTTGTTGGTTAGCTTTATCGGGCTAGGTAATTCTCTAACCGCCCTTGCGATTCCCAAAGATAACGGAACCTTGGTTACCCACGGAATCTACTCACGGGTTAGGCACCCGATTTATTTTGGCTTACTGGTAATGAGCCTCGGAGTGATGCTCGATGCCGGCTACTGGCCGCAGATCATTGTCGTGATGCTGCTTTATGTGCTTCTTGGCAACAAGGCGGATTTCGAAGAATCAATGTTGCGCGAGCGATACCCTCAATACAAAAAATACGCCGAGAGGACACCGCGGTTTTTCCCGAGGCTGGGTAGGTGAAGCTAAAAACCTCTAATTACGCTCTGCAGGCAATAGCTGTTGTTCTTGCTGCGGGTCTACTAAGCGTTGTTGTTGGACTAGTTATTGCCGGCGGTGCGGGTCCACTTCAGTTCTCTGATCCAGGCCCTGTAGTTCGCTGGGGAGCCCCATTTGCCAAGCTGGTTATGAACTTTGCAATGGCAACCACAGTGGGGTCTTTGGTGCTTTCAGCGTTTGCCGGAAACCAAGAGGAGCGGTCGAGATTATCTCGAGTTGCTAGCGCGGCTGCGGCCCTTTGGGCGGGCGCTGCCGCTGTCAACTTCGTAATGACCTACCTAAGCGTCTCGGGCTCCGCTATCTCCTATGGCTCAACATTTTCTGATGGGCTGTGGTTGTTTGCAACCCAGATTGAACTCGGGACACTTTTGGTTTGGAATTTAGGTTTTGCGTTTCTGCTGAGCCTTTCCACGCTTGCCTTCAATGGTCGACGGATGAACGCGGTGAACGCCGCAATCGCCATCGCGGGCCTTTACCCCTTGGCTGCATCCGGGCACGCATCTTCTGATGCGGGTCACGCGCTTGCGGTGAACTCACTTTTGATGCACTTGGTTGGCATCAGCATATGGGTTGGCGGGCTTATTGCCCTGTATGCCGTTTTCAAAGGCGATAACCAGCGAACAGCGGTTCTGGTTTCTAGATACAGCACCTTGGCGTTTGTGGCGTTCATTATGGTCGCGGTTTCCGGAGTGACCTCCGGCATCATCAGGCTCTACGAGCCAGCAGACTTGTTTACTAGCTACGGGCTGCTACTGATGCTAAAAGCTGCGCTGTTGGTGGTACTGGGGCTATTTGGAGCACGACACCGGCTTGGGCTGGTGAAGAAGCTGACTGAACGCTCAGTTAGTTTTTGGCGACTGGCTATCTTCGAATTAGCAGTAATGGGGCTGGCAGTTGGAATGGGGACGGCACTAGCCAGAACCCAGACACCGTTGGATGCTGCAGAGTTTGTGCCGCTAACTCCGGCCGAGATACTTACCGGTGACACATTACCTCCGGAGCTCACCGACCTTGCCTGGGTCACAGTCTGGGATATTGACGTTTTGTGGATGAGTGTGTGTCTTGGGGCAATTGCGCTTTACCTTTTCGGAGTAAGCGTGCTGCATAAGCGCGGGGATAAGTGGCCACTGGTTAGAACTATTTCTTTTGTTTCCGGAATGCTGGTTTTGCTTTATGTAACTAACGGGGCGATGAACGCCTACCAAGAGTACCTGTTTAGCGTTCACATGGTTGGGCACATGGTGCTATCGATGATGGTGCCTGTCCTGTTGGTTCCGGGAGCGCCCGTGACGTTACTGTCCAGAGCGCAGGCTCCGCGCAAGGATGGCTCTTGGGGGATGCGAGAGTGGGTGCTTTGGGCTGTTCACACACCTTTCGCTTGGTTTGTTTCGCACCCGCTATTTGCTGGTCTAAATTTTGCACTGTCACTCGTGATGTTTTACTACACGCCACTATTTAGGTGGGCGACAGAAGAGCACCTAGGACATCAGTGGATGTTGATTCACTTCTTGATTACCGGCTATCTGTTTGTTCAGTCACTCATGGGTGTTGATCCTCAGCCACACCGAACCGGTTATCCGATAAAGCTAATGCTCTTGATCGGAACAATGGCTTTTCACGCCTTCTTCGGGCTTGGTCTCATGAACGAAAAAAGCTTGCTGCTGGCCGACTGGTTTGGCGCGATGGGAAGAACCTGGGGCGATGACCCATTGGCGGATCAGGCCATTGGCGGCGCTTTCGCATGGGGAGTCGGTGAAATACCCACTATCGTCATAGCCCTGATAGTTGTTACCCAGTGGTCAAGGTCTGACGATCGAGAGCGCAAGCGACTAGATCGAGCATCCGATCGCAGTGGTAACCGGGACCTTGAGGATTACAACCAAATGCTTGATAGTCTGAGTAAAACGAGAGACAAGCACTAGTGATTATTGATTTAAGCCAAGAACAACAGTCTCTTTTCGAATACATCGAGCAATCAAGCAGCAACGTCTTTGTCACCGGCCGAGCCGGAACCGGCAAATCGACACTGCTTTCACACCTGACAGCGAATACCGAAAAGACCTTCGCGGTTTGCGCTCCAACCGGCGTAGCCGCCTTGAATGTGGGCGGAGTCACTATCCACTCGCTATTTACTTTCCCAATTGGCCTGCTCGGTGAAGTCGAGATTGCAAGGCACCTGAATAAGCGAACTCGTGAAATTCTTCGAGCGTTGGACATGCTGGTTATTGACGAGATTTCAATGGTGTCCGCCGACTTGATGGATGCCATTGACCGGGCTCTGAGAATCGCAAGGGGCAGAAAGAACGAGCCATTTGGCGGCGCCCAAATAGTGATGTTTGGAGATCCTTACCAGCTAGCCCCCGTCCCACCTCGCGACCCATCAGAAAAAAACTACATTGCCGAGAATTACCAGTCACTCTGGTTTTTTGATGCTCATGTTTGGCGAAACTCTGAACTAGAGCGCTTCGAGCTTTCTGAAATTTTCCGTCAGTCGGACGATGACTTCAAAGAAATCCTGAATGCAATCCGAGACGGCTCGGTAACCCAGGCCATGCTGGATGTTTTGAATAAAGCCGGCAACCGTTACCCGCCGCATTCGGATGTGATTCGACTGGCAACAATCAACGAGACCGTGAATGCCGTGAACCACCAGCGCATTGAGCTAATAGAAACCGACCCGAAGATCTTTAAGGCGGTTTACTCAGACGGTGCTGCAAAGGCTTTTGGGCGAGCTCTGCCCGCCGAGACCGAACTGGCACTAAAGGTTGGCGCCCAGGTGATGTTTATCAAAAACGATGATTCGAGTATGAACAAGACCTCAAATGGTTCAGCGATTAGACGCTGGGTGAACGGGACTATCGGCCGGGTTGTTAGATTGCCGAAATCTGGCTTAGTCGTGGTTGATGTTGACGGCGAAGAACTAGAGGTTGGCCCGGCAACCTGGGAAAAGATTCGATACGAAGTCGAAGAAAACTTTGATGAATCAAGTGGCAAAACCAAAGAAACCCTGGTCCCAGTCACCTTGGCCGAATTCAAGCAGATCCCGCTTCGCTTGGCATGGGCAGTGACCATCCACAAATCCCAGGGTCAAACCTATGACGAGGTCCAAATCGATATGGGCAGGGGTGCATTTTCTCCCGGACAAACCTATGTTGGGCTGAGTCGAGTGCGAGCGCTCGACGGTCTTTACCTAACCCGAGCAATCTTGATCAGGGACGTGATGGTTGACTCGGACGTGGTCAGGTTTATGTCCGGGGCCCAGATCGAAGCCACCAGTTCAGAGCTTCTGCCACCCTTCTAGCCCAGTAGCTCTCGTGGTGACCAGTGTTCGGGTAGGTGGCGCCAACAAGTGAATCGGGTGTCAGGTAACCCTTGGCTTTTATTTTCTCAAGGGCCGCTTCGTGAAACGGAGCGTAGTTTTCATCAAGTTCAATGGTTCCGGTGTCAGTCCAGATCCGGTGTTTGCCATCCACAGGCAGTAAATCCGTCAGCTCTTGAACCATGAAGTCGCCACCAAAAGGCCAGTGAGTAGAAAAGCCAATTGCAGTGCCAAACACCTCGGGGCGCTTGCTCATTGCGTATAGCGACATGAGCCCACCCATAGATGAGCCCATGACTGCTGTCCGGTCTGGGTGGTGGGTGATGTGATATCTATCCAAAACAAACGGGATGATGGCGTCTGCCATCAACGAGACATAAGCATCTCCAAGTGATTCGCCCGGGGAATCTTTATATTCTTCCGGCATGTGATCCCAGATCTCCTGGTGGTTATCTAAGATTTTCTGCGGAGCTAGCTCTCTAAGCCTTGAGACATCGCTGAGACCCCATAGTCCGATAATTACTGGCTGCGGCCCTCTAACCTCTTCTCTCATGGCCGTGAGCATCTCCCAGGTCTTGCCCGTGTAGGAGTCTTTCTCGTCAAACAGGTTTCTGCCGTCGTGCATTATCAAAATCGGTGTTGTGGCGGTGATAGTTTTCGGTGCCCAAACATCAACGCGGTGGTTATCAAATTCGAATTTTTCCATCGAGCCGCCGGCCAGGCGTCGCTCTAGAAGCTTTCTTTCTCGAAATGCCATAAAGAGCGGGAAAGTAAATGCCATGGCGGTGATTCCGGACAGCAGGAAGTAAAGCCAGACCCGCTTCATGCCCAAACGCCTTGCCTCAACCAACATCAAGGTGATGACCGCGATGCCAACCACCAGCAAATCTAGAGACAACACCCAATCCACGTAGGACCCAAACCAGGCATTGAGGTAGTCTGCTTCTTGGGTCACCGCGAGTGCATTCAGCACCCACGCGGTTATCAGACCCAATGCAGCGACTACGAAGTAGATTCTTGATCGAATGATGTGTTTTTTAAACATGCTGGAATCATTCCACGAACCACAAGGCTTTATCTTCAAACAGACGAAGTAAAGGATTCAATGCTCTTACTGGCTAACTTCATTGTGCGTCGTGCCAAGTTTGTGCTCTTCGGCTTTATAGGGCTTATAGCTCTCAGCAGCGTTTGGGGATCTCAGGTTTTTGGCAATCTACAGGGCGGCGGCTATGACGATCCAAACTCAGATTCGGCAACCGTCAGCGAGCTCCTTGGCACTGAGTTTGCTCTTGATCCAGCCGAGGTTATAGTCCTAGTTGATTTGCCAGGCGATGCCAACGAGCTAAATGCCAGTGGAGCGCCAAAGTATTTTGAACTAGTCACGGAACTAAGTGATGACTTAGCAAAAATTGATGGTGTTATCTCGGTTGATAACTACTACTCCCTTGGCTCACCCGCCCCACTTGTTTCTTCTGACGGCAAGTTGGTTTATGTACTAGTGGATCTTCAAAATGGCATTAGTCAATCTGTTCCCACTGCCCTGATCATTGACGAATTCACTGGCGATTACTTGGGAGCCGAGGTTCACATTGCTGGCTTCGGTGCCGTCACAAAAGCGATCACTGAAACCATTGAGCAGGACCTGATTAGGGCCGAAATTATTGCCATACCAATTGTGCTTTTGCTGCTGTTGTTTGTCTTTGGTTCTCTAGTTGCGGCCGGATTGCCTTTATTTGTTGGCGGACTTGCGATCGTGGGCTCATTCTTCGTGGTTTGGGGCGTGAGTGAGTTAACAGACGTGTCGATCTTTGCGGTGAACTTGATCACTGGTCTTGGTCTTGGTCTAGGCATCGATTACAGCCTGCTGGTGGTAAACCGATTCCGTGAGGAGCGAGCAGCCGGAAACAGCGTTGAAGAATCAACGGTTGTAACCATTACCACTGCCGGTAAGACGGTTATCTTCTCGGGCCTGACCGTCGCACTCGTCATGATTTCAATGGCGTTTTTCCCGCAGTATTTCTTGCAGTCCTTTGCACTTGCCGGGTTCACGGTTGTGACACTGGCGGTTATTGGTGCAGCGATCGTGATTCCGGCTCAGTTAGTTCTTCTGGGCGACAAGGTCGACTCGATAAGAATCTTCAAGCGCAAGTTGGCACCAAGTGACAAGGGCATTTGGGAGAAGATTGCTCGCTTCACGATGCGCAGACCATTGCCAATTTTGTTCGTAACGATCCTTGGTCTCTCAGGCATGTTCTCGCTGTCAACCGATGCCGTGTTTGGTCAGGTGGATGACCGAGTATTGCCTAAGGGCAGCCCAGCTTCGGTTGCCTCTAACCTCTTGAGAGAGCGCTTTGATGGCCGAGAGTCTTCGCCGATAGAAATACTTGTTCAGGGCAGCGATGAGGCGATAAATGACTACATCGTGCTGGTGCAAGAGCAGCCAGATATTGCCAGGGTCGCTATCGTGCCAACTGGGGAAGACACCTCTTGGGTCAGGATTAATGCGATTACCCAAGTTGAGCCCAGAAGTCCAGCCGGTTACGATCAAACGGTTTCACTCAGGGGTCTTGATTCCGATCTAGATCAAGTTCTAATTGGCGGCGGCGGGGCTTATTACACAGACTCGCAGCAGGGCATTGAAGACGCGCTGCCACTTGCGGTGCTGTGGATATTTATAACCGCATATGTACTGCTGTTTCTGTTTACCGGCAGTGTGCTTTTGCCGCTGAAGGCAATCGCACTCAACGTGCTTTCGCTTGGCGCCGTGGTCGGAGTGCTGAGTTACATATTCCAAAACGGTCACCTGCAATGGCTGATTGGCGAGTACTCGGTCACCGGAACCCTCGACACTTCTTCGTTGGTGATGGTCGCGGTCGTGGCATTTGGTTTATCAATGGACTACGAGATGTTCCTGCTCTCAAGGATCAAAGAGCAGCATGACGCAGGCATGAACACCGAGAACTCGGTCGCAATTGGTTTGCAGCGCTCCGGCAGGATTATCACTGCGGCAGCATTTATCTTGGCCGTTACCTTTGGGGCGTTCGCATCTTCGGGAGTGTCAATCATGAAGATGCTCGGCTTTGGAATTGCCTTCGCGATTCTGCTTGATGCCACTGTGGTCAGGGCCCTGTTGGTTCCGGCACTAATGCGGCTATTTGGAGCCGCAAACTGGTGGGCGCCGAAGTGGCTCAAGACAGTTCATAAAAAAATCGGCCTGAGTCACTAACCTTAGAGCCATGCTGCTTTCAGATAGAGACATCAAAGCCCAAATCGACGCCGGTCGCATTGCCTTAGATCCTTTGGATTTAGGGCTAATGCAGCCAAGCAGCATCGACGTGAGGCTAGATCGATTCTTCCGGTTATTCGATAACCACAAGTATCCATATATTGACCCTCGTGAGCAGCAGGATGACCTAACCCGTTTGGTTGAAGTTAGATCAGATGAGGCTTTTATTTTGCACCCGGGTGAATTTGTCTTGGGATCGAGCTTTGAATACGTGACATTGCCGGATGACATAGCCGCAAGGCTTGAGGGCAAAAGCTCGCTTGGGCGCTTAGGCCTTTTGACCCACTCAACAGCTGGCTTTGTGGACCCTGGCTTCCAGGGTCACGTGACCCTGGAGCTTTCTAACGTTGCGAGTCTGCCCATAAAGCTTTGGCCTGGAATGAAGATCGGGCAGCTGTGCTTTTTCCAGCTTTCAAGTGCGAGTGAGAATCCTTACGGAACCTCTGCCTACGGATCTAGGTATCAAGGACAGCGCGGCCCAACTGCCTCTAGGAGCTATCTGAATTTCCATGTCACCGACATCGGCAACAATCCCCTCTAACTAAACTTCGCTTCTCTAACTGAACTTGGACCTAGCTTCGATCAGGTCCTTCGAGTAAACCCGGTAGATAGCGTATTTATCGGCGCTTAGTTCGCAGAGCCGGTCAACCTCGTGAACCAAAGCCCTGGAAGCCGCCGCCCATGGGAACAGCTGATAAATCAGATAGGCAAACTGCTTTAGATTCTGATGACGAAATTTTATGTGCCCATATTCGTGGCGCATGATCGCCGCGAGTTGCTTGGCTGGTAATTCAAATACTGCCTTGGAAAGATAAATCTGCTTGTCACGGGTTAGTGCAAAGTAGCCAGGAATATCCAGCTCCATGATCCTGGCCTTGCGATAGGCCGTAATTTCCCTGGCCATTAGGTCGGCCAGGGGGTCTAGTTCGCCCCTAATAGCAAACAACGGAGCGAGCCGCTGGTTTGCAACGGCCAACAAAATACCCGCCACACCCAAAAGCACCCAAGGCGCAAAGCTCGCTAGCAGCGTCTTTCCCAGATTTTGACCGGCGGAAAGATTTTGCCAGGTGGTGAAGATTGAAACCGCCGCAATCACGATGGAAACAGAAGTTGCCAAGACGGCAGAGAGCAAGCTTGTGAACCAGAGCCAGATGCCAAGATTTGGTGTCTTACTGAACCGACCAGCAAAGAACATCGGCGCCGAGACCGTTACAAGCATCACCCACTCGATCAAAATAATCAGCAGGTAGAGATTAATCTCCATCTTCGAAGACTACTTGTCTAGAACGGCTTTTAGTTCGGCTAGTTGGTTCGGGCTAAGTCCGTTCGTGAAGTGCGAGAAAACCATTGCAGGGTTCGCAGATTTCTCCATTGCTCCCAATAGAACGCTGGCAGTGTGGGCCTCGCGGGTCAGAGTCGCTTGGAACAATAACTTGCGACCGCCATCTTGGCTTCTGGCAACCAGGGACTTTTCGCCGAGTCTGGATAGCACCGTCAGCACAGTGGTGATGGCTAGATCGTCATCGCCTAGCAGAGAAAGAATTTGCTGGGAGCTAAGCCCTTCGGGCCTGTCCCATAGGCAGCTCATTATCGACGCTTCTAGTTCACCCTGCTTGCGCTTTGACATGAACCCAATTCTACATCACGTAGAAATTAGTCATTAATAACCTGTGGCTTCGGGTCAACGCGGGACATCAAAAGTGTTCCAACCACCAGAACCAGCATTAAGCCCAGGATGCCCCAGACGGTTGCGCCTGCACTGTCCACGCCTATTACCAGAGCCAATGAAATCGCGCTCGTCCACAGCAGTGGACTCAAGAAGCTCACTGCGCGACCGGTGGTCATGTACAAGCCGAAGATCTCGCCCTCTCGGCCCTCCGGTGTGAAGCGAGCGACGAATGATCTGGAGGCAGTTTGTGCAGGGCCAACAAACAATGTCAAAGCTAGACCGCCAACCCAGTAGGTGATTGGCCCAAGGGAAGCGAATAAGAACACACCAAAGCCAAACACAATCAAACCGGTAAGCGAGAACATAATTGTGGGCTTTGGCCCGATCTTGTCATCTAGCCAGCCACCGACCATTGCACCGATGCCGGCCATTAGGTTGGCTGCAATTCCAAACAGAATCACCTCTGCTAGTTCAAAGCCGAATGCCAGGGCTCCGAGAGCGCCACCAAAGGCGAATACACCGGAAAGCCCGTCCCGGTAAATCGCGCTGGAAATCAGGAACTTCAACGTTTCCGGGGCCTGGCGGCGAAGGGACTTCAGCTGCGCCCAGAGTTTTATGTAGCTGGTGACGATGTTTTCTTTTTCCCGGTTTGGCTTAGCTTTTACCTCTGGCACTGATATGAATAGCGGGATAGAGAACACCACTAACCAGACCGCACTAAACAAGAACACCGCGCGAACGTTCAGAGCATCTTCGAGTGGAATGCCAAACCACGGGTTGTCGGTCTGAATAAAGCCAACCAGTGAAATAAGCAGCAGGACAATGCCACCGACATAGCCAAGCCCCCAGGCAAAGCCGGAGACCTTGCCAATGTTTGTTGGTCTAGAAACCTGCCGAAGCATTGCGTAGTAATTGATGAAGGCAATTTCTTGGACGAAACCACCAAAGCTGAAGATCGCCAACCCAATCCAGAGCATGGACGGAGTTGGGGCGATGAAGAACAGTGAAGCCATTACCCCTGCAAGCAGGAAGGTATTGATCATCAGCCAGAACTTGCGTCTACCAGCCTCATCAGAGCGTCTGCCAAACACTGGCGCAACGAGAGCCACCGCAACACCGGCGAATGTGGCTGCTAGCCCAAGTGCCCTGGAGGTATCCTCTTCGGGCCCAAAGGCTGTTGAGGTTATGTAGATGGGGAAGATGAAGGTGGAGAAGATAGTTGGGAATGGCTGTTCGGCCCAATCCCAAAGCGCCCAGGCAAATGTTCCCTTGGGTTTTTTCTCAGAAGTTTCAACGTCGTTGTTGGTCATAACCAAAAGGCTAGTGACTTTTAGTCACTCAATTTACACATGGCGGCAAATAAAGTGTGTCTCGACTAATTCCTTTGCCTATCAGCCCTGCTAAAAGTTGAGTCATTCACACTCAACTCTCAGCCAACTATTCTTGACAAGCTTCGAACACTAGGTCAAACTTGAGCACATGTGGCTCAACTTGGGCCACAAGTTCACGAGTTTCAAAAATAGCTTTCACAAAGAAGGAGCAACAAATGGGAAGAGCAGTAGGCATTGACCTAGGAACCACCAACAGCGCTGTCACGGTGCTGGAAGCTGGCGAACCAAAGGTTATTTCAAACGCAGAAGGTTTCCGCACCACCCCATCGGTGGTTGCTTTCACCAAGGACGACAACGTCCTAGTTGGTGAAACAGCGAAGCGTCAGGCCGTCACCAACGTTGACCGCACCGTTTCTTCGGTGAAGCGACACATGGGCACCGACTGGAAGTTCAAGGTCGAAGACAAGGATTACACCCCACAGGAAATCTCAGCGCGTATTTTGATGAAGCTCAAGCGTGATGCTGAGACTTATCTTGGCGAGAGCGTCACCGACGCGGTTATTACTGTTCCAGCATATTTCAACGACGCCGAGCGTCAGGCGACCAAGGAAGCCGGCGAGATTGCGGGCCTAAACGTGCTTCGCATTATCAATGAGCCAACCGCGGCAGCACTTGCCTACGGTCTGGACAAAGGCAAAGAAGACGAATTGATTTTGGTTTTCGACCTTGGTGGTGGAACATTCGATGTTTCACTACTCGAGGTTGGCAAGGATGATGACTTCTCAACTATCCAGGTTCGTTCGACCAGCGGAGATAACAAGCTTGGTGGAGATGATTGGGACCAGCGCGTGGTCGACTACTTGGTGAAGAAGTTCAAAGAAACCACCGGTGTTGATGTTTCAAAGGACAAGATCGCGCTGCAGCGCCTAAAAGAGGCTGCTGAGCAGGCAAAGAAAGAGCTGAGCCAGTCAACGACTACCCAGCTTCAGTTGCCATACCTGTCCTTGACTGATGCCGGTCCAGCGAACCTAGATGAGACCCTCACTAGAGCTCAGTTTGAAGACATGACCTCTGATCTTCTTGAGAGAACCCGCAAGCCGTTCCTTGACGTAGTAAAGGAAGCCGGAGTGAAGGTTGCTGACATTGCACACGTTGTAATGGTCGGTGGATCAACTCGTATGCCAGCGGTTACCGAGTTGGTAACTAAATTGCTTGGCGGCAAAGAGCCAAACAAGGGCGTGAACCCGGATGAGGTTGTTTCTGTCGGAGCGGCACTGCAGGCTGGCGTTATCAGGGGTGAGCGTAAAGACGTTCTACTTATTGATGTGACCCCACTTGCACTTGGTATCGAAACCAAGGGCGGCATGATGACCAGGTTGATTGATCGCAACACCGCGATTCCAACCAAGAGAAGCGAAACCTTTACAACCGCCGACGACAATCAACCAAGTGTGTCCATTCAGGTCTTCCAGGGCGAGCGTGAGTTCACAAGGGACAACAAGAGTCTTGGAAACTTCGAACTAACCGGTATTGCCCCGGCACCACGTGGCGTCCCACAGGTTGAGGTCACCTTTGACATTGACGCTAACGGAATTGTCCACGTGTCTGCCAAGGACAAGGGAACCGGTAAGGAGCAGTCCATGACCATCACCGGAGGCTCCTCACTATCCGAAGAAGACATTGAGCGCATGGTCAAGGACGCCGAAGAGCACGCTGCCGAAGACAAGCTGCGCCGCGAAGAAGCAGAAACCCGCAACCAAGCAGAACAGCTTGCCTACTCAACCGACAAGTTGATCAAGGAAAATGACGAGAAGCTACCCGAGGACGTGAAGACTGAGGTTCAGGCCGACGTTGACGCACTTAAGGCGGCGCTCGCGGGCGATGACGCTGATGCTGTCAAGGCTGCTCAGGAGAAGCTGTCAACCTCTGCCCAGAAGCTTGGCGAGGCAATCTATGCCAACCAGCCGGCTGAGGGTGAAGAACAGGCAGCTCCAGAAGCAGAAGAGGACGTGGTGGACGCTGAAGTCGTCGAGGACGATGAGACTGAAACACCTGCTGCAAAAGACGCTCCTGAAGATGACGCTCCAGAAGACAACACCAAGGACAAGAAATAATGTCAGATAAGAACTTTGACCCCAAGCACAATGAGGGAGATCAATCCGAAGAGATGAAAGAGGAGGGCTCCCCAGTGGAGCCAGTCTCTGATTCTTCAGCTGATACTGATACTGATACTGATACTGATACTGATACTGATACTGATACCGATACCGATACCGATACCGATACCGATGCCAGTGCAGATGTTCAGGATGAGGAAAAGGACGCGGTTGACCGCGAACTAGAGATCTTCCAGGACATGCAGCGGTTGCAGGCTGACTTTGTGAACTATCGATCACGCGTTGAGCGCGACCGAGGTGCTGAGCGTCAGTCGGCTATTTCAGAGGCAATTAGAGCTTTTCTGCCTGCCCTTGATGACCTAACCAGAGCGGAATCGCATGGCGATTTGCTCGAGGGGTCGCCGATGGCAGCAGTTGCTCAGAAACTAAGGGCAGCTGGTGAGAAATTTGGACTCGTGTCCTTCGGAGCAAAGGGCGACCGCTTTGACCCAGCGTTACACGATGCTCTAGTTCAAAACCCAAACCCTGAGGTGACCGTGGCTGAAGTGGCAGATGTTATTGAGCCGGGTTACAAGATTCAAGATCGACTATTGCGACCTGCCAAGGTCGCCGTGTTCTTACCAGCCGAATAAGAGGTGAGCTAGATGGCGTCGCAAGACTGGATTGAAAAGGATTTCTATAAAATCCTTGGGGTCACCAAGGGCGTTAGCGATGCCGATCTCAAAAAGGCATATCGGAAGTTAGCTAAGGCCAATCACCCTGACCTGCACCCGGGAGATCAGGCAGCAGAGTCAAGATTCAAGGACATCTCCGAGGCCTACGACGTCTTGTCCGATGTCACTGAACGCAAGGAGTATGACGCTGTTCGTGCAATGGGCGGCGGTGCTCGTTTCCAAGCCGGTGGGCGTGGAGGTCAAGGCGGCGGCTTTGAAGATGTGTTTTCAAACTTCTTCGGTGGCGGTGGTTTTCCTGGTGGAGGCTTCGGCGGCGGCGGCTTTGCTCCGCAGCGAGGCCCAGACCTAAGCACATCCTCGAGTGTTGACTTCATTGATTCGATTCAAGGCACCAACATCAAGCTCACCGTTTCCGGTAAACCGCTGACACTGAAGGTGCCAGCAGGGATTCAAGACGGCCAGAAACTAAAACTAAAGGGCAAAGGCCAGGCATCGCCAAATGGCGGGCCAGCCGGAGACCTTGTTGTGAGCATCAAGGTCAGATCGCATCCCGTTTTCACCAGGGATGGAGACAATGTCAGAGTGGTGGTGCCGGTTACTTTCGCCGAAGCCGTCCTTGGCGCAATTATTTCAGTTCCAGTGCTCGGCGGGGAGCCAGTGAAGCTAAAGGTTGCTCCCGGAACACCAAACGGCAGGACCTTGCGCGTAAAGGGTAAAGGAGTGCAGTACGAATCTCACCAGGGTGATTTATTGGCCTCGGTGGATATTTTGGTACCAAACCGAATCAGCAAGAAAGCCGAAGAGGCGCTTAGGATTTTCGACAACGAAATACCAGTCGAAGATCCAAGAGCGACACTTATCAGTAGGGCAGGACTTCTGTAAGGAGGGGTTGTGGATATTAGCCAGGACACACCACTGTTTGTGATTTCAGTGGCCGCAGAGCTTTGCGGCATGCATCCACAAACTCTGAGGCAGTATGACCGAATTGGCCTGGTCTCCCCCACCAGAACCTCCGGCAGGTCTCGCCGCTACACGATGCAAGACGTAGCTCATCTCCGCGAAGTCGCAAGGCTAAGTGCCGAGGGGGTTTCTCTTGAGGGCATTAGGCGAGTCCTAGAACTCGTAGACCAAAACACTGCTCTTAATGCTCGCGTCAGAGATCTCGAGCGCGAATTAGCAAATCAAGTAATGAGTCAACCGGGGAACCGGGTGTTTGCCGCTGGCGAGCAAGGCGTAATCAGACTCAACCCGGGACAGCGCCCTGAGCGCTCGGGCTCTGTAGTGCTGTGGAAGAGGCGTTAGATGAGTAAAGAGCAGCAGGGGCAAGAACAGCAAAAAAGTGCTCTTGAACTATTTGGGATTGACCTGACAGCAATTGCAAGATCGGGCAAGCTGGATCCTGTCATCGGAAGAGACGCTGAAATCCGCAGGGTTAGCCAAGTGCTATCGCGAAGAACTAAGAACAACCCTGTGCTAATCGGTGAACCAGGAGTTGGAAAAACTGCAGTTGTAGAAGGCTTGGCCCAGCGAATCGTGGCGGGTGATGTTCCGGAAAGTCTGAAGAACAAGGCCCTGATAAGTCTTGACTTGTCAGCAATGGTTGCCGGCAGCAAGTTCCGTGGCGAGTTTGAAGAGCGCCTAAAAGCGGTTCTTAAGGAAATTCAAGATGCCGAGGGCGGCATCATCACTTTCGTTGACGAGATCCACACCTTGGTGGGCGCTGGAGCAGCTGATGGCGCAATGGATGCCTCGAACATGCTCAAGCCAATGCTTGCGCGCGGGGAACTTCGCTTAATAGGCGCGACCACGCTTGATGAGTATCGTGAGCGGATTGAAAAAGACTCCGCCCTGGAGCGCAGATTCCAGCAAGTTTTCGTGGGAGAGCCATCGGTAGAGGACACCGTTGCGATTCTTCGTGGCTTGAAAGAGCGCTACGAAGCCCACCATAAGGTCACAATTGCCGACAGCGCGCTGGTGGCTGCCGCCTCACTTTCCAACCGCTATATAACCGGACGTCAACTTCCGGATAAGGCCATTGACTTGGTGGATGAAGCCGCATCCAGATTGCGAATGGAGATTGACTCTGCTCCGGTTGAGATCGACGAACTTAGGCGGTCAGTAGATCGGCTAAAGCTTGAAGAGCTTGCCTTGAAAAAAGAGAAGGATGACGCTTCCAAGAGGCGTCTAGAAAAACTTCAAGAGGATTTGGGTGAGAAACAACAAAAGCTTGATTCTCTAAATGTCCGCTGGGAAAAAGAGCGGAGCGAGCTAAACAAAATCGGTGATCTCAAAACCAAGTTGGACTCTCTGAGGATTCAAGCAGAGCGCGCTCAGCGTGAGGGAAACCTTGAGGCGGCTTCCAAGCTGCTCTACGGGGAGATTCCAGCCCTTGAAAAAGAACTCAGTGAAGCAGAGCGAGCAGAAACCGAAACCCAATCTGCCGACCGGATGGTTGGCGACCGAGTTTCCGAAGATGAGATTGCGGCAGTTGTTTCTGCCTGGACCGGCATTCCAACCGGCAGGTTACTTGCTGGAGAGTCCAAAAAGCTATTGCAGCTGGAAGCAGAACTTGGCAAGCGACTAATTGGGCAGGCCAAAGCCGTGAAGTCCGTGAGCGATGCTGTTCGCAGAACTAAAGCGGGGATTTCCGATCCAGATCGACCCACCGGTTCGTTTTTGTTCCTGGGTCCAACCGGTGTTGGTAAGACTGAACTTGCGAAGTCGCTAGCTCATTTCCTGTTTGACGACGAGCGCTCTATGGTTCGGATCGACATGAGCGAGTATGGCGAAAAACACAGCGTCAGCCGTCTGATCGGAGCTCCTCCGGGCTATGTCGGATACGGCGAAGGCGGTCAGTTGACCGAAGCAGTTAGACGCAGGCCCTACTCGGTGATCCTTTTTGATGAAATCGAAAAGGCCCACCCAGAGGTCTTTGACGTGCTTTTGCAGGTGCTGGACGATGGTCGACTAACCGATGGTCAGGGCAGAACCGTTGATTTTAGAAACGTGATCATGATCATGACTTCAAACCTGGGTTCACAGTTCTTGATCGATCCCGAGCTATCTGACGAGCAAAAGTCTGTGGCTGTTATGGACTCGGTGCGAAGAGCATTTAAGCCAGAGTTCCTAAACCGACTGGATGACATCGTGCTGTTTGATTCACTAAGCGTTGAAGAGCTTGGATTCATTGTCGATCTAAACATTGAGAAGCTCACCGCAAGGCTTGAGGACAAGCGCCTGACACTCGGTGTGACGCCAGCGGCAAGATTGTGGTTGGCAGAAAACGGTTATGACCCTGTTTATGGGGCGAGACCATTGCGCAGACTCATGCAACGTGAGATCGATGACCGGCTGGCAAACCTCTTGTTAGCCGGAGGTCTCATTGACGGCTCGCAAATGCTTGTTGATGTCTCGCAGGACAAGAGCTCCTTGGTGGTAGCTGCTAAATAATCGTCAAAATCACAGGAACGTGGTCGCTTGGGAGCTCTCCCTTGCGTTCATCCCGCTCAATTGTGGCGGCGGTGATGCGGTCGGTGAGGGCTTCTGAGGTGAGCATAAAGTCGATTCTCATCCCGTTGTTCTTTGGGAAACACAGCTCTTTGTAGTCCCAGTAGGTATAGGCATTAGGGACTAGTTCACGGACCTTGTCGGTAAGCCCAATTTGCGCAAATGCTTCAAAGGCATCTCTTTCGGGCTGAGAAACGTGAGTCTCGAACATGCTTAGGTCATAGACGTCTTCATCGAGCGGGGCAACGTTGAAATCCCCGACCAGTGCAATCTCGAGGCTTGGGTTAATTTCCAGCTGCTCGGCCATTGTCGCTGCTAGCCGGTCCAGGAATTCAAGCTTGTATTGCATATGGGGGTCATCAAGCTCGCGGCCATTTGGCACGTAAATTGACCAGACTCGGACGCCATTGAAGGTTGCTCCGATCGCTCTGGCTTCCTGGACGTCTTTGAATTCGGGCTGCTGGTCAAAAGAAGTTTCAACATCCTCTGGAACTAGGTCTTCGCGGTAGGCAAAGGCCACACCGTTCCACTGGTTTAGCCCGTGAGCCAAGACCTTATAGCCGATTGCCTCGAATGCTTCATAGGGAAACTGCTCTGGTTTGCACTTAATTTCCTGCATCGCAAGCACGTCAACCTTGGTGCGTTGAAGGAATTCGACAATGCGGTCCTGTCGTGCTCGAGCGGAGTTTACGTTCCAGGTGGCGATTTGCATCTCTAAACTCTAACTATGACCCCGAACTCAATTCACCTGCCACGTCTAGTTGAGCTAATAAAGCAGTTAGCCATTGTTCACGGCAAAGTCACTCTTTCCTCTGGGCTCGAGGCCGATTACTACGTTGACCTTAGAAGAGCGACCCTGCACCATGAAGCAGCGCCACTTATCGGTAAGGTCATGCTCGAATTACTTGAAACCGCCGGGTACGGCAACATCGATGCTGTTGGCGGCCTCACAATGGGCGCCGACCCAGTTGCAAGCGCCCTGCTTCATCAGGCGGCAGCCACAGGGATTCAGCTCGACGCCTTTGTTGTCCGCAAGCAGGCAAAAGCTCACGGAATGGCCCGGCAGGTTGAAGGCCCAAGTGTTGTGGGCAAAAGAGTAATTGTTTTGGAGGACACTTCCACCACCGGGGGATCACCTTTGACTGCAGCCGAGGCACTGGTTGCAGCCGGTGCGACGGTGGTGGGTGTCGCAACTGTAGTAGATCGTGATACCGGAGCACGCCAAGCGATCGAGGCGGCAGGGTATCCTTATCTAACAGCAATCACGCTAGGTGATCTCGGTCTGTAGAAGAAGGTGAAAGTGCAGCGTCGCGTTGCGCCCTTTGTCCTAACCCAGCTTGCAAACTTTATGAGTGTGACCGCGGGTTCGATGGTGTTTATTGCCATCCCTTGGATAGCGCTTGAAATCAGTGGTTCAGCAGCTCAGGCCGGCTTAGTTGTAGCTCTAACAGCGATACCAGGCTTAGTTGTCATACCCGTCATCGGTTCGATTATCGATAAGTACGGCAGAAGACGAGTGGCCGTCTGGGCTGAACTAATTACAGGAGCACTCACGTTGCTGCTGCCTTTGGTTGCCAGCCTGTGGGAGCTAACAATCGCTTGGCTAATAGTGCTTGCGACTCTGAAAAACGTTCTCGCGGCAGCGGGGCCTACCGCAAGAAAGTCTCTGGTTCCAGACATCGCAGTCCCTGCCCGGATGACACTTGACCGCGCTAATTCAATACACGAGGGTGTCTTTGCAACCGGTTTTGCTTTCGGTCCTGCCCTAGCAACCTTCTGTATAGCTGTAATCGGGTCAGCTGAAACCTTCATAGTGGTCGCCGCCTTTGCAATAGCAAGCGGTCTGACCGCGTCCTTCGTGAGAGTTGTTGAACAGCACGAGCCCAACGATGCAACCGAGAAGGAGCCCTTCTATCGCTATGCGTTGCAAGGCTTCAAGGTTTTGTTTGCGACCCCTTCTGTTTTGGTGATGATGATCGCGATTTCGATTTTGGCTGTTATTTACTTACCAACCGAGATGGTGGTTTTGCCGGCCTATTACAGCTCACTTGGTGACCCAGCAGGCCTAGGTCTACTGATTTCAGCCATGGCGGCTGCATCGATTATTGGAGCACTGTTCTTCGAACAGATTCATAAGTTCTTGAGCTACTCGACTATTTTGAGAATCGGCATCCTTGGCGTTCCACTGGCGATGCTGCCAATGAGCCAACTTCCGGCGCAGTGGGCAATGTTTGTTGGGGCGTTGGTTTTGGGTCTGGCCTGGGGCCCGCTGTTGCCGCTTCTAAACACCGTTATCCAGCGTAAAATCCCAGCCAACAAGCGAGGCCGCGTCTTTGCACTTGAAATGGCTATCTGGAATGCCGGACCACTTATCTCAATGGTGGCGGTTGGTTCGGCCGTGGATGGATTCGGGGTTCAGCCCACATACACCGCGCTGGCTCTAACGGTTTTGATCGCTGGTCTACTTGTTTCCTTTAATCGACACATCAAGTCGATTAACACTTAGAAGTCGATTAGCACCTAGGAAGAAACCCCTATAGAAGGTTCGCCACCGAATCCATGATCTCGGTTGGGCGGAACGGATACCTAGCTATTTCTGCGTCATCCGAAATGCCAGTTCTCACGAGAATGGTGTGAAGGCCAGCCTCAATACCGGCAACAACGTCGGTGTCCATGCGGTCACCGATCATTGCCGTGGTTTCTGAGTGCGCACCGATTTTTCTCATGGCGGACCGGAACATCATTGGGTTTGGCTTGCCGACAATGTATGGGTCTTTGCCGGTAGCTCTTGTGAGCAGGGCAGCAACCGAGCCGGTTGCTAGCAGAACACCGTCTTTGCTTGGGCCAGTGGCATCCGGGTTGGTAGCGATGAACTTGGAGCCTGCGTTTATGAATCTGGCGGCCTTAGTCAGGCTGTCAAAGCTCAGGTTTCGAGTCTCGCCGAGCACCACGTATTCGGGCTTCGACTCGGTGAAAACATAACCAATCTCGTGCATTGCGGTGATAAGTCCGTTTTCACCAATCACGTAGGCGGTGCTTCTTGGTGATTGGTGGTTTAGAAAATCAGCGGTCGCCATTGCGGAGGTGTAAATCAAGCTTTCTGGAACGTTCAATCCGCCTGATTTCAGTCGGATTGAGAGGTCATGAGGAGTGTAGATCGAGTTATTAGTCAGAACCAAGAACTTAGTCTCGGCCTCCAACCACTTTTTTACTAGCTCCGGGGCCCCCGGGATCGCCTTGCCTTCGTGCCAAAGCACGCCATCCATGTCGGTAAGCCAGCTAATAATCTCAGATCGTTCTCTCATAAGTACAACCATAGCTTTAGGCTTTAGCCCGTGAGTGATGAAAACGTGACCGGAACCCAAGAGCAACCTACCTGGGGAGTCGGGCCTTGGCCAGGCAAGCTACCCGGTCCTACCCACCCCGATTTTGAAAAGTTTGATTTAGAGCTACTTCAGAACGGCGACACCAGAAACGTGGTGGACGAATACCGATATTGGACCATGCGCGC